>Ga0255773_10000872_pt1 | contig 31297 bp, 29 predicted proteins | sample 011ome_17_FD_179971 | JGI IMG/M metagenome (GOLD analysis project Ga0255773, IMG submission 179971) | Coastal salt marsh microbial communities from the Groves Creek Marsh, Skidaway Island, Georgia - 011502XT metaG (version 2) | ecosystem: Environmental > Aquatic > Marine > Intertidal zone >... | reverse complement strand
GTTCGAATGGTATTGTGTGAACCTTTTATTCTTCCCAATACTTCAGCGGTAGAACAGAGTTGGGTCGTTCCCTTTAGCGAATATCAACAAGCCGCTCACAAAATAGCAAAGGAGTTTACTACCCTTTGGGTTCCTTTTCAAAGCGTTTTTAACCAAGCCTTAGCCCAGGCTAAAGAAACCTACTGGGCTCCTGACGGAGTGCACCCGTCCATGGCCGGAAGCCAACTGATGGCGCAAGCCTGGCTCGAAGTGGTCAACAATTCATAACAACTAATTTAAACTAAAACAAGTGGAAAATTCAAGAAGAGATTTTATCAAAAAAACAGCAACCGCAGGTTCAGCAACCGTACTGGCACCGACTATTATTTCCTCCTCCGTATTTGGAGCTAACGACCGAATAAACGCGGCTGTGCTGGGAGTAAACGGTAGAGGAAAAAATCATATCAGCGGTTTGATGAACCAAAAAAATGTACAGGTCACTACCCTTTGTGATCCCGACCTAAACGTTTTAAACGAAAGACAAAAAGAGTTTAAAGAGAGCTACAAAAAAGACGTGGCCTTAGAACAAGATTTAAGACGGGTCATGGACGACAAGGATATTGATGTGGTTAGCATCGCCTCCCCAAACCACTGGCACGCCTTATCCGTTATTTGGGCTTGCCAAGCAGGAAAGGATGTCTATGTAGAAAAGCCAGGTTCACACAATATTTTTGAAGGGCGTAAAATGGTTGAAGCCACTCAAAAGTACGACCGTATCGTACAACACGGGGTTCAGTTGAGAAGTTCCCCTGCGATTAATGAAGCCATTGAATTAATGCGGGAAGGCTATATTGGACGGGTGTATATGGCTCGAGGACTTGTTTTTCGTTGGAGAGCAGACATCGGCGACAAAGGATTCTCCCCAGTACCCAAAGGATTGGATTACGACCTGTGGACCGGACCGGCTCCTAAAAGACCCTTTACCGAAAATTTAGTGCATTACAACTGGCACTGGCATTGGGACTATGGGAATGGAGATGTAGGAAACCAAGGAATCCACGAAACCGATTTGTGTATGTGGGGTCTGGATGTAGGGCTTCCTACAAAAATTACTTCTATGGGAGGAAAATACCTTTGGGACGATTGTAAAGAAGTTCCTGAAGTACTCACTTCCATTTACAACTATCCCGATGAAGGGAAAATTATTCAATTTGAAGTTCGTCCGTGGTGCACCAATACAGAGCAGGGTGCTACGGTAGGAAATATTTTCTACGGAGACAAAGGAATTTTGGTCGTAGAAGGGTACAACAAGTACAAAACCTATTTGGGTCAAAATCGAACCCCAGGAAAATCGGGAGATGATGGAGATATACAAGCTTCAGGAATGGATCGTGGAGCGGGTGGAACAGACGGACACATCGCCAACTTTATCGAAGCCGTTCGTAAGCACGACGCCAGCATTTTAAATGCACCGATAGAAACCGGTCACCTTTCCTCTGGACTGGCACATCTTGGAAACATTGCCTACCGCATGGAAAAAGTGCTCACCTTTAATCCGCAATCGGAGAAATTTGTCAACGATCCGGAAGCCGATAAAATGCTAACCCGCAATTATCGTGAAGGATTTGAGGTGCCCAATCAAGTTTAATAATGAGTACACTTTGTTCCCAACGGGTAGTTGAATTCAATTCATCTACCCTGTTGGGGCATTTCCTAATAAGGATCTTATTTCATGAAAATAAAATTAAACCCATACCGTTACCCTACAGCCCTGTTGGTTGCGGTAATGTTTTCTTCCTGTGTTTCAAATGAAACCACTACGCAACAAGACCAAAACTATTTAAGGGGCGAACTTCCCGTTCAAGAAGGGATGGTTGTTTTTAACCAAAATTGTGCGAGTTGTCATAATTTCAATGCTACAGAAATTGGTCCCAGCTTAGCCGGAATTACCAGTGTCAAAGACAAAGACTGGATTAAACGCTTCATTCAAAATTCCCAAAAAATGATTCAAGAGGGGGACGAAAGGGCTTTGGCTCAATTTGAAAAATTTGGAATCTATATGCCCTCTTTTGAACAACTTACAGCGGAAGAACTGGAAAATTTGTTGGCTTTTATTCACAAGTTTTCCGAGGGCGAAAAAAAGAATACTTCCAATCGAAAGGGAGGCTTGCTCAATCCAATTGCAGCGGCCATTCCCACATCAAATTTTAATTTGGTGATCGAGGAGTTTGCTACCCTACCTGCCAGTTCAGTAACGGCGCCTGATACTAGAATTAATACCTTACGTGCCATTCAAATGGGAGGGAAAGAGCGGATGTTTATTGCAGATCTTAGAGGGGGTCTGTATGAAATCGTGGATCAAAAACCCCAATTGTATTTAAACCTAAAAGAACAATTGACGGATTTTATTGATGCTCCAGGGTTTGGTTCCGGTTTGGGAAGTTTTGCTTTTCATCCTGATTTTGAATCCAACGGCCTTTTGTATACTACCCATACAGAACCGTCAAACACAAAAACGGCTGATTATGCCCTTCCGGAAGGAGCCAAGTCGCGTTTGCAATGGATCTTGTTGGAGTGGAAAATTGACAATCCGAATCTAGCCGTTTTTGAAGGGAGTAGGAGGGAGTTGTTACGTGTGGATATGGTGACCCAAATTCACGGTTTTCAGGACCTTACCTTCAACCCCAATGCCCAACCCAATTCCGAAGATTACGGAATGCTTTATTTGGGGATCGGAGACGGAGGTGCTGCCTTAGCCGGGCATCCAGAAATTTGCGGTACAACACAAAGCATATGGGGCAGTGTGGTTCGTATTGATCCGCTGGGTACCAATAGCCTTAACGGTAACTATGGTCTCCCAAAAGACAATCCCTTTCAGGGAGAAGAGGGCCTGGGTGAAATTTATTGTTACGGGTTTCGCAATCCTCACCGCATCGCATGGGAAATCGGAGGTTCAGAAAAAATGTTAATCTCTAACATTGGTCAACACAGTGTGGAAGAGGTGAATTTAGGAAGTAAAGGTGCCCATTATGGGTGGCCGTTTCGAGAGGGGTCTTTTGTTTTTGATGTCAATGCAAATCCTGAGCTCGTATATACGCCATCCTCTAAGGACAGCAACGAAGTCTATGTGAATCCTGTCATTCAATACGATCATGATGAAGGCAATGCTGTGTCGGGTGGGTTTGTGTATAAATTACCGGACATTCCCTTATTGCAAAATCATTATCTATTTGGCGATATACCCAGAGGCACACTCTTTCTCACTCCTTTAGCTGAAATTGAAAAAGATCAAACAGCTTCCATTCAAAAAGTTGGACTGGAATTGAATGCAGAGTCTACTTCTTTACTCAATATTCGTCCCAACGAACGGGTAGATTTACGCTTCGGTCAAGACAGCAAGGGGAAACTTTATATTTTTACCAAAAGCAATGGGAAAGTATACCGAATTACAGATTTTAAAGCGTCTTCGAATGCTTCCGGCGATTAGGTTCTCAGGAGAGTATGTTGTTGAATGAATCAATAAATACTTTTTTATTATTTAAAGATTCTATATTCTGTAGAAACCTCTTACTTAGCTTTGAACTTTAGGAGACAAAGTGCACTAAAAACAACTTGAATTGACCGTTCTATGGCATCTGTTAGTATAAAACTCGCCACATCAGTTACAGAGCTCAATCAAATTATTGAACTCCAAAGGCAAAATTTAAGAGCTTATTTATCGGATGCTGAAAAAGCATCGCAAGGTTTTGTAATTGCCCAATATTCCCTTCCGTTTTTAAAATCAATCAACGAAGTAAGCCCTGCGATAATCCTAAAAACAGACGAGGTTGTTGGTTATGCTATAGCCGTGACCAATACACAGGGATCTAAGCATCCTCTGTTGAGTACGATGTTGAGTCAGTTTGATAAGCAAACCCATCATGGGGTAGCTTTAGCCGAAGAAGATTATATAGTAGTGGGTCAACTGTGTGTGGCTAAAAACTTCCGAGCTAAAGGCTATGTAGATCAGTTGTATTCTTTTTTTAAAGCCAACTATCAATCGTATTCTTACTGTGTAACAGCCATTGATTCTGAAAACTACCGCTCATTAGCCGTCCACCGCAGATGTGGATTTAAAAAAATCGGCACGCTTACCCTAGGGGAACGGCCTGGGGAGATTGTAATTTGGGATTGGAATAATGAACACAGCCCCAAGCCATAGGGCTTAATCATTACGTTAAATTGTCAAAGAAAAACCCTCCACGAAAGGAGGGTTACACTATGCTCAAATGATGGGCGTATTCAGTTTGGCAATCGAGGCTTGAATTTCTTCATCAGTAAGTTCGTGCTTTACAATTTTACCATCGAAATAATCTTGATAAGCCTTCATGTCAAAATTACCGTGACCGCATAAATTGAAAAGTATGGTTTCCGATTTGCCTTCCCGCTTGCATCTTTCGGCTTCAGCAACTACAGTAGCAATGGCATGGGTTGCTTCTGGAGCCGGTATGATGCCCTCTGATCTTGCAAATGTTACTCCAGCTTCGAATACCTCTAAATTATCATGTGCAACGGCTTCAATTAAATTGTCTTTTAAGAGTTGACTGACAATCACACCAGCACCGTGGTAGCGTAAGCCTCCAGCATGAATGGGTGCGGGAACAAAATCGTGGCCTAAAGTATACATTGGCAACAAAGGGGTCATTCCAGCTGTATCCCCAAAATCGTATCTAAATACCCCCTTGGTTAACTTTGGACAAGAGGCAGGCTCACTGGCAATACAACGAATGGATTTGCCCTCGTCAAAATTTAATCTCAAAAAAGGAAAGCTCAAGCCTGCAAAGTTTGAACCTCCTCCAAAAGGAGCGATTACAACATCGGGAAGGTCACCCGCCATTTCCATTTGCTTAACAGCTTCTTGACCCACTATGGTTTGATGAAGTTTTACATGATTTAATACACTTCCTAAGGCATATTTTGTGGACTCGTTTTGAGCTGCTTTTTCAATTGCTTCGGAAATTGCAATTCCCAATGAGCCCGTAGTCTCTGGATTTTCACTTAAAATTTTTCGTCCGATCTCGGTTGCTTCAGAGGGAGAAGGGTGTACAGTGGCTCCCCAGGTATTCATCATTACTTTACGATAAGGTTTATGGTCAAAGGATAATTTTACCATAAAAACTTCACATTCGATGCCAAAATGTTGGCAGGCAAAGCTTAATGCACTTCCCCATTGACCAGCACCTGTTTCCGTGGTTATTTTTTTTACCCCTTCCATTTTGTTGTAGTAAGCTTGGGGTACTGCCGTATTGGGTTTGTGTGAACCTGTGGGGCTTGTACCTTCGTATTTGTAGTAAATTTTGGCAGGAGTGTCTAGCGCTTTCTCTAGTCCGTAAGCTCGATACAAAGGAGTAGGGCGCCAAATGGAATAGATGTTCCTGACCTCATCCGGTATGGGTACATACTTTTCAGTGGTGACTTCTTGTTTGATAAGTTCCATAGGGAATAAGGGGGCTAAGGATTCTGGACCTATAGGCTCTTTAGTCCCAGGATGCAAAGGAGGCAGGGGTTTGTTGGGCATGTCTGCCACGATATTATACCAATTTTCGGGGATGTCTTTTTCTTCTAATAAAAATTTACGTCTCATAACTGCTGTACTTTTAATTCGTATTAAACTTAGTATGACTTGAACTCCTACAATTGAATTGTGTTTAGGTCATTTTCTACTCAAGATATAGAGAATATCTCACTTTTCAAATTCCCTTCAATGTTTGAATTAGAGTTGTCTTAAACACTGAACTTCCTTTTTTACTACTGTTGCATTATGGATTGGTTTCAAAAGCGTTTCATTAAGGGAACAGAGAGGAGAGGAGTAATACGGGGGGTAGTTGTATTTTTTGAGGTAAAAAAAACCCTCCACTGGGGAGGGTTATTGTCAAATTAAAAAAACTAATTTGTTCCTGTTATTGATTCTAGTATGACCCTTCTGCTAAATCCATTTGGGAGTTGACTGAATATCTTTTGGAGCATTTCTGGTTTTACTAAGCTTAACACTCCTTTATTCATTAAATGCTCTAGTGCTTGCTCTCTTGTTTCATAGGCATCCCAAAAAAACAAAGGCTCAAATTCAGAACCTTGAGGATAGATTCTAGAAGCCATTCCCCATCCAGACATTCCAGATTTTTTCATATTATTTTTAAAACTTTCTGAAACTTGATCTGCTACTTCCATTGTTTGATTAAGATCCAATGGAGAAGCCCAATTGAAAATGACAAATTTGCCCGGTCTATCAGAATCTATGCTTTTTTCAGTCTTGTATAGAAAGGAACCCACGGGATAACGTGCTACACCATCATAAACGATTGAAGCTGGAACACCAAACATTTCCTCAGTTTCCCACCAGCTTCCAGAATTCATCATTTGATTTAAATCTTCATAAACATGCACCCAAACATATTGTGCTTTATCTTGAGCAAATCCTCCATTGGTTCTTTTCATTAAGTACCAATTTTTTAAAAGCCCTTCTTTCTTAGCTTTTTGTGCTAGGGGAGTTGCATACTTCTTTTCAAGCATTTCAAATTTTTCAGCGTTTTCTGGGTCAATATTTACCGGCTGAAGCATGAATACTTCTTGGGCTGAGATTCCAAGGGTTAGAAATAATGCAAAAAGAATACTAAATTTTTTCATTGTAATTGATTTATGGTTAATACTACTTCTAAAATAAGGAAAATAAATAAAAAAAACCCTCCACTGGGGAGGGTTAGAATATTCTTAGTTAAGAAATCGTACTTTGCACTTATAAGTTTTGTTTTGAAGGTCCAAAATACCTGTAGTCAAGAGTTGTGAACCATTTGAGGTATTTTCAAAATGTTTCATGGAATAATGATCCTCTTCTTTTTTCCATACTCCCCTGACAGTAGTTGTCATCAAATCTGACCCTTTTTCAGCCCATGCGTTAGCAGTGTATTCTCCCTGCCCACTGGTTCTTAAAGCATTGGTAAACCTAAACGTCATGTAGACGTTCCAATCTCCAGCGACACCTGATACATTAGCAATATTTCCTTCGCCGCCGGGTTCATTTAATGTTATTGACTCAACTACAAAATTTCCATCAATTGATTCATCCCAAGATAAATCTTGAGCATTCATTGATAGAGAAAAGAGTATGATAAGAAAAAATAGCTGCTTCATTTTTAATTTATTTTAATAAACGATCATTATAGTATAATGTTTCTCTTACAATCATCCCATCTTCATTAAAATCATGTTGGGAATGAAATTTAATCACAATATTTTTTCCTGTTTTTTTACTTTTTACTGTCATATTGTACCAGGCCAAAATAACCCCTCCATTGCCTTCATAATCAATATAGTCGGGGTAACCAACTTCATCTATTGAAATAAACTCAAACTGACTAAATACTTCATTTACGTATTCTTGGTGCTCTTTAAGCGTCTTTGGTTCTTGGTTAATTGAATTTATATCATTAATTCTTGCATTGGGTGCAAAATCTTTCCAAACCCTATCAAGATTTCCTTGCGCTAGGTTATACCAAATTTGACGAACCTTACCTATATACGGATGGTCCTTGTATATGGTTCCATTTTTAATCGTTTGCCTTGACATATTCCATTTTTGCCAAATTGCTCGGTTATCAGCCCACCAAAACCTATTAATTTTCTCACCTTTTTTGTCAAAAACAAAAATGGCGTTAAAAGGAGTTTTGATTTTAAAGCCATTATTTTTATCCCACGCAATAAATTCCTGGAACGTCTGAACAAACAGACCAGATCTTTTATATTCAATAGCATCGGGATACGCTTGTCCTTTATTCTTAAGTGAAATATTGACAAAATTATTTGTCATCCAAGAAGACTGATCTAATAGATCGTTAATACCTCCTCCTTTATAGTTCGGATTTACATTCATGGCACTTCCCATACGAAAATCTTCACCAACTAAACTTTTAAGAGTTTCAGTATCACCGCTTATCCAAGCTTGTCCAAATTTTTCGGCAAGATCAAGTGCAGGGTGTTTATCATAAACATTTCCATTGTTGTTTTTTTGAGCAATAATGGCTAAAGGAAATAAGATCAGGAGTAATATAAATTTTTTCATTTTAATGGTTTTATGGTTAATAATATTTTAAAATTAGAAAAAATAAGTTTAAAAGTAAAACTTACCCTTTTTACGGATAGAGATTGTTCAAGTTTAAAAAATTACTCATCTTAATTTACCCCAATAGAAAAGATAACGATACTTCCTAAAATTCCCTATATTTCTAAAAAAAAAGATGAGATGTATCCTGATTTTCGCTCTGTTATTCCCGCTTTTCAGCTTTTCACAAACACTTCCCAGCCGTTGGGATGAGCTTACATCCAGTGATTGGGAATTGGCCTTAGAGGAGTCTAATTACACCTGTATATTACCCATAGGTATCTTAGAAAAACACGGCCCTCATGGTCCTTTGGGATCCGATCTGATACGGGTTAGAGAATGGGCGAAACGAGCGACTAAAGAGGAATATGCGGTAGTTTTCCCGGATTATTTTTACGGTCAAATTAACGAGGCAAAGCACGAATACGGTACGTTTTCTTTGCCTAGTAAACTCGCTATGGAATTGTTGGAAGCTACCGTAGCTGAAATTGGAAGAAATGGATTTAAACGTATCATAATCATAAATGGACATGGGGGCAATCCCCAAATGATACGCTATTTCATTCAAAATCAATTGGAATCGAAACGAAACTATGCCGTTTATTTTTTTGAACCCGATACTCCTGCCGAAACAGCAGAAAAAATTAGGAAGATGCGTCAGTCAGATCCCGCTACGGATATGCACGGTGGAGAAAAAGAAACCTCTGTTTTATTGCATATCAAACCCGAAGTAGTCAAACAAGAACGTGCAACTCAAGAGTCTGGAGCTGATCAAAAACGGCATAAGCTACCGGCTAATTTATATGCTGCTATATGGTGGTATGCACGTTTTCCTAATCACTATGCCGGTCAAGGGGAGGTTGCAACAGCAGCTTTGGGAAAAGTAATCACGGATAATGTTATTCGGTCTTTAGTGGCAGCTATTAAAGCAGTTAAAGCAGATGAAACCACACTCAAACTTCAAGAGGCTTATTTTAATGAAATGAAAAAATAAAATCTGCGATTCGTTTATCAGTCCTGCAACTAAAAAAGTTCGTAATCAATAAGCTTACGGACTTGAAGAGCGGAGAAAAATATTACTTTACCTCACCTGGGTAAAACAGATAGCCTACATTGACAAAACAGGTTCTTATTATATTTATAGATGCTCGTGGTTGTCAATGTCACTTACTGATAGTTCAAGATCTTTTAACATTTTATCCCTAACGGGAACTTGAAACAGAGAATCGTATAGGATTATATCTAAGCCATTTGAAAATGCGTGAGATTTAATTTTTTCAAGATTTTTCTCGTTTATTTTTTCCTCAAAATTGTTAAATATTTCAAAACAGACTTTCTGAACGTCATAAGCGCTGGGTTTTGAGTAGATGCTTAAAGCGTCTTTAATTTCTTTACTCCATTCGGGCCAATTTGAATTGATAATTGATTCAATGTCAAAATCTTTATAGTACTTCAGACCCTTGTCTGTTAAGGTTATTGGACTCTGTCTTTTGGAAAAAGAAAATTCGGCAGCACTAAAAATCATATCAACTTTAGCTCCTATATCGGAGAGCTTAGCTATGATTTTATCAGTTTTTTTATCTACTTTCCACTAGTCTATATTTAGTAAAAAGTTGCCCGACTTTTACTGCTAGGGTTATAACAGTAACAATAATTGATATTGAGGTACCGACAACTATAAGAGGGTGTAAGTCTTTCATGATAGGGCTTTGGGATAACTAAAGTAAAAACTAAAATCTTTACTTTCCGTTTTGGAGTGTTAAAATTTGCTTCACTTTCCTTTTTTAAAACCCCGGTGACTTATTACTTAATATTCATTGTAACTTTCGACACTTTGTTAAATAAAAATAACTGGAAAATCAAAGTTAAATTTCATAGTTGTTTAGTATTAAAAACTAAATATTTAAATTTGTTTTAAATTATAGCACGATCTTAACTTTAAAAGTATGATTTTCAAAAAAAATAGAGCATTGCTTTTCTTGATAGTTTTTCAGTTAACAGCTTTTTCAAGCTATGCTCAAGATGGTACCATTTATACTTTACAGACTCCTGACGAACCCAACGCTATTCCATTAAATACAGGAGGAGTAGATGATCAGCCTGCACCAGAAACTTGGTTTCGTCAATGGGGTGATCCAATGGCACGAAATATTTCAACGGCTACACTAACTCCATTCTTGCCCCAAAGGGATAAAGCAAATGGTACAGCAGTAATTGTTGCTCCGGGGGGTGGTTTTCGTTGGCTTTCTATGGGAAATGAGGGCTGGGAGGTTGCTGAAGCCCTTGCTAAACAAGGGATAGCCGCATTTGTATTAAAATATCGTTTGTATCCTACTGCTCCATCCTTGGATGATTTTAAAGCATGGATGAATCGTCCTCGTCAAGCCCCACCAAAACCAACTGATCATTCAAAAGTTGATTCACCATCTATCCCAATTCAGCGAGACCTCTCTAATCAGCTTGAAGACGCCGAAGCAGCATATGCTATGATAGTAGATAATTCTGAAAAATGGGGTGTTGATATTAAGAGAATTGGTATGATTGGTTTTTCTGCTGGTGCAGGACTGACCTTGCATGCAACTCTTAATTCTGAAAGTATGAAATTAGCTTTTATAGGACCGATTTATGGAGGAATGGGACCTGTAGAAGTACCCAATAATGCACCTCCTATGTTTAATGTAATTGCTACCGATGACTTTTTATTTAATTCCCAATTTGGGATAATTGAATCGTGGTATAAAGCAGGGCGCCCAGTAGAATTTCACTTATACCAAAACGGTGGTCATGGATTTGGACTTGGAAACCCAGATAGGACAAGTAATAGGTGGTTTGAAGCATTCATGCATTGGTTAACTGTAAATCAGTTTCTTGTTTCCAAATCTTTATAGATTTAGAACATTTTAAAAAGTTACAACGAAATATTTTAGTACTATGAAATTGATTAATATTCAATTTATGTTATTACAAATAAAATTTTCTAAAGGCAAATAGCTACATTTCTAATAAATAAAAAAATGAAAAAATTTCTACTATTTTTTTTAATTGTTTCAATTTGGAGTTGTAAGAATAATAATTCTTCTAAAACTCAGATCTCCCCTCTCATTAAAGATTTATACAGTGCCGATCCTTCAGCACATGTTTTTGACGGAAATCTTTATGTATATCCATCCCATGATCTTGATGCAGGGGTTCCAGAAGATGATTTAGGGAGCCATTTTGATATGAGAGATTATCACGTTTATAAGATAAGTAAATCCTTTGAAGTTACAGATTTGGGAGAAATCCTAAATGTCGATCAAATTCCATGGGCTGAAAAACAACTATGGGCACCAGATGCAGCTACGAAAAATGGTACTTATTACTTTTATTTTCCTGCTAAAGACAGCACAGGTGTTTTTAGAATTGGAGTAGCGACTGCTCCCTCTCCTGAAGGTCCATTTATTGCTGAGCCAAAACCAATTCCTGGGGCAATCAGTATAGACCCCTCCGTATTTGTTGATGATAACGATAATGCATATATGTATTTTGGAGGTATATGGGGAGGGCAGTTACAACGTTGGGAATCGGGAACCTATGTTTCTGAAGATATCTACCCCACAGAAAACCAAACTGCAATTATGCCAAAAATAGCTAAAATGACTGAAGACATGTTAGCCTTTGCGGAGCCCCCTCAAGATATTTTGCTATTAGATAAAGAAGGTAATCCTTTAAAAGCAGGTGATAATGAACGTCGCTTTTTTGAAGCAGCATGGGTTCACAAATTTAACGATACCTATTATTTTTCTTATTCTACTGGTGATACACATAACATTGCATATGCAACTGGAACTTCTCCTATGGGTCCATTTACTTATCAAGGGGTTCTTTTAAAACCAGTATTGGGTTGGACAAATCACCATTCAATTGTCGAATTTAATGGGCAGTGGTATTTGTTTTTTCATGACAGTGAACTATCTGGAGGTAAAACTCATTTGCGAAATGTAAAAGTTACCCCTCTTGAGCACTTACCAGATGGAAGCATTAAAACTATTGAAGCACTCGTTACAGTCTCACCTACTAAAAATTAATCCCCATCACGTATCCACACAAACCCCAAACAAAAAATCCCTAAAACATTGATTTCAAATGTGATAGGGATTACTATGGCGGAGAAAGAGGCTCCCTAGACATTGTCCTTTATTGTCCTGTATTTATGTACAAATAGCGGACAACCATTGATTTACGATTACATTTGTCCACAATTGACCTATATTTTTAGGTAGAATTGTGACATAGTTCAGGCAACGATCCAGGCAACTGGAGTTGTCATTGTTTAATTTAAATCAATATGTCATGAATTTCAAGTTAAAAACCCCAAAATCAAAGAGCAGCTCATTGATCCTCTTCTATGTCAATCTACCTGATGGAAAGCGTTTTGTCTACTCTACAGGCCAAAAAATACCCGTACGATTATGGGATAGTCATTCCCAGATTCCCAAACGCACAAAGTCACAAAATGATCAGGTGATTGTCAATATTGTAAATTTCAGGTTAGAGAAGTTTAAATCACTCTATCTAAAGCTAGATATGGAGCTCAAATCAGTTGGAAAGCGTCTCACAAAAGAGCTTTTAAAACAAGAATTTGACATCCATTTAAAGGGAGTAAAACGAAAAGAGGTTCCTAATAATTTTGATAGCTGCTTTGATGATTTCTATAGTTTCAAGATCAAAGAAGGTAGTTGGAGCAAGTCAACTGCAAAGCGTTATCAGATGATCAATCGTCTGCTTAAAGAGTTTGAAAAGTATCATAGACCCATAGAGATGAATTTACTCGATGATAAATGGATCGGGGATTTTAAGGACTTTTGTGAGAACATAAAATTTCACCAGGTAAACACTGTTGGAAGAAACATTGGTCTTATCAAGACTTTTTTGAATTACTGCTTAAAACAAGGGTATATTGACAATAATAATTTCAAAGATGTTGTAGTGGGAAGAGAAGTCACTGAACAACTTGCCTTGTCTAAACATGACATCTTACTTATTGAAGGCTTAGATTTGCATGACAATAAGCGATTAGAGCGTGTTAGAGACGTTTTCTTGCTTGGATGCTATACTGGAATGAGATACAGTGATTTCAAGCGTATAAAGGCGTCTAACATATCCGATGGACTAATTAGAATCAGAGAGGTCAAGGACAAAAAGAAATTCCTTCAAATACCCATCACAGAACGTGTTAGAATCATACTCGATAAGTATGAGATGAACATCCCTGTAATTTCTGAACAGAAATTTAGGGACTATCTTAAAGAGGTATTCAAACTAGCTGGATTTACTCAGAATCGAATTAAGTCCACGAAGATTGGCAAAAACGTTGTTGAAAAAGAGGTGCCAATGTATGAGTTAATGGGAACGCATACCGCTCGTAGGTCATTTATCACGCACATGCTAAACAGTGGAGTGCCTGCAAAGGCAATCATGAAAATTACAGGCCATAGGTCAATCAACAACTTCCAACTATACTACAAACCAACTAACGAAGTACTGTCTGAATTCATGGAGAAGGCCTGGAAATGAATCTGTTGAATACTTATAATAACTTTTAGATTTTTCAACAGGATAACTCAACCTTGATTCAGAAATTTGTAATAATCAATTTAGTATCAATGAATAGAAGGAGTAATACTTATCTAGATGAGAATGAGAGTTTGATTCGTGTTCTGTCGGAAAGAGTTGCGATAGTAGCAGAATCACAAGAAGAATTAAACGAAAGAATGGGTCGATTTGAGAAGTGGTCATCTGATCTTAACATAAAAATTGATAAGATTTCCGATAAAATATTTGAAAAACCCGAGTACCTATCTGTAGGAGAAGTCGCCCTTAGACAAGGTATTTCAGACAGAACCGTTCGAAGACATATTTCTAAAGGTAATATCCCATTTGAAAGAAATAAGGGAGAAAAATCCTATAGAATTCCTTCAAATGATTACTACCAGTCCTTAACGCATAATGGAATCTCAAGATGGTTTCAGAATCATACAAGAGAATAGCGCATCAATTATAGGTTAAGGATTTGATCTTGGAAACGCTTGATGGCTTGGTGTAGGATTTCACAGTATACATAAAGGGTGAAAACAAACTAATCAGCCATGATCGACACCCCTTCATCACTCTCACTGATTATCCAACCTTGCACTGAGGGCATTTCTTTGCCTTGTAATCCCATTCAGTATACTTCATGCTTCCGCGTTCGCAGCACTTCCTGTTTTAGCTACTCTCCAAATCGTAACCCTATAATCCTATCATAGATTTCATTACAATTTAGGCATACCACAGGAATAGTTAGACCCCTCATAAGAGCAACTGGTTACTCTTCGGAGAAATACGTTACCACTTTCAAGAAATCAAGAATAATCTGAAATATTTTTATTTATTATATTAAGAAATCCTTTTTTTGTTTGAAAAATGTTTAAATTTAAAACTCAAAAAACAAATATTTAATAATTATGGCAAATGTTTTATGGTTACAAGGAGGAGCATGTAGTGGCAACACGATGTCCTTTTTGAATGCCGAAGAACCAACCGTTGTGGAACTCATAACCGACTTCGGGCTTAACATTTTATGGCACCCAACTACTGGTTTACAAATTGGAGACCAAGTACAAGACCTGTTAAAAGATATCCTAGATGGAAAAGTTCAGATGGATATTTTTGTGTTTGAAGGCTCTGTTATTCAAGGTCCTGACAATACAGGTACTATGAACCTTTTCGCTGACCGTCCTATGAAGGACTGGATTCATGACCTCTCGAAAGTTGCAGGTTATGTTGTCGCTATTGGCGATTGTGCAACATGGGGTGGTATACCTGCAGTTCCTCCCAATCCTAGCGAATCGACAGGATTTCAGTTTCACAAAAAGAATAAAGGTGGCTTTTTAGGAGCAGATTACGTATCTAAAGGAGGTTTGCCTGTAATTAATATTCCTGGTTGCCCAGCACATCCAGATTGGATTACCCAAATTCTAGTTGCGATTTCTGTGGGAAGAATTGGAGATGTCTTAATAGATGATTATCACAGACCAAAAACTTTTTTTACTGATTTTGTACAAGATGGGTGTACCAATGTAACCAATTTTGCTCAAAAGGTAGATGGTGGCTTTGGTCGTAGAGGCGGATGTCTTTTCTATGAAGTAGGATGTAGAGGACCAATGACGAGAGCGAGTTGTAATAATATTCTTTGGAACAGACAATCAAGTAAAACACGTTCAAACCATCCATGCTTAGGATGTACTGAGCCTGGCTTTCCTCACAACGACCTCAAAAAAGGTAGCGTCTTAAAAACGATGAAAACCTTAGGGGTGTTTCCAAAAGAAGTACCTGAAGGGAGAAGTAAGCTAGCATACTATATGGAAGCAGGTTTCCAGAAAATATTGCCTACTAATAAAAGGATAATGGAAACTTCTAAATAAAAGAACTAAAAAGAAAAAAAATGTCAGTAACAGAATTAAATATATCTCCAGTTGGTCGTGTTGAAGGCGATTTAGACGTAAAAGTATACATCGATAAGGGTAAAGTTACACGAGCGCACACTCAGGCCGCTATGTTTAGAGGTTTCGAGAAAATTATGGCTGGTAAAGACCCACAATCTGGGTTAATTGTAACACCTCGTATTTGTGGTATTTGTGGCGGGTCGCATTTATATTGTGCATCTTCTGCATTAGATACCGCATGGGGAACACAACTATCACCAAATGCTTTATTATTAAGAGCAATTGGCCAAGCAACAGAAACTATTCAAAGTATTCCACGTTGGTTTTATGCAATTTTCGCAACCGATATGGCTAACAAAAAGTTCGCCGATAAACCTTTGTATAAGGAGGTTGTAAAACGTTGGTCAGCTTATGTTGGTGAAACGTTTCAAATAGGTTTAACAGCGAGTGCATTACCAGTACAAGTATATGCTTTATTCGGTGGACAATGGCCTCACTCAAGTTATATGGTGCCTGGTGGTGTAATGTGTGCACCTACATTAAAGGATATCACGCGTGCACACGCAATTATGACACAGTTTAAAAACGATTGGTTAGAACCAGTTTGGTTAGGTTGTACAATTGAGCGTTATCTTGAAATTAAATCTTGGGATGATATGTTAGCGTGGATGGAAGAAAGCGATTCACACAAAAACAGTGATTTAGGTTTATTAATAAGAGCTGGATTAGAATTCGGTTTAGATACTTTTGGAAAAGGGGTTGGAAAATTCTTGGCTTTCGGAACCTATTTACACAAAGATTTATACAATAATCCGACGATTGAAGGACGTAACAAGGCTTTGATTAGTTCAAGTGGTTTCTTTGATGGTGAAAATTGGCATGAATTCGATCACTTAAAAGTAAGTGAGCACGTAAAGCACTCTTGGTATAATAATCAAGAAGATGGTTTACACCCTTGGGAAGAACCACTACCAACACCAGCGAAATCACAAACATTACACGATTCAGATTTCGACGGACAATACAGTTGGGCAAAAGCACCTCGTTATGATGGTCACGCTGTAGAAGCAGGACCAATGGCTCGTTGTATAATGAATGGTAATCCTAAAAATTTAGATCATCAAATTAAAGATCCGTTCTTTATTGATGCATACAGAAAATTAGGTGGAGCAAGTGTATTTACAAGAGTTTTAGCTCGTGTACACGAAGCTCCAAGATTATATAAATTAATCGACCAATGGTTATCAGAGATTGATTTAGATGGCGAATTTTATATCAAACCAGTAGAAAAAGACGGAAAAGGTTTCGGTGCAACGGAAGCTGCTCGTGGCTCTTTAGCACACTGGATTGAAATTGAAAACGGAATTATCAAAAACTATCAAGTTATGGCACCAACCACTTGGAATGTTGGGCCAAACGATGCCGAAGGTAATCCTGGACCAATCGAATCCGCACTTGAAGGTATTGATATCGAAGACCCTCACGACCCTGTAGAAGTAGGTATGGTAGCACGTTCTTTCGATTCGTGTTTAGTATGTACTGTACATGCGCACGATGAACAAAGTGGTGTTGAACTATCGAAATTTAAATTATAGAATTTAAAATCAAATAGTTATTGTTATCAAAAACTTCCTTGTGATTCAATTCTCAAGGAAGTTTTTTATATAGACTAATACAAGAAAATATGAAAACAGCCATAATGGGTTTCGGAAACCCAGTACGTAGCGACGATGCCATCGGAATATATGTAATTGAGCAACTAAAAAAAATAATTGGTGACAATGAAGATATTAGCATTTTTGATATGGGAACTGCTGCTTTTGAAGTGTTGTTTGGATTAAAAGGACATCAAAAAATTATTTTAGTAGATGCTGTAATTAACACTAATGAACCTTTAGGTACTTTATTTAAAGTTCCTGCCGAAGAAGTGCTTCGTGCACCGCAAGATGACCCAATGGTATTTTTACATGGAATGAAATGGGATCAAGCTTTATCTTATGCTAAAAAAATATTACAAAATGAGTATCCAGATGATATTCAAGTATATTTAATTGCTGTTGAAAATACCCGATTAGAGGTTGAGTTAAGCAAAGAAGTGCAAGATGCAGGTGATAAAGTAGTACAACACGTTCTCAATGATTTAAAAATCACAGCATAATTTATGGTATCGCTAAAATCGTCACATATTTATCTCGATAGCGAATTAGTTAACAACGTTTTTGGAAGTATTCATTACGCCTATGCGGTTTATAATCCAGATCAAGAGAAAATTTTAGTAACGCCGGTTTCAAGCCAGTGGTTTGTGAAAATGTATGAAAAACCAGCACAGTTTTTACTAAAAGATCGCAACTTAAAAGGGGATAAAACATTGTCAATTCGTGAGATTTTAATTGATAACGATTTAGATATTTCTGATAGAGATTTAGAATACGAGCTCATCGAAAAAACAAGCCTAATTAAAATTAAGGTATGACAAAGCCTAAAGTCTATAAATGGTTACTCGATGCCGAAGTACAAAGCAAGGTAGAATATGTAAAAGGACGTTGGCTTGTATCGCTAATTTTTATTGATACTAAAGACCCTAATCGATTGCTAATTAGAGAGATTGGCGATTATCGTTCAGAGAGATTGGCAGAAATTGCTGCCTTAAATATGAAGAATACCGCGGCAAAAGATATGCGCGGAACACAAAAAGTAAACAAAGATGCTTACAATTTTAACAAGAACTAATCATCAGCAAATCGTTGAAAAAGCAATTGCTTTAGTAGACCGATTGGATGAATTAGTGACCATTATTACCGATTATAAAGACATACAACACCCAACAAAGTTGGTGGTGGTTAACGATGCTATTTCAAAACCTTTAGATTGGCACGATACCGAACCACCTTATATTTTACCAAATACTAATTTTACTGAAAGCAACCTGTTAGCTGTTGTGTTTTACACTTTAGGTAACCATCAAAAAGCGTTTGAACACCTTTCAGAAGGCAATCCATTGTACAAAGAAATGTTGATAGCAACACAAATTCAATTTAGATATGAAATTAACGAAGCGCAATATCAAAATATCAGATCAAAACACAACCAATGTGTGATTCATCACTACGGAAATTACGAAAATCGTTTTTCGTTAGAGGAATTACAAAACGCTTATGAAGATGCGATTGAAATTTCCGAAAATGATGAGTTAAAAATATTTACAGCGAAGCATTACATCAATTTATTAATGGATGTTCAAGAGTTCGCTAAAGCTGAAAGTCTCATTCGTTCATTACAACCAAATGCAATTTCAGATGAAGCGAAGAATGCTTTAAACGTTCAGTTAGCAACAGCAATGATGCATCAATTACAAATGCCTTTTAATGCTGAAAAATTAGCTGAAATTCAAGGGTTATTTCAAAAAGGAATTTCATTTTACGAAGAACGACAACTAAAAGTAAATTCAGGATTATTATTGATTGATGCTTCAGAAATTGCTAATTACCAACAAGTTTATATCACATCAAAAGATTATATCAACAAGGCAATTCAATATTTTAGGGAAGAAGATGTTCCTGAATTTTTAGGTGAAGCAGGATTGCGAAAAGCAACGCTTTTATACACGTGGAGTAAAAACGGACAACCACAATATTACAAACCTGCAATTAATGCATTTCAAGATACATTAAAGGTATTTAAGCGTGATACGCATCCTCAAAAATTTGCTAATATCCATCATAATATGGCGTTGATTTATTCTGAAATCCCTGTTTCGCTAGACGAAAAACCAATGTGGACAGCCTTCTGTGCTTCCTCATTTAAAGAAGCGTTAGCATTTTATACACAAGACCAATATCCGTATGAAAATGCAATGGTTAGTCATAATTATGCAACGGCATTAATCAACTTTCCAGAAGCAAAATTGCACAACAATTTAGACAAAGCAATGGGCTTATTTGAAGATGCTTTACAAGTGCGAACTGCGGAAAATTACCCGTTTGAACGTGCTTCAACTTTGATTAATCAATTAGAATTGTATTGGTTGTTACACAATGAAACTAATGAAGATGAAGCAAAACGTTTCGGCGAAATGCAACAGAAAATCAACGAAGTAAAAACCTTGGTAAATGATTCTGATATGTTAGAAAAAGTTGCCTTTCACGAAGCCAAATTACAATCGTTAAAAACCTTATTATAATGCACGAAACCTCCATAGTAAATAGTATTATACGTGCCTTAGAAATGGAATTTGAAGAGGCAAAATTGCAAAAGATGAAGTCCATTCATTTAAAAGTAGGCGTATTATCAAATATTGAACCACGTTTGTTACATAATGCATATGGCGCGTACAATTATTGCGGATCTAAATACCATAACGTAACTTTACATATTGAATCAACAGAAATTAAAATTAAGTGTGAAAAATGTAATCACGTTACACACGTAAAAAACTACAGATTTCTTTGCGATAACTGCAGATGTCCTGGTAAAAATATTATTCAAGGCGAAGAAATGTTAATTCATAAAGTAGAATTTGAAGATTAAAGATTATGAGTATAGAAAAATCAACAAAAGCAGCTCGCGGAACCGTACAATGCGAGAATACCAATATCAATTTATTAAAAGCTAATGATTTTGTAGCGGATATAATCCGTAAAGAAATGGCAAATCATAAAACGCTATTAGTAAATATTACCTCTTCAGCAGGAAGTGGAAAGACAACCTTAATGCAAAAAACAGCCGAAAAATTAAAGGATAAGTTGAAAATGGCAGTAATGGTAGGCGATTTAGAAACCGAACGTGATGCAGATCGTATCCGCGAAACGGGTGTTCAAGCCTTACAAATAGTAACAGGAGGTATTTGTCATTTGGAAGCGCAAATGATTCATCAAGTACTTGACCAATTTGATTTAGAAAGTATTGATTTACTCTTTATTGAAAATGTGGGAAATCTGGTTTGTCCTTCTTCCTTTGATTTAGGGGAAGATTATCGCGTCACTTTAATGGCCACAACAGAAGGAGATGATAAACCAAAAAAATACCCCAAAATGTTCTTGACTAGTGATCTGATGCTCGTTTCAAAGGCTGATTTATTGCCGTATGTTCCTTTTTCTGTGGAAGCCGTAACTAAAGATGCCCAAGAGGTAAATCACGAATTGGAGGTAATTCAAATATCGTCGTTGACTGAGGAAGGTGTATATGAATGGTGTGACTGGTTACTAGAAAAAATCAAACAGAAGAAAGGATAATGTCTAGATGCAACGAACCTTCGAAATTACAATTTCAGGACAAGTACAAGGAGTGGGGTTTCGCCCTTTTGTCTATGGTTTAGCCCAACGATTTCAATATAATGGCTCGGTTTGTAATTACGAATATGGCGTTCAAATCCATTTGAATTGTTCCGAAAAAAAAGCGAAAGAATTTTTGAATTGCATTCTTGAAAACGCTCCCAAAATCTCGATTATTCAATTCCATGACCTTTCGGAAATTCCATTAATTGAGTATAATGATTTTAAAATAATCACTTCGGATACAAATCGTCAAATCAATATTCCTTTAACTCCTGATTTTGCTGTATGCGAATCTTGTAAAACAGAAATTAGGGATAAGTCCAATCGCAGATATGGCTATGCATTTACCACTTGTACGAATTGCGGACCAAGATATGCGGTAACTACAAAGTTTCCTTTCGAACGTGCGAATACCACAATTGCAGAATTTGAAATGTGTTCGGCCTGCGAAGCAGAATATACAAACCCGAATGACAGACGATTTCATTCGCAAACCAATAGTTGTGCTGATTGTGGCATTCAATTAAAGCTTCAAGATTCCGATGGAAGACTTTACAATGGAACTCATTCAGAACTTGTTCAAAAAGCGGCAAACCTGATCCAAAATGGAAATATTTTAGCTTTAAAAAATACGAATGGCTATCTGCTTTGTTGTAATGCCAATAATAAATCTTCCATTGAAAGATTGCGGAAGAAAAAGCTGCGCCTTACAAAACCTTTTGCTCTACTCTATCCATCCTTAAAGAAAGTAAGGGAAGACTTTAATATTAGTTCTGCGGAAGAAAATGCACTTGTTTCTTCTGTTGCCCCGATTGTGATTTTACATCCGAAGAAAACAATTTCTGATTTAGAACAGGAAAGTATCGCCCCAAGATTACATCAACTAGGAGTGATGCTACCTTCATCGGCGCTGCTCACACTTTTAATGGATGAATTGCAAATGCCCATTATCGCCACCAGTGGTAACATTCATGGCTCATCAATTATTTCAGAGGAAAAAGATGCCATCGAAAAACTATCCGATGTAGCGGACTATTTCTTACATCATAATTTGAAAGTTTCTTTTCCTCAAGATGATTCAGTAGTTCGGTTTGCTAACGGACATCAAATTTCACTCCGACGCTCCCGCGGACTTGCACCCAACTATCTGAATACAACACTATCTGAGAATGGGAAAATATTAGCCATGGGCTCCCATTTAAAGAGCACATTCAGTTTTGTTCCCAATGCACATACTTATATAAGTCAATATTTTGGAAATCTTGATAGCTACGATGTTTCTGAGCGTTACCAAAAAAGTATTTCAAAATACGAACAGCTTTTTGATACGAAGCCAGAAGTAATTTTGATTGATTCGCACCCACAATATCAAAGTAGTAGTATAGGTCGGGTGTTAGCCGAAAAAAGTAACGTAAAACTAGTTTCTATTCAACATCATAAAGCTCATTTTGCGAGTGTTTTAGGGGAAAATGATTTATTTGAATCCAAAGAAAAAGTTCTTGGAGTCGTTTGGGATGGAACCGGTCTTGGAGAAGACCAAGCTATTTGGGGCGGAGAATTTTTTAACTATGAAAACAATAAAATAAAACGCCTTATGCATTTCGAATATGTTGACTGGATTGCAGGAGATAAGCTAGCAAAAGAACCAAGGTTGTCATTGTTAGGTATACTTCCCGAATCGGAGAAGGAAATAGTAAGGTCAAAATTCTCAGAAACCGAATGGAAAATATATCATAAGATGTTAAACAGCAGCAATCTGAAAACGTCTTCTGTTGGCAGATTGTTTGATGCTGTAGCATCCCTTTTAGACATCATAGACAAGACGTCTTACGAAGGAGAAGCAGCGATGCTTTTAGAAAATCAAGCAAAGGGTTATGAAGGAGTTAGTTTTATTGATTTCTTAGAAGGTCTGGATTATGAAAATATTCCCTCAAAAACCATAATTACTAATATCCAAAAAGCAAAAACAGGAGGCGTTTCAACTCCGAAAATAGCAAATAGTTTTATCCATACGCTTGCCTTGGTCATCTTACATATAGCCAAAAGGAATGAATATCAAGTAATCGCCTGTAGTGGTGGGGTTTTTCAAAATGCCGTATTGATAGAAAAACTACTGAAACTAACCCAGAACACAGGGATTGAGTTAAAAATTAATCGTATATTGTCTAGTAACGACGAAAATATTTCGTTCGGTCAATTGTTTTATCATCAGAATATAAAGAATTGAATTATGTGTTTAGCAATTCCAGGAAAAATTAAGAGCATTGAAATGCAGTATGATGGCAGAGTTAGAATGGCCAAAGTGTTGTTCGGCGGAATAACCAAAGAAGCCAGTTTAGAAATGTTGCCTGATGCCGATATCGATGATTATGTTTTGGTTCATGTTGGCGTAGCTATCAGCAAAGTGGATGAGGAAGAAGCGCAGAAAACCTTCAAATATTTGGAAGAAATAGGCGAACTAGGAGACCTCACCGATGTGGATGAGTATTTACCAAAAAGTAATTAATACAGTGCGCTATGAAGTACATGTCTGAGTATCGCGACCCTAGGATGGCGAAAAAATATTTAGAAGAAATCAAAAACACTGTTTCTAGACCTTGGTCAATTATGGAAGTTTGCGGCGGGCAAACACATAGCCTTGTGAAAAACGGTATCATTGAAATGTTGCCAGATACAGTAACCATGATTCACGGTCCTGGTTGTCCAGTTTGTGTGACTCCCTTAAATCTTATTGATAAAGCAGTCTATCTCGCATCAGAAAAAGGAGTGATTCTTTGTTCTTTCGGAGACATGCTACGTGTGCCCGGCTCTCAAAAAAGTCTTTTAGAAGCCAAAGCAGAAGGCGCTGATGTGCGCATTTTATATTCTCCCTTAGAGGCCGTAAAAATAGCAGAGGACAATCCTGATAAAGAAGTGGTCTTCTTTGCTGTTGGCTTTGAAACTACCGCTCCTGCAAATGCCTTGTCAGTCGTTCATGCTCATCGTAGAAATGTGAAAAACTATTCTATTTTGGCATCGCATGTATTGGTACCACCCGCCATAAAAGCGGTTATAGATGATGAGGAAAGTAAAATAGATGGATTCTTGGCTGCTGGTCATGTGTGCACCATAATGGGCAATACAGAATACCATCCAATATCTGCTGAATATAAAGTGCCCATTGTGGTAACAGGCTTTGAACCTTTAGATGTTTTACAAGGTATCTTAATGGTAATCCGCCAACTGGAACAAAGCAAGTCAGAAGTTGAAAACCAATATGCCCGTATCGTTCGTGAAGAGGGAAACCCTGATGCGCAGAAAGTCATCGATGAAGTTTTCAAAGTACGGAATCAGATGTGGCGTGGTATTGGAGAAATTCCTGAAAGTGGATATGCTGTTCGTGAGAAGTATGCCGATTTCGATGCCACAAAAAAATACAATGTTACCATTGAAGAAGCACCTGAAAATCCCGATTGTATTTCGGGGCAAATTATGAAGGGAATAAAAAAACCTTTTGAATGTTCTCAATTTGGCAAAAAATGCAAGCCAACAAATCCCTTAGGTGCACCAATGGTAAGTAGTGAAGGGGCTTGCGCGGCGTATTATCACTTTTCTGGAATGGTCGAAGCATAATCAAAACTGAATGTCGGAGAATAAAAAATTACGTATGCAGTTGCAATGCCCTATGCCCAAACTTGACTTTGACGTCATCACGCTTGGGCATGGCAGCGGAGGGGTTTTAACCAATACACTACTCGATAGCGGTGTCTTTGACCTGCTTAGCAATGATATTCTTGACGAGCGACACGATGGGGCATTTCTAGAATTAGAGGGTATGACTGCTTTTTCTACGGATAGTTTTTTGGTGTCCCCTATCTTCTTCCCGGGAGGGAATATTGGTGAACTTGCGGTCAATGGAACCGTTAATGATTTGGCCATGTGTGGTGCTACTCCGAAATATTTGTCCCTAAGTTTTATAATTGAGGAAGGACTTCCGGTTAAAGAATTCTGGGAAATTCTAGTGTCCATTAAATTTGCCTGTGAAAAAGCTGGTGTAAAAGTGGTAACTGGTGACACAAAAGTGGTTGAGAAAGGAAAGGGTGATAAAATTTTTGTAAATACTTCCGGCGTTGGTCCTATTCATAAAAAAGCAAATATCAGTTCTAAAAATATCAAGGTTGGCGATAAAATTATCATCAGTGGAAATATTGCGTCGCATGGCATGGCCATCATGTCGGTTCGGGAAGGTTTGGAATTCGAGTCTGAAATCCAAAGTGACACCACTAATCTGAATCGTACGGTATTGAGTTTAATAGAACAATTTGGTTCTGATATTCATTTGTTAACAGACCCAACTCGAGGAGGTGTGGCGACAGTTCTGACAGAAATAGCCCAATCTTCTGAAGTAGGAATCGATATCTTTCAAAAGGACTTTCCAATAGATGAACAAGTCGCAAGTGCCTGCGAGTTATTAGGACTAGACCCACTTTATGTGGCAAACGAAGGACTATTCATAGCCTTTGTTTCTGAATCAGAAGCACATTCTGTTTTAGAAACATTGCAACAGGATAAAAATGGTCAAAATGCGAAAATTATAGGAAGAGTAGTTACCGAACACCCAAAACAAGTTATTATTGAAAGTGCCATTGGTGGCAAACGAGTCATAAGCATGTTACCTGGGGAACAATTGCCAAGAATCTGTTAGTATGAACTTTGACACTCTAGGCAAGTATGTTACTAACTCATATATATTTAAGGGTTCAGAGCAAATGCCCTTTTTAGCGCCTAGGGGCGTTTTCACTGCAAAAAATCATCTTTTTGTTTCTGATACAGGGTGTAACCGTATATTCATATGGAAAGAAATCCCAACTTCTGAATATCAAGAACCCGATATTATTTTAGGACAATCAGATGTTTTAGAAACAGGAAGGAATTCGGGCGGAAAAGCTACAGCCAACACGCTCCACTACCCTTCTGGAATCTGGAGCAACGGTGCCATTTTAATTGTTGCCGATGCCTGGAATCATCGTGTTTTGATTTGGCATTCGTTACCAACTCAAAGCGGTCAAGCTGCAGATGTAGTTCTCGGACAACCAGATTTTGAATCGAACCAAACCAACGTCTCAGGAATTGGAAATGACCCTACTGCACAAACATTAAACTGGCCCTACGGTGTTTTCTCTGATGGGCAGCGTCTTTGGATTGCTGATACAGGAAATAGGCGCATTCTTTTTTATCATGCAATTCCTACCGAAAATTATGCTCCTGCAGATAAAGTTATAGGCAAACCAACATTTACTACTAGAGATTATAATAACAATGAACCTATTTGGCCTTATTCCATAAAAATAAATAGTAAAGGTCAAATGGCAGTAGCAGATACGCAATTCTATCGTGTTCTGGTTTGGAACAAAAAAGAGAATGCATTTTCAAAACCTGCCGATATCATAATTGGTCAAGATAATTTTGATGCTTGTGGTCAGAACCAGTTTCGATTAACACCCGAGGCCAATACCCTGAATTGGACCTATGATTCTTGTTTTTACAAAGACGGAATTCTAGTAAGTGATACAGGAAATAGTAGAATTTTAAAGTTTGATGAAATACCAAGCAAGAATAATGCTTTGGCGTCAACGCTTATAGGTCGTGAGGATTTTAACACAAGTAGTGAATTTAAAGGCAATATGCATGGCACAAATAGTGCAATCTATTGGCCCTTTTCAATAACTACTGAAGGAGATACTTTGTTTATTGCCGATACAGGAAATCACAGGATAGTCATAACCACTTTGAAATCTTAAAGACTCAGGTAAAGCCAATAAACTCCAATCGAGATTGCAAATATCCCGCCAGAAAGACGAATCGTTTTATAAAGAGACTTGCTGTAGTGTTCTTTGCTAAAGTTCGCAATTTTTCCTAGTAGAAAAGTATAAATCGTCATTGCTAAAACGGTTCCTGCACCGAATCCAACGATGTACTGAATACTATCTAATTGATTTTCAAAACCCAGAACCGGAAGAAGTAAAATAAAATGCGCTATACCTGCGAGTCCGTGCAATATTCCAATCCCAAAAGAAGACCATTGATTTTGTTTAACTTTTTTGGAGTGCGCATGTGAATGTTCTAAATGGCTTGTTTCATCCTCATGTTCGTGAACATGTATATGTGGTTCTACTTCATCATGCACATGCGGATGTTTATGATTTTTCCCTTTGTGGAAAATGCTGAAAAATGACCAAAAACCTACAGCAATTAATACAACCCCTACCAACTGTTCGCTATGCTCAGATATTTTTTCAAGTGGAAGGTATTCTCTGAACAAAAGAAACAGAAGTCCAATCAGCATCATTCCTGTTAAATGTCCAAAACCCCATAACAAGCCAATTTTCCAGACTTTTCTCCTAGTTTCTAATGCAAAAGGAGTAACTGCCGCCAAATGGTCTGGGCCAGAAACTACGTGCAAGACAGACGCAGCAATACCAGAGAAAAATGGAAAATTTACCATTCTTTTTAATTCAAGTAACAATATAAAGAAATTTCAAATCATTCTATCATGGACTCTAGGCTAAACTTCATATCACCAGCTGGAGCAAGATGCCCTCTATCATATCCCTAACCTTTATAATCACTCGATTCCGCTGATTTGGTTGATCCATATGGGTCTGGTCTAAATGAATTAATACGTGGAGTAGTGCCTTTAAGAAAAGGGAATATTCCTTATAAAAGAAACGAAGGAGAAAAAGCCTACAAGATTCCAAGTGCAGAATACTATCAATCATTGTCCCATAATGGAAAATCAATTTGGTTTCAGAATCATACGAGAGAATAACACAACAACATTAAGCTCAATTTAAGGATGTGATGCTGGATACGCTTGATGGCTTGGTGTAGGGATTCACAGTATACATAAAGAGTGAAAACAAACTAATCACCCTTAATCAATTACGCTTCATAACTCTCTCAGATTATGCTTTGGTTAATGAATCAGCAAGAAGTTCATTCTACACTATAACAGTATAACGGTTTTATCATTATAAGTTGCTCCCCCTCTTATTCAAAGTTGCAGTACGAAAGATTTGATTAATTTTAGTTCCATTAAATAAACACCACTGCATGAAATTTAAACTTCTTTGTTTTATTGGACTATTCTTCTTTTTGTGTGTAGTGTATTCACAAGAACAGAATGATTCTATACCAGTGTATACTTTAAAAGAGGTTGTATTAAAACCAGAAATAAATTGGTTAAATAAAATAGCTCAAGAATCATATACAAATCGCCAAGTAATTTCTGCACAAGACGTATTACAGATGGTGCCGGGTTTATGGATTGGTCAACATGCAGGTGGAGGGAAAGCAGAACAATTATTCTTAAGAGGTTTTGATCTTGATCATGGGACTGACATTGCTATTAATGTTGATGGTGTTCCTGTTAATATGGTTTCACATGCACATGGTCAGGGATATGCAGATTTACATTACGTTATTCCAGAAACCGTTGAAATAATTGATTTTGAAAAGGGTCCGTATTCATTTCATTCAATAAATTTTGCTACCGCAGGATCTGTTGATTTTCAAAGTAAAACATCGTTCAATCAAAATCAAGTCAAATTTGAAATCGGATCGTTTAACACCCATAGGGTTCTAAGTATTTGGGATTTGAGTTCTAAAGAAAGTGATGGATGGTTTGCCTTTGAGTTTTTAGAACGAGATGGACCATTTGAAAGTCCTCAAAATTTTCAAAGGATTAATGCTATGGGGTCCTGGAAAAAAGAATTGAATAACAAAGCCTTCTTAAAGATAACTGCGAATCATTTTGCAAGTAATTGGGATGCTTCAGGACAAATTCCACAAAGATCCGTTGATCAGGGGTTAATTTCAAGATTTGGATCTATTGATGATACAGAGGGTGGAATTACGAGTCGTTCTCAAATTAATGTTAGATGGGAAAAGCCTTTAAACGAAAAAACTCTTTGGGAAAGTCAAGTTTATGGTGTTATGAACAACTTTAGTCTTTTCTCAAATTTTACATTCTTCTTGGAAGATCCTATTAATGGAGATCAAATTCATCAGTCAGAAAATAGAACTCTTTGGGGGATGTCTCATCAACTAAAAATTAAAAGAAAAGTCAATAATGGGATCTTTAAGCATGTACATGGAATTCAATTGAGGTCTGACTTAATACAAGATTTACTTTTAGCCCATACGTATAATAGAACTGAATTACTTGAAAATATTCAGTTAGGAACTTTAAATGAGCGTCAGTGGGGTACTTTTCATCACTACGGATTTACCAGTACTAATTGGGATATCAACTTTGGCTTGAGATGGGATGAATTTCAACATACCTACAGAGACAAAAACAACACCTACCTTCTTAGTACTGCACGATTAGGAACTTTAAGTCCAAAATTGAAAATAGCATACAACATAAAAAATGACATCATTGGATTTTTTAAATTAGGTAAAGGATTTCATTCAAACGACACCAGAGCAATACTCAGTAACAAGCTAAATTCTTTATTGCCAAGTGCCTATGGAATTGACATAGGATTGAATGGGAAATGGAACTCCTTGAATTGGCATGTTGCACTATGGCAACTGCAAATGGATCAAGAGTTTGTGTATGTTGGAGATGCAGGAGTGGTGGAACCTAAAGGAGCTTCTATTCGAAAAGGAATTGATTTAAGTTTACAACAAAACATTTCAAAATCGTTAAATTGGACCTTATCTTTTAATGCTACCAATCCCAGATTTAAAGACGAAGTAAATGGAGAAAATTACATTCCATTAGCACCTCTTATGACTTCAGTTTTAAATGTAAATTGGGAAAATAAAAAAGGCCTATTTGGACAATTGGAATATAGAAATTTAGGAGATCGTCCTGCAAATGAAGATTATAGTATTGTCGCTAAAGGATATACTCTTTTGAATACTAATTTTGGTATCAAACAAAAAAACTCAAGTTATGGAATTCAAGTATTTAATTTATTAAATACTGATTGGAACGAGACACAATTTGCAACTGAGTCAAGGATGTATAATGAATTAAATTCCGTTGAAGAAATCCATTTCACACCGGGAAGCCCTTTAGATGCAAGGGTTTTCTTTACCTATAAATTTTAATTATAAAAAAACCGCCACACTATAACAGTATAACGATTTTATCATTATAAGTTGCTCCCCCTATTATTCAAAGATGCAGCACAACTTCACCCTTTAAAGGACTATTTATAAGTAAACAAGTCCTATGAATTCAAAGAAAAAGGTTGTGATACTTACAGAGTGTCAAGTAAAGTCACTAATGGATAATCTCAGAGTAGAAAGAGATAAGAGAATTCTATCCGAGATGAAAAATCAACAGATACTCTAATAACTTTTGAGTATAATTCACAACAAGATGTTGATAGAAAAAAAGCTGTTTTTAATCAGTTTTAGCCATTTTTGATCGATTTTGGCTCATTTTTGACATTTTTTGATCATTTTTGGCTCATTTTAGACGTTTTTGGACAAAAATTAATCCCCACCACATATCCCCAAGTCCCCAAAACAACTCCCCCTAAAACCACTATACAGGAATCTTGGATTAAGGCAATGCTATTAATGGATAAGAAGGGATTTGGATTGTATCCATTGATGCTAAAGAAAAACTCACATTAACGCAAAGCTTAGTCTAATAGATTTATTTAAAAGCACTATTAAGAATAGCTTGATCTAAAGTTGCTTTAAACTCTGTAGCATAAGAAGTAGGGGATCCAAATAATTGAGTATAGCATATTAATATAAGATTATCTTTTGGATTTATCCAGAAGGATGTAGCAGCAGCACCTCCCCAATTGTATTCTCCTGTATCTAGATTAACCATGCCAGAGAGACCATGTCCCATTTGCGAATTGGTTTCCATTTCTTTTGGGTATTGATTAGTCATTATCATTTCAGCAGCCTTTTCAGATAATATACGTTTTCCATTTAATTCTCCCTTATTTAACAGCATACGACAAAATGTCTCATAGTCGTTTAATGTTGAAATCAAACCTGCGCCTCCAAGTAAGAGTTTAGGTGGTTTAGCAGAACCAAAAACTTTTTCCATGTTAGGATCTGAAACTATGATTAGTTTACCGTTTTCATCCAATGTATAAAGCTCAGAGAGTTGTTCTCTTTTTTCCTCTGGAATGTAAAACCTTGTGTCGTTCATTTTCAAAGGGTCAAATATTACTGTCTTAAAATAATTATTCAGCTTTTCCCCAGAGACTACCTCTACAATGTAGCCAGCTATATCGATCCCTAACCCATAGTTATATTTGGTTCCAGGTTGGAACTTTAGGGGAATTGTTGCAATATCCTTTGTCATTTCCTCTAATGTCCAATCTTTTCTCATATGTTGTCGTACATTGTAAATAGAGTCTGTATAACTTGATTCCCATCCATAAGGGATACCTGAAGTGTGAGTTAATAGATGACGTATAGTT
>Ga0255773_10000871_pt1 | contig 31301 bp, 42 predicted proteins | sample 011ome_17_FD_179971 | JGI IMG/M metagenome (GOLD analysis project Ga0255773, IMG submission 179971) | Coastal salt marsh microbial communities from the Groves Creek Marsh, Skidaway Island, Georgia - 011502XT metaG (version 2) | ecosystem: Environmental > Aquatic > Marine > Intertidal zone >... | reverse complement strand
TGTCAACCTTCTAGCCAGCCAAATTAGGACCCGTTGTGTTTTGAAATCAACCTGCACCACTCTAAAAACTCGTCTTGGAGCATTGTTGTTTTCATTCTGTTCACAGTGCGATGAACCAACTGCAAATTGGCAATGTCATGCTTTCCGCCTTTTTCCAGAGCGACAATATGATCACATGAAACGTTTTCTGGAGTTAATTCAACACCCGAAAGCGGACAGATATATTCTTGCTTTTCCAAAAGTTCAAATAGATCTGCTGCCTTTATGCTTCTAGTTCTTTTCTTATAGACCTCGCGTGTTGATTTTTGCTGGCGTTGTTGCACCATCTTCTCCATTTGCTGTGGCGTGTTCTCGCGTTCGCTTGGTCGACGCATCTTTTCATCGCAACCGTAAAACTCAAATGCCGCTTGTTGGCGTTCACTTTTTTCTGTTGCACCGATCTCTTGCGAACCGTTTTTTCTCTGTCTCTTAGTCCGACTGCTATACTCTGTAATTTCTTTTCCCACTTTGTTTTCCCTACTCCCCTAGCGCGACTATTTATAGATTGCACGGCTTTAAATAACGAATCATTCCAGTCAAGCAATGAAATTGCCTTTAGCAATCCGTCTGGGTTTTGCTGTGCGTAGGTGCATTTTAGAAGTAATATTTTGTTGTTTCGGACATAGTAATACTTTCCTTCATCCTCAAGCACATATATCTGCCTAAGCTTCATACCTACGCCCCAAGTTCCGCATAGCTCTTTTTGACGATTAGCTCACCAACCAGCATCGTTATGATGTTGCCGCTGGCCAGCGTCGCTTGCACGTCGTACTTGTATCGTCCGCTCGTGATCTCTGTCTCTTCGTTGGTTAGTTGCATATTGAATTGCTGCGTGCCTGTAGCCTGCGTGACCGTCAGTGTCTTTCGCAGTATGTCATTCTGGTTGATCGCTGTTAGTACAACAGTCGCACCGCTAAGGTCTGGCCATTGGTCAGCAGTCGCACCAGTCCAAATGATCGAGCGTCCATCTGCACTGTTGTAATCGTCACCGCGTACTATCGTGACGGTCGTGCCATCACTAGCCACTGGGCTGCTAATGGTGACATCTGCGCCACCGATGCCGGCCACGACAGCCGCTGCGATTGCGGCTTCGTCAACGTCGGCTGTAGCCGTAGCATCAACTGAACCAGGTACAGTGAAGGTAAGTTCGTCAGTCTTAACCTTGATCGCGTCCACGATTCCGTCGATAGTGTCAACGCTTGCCTGTGTCGCCAGTGCTGAGACATCAGCTTTGAATACGTCCTCGTTGCTTCCATCTGTGAAGTACGCATAGATCTCAGAGATCGGATCGGTATGATCTGGAACAACAATGAACTCATCTGCACTCGATGGAGCAGACGTTAAAGCCTCTTGCAAAGTAATGCGTCCATTAGTCGAGACGTATGTATCAATAGGTCGAGCTTCACCAGCAAGACTCCCGCTTGTAAACAGCAACAGCAAATGATCGTAAGCACCTGTCACAGCAGTCAGGTTAGTATCGAAAGCAGACGCAGTTGGTGTGCCTGATACTTCACCATCGGCAAGCTGAGTAGCTTTGAGGCTCTGCCAGAAGGCACGCTCAATCGTACCAGCAGTTCCTTTTGTCAGTGTATAAGCCAAGAACGCTGCACCAATGGCATCGTTGGCCGCAGATGATAGTGCGTAGTCTGTCTTGTCAGTGTTCGTTCCGACGATGACCTGATCGGTTGCATGATCGAATGTAGACAACCCAGAGACGCTGACCATATCTGTATTGGTCGTTGTCGTATCATTTAGCACTGTGCGAAGTAGATGACCGCTAGCGTTAATGCCAAGACTTCCAAAGTTAGCCGGAGCAGATGCAGCAAGAAACGCATTGTCTGTGCCTCGCATGTCCGTATTGGTTGTCGTTGTAGCAACCAAAGTCACGTTACTAACAGCACCGCCGGATGTGTTAATAGCACCACCGCTGACGATAGCTGACGCTGCGATGTCATTTAGATCATCGAGCGTTGTCTTGGTTCCGCTGATGCTGTACCCGGTCTTGTCGTTGTTGGTCGATACCGTTACCTGATCGCTTGCAGAGTCGAATGTTGATCTGCTGCTGATTGCTGCGTCAAGGTTTGTAATGTCAGCGTTGATCGTATAGACGTTCAGCGTTTGGGAGATCGCACCAGTTAGCACGAAACTGAACGCAATATGATCGCCGTTGGTTTCTGCTTGCGTTAGTGCAACAGTCCATTGTCCATTACCTTCGTGGACTGCTGATGCAGTTGTCTGTGCCTGTGTACCACCGTCAATAGTGTAGTAAACAACTGGACTTCCTGTCGTGACGTCACTTCCATCTGTGCTGCTGATAGCTTGGAACGCAACGACCTGACCACTTATGTTTTTTCTCATTTAAGCAGTCCTGAGATTTGAGTAGATTGTTTTGCCCAATATGGCTTGAATTGTATGCCTGACGGAACAGCGACCGAAACACGCTGCTTCTTGCGGAACGGTGCTAGGCTGTCAACGTAGAGTTGTTTGATTTCGGATGGGGATAGGATTCTGTTAGAGATGCCGCAAGATGAAATCTGACCACTCAAATACTGTCCAGTTGCGTGAGAACCGATGTGTAGGCGATAAGAATTTATAAAAGAATTAACAGTGCCAGACTTGTTTAGCGAGACTTCTACTTTCTTTCCGTCTACATAAAAAAGCAAATCTTGATTCGGTCGATCCCATATCATCACTCCGTGATGCCATTGATTGTCGTTCAACACATTCAAAGACGTATCGGATGGATCAACTTTCACGTATGCACCGGAACCGCTGTCAACTAACGTGTTCGACCAACTTCCATTCCACGAAATTTGCCAACCGGCGACAGTGCCTAATAGTCCGGGTCCACGATTTTCAATTATCCTATAAACATCTGTGTCATTTATTCTTGAGTTAAACCAAACTGTGAATGATCCATCGCCAACCCTCAGCGACTTAGAGTTTTCACAATAAATTGTGTCGTTAAAACCATCGAAATCCAAGACCCAAGATTTTTCAGTGGTTATCCATTTGTTTGCAGGAATCATACCTGAACCAAGCGTGCCATGATTGCCGTTGCCACTAACATCCCTGAGCGTCTCACCCGTCACACCCAACGAAGGCATCCACGCACCAACAAGCCCATCCCAAAGATTAGGATGAGCCGATTGGCTGGCGTTCTTAGCGTACCCTGTAGCGTAACTAGGTTTAAGCAAATCCACTCTACTGAACCTCTGGTGGTACTGGAGTCAAGATGAACTTATGAGCATCCGAAGTCCCAAGCAAAGCATCAGCCGTATTGTTATGAACAACCGGCGATACATACCTAAACGGGATATTTACAAGCCCACTTATGATGAGGTTGTCACTAGCAGTCGTTGTCTGAACCGATGCACTACCGAGGTACATGAGGTTAGGGAGATCGTCTGTGGACCCTGCTGCGTCTACCGTTCCTACATCACCATCAACATAGCTGCCGTCGGATGTGGCGATATACAGATCCACTGTCTCGCCAACGACTGGTGCTGTATCAAATCCGTCAATGACGAACTTATACGCATACTGATCGGCTCTTGGTGCTGCACCGAGATCGCCTTGTGCGCCAACTCTAACTCCGTCTGCTGCTAGGCTACCTAGATCGAGAGTGTAATCCCCGCCGGTATCAGTCCAAGTTTTTGCCGTTTCTTCGTTGATGTAAACTTTGTTTGCCATGCTTATAGGCTCCTAGCTTGCTGTACGGTTCCGGCTTTGATTGACCCAAGACCAAGCTCGTCTGCTCTTGAGATACTTTCTTGACTTAATGCGTCGATGCTGTCCTTGTCTGCTTGCGATAACACACCATAAGCAACAAGAGCGTTGAGCATCGCAACACGATCCGGCAGATTTAGATCAAGCGTTGTATTGTCACGCATAATCATTTGCTCGGCTGTAATGCAAAGAGCAGCACATTGCTCATCTGCGTTTGCTTTACCTTCTTCGATCTTGATGATCCGTGGACGGTCGCCAGATGACGCCTGACCACTCCAAGCAAGAAGCTCTGCCGATGAGATCGAGTTGATACGCACTCGGTTCTTTGCGTTGATCTCCTCTGACGCTGCCGAGTCGTCGGCACTATATGCACCAGTGACCGGATGACCGGCATCAAGTTCTTCTCTGAGCTTTTGTAGGTTTGCCATTATTTAATAGTCCTTAATTCTTCGGCAGATGGGTCAAGTTTTATCAATGCAGTCCACAACTGCTTCTGTTCTAACTGAAGTGCTTTGCGATCTTCCACGCACTCATCAAGTTGGTTCTGGACTCGCCCGGTCAGGTCTTTTTGCAACGCAAATTGAGACTTGTACAAATGGACAATGGCACCGCTGAGTGCGGTCATTGCTGTACCGGCGACTCCGAGTAAAGTTGGATCGAGGTTAGCTAGGATGCTTTCCATTTCTATTTCTTCCGCAGTCGCAATTTGCCAATGAGTTTTCGGACGGGTTTACTTGGTCCTTCGCTTACGAGTCGCTCCACCTTGCATTCTTCATCGGAGACTTTTACTTCTCGCACTCGCTCGATCTGTTTTTCTACACTGCGGATCACCTGACGCTCTGCCGGCTTACCTGGTGTCGCTTCCGTATCGAACGGAAAGAACATGGCCGCGATTAACGCAACCAGAATGATGTTCACTTTCATGCCTCTGCTCTCGCTAATACGTGACGAATCGCGACCGCTTCGTATGGTGTCGCCTTGTTTCCCCAGAGAATGCCATAACCGCCCGACTCGCCACCTGATGAGTACCGAGTGCTCCAACTATTAGCAATGATCAGACCAAGCTGCCTCGACTTGTCCAGAACACATCCAACCGCAAGCACCGCATGACGCCACCAGGAAAGAGCGATCGCCACCGCACATGGCTGCTTTCCGATCAGAGCCGAGACTACGCCTTCGATGTCATTGCGGCCCAGTTCCTCGAACTCGGCCATTTTGTGCTTGTCAGCATTTTGCTGCTGCTCGTCCGTCCATCGCCGAGTCTTTTTGAATTCTGCAAGAACGCTCTGCTCCGGCACTCCGTATTCTTGGATGTACTTGCACGCCTCACCGATAAAACCGCCTCGGTTCGCTCCGTTCTTTCCTCGGTATGCTGTCGCGTAGGCATTCAGATCGACATCACCGACGCCTTGCCTGGCGTAAGCGTTTTTGAGTCCTGCCACCACCGAATAACACCAGCAATAATTCGTAGACTTCTGCGACATGATGGAACAGTATCGCTTGTGCCAATGCACCGGCTGAGCCTGCATTTCGTTCATGTAGTCGATCCGCTCTTTCCATTCGTACATCGGAACGCGGTCGCCGCTGAACTCGCGGTAGAAGCTAAACTCTTTGTGGCTTTCGTAGTCTCGGAGTTCGTAGCCAGTACCCTCACCATCCATTCGCGAGTGCCTCCATTTCCGAGAGGCTCGCTGGAATGTCCAGCACTTCTACCGATCCATCTCGACCGTAAATGATCAGCGAGTTTGCGCCATCGGGTGCAGTTTGCATTGCCTGGCCGACCCAAGACTCAGCCGCCTCGCGTTCTTGCATCGATGAATACATCCGACGCTCGATCCCTTTGGATCGCATAAGTTCCTCGACAACGATGGACGAGGAAACGGCAAGTTGGCCATCCGTGGCCGATGCAGGATCGACTGAGAAAAGAATAGCCGCTGGTTTGTCTTGAACGACGTCAACGCGGTCGGGTATCGCGTCGATCAGTGCGCTCCACAGCGACTCAAGTTGTCCGCCAGTCCACAGCATCCACGAGAGTAGGATAACTGCGAGCGGACGCCAATCCCACTGCTCACCGTTTGGGGAGGAATCGTCTTTTTTGCTTATCGAGTCACGAGCTGACTGGATAAGTGCTTTGAGTTGCTTTGCTGCCCAGGTAAACATCGTTTCGACGTGTGGCAGAATGCCCATGACGATGGCGATCGTTGCTATTCCGACCATTTCTAAGAAGGACAGCACGAGTGATCCGAGCGTAATCCAAAGCTGACTGTTGCTGTAGCCTTCGGAGTCATCTCGACCATTCAAGAACCAATCGAACCAGCCATCTCTCCAGAGCGAAAACGCTAAGTACAGCGTTGCAGCACCGCAAATAATATTAAACGTCCGGTTATTGGTCAGCTTACTCATCGCCGTCCTCGCTTACCGAGAACAGACGCTTTTCGATCCACTTTTCCAATAACTTGATGGCGATCCTTGTCATCAGAGAAATGATGATCGTTTCCCAGCCAAAACCTACTTTTCCGCCACGCATTGCTCGATGGCTTCGGATGCGTTCACGCACTCGCTCTTTTGCAATGTCCAAGCGTGCCTGCGGAGGGCGTGAATTGTCCTCGCTGTTTACCTCGTTCCATACGCGAGCAGCAATGCGTCTTGCACTTCGCTTATCTTCTGATCCGAGAAACATTTAACACCCCGACTTTTTGGCTCGTATCACCTAAGTTTCCGGCGTGCTTTTTTGGTGTCAAACAGATGGTTTGCTCGGTTTGCTACGTTTGCGGTTTGCCGCTAATTTTTTCCAATGACATACCGATCCAGCAAGTCGATCAGTTCTGGATTGTCTGCCAGCAGCATCAGCAAGAGTGGAGCGAGCCGGCTGACGTGATCTTCCTCGTCATCCTTGGATGAGAAGCCGGCAACAGCCCAGAGAGCGTGCAGGCACTCGTGAATCACGGTTTCGACCACTTGCGACGCGTTCTGGTCGCAGTTGATCCGCATGGTCGCGTGCCGGTAGCAGAACAGACCATCCGCTCCGATGCTGTCCGCTTCCTTCTGGTCTATCGAGATTACCTTGATGCTCAGATGACCAATTTTGATACGCTCTGGAATGGTGATCATTTGACGGCTCGGCTTCGAGTGATGCTTTAAGGTATTACGGGGTAGCCGTGGTCATGTCGCGAATACTTCGCCGTCGTGAATGATCATGTTTTGCACCTGGTAGTTTCCACGATCGCCGACAGTGACGATGGCAAAGCCGTGATTCCACCTGTTGATCGTTGCGTACTCTGGTTTGAGATCGCAGAGACATCCCAGCGAGTAGCATGGCACTAAACGCTCATCGATGCCGGTTGTCTCAACGTGCGTGCTGGTTCGATGCCAGTGGCCAACCATTGCAGTCCCAGCGACCCGAAGATAAACACCTCGACCGATGTTGACCGGATCGGTGAGTCCCCTGGGTAGCTCGTGGCCGTGAAGCAGCGGTAGCTTGCCAAGATGGTATTCCTGCTTGGACTGAATGAATTTCCACTTGTGTTCTTTGAGCGGCAGAATCCGATCAAGCTGGAAGTCCTCGATTCCGACCAGTGCGGGCGCACGCTGATGCAGGTAAGCGTGATATCGATGCTCATGGTTTCCTACCTTGAACACTCGCACTGCGTCTGAGCTGAAATGCTTATTCAACTCGCCGATCACCTCGGCTCCAATCTTTAACTCGTCCTCTGGATTCCTGGCTCGCGGATCTTGATCCCAGCGAGAAAGCCGATAGAAGTCCATGAAATCGCCGTTAAGCACAAGATGCTGGCATCCGGCGTCGATTCCCGCTTTCATGGCCGACTCTAATGCTCGCTCGCAGTGGTACGGCACATGGAGATCCGAGAGCACCAAGTACTTACCAGGCGTGCGGATCTTGACCGGCTTCTGAACTTGTTTGAGCCCCTTTGGAAAGCTGATGGACTTTGGCTTTCCGTGTTCTCGGAAATGCTCTTTGTCAGCAATGATTTGCTGTCGCTGCTTGCCGGATGCTCCACGCTGATACCTAATGCGACTTCTAGCATGTTCCACAGTTGGGAACTCGTGCGGATATTGATCGTGCAGCAGTCTCGCCAGCGTCCTGGTATCTGCTTCAGGATGATCACGCAGCAATTCTCGGACGACGTTTCTTGTGTCAGCTTGTTTTTTCTTTCCCACCGCGTGACTCCTTATTCCATGAGTCTCACACGGTGCTGGTATCCGTCAATTTACTGGTTTGCTGCTTTGGTTCTCTTGGTTCTGTTGGTTCGAGTAGCGATCCCAGAACTCGTCAACTGCTTGCTGATCAGTCCGAATGCAAGCACGAGACCCACCTGGGACGATGTACCCACGCAGCGTCCCAGCGGTGATCCAGTTGCGAACAGTCTGCGAGCTTACCCCCAGCTGTTTTGCGGCCTGTCGAGTATTGAGTGGAGTTCTATTTGCGCCCATCGTTGCTCGATCTCCACTGCTGTCACCGGTGCATTGTTGATAACTCGCCGTGATCGCCGAGTCTGTTCCGACCATGTTTTGCGTATCTCGGCGCACATCGCCTTGATCTCCTCCTGCGTCGGCTCGTGCGGGAGCCGCCCTAGCACTTGCTCATTTGTGAACGTGTGCTGATTGTAATGCGTCATCGCTACCATCCTTGAAAACTTCTATCAGAACCGCCGGCCCTTCCGAGCGATTGTCTTTATCCTGCTTCCCTAGTACCTCGGTGATGTACTTTGGTGAGTCATCGTGAAACCATCCAGCATCAACCAGTGTATCTTGGAGTTGCTTGTACGATCCGCGTAAGATGGAATCGCTATCCCACAGGCGTTGCCTCGGCCCTAGTATTCTTGTGACTCTCAGACGCACTGGGAACTCAAAAGGCTCTCGGTGCATTCCTTGGCGTGCCAGTTGATCCGCGATCGCTTTTCGCACCGCAGCAGTCCGATACCAGGCATGACCTTGGCCATCATTGCTGTTGCTCATGTCGAATGGAATTCTAGCGGTAAATACTGGTTCTTCCACTTTTCCCTCCGTGTAAGGACAGTTCCTGCATCCGTTCCCGCAGCACGAGCCGCGAGACAGCAGGAATTCTCTGCTAAGTGCTGGCATGTTCGATCTGACTCCAGTGCCATCCTCTCGCCAGTTCGCTGGTCGGTCGCAGCCCTCTGGACAGCCGGCCAACGTACATGGCAAGCCTCGGTGATGTCGGACATCCCCTGACTGATCGCTCAACGTAGCTCACCGATCTCCCTATTGCCCTTGCTATCCGCGTGCATCCGTATCCGCTTCGGTAGAGATGCTCGATGTGATACGCCTCTGGACAATTAAGTGCTGGGCTTCTCATTTCCAGTGCCTCGATCGGTAGTTCCTTCCGTCCTTGCCCTTCACGATCGCATCGGCGATCACAGTTCTTGCCGAGCTTCCAAAGTTCCAGGGTAAGCAGGTGGACGGTTCGCTCCGGTTGCTCGCTCCGACTCCGGTAAACTTCGCTCCCTTGGCCGGCCCCAGCAGGTGAGCCACGATTCCACGATCTGCCATCAGCTTGGCTTCCCGTTCCGCGTGTGCTTGTGCTGCCGGCTCGATGCTTGTTCCAGTCGGAGGAACCGTTGCCAGTATCGCTGCCACTATCAAGTCCATTCGTCGTATTCCTTCAGTCGCTCCCAAAACACTGAACCATCATCTAAATAACCAATCAGATACCGCTTGCATCCGCCTGAGTCCGTGACCATCAGGCAATCGCCAATCTGCTTTACTCCAAAGAAGCAGATGCAAGCCAGCGATGATGCTCTTTGCACAAGGTCAAACATACTCAAACCACTCCGGCTTCTGTGCTTCTTTGTTTCCGTTCCTGACTTGGCGATCCCATTCCATTAGTTCGTCCATCATCATTTCATTTTGCTCCAGCGTTAGCTGTTTCGCTTCTACCAAAGTTCCAAGCCTGATTGCAAGTTTACCTGTGATCATATCGCCGACGATCTTCATCGCGTTCTTGCTTTGTCCGTGGTAGTTCCGCATCTGCCGCTCTTTCTCGACTCGCTTGAACCGTCGGTCATTCGCTTCTCGCTTGATGTTCCTTGCTAGGACGTCTGGCTTTTCGTAGCGACCAACCGGCTCGAAGTCGCCGGCCACTATCTCGGAGACCAGTTGCGTGACGTCGCTGGCATCGCAGTCGCTCAGCATCTCGCACCAAGCGTCAAGCGTCTCTTTCGGTTTGCTGGTTGCTTCAAGCCATTGGCGATAACTGGGAAACACCGTCAGCACTCTACCTAGCTCTGTTCTTGCTTCTGCTGTTTTCATATCCCTAGATCCACTGTCTTTGGTTTGCTGCGTTGTTTCCCGAAGTCGTTGTCGCTATCAAGTATCGACCTAGCACCTTTTTGGATGCTGAAGTCAATATCTCGCTTTGCCTTTTCTGGGCCGCGTCGATGCAACTCCATTAGAATCGACTCTGCTTGCACCTCTGGAATCTGCCGGCCATCTACCGAGAAGCGGAACTCGCACCACCGAGTCCATTCCTTCGCGAAACCTTCCGACTGTGGGTGAGAGTGTATATTCTTCTCTTCTCTTCTCTTCTCTTCTCTAGTCACGCTGTTGTCACAAGTTGAGCGTGACGCCTGCGTGACGCTTTTGCGACGATTTGCTTGCCGATTAGCGTCATTTGCCCGTTTTTTTGCACTTTGCGAGAGATGGCGATCCCAGTTCGGTATCCGTATCACCGGACGCTCGCCGCTTTCGTCGTATTCAAGCCAACCGACGTCACACATCAATTCGGGAAAGCCAGGCAAGTTAATGCGACGTCCGAGTGACGCAAGCGTAACACCTGTCACGGTGTCGGCGTGACATTGGCGTGACACCCATGACCAAAGAGCGTGACAGTATCCGACGATCGCCTCCTCTCGGATCTCTAGTTCGTCCGCCATCTGCATGACCGCCGGATCTTCCATTAAGTCGATCCGCATCTTGATCCAATCACCGGCCATCGCTCACCTCGCTAGTCTTTATTCCCATCGACATGCACTTAAAGGCAAAATAATTCCTAACCCGATTCATCTTTGCTTGATCCATTGTCCATTCCATCTCTTCCCACTTGTCGTACTCGATCTCCGCAATGCACTCGCGAAGATCGTTAATGTTCTTTGCACTCTTAATCTGCATCATGTGCCATCGCTCGCTTGCTGGTTCGTCCATAAAAAATCCACGCAATCTAAAGGTGCAAAATAGAAATCCTGATTTACGCTTTGATATCGAGAGTCATTTCTTCTTTCTGTGTACCAGCGATCCTTCGTTGATGAACGCAGGCAAGCCGCACATGCAAGGTCGTTGCTCAAAATAATAAAGCCAAATGGCTTAGGCTTTGCTCGATCGAATGCGTGCTTGGCGCACACGATAAACTTAGATCCGTATGGCCAATGCGTTGGAGTAAACTTTACGCCAAGTCTTTTCACCTCTACACGTTGTTGAATGTATAGATCGCCATCGTCCGCGTATTCTTCCCACTGCGACGCATCAGGTGCAGTTCGCACTGCCTTTTGCAATACATCAAAGCCTTGCTCTACAAGCCAGCTTCTAGCAAAATCGACGGCTTCGGTGCTGCGACGCAGATGCGTTAAAAATCTTTTATGGTTTTCGCTCATTGTTAAGGCATCTCAGAATGGGAACTCATCGGCTGAAGGTTCCGGCTTCGGTGCTGGTTTCGGTGCCGGCGTTGCTTCCGACCTCCCGCCGAGTAACTGCAACCGATCCCCGATCACCTTGAGCTTCTTCCGTTCCTGTCCGCTCTGATCCGTCCAAACATCCATCTTCATTCTGCCTTCCAGGTAGACTGGCGCACCTTTGCCGGCGTACTCGGCTGCGACTTCGGCTGTCCGACCCCAGAGCGTTACATCTAAAAATAAAACTTCCTCGACCCATTTCCCGCCTGCGTCCTTTCGCTTCTCGTTGATTGCTACGCCTACATCACAGACAGCGTTTCCGCCTGGTGTACGCTTTAGCTCGATGTCTCTCGTGACGTTTCCGATCACTTGCACTTTGTTCAGACTAGCCATTGTCGATGTCTCTCAATTCGTCGGTCGTGTATAGCCCCAAGCCGATCTCAGGTGCTGTGGTTCTTATCAGAAATGCTGCTGCTCTGTATCTCAGCATCAGCTCTGGCATCGTTTTCCATTTCGATCCCGTCTTGGTGGCCCATCCTTCACCCTTCGCCATTTCCAGCGAGACCATCGGGCCGGCGATCTCTCTTCCGGTCGCAAGCTCGACAGTCTTTGCCGTGCACTCGCTCTTGTCGTCGTTGAACTCGTAGTAAACTGCCCCGAACTTTCCGCAAGCGTTAAAGCTCGCAATCAGGAACTGAGCAGACCAACCAGGCTTCCCATGGATGATGTGCAGCGACTGCATCACCATCAACGGATCTGCGTTCATCCGGCGAGCCATGTTCATGGCTACCACTACATCAGCGATGTTGCCCTGGTAATGAGTCGGAACCAACTTGGATGATGAAAGCAGTTTTGCTTCTCGCTGCACCAGCTCAAACTTTCGCGTATCCGCCTCGACCAAAGCCAAAGCGGTTTCTGGCTCTCTTTCCGTCTCGATAACTGCCGGCATCTCTATCAACTCGTTCTCTTCACTCATCGCTATCCTCTCGCGTTAGCGTTACATCAGAAAAGCGACTGACCCTACCAGTCGCGTCGTACTCTTTGCGGATCTCGTGTGCGTCCTCTCGCTCGTCGATCCGTCCTTGCTCGTATGCTCGCAGGCAAGCCAGCATAAAGTCGCCTTGCTTGCCGCTGATCTGTACTTTTGGATCGTCCGGCATATTGAATTGCGGCTTTGCTATTTCCCACCAGTCATCAAATTGCCGGCGTCTCTCTCCCCTGAATACCCAATCAGTCATTCCATATCCTCATCGTTTGGTGCAAGCAAAATTATCATCACCACAGCGACGGTGATCACCGTCATCAACGCAAAAACTCGATACAGGTAGTCCATGACGCTTCCTTATCTCGTCGTTCTTCTTTGTGATTCCGTCCATATATGCCTCAAAGTCCCGGCCTATCCTTCGGATCTCTTGCATCTGTCGCTGCCGGCTGGATTCCATCGACAGCACCAAAGCGATCAAGAACCCGAATGGTGCAACGATTCCGACTCCGATAATTGCAAAGGTCATAGCCACTGACTCCTTAAAATAAAACTGTGAGCTTCTCGCGATGCTTCGTAGAAAGCCTCCGCTCGTTCAGCGTGTGATAACGCTGCTGATGTGTCGCCGCGTTTCATAGCCTCTTTGACTTGCTCGCGTTCATCGCTGTGCATCTCGGTCAGCCTAGTCGCTATTTTCGCGATGGCGTTTCTAACTGCGTCGCTTCTTTCCAGCCATGCTGGAAGCCTCTCCTGTTTTATCGCATTCACACAATATGTAGAGTCTTTTGCATCCATTGCACATGCACTCCGAGCAGATGGTTTGGTAAGTGGGATTGCTGCATTGATTGCAGCGGTTACGGTTTCCTCGCACTCGACCCGCGTCGCTTTTTGTGGTGCTTCTTGATTCACCGCGACGCGAGTCGCGCGAGGATGTCATTGATTTTCTTTCGGTCGAGAAATCTTGTAGTCCTGCGGTGCGACAATTCCGATTGACGCCGCTGACTTCTTTGACCATTGCAGATGTATCTCGATGGTCTTGTCCCCGTCGGTAATTTTAATACGTTCGCCTGGTTTGCGTGTAAGAATTAACATTCCTTGCCCTTCTTAGAAAAGTGATGGTATAGCTTGCTCTGATTCTTCGCTTTTTAGAAATCCCTTTGCTGCATCAAAGTAGCTCTGTTTAAGTTCAACTCCGACAAACTTTCTGCCGGCTCTCAATGACGCAACGCCCTCAGATCCAATTCCAGCGAATGGTGATAACACGACATCGCCTGGATTGCTCCATAGCTGCAAGCATCGCTCGATTACATCCAACTGCAATGGGCAGACGTGTCTCTCGTCGTTGCTTTCTCGGCCCATTCTGCTGTTCAGCGTGTTGCTTTGCTTTATGTCCATCCAGACAGGCGACGCATACCGTTGCCAAATATCAATAGACAGGTTGCCAGGTTTCTCTCGCTTATTAAATTCATCGACATCGCCGGCAAAATACTTAAACTCTCCTGCTACTGGACTTTCGTTTTTACCTGGCTTTCTGAATGTGCACACGTAGTCGGGTATGCCTTGCCTGCTCATTGTCGAATCTTTTTTGACTTGCTTATGAAGTAGTCCAAGTGCTTTCGTTCTCTGCATTGCTACAACTGGATCTTTCCAGATGCAAACTTCGCTGTGATAGTAAAACCCAGACTCCACAAACGTCCTAATTATCTCGCCTCTGAAATCGCGGATGCCAATATAACCTTGATGGCTTATGGTTGACGGTAAATTCATGCAGTGAACCGAGACCAATCGACCTGGCTTGATCTTTTTCAGAAGCAAATCAACTAGAAACTTAAAGTGAGCAAAGAAAAGCTCGTCAGTCTCATTGTTTCCCATGTCGCGTTCGCTATCGCTGTAAACATATAAGCTCGCGAATGGCGGGCTAAATACACTGAAGTCCATCGAGTTATCTGGCATTAGATTCAACACCTCACAGCAATCGCCGTGATATAAATGCCAATTCTCGCCGCTCTCTTGATTGATTGCACTATTCATTTCTTATCCTAAAAACGATGGTATGGTTGCATTGATGGCCGGCTGGTAACGTGCCTTGCCTTTATCAATTCCGATATTCTTTCGCGATACAGTTCGCATCGCTTCTGCCATTTCAGACCGCATCAGCCTGTGATCTGCCTCTTTGCTCGCAACGGCTGAATGCAGGGACGATTCGGTATTAGCCAGAACAATGTCAACGTAAACATCATCGGTCTGCCCGAATCGCCAGCAACGCCTCACCGCCTGATAATAGCTCTCAAAGCTATACGAAAGACCTGCAAAGACCTGACGCTTACAGTGCTGCCAATTCATGCCGAATCCAGCCACGCTTGGCTTTGTGATTAGCTTTTGAATATTGCCGCTACTGAAATCATTTAGCAGCGACTCCTTGTATGATTCCTTGTGACATCCTCTGATCTCCGAGCAATTAGATAATCGGTCGAGAAGTGCATCGGCTTCATAGTTTGTATCGCACCAAATAATAACAGGCTCATCTAGCTCGTTCACAATTTCCGCCACGCGATTACATCGTGCTTCACACGTAAGCCTTTTTTCTTCGTGAACTGTTGTTGCAGATATTCCAGACGTATTAAACAGATAGCCTTCTACTTCGTTGTTCTCGTTGACCTCGACCGTGTGACGCCTGACGTACAATTCCGGCAACTCGTATCCGGTATCATCTCCGCCGATGTCGCTTGGCTTGCTGATGCAAACTGACCACGAAGCAACCCACTCCCAGAAATGCTTTTTTGCATGTCCTCGCAATCTCCACTTGCTTGTATCGCTTCCATCATGGACGAAATACTTGCTCAACATATCCTCGCGTTCGCAAATGCCGAGAAACTCTGCGTGAGTGCCTAACTCGATGTGATCGTTTGGACTCGGCGTAGCTGTACATGCAAGTCGATATGGTGTCTTGCTGTATCCTTCCACGAGATGCCGCTTAATCTTTCCGAATGCGTTTTTCAATATCGACGATTCATCAAGAACGACGCCGGCAAACGTAGTCGGATCAAAATGATGTAGCTTCTCATAGTTGACCAGGTTGACGCCATTGATGACGTCACTCTGCTCATTTGCGATAACTACATCAACATCAATGCCGAACTTTTCCGCTTCGCTCTTCGTTTGCTGCCTAACGCCAACAGGACAATGAAGAACGACCGGCTTTCCTGTTTTCTTTACGACTTGCTCCGCCCAGCTTAATTGCTGAAGCGTCTTTCCGAGTCCGCACTCCTCAAATAGTGCAGCACGCCCACGCTTCAAAGCCCACTCGACTACGAGAGCCTGCCAGTCGAACAAATGCCTATTCAATTCAGAAACTGGACCAAATCCGCATGGTTGCAGAGACTTTCTTTTACTCTCTATAAATAGCTCGTAATCATTCATGATCAGCTCCTTGCTTTCGTGTCGCCCAAACCTTTAGTTCGCGTCCGTGATTGCTTACTTGTTTCGACATAACCCGAAGCCCAGTCCACTCGAAATCACGACTTCTGAAAACTGCTGCCATAGCCGGCCCCATGTCACCGAGTGCTCGATCTCGCAGTTCCTCGGCAACGTCATCCGCTGTGACCGTTCCCTGAGATACCGCGATCTCCTTCGCGATGGTTCTGGCGATCCGCAATAGCTCCGGTCGCTTTTCCGCTGCTACCCTGATTCCGCGTTCCTTGAGTCGCTTTGACTCTTCCATGTCAAATGTTGCCATTAGATGCCCTCAGTGCATAAAAAAACCCCGGTTCACCTAGCTGTCACACACCAGTGCCGGGGAAGGTCAGAGACCTGAATAGTTTGTAGGTCGGTGTGTGACGTTGGCAAATTTAGGGATCTGACCGACGCCAGTCAACACTACTTTTTTTGTTTTTTCGTTTTCTCGATTGCCTGATCCAGCAGCCTCTTCGCGATCATCCGGCGTCCGGTCCCAGGAATCTTTCGGAATAACGGGATCAAATTATCCGTCTGCTTCATTAGATGCTCGATGATCTCGTCGTAGTGCTCGCCTTCACATCCGGCGATTCCCCACGCATTCATCTTCCGCTCGAAGTCACGGCATCCGCATCCTTCTTTGTTTGCGATCGCCCAGGACGGTATCGCTTCGGCCAGTGCTGTCCCTACGTTTTCGCGAACGATATCGCGCTGTGGATTGATTGCTTCTCGCTTGACTAGATTCTTCACGATTAAAGGCGGCACATTACAATCGGCAACATTCCCTTTACCATCAAATCCTTGTCCACATGAACATCTATTCCTTACGGCATGAACAATAGTGTGTTTTTTTTTGCAATTAGGACAATGAATCATCGGCTACCTTTGAGAACAAACGATATTTCGGTCACCGTTCCTTCCACAGAAGTCGATCCATAAGCATGCGAATACCCTTGACCACTACATCCACTAACACTTCCGGCAACCGTTGTCCCAGAAAACTTAGTATTATCGCTAAGTCTCCTTATTTCGACGATAACAGAATAATCTCCAAACAGAATGTGATAAGTGTCGCCATCATCTGTTCTTACCTCGTGCAGAAAATATCCAACGGATGACCAAAAATAAGTTTCACGATTGAACCCATCATCAGACCACTCATATATCTTCCCATCATCGTAAACCCCGGATGGTCTTGTTGTTGAAGAACCTTGGTAGAGAAGATTTGGTATAGTGCTTTGACCTGTTTGAGAAACTGTAACAGGAGTACCTGCGGTTGGTGGGCTTCCCGTGTATGGCGTAGAGATTACTTCAAAGTCGTGAATACAGTTCTGGTGAACCTTTGCATATGTTGTCCTTCCTTGCTTAGTGTCCGGTATAGACGCCTTTTGATACTCAACATATTGCAAAGTTTCGCCTATCCAATCGCCTTGAACTTCGTCATAAACAGACAAAGTTTCATTCGTTCCTTGCACATTTTCTACCCATGTCTTAGATACAGTAAAACTTAATTGCCTTTCCATGTAACCTGAAGATGCGACTGTTGATTGATCTGCGGAGTAAATAGTCCCCGCAAAAGCATTTGATGAATGACTTACAGTAGGAAGATAGTCGTCAGGTATGCTGAAATTACCAGTGGCGTTACTCGACTCGTATCGATCTGGCACCCCATTTACCGAATTTGTAAGACCATAGAATGTTGGAACGAAATTCAAAAAACTAGGTTGCCATGCTTTACTTGATGTAAAACCATCAACATCACACCCGCTTTTGACACTGGGATTGACCGTAGTTAAATATGTGCCGATTGTTGACTGTAAACTTGCTCCTGCAAAATTTGGATCGCCATACCCCCCCCAAGGAACATAAGTCTGATAAAGCTCAGTTGTGTCTCCGTATCTGTAAAAACCAAGGTGAGTTTGATCTGTAAAATCCAACAAGTCGTAGTAAGGGCAAGGCTGTGAAGTATTCACAGAAAAAGGAAAGTACCACGGCCAGCTATTTGACGATGTAAAAGAGGGGTTAGTTGTTGGCGATGTGCAACTAGAGTCAGCAGAGTAAGGGCTTCCGGCACCACTAGCGCAATTTGTATTGTCTGGCACAGCAGGTGGGCATACTGTTGGTTCCACATAGTATAAATTCCACCAATCAGGAATCAGGCTAATTGATTCCCAGTCGTCAGTTCTACACGCAGTAGCTAAAGCATCGATTGAATTTTGATCCTCTAAACTAGCGGAAGTGTAGCCGCCCAAAGGATTTGTTGCGCCTGCGTTCAGCCTAACCAATTCATAAGACCAGTTGCCATTTTTTCCGCTATAGTCGAATGTGTTTGTGTAGGTGTGTTTCGGTTGAGTTCTTGCATTATACAAAGCTGGTGGCAAGCTTGTACTGCACGCAGTTCTACCAACGGCATCTCCGTTTAGCACAGTAGTCCCGTACCCATCTTTGTAAATGCTAACCCCAGTCCTGACTAACGGCCATTCGAGCCGAAAAACGCCGGAAGCAGTCGGTCTGCTGTAGTCATATCCACTGTAATTAATGCAAGACAGTGTTGAACTAGAGCGAGTATTGGCTCCCTGCCTCAGTCTTATAGCACCTATTTGTATGTCGCTGTTTCCAGCGTGTATGGTCAATTTAATAGGACGAGAAAGGTTGACAGCCCAAGAAGCATCCCCCTTGCCGTCTGAGACAGCAGCAAGTTGAACTGAAGTGTAATTAACGCTGGATCTCCTTGGATGGTAATTGAAAGCATTTATCAATTCTTCTGTGCTGCCGTTTCCCAAAAAAGATCCCATCTCAAAAACAGCATATCCTTGCTGGTATCCTTGAGGGAAATTAGCGGATGGAATATTAGATTCTAATACTCCGTAGCTGGTTCTACTTTGGATATATGCTTTGATGCTAGAACTGCTGCCCGAGTCTGCGGATCTGAACTGAGTTGCTCCAGCTTTAATGTAGGAGTCATCATCTGCTGAGTCCCAAGTTAAAACTTCAACTTCAAAAATGTAATCCAAGCAACAAATATTGAACTCTGCCTGAACAGTGCTTCCAGCAGGAAGTATGTTAGGAGTAGAAGATCCGTCAGCGGGAACATCGCCAGTAAAATGCGTCTGCCTATCACCGTTAGAATCGGTGTAGTACCACTGTGTTTCAGAGAATGTATAAGTGCTGGTAGATGGGTCGTAGGATACAGTTGGCAAATCTTTTAGGTCTGTGTCCTGACAGCAACCAGGAACATCGCAGCAGCATTGCGGATTGCGTCGGTTCATGTGCAGGGTGCCTGAATAGCCTCAAATTCATTACCGCACTGGATGCACCATCCAGTATCGCCGGAAGTCTGATCGCTCATGATTGAAAGCGGATCGAGAAGGTTCACGGTTCCGTAGGTATTGCCGCGTCTGTCTTTAAGTGTGACGCTCGTGGCACTCGGTGCAGCACTCGCTCCGGTGCATTCATACCGCCAAAGCGTCTGTTCTTGTCCAAGCAAGACAAAAGCCATTTCCGTGGCATCATCGAGCGTGTATTGAGACAGGATCTTCGCAAAGCCGCTATAGCTCGTCTTTCCACTCGTGGTAGTCGTTGGATCAACAAATACGTGCGTATGGCCGGCTGTGATCGCCGCTGTTAGCTTGATGAGACAAAGACCACTGACCACCACCATTCCACGCTCACCGTTCGGGATCGGCTGTGCGCAAACACCGATGGAGTCAATGGAAGTATGCCAGACTGGACTGCTACCGGCAAAGCCAACGGATTGCAAAGAGTCGAAAGAGCTTGTTGTCGCGCCATCAAATGCACCTACTGCCAGCAGTTCGCCGATGTCGCGGTTTGCTCCGCTGTTGTTGACGACTTCTATCATCGACCGATGCAGCCCAGCACCGCCTACACTGAAACCAGACGACTCCTTTGGAAGTCTATCTATCACGCGGTTCATAAATGATGCGGTGATCGGATCACCAGGCTGGACTTTGAGATCCATTCTTACACTCCAATGTAAAGCAAGGAGTGATCAGCCTCGCCGTAGATCCGGTTCACGTATGCAGCTCGTGGAGCACTCTGCTGTAATCCAGTTGTGGCGTCTTTATCGTTCTTGAACGAGAACCAGATATAGTCGTGGCCATTCTTGGTGATACCAGTGATGCTTCCGATGGTGACCCCAGTGACGTTCTTTGATGCTAGAAAGCTGAAAGTCAGACTTGGATCGTCCGCGATGATGTCACCGCTCGCACCAGTAAAAAGCAATTCGCCGGCTGCAAACTGTCCAAATGCGGTTGCATTGTTGACCGTTCCAGTTAATTCCGAGATGACTTGAGCGTAAGCCATGACTCCGCCGACAGTTGTGATATTCGCCGTCTTGATCTTGGCTCGGATCGACAGTTTAAGTGCCGGTATAACCCGCTGCACGCCCTGCGGCTTGTTGTCTTGCACATCTATAGCGTTGTTCATTCCTGGAGCACTTTCGCCAGTCGCTACATACTTTGCCTCAGCATAAGCGTATGTCTGCATGATCTGGCCGCCGCTGGTATCTATGGATACCGTGTACTCGCCTGGCTCTGGTTCACGCTGGCGATATTCCGCTGTAAAGTCCCAAACTTCGTCGGCAACTCGCTCCCGCGAAAGCGATGCCAACCCGAGACCGTCATAGATATTATCTATCGGCCCGCCTACCACTAGCGAACTCAGTCCGAGGTTCTTGAGTGCAGTTCTGCCAACAGTTGGATCGGATGATCCAGACACTCGCCAAGTGATCGAAGCTGTGCTGCTTCCGGCTGAGTCAGATCCCTCGCGAGATGCGATCTCCCGGACTGTCACGCCGTTGTTGGTGTACACCGGCCCGCCGGTATAAGACGGAAGGACGGACGGTAGCGTTTGCGGTGTGTATAGATCAGTCGCCATTTTTTACCCTGCGAATCTCGCTTGCATGTTCATCCGCTTCAGTTGCTGATTCATTTGTCGGCCAAGTTTATTTGCTTCTCGCTGCTCTTTAAGCAAAGCCGGATCGCTGACCCGCTGCTCAGTTGGTGCCGCACCTATCAAAGCAGCACCAAAAGCCGAGAATGTCCCAGATGGCCCAGCAGCACCAGCAACGGTTCCTGCTTCAAATTCCGCTGCTTCTACCTTGACTTTCAAATCTTGCTGCTCTTGGTCGTTTTTCTCTTTTGCAAGTTTTGCGTCTTGGACGTGTTGATCCATTTGCTCGGCTAGCACTTGCCGACGTGCGTCACGCTCTGCTTGATCTTGCTGTCTGTTTTGGTCTCTTGTGTTTCGCCTTTGTGCTGCATCATCTTCCATCGCTTCGCCGAACTGACGCAGTTGCTCGATTCCTCCTTCCGCTGCTGCACCTACGCCTCCAAAGTCTGCTTGGAATCCCGATGAAGGTGCGCCAATCGTCCTAACGCCACTAAGTGCACCGCCAGCTTCGATAACTTTGTTGTAGATGGTGTCATACAGACTGATGTAGTAATTCATCATTTTCTCAAGCACCGTTGCAAGTCCTTGAAAAACTTTTCCAATCGCGCCAGCTATCGAGTCGCCAGTCTTGAGTATGAAAGAAAGCATACTCAGCCACGCTGCTCGGATCTCGTCTGTCATGTCAAGCCAAACAAGCTCCAGAGTGTCAGACATGATTTCCCATGCCTTCTCGATATCGCCGGCTTGCAATGCTGCTGTGATCGCACCGATTGCCTTTTTGATGTCAGTGACCAATGGCCCGAAGCGTCTTTGCAAAGCATCGATCGCCATTCCACCGAGATCAAAATACTTGACCATCGCCGTACCGAGTGCAGCAACGCCACCGATCGCCAACCCGATAGGCGAGAACAAAGCACCGAGCACGGTAGCCAAGCCACCCACCGCAACGCCCGCTGCTATGACGACGCCACCGATCGTAACAAGTGCGGCACCGAGTCCACCAACAGCAACGGCACCAGCAGCAAACATCTTTACTAGATGCTGGTTCTCTCGGATCAGAGGAACCACCTTCGCGGAAGTTCTTGCGATAAGATCTGACAGGTAAGTCATTGCAGGTGCGAGTGCTGCACCTATCTGGTTCTTAACTCCGATGAATGTGCTTTTTACTCGGTTCATCGAGTCGGTTAATTCAGCAGCAGACTTGGCATCTTCCTCGGTCATTGTCCGGCCAAGTTCGTTTGCTTCTTGGCGTAGATCAGCGATGCCTTTTGCGTTTTCTTGAAACATTGGCAGTAATTCGGTTCCAGCCCGCCCAAATAACTGCATCGACAACGCTGCTCGCTTGCTTGGATCTTCGACACGAGCGATAGCATCCGCGATCATCGTAAACTGATCCTCTGGGTTCATCCCAGATAATTGATCAGCAGAAAGACCGAGCGAAGCGAGAGCATCAGACGCTGCTTTTGATCCCATCTCAGCATTAAGCAAAGACCGCTGCATTCCACGGATGCCTTTTTCCACGCTGTCCAGACTTGCGCCAGACTGCTCCGCTGCAAATGCAAGCTCTGATAAAGCCTTGACGCCGACGCCAGTACGCTTCGACATCTTATCCAGCCTGTCACCAGCGGACGCAAAAGAAAGCGTCATTCCAGCCAGAGGAGCTGCTGCTGCGGTTGCAATGCCTAACAACGATCGCCCAGTGGCAGATATGCTCCCGCCTAGCTTTTTTAGATCCGCCGAAACTTTTTTTGCTCCGGCGGTTATCCGGCTTTGGATGCCGATTTCGACATACGCACTACCGGCTTTGATGTTTTTTCCTGCCATCTTAATTGCCTAGCACGTTTGCCCAGGGTGAAAGGATATTTCCGTTTTTTGCTTCCGTCTCAAGTGCCGGTGTCATAAATGGTCTAGGTTGGTATTGCACTGATCTGACTCTACGTTTTTGCCCGATTCCGAGCTTGCGTCTGCGGTCTCGTCTGTACCATTTACCATCAGATAAAGACTGCGTTTCCTCTATTTTTACCGTCGCTCCAAACTCCAAAAGTGATGGAGTCGTTGTCGATCCGTTCATCGACTTGTTTAGTTTGACCGGCCCAACTACTCCGCCTTTTATCCTTGCGTCATAAGCAAACAGGATAGTTTTTAGTCCTGGCCCGCTAGCGTGTACGCTCGGAGGACTGCCCGCTGCTGATGATCGCTTTCTTCGCCTTAGCAGCGACCTCGCACGAGTCCTAACAAATGCCAGCGACTTGCTGATGCTTCTGCGTTGTTGCCTATCTAATGCACGTTTTACTTTCTCACGATCGAAGAACGCTCTCTTCATTTCGTAAGTCACTCTGAACGTGCCTGCCATTCTCTTTCGCTTTCAACTGTCTGAATATCTTGGCTGGATCTGCTAGGTTCTTCGGTGCAGTCTCTCGCAGTGGGTGGAAGTCGTTTCTGCTGAACTTGTTTCCGTGTAGGTTTGCATTAAGAGCCATAAGCTCTGCTGTGTGATCCCAGTCGAACTTTAGCTTTTGCTCTGCTGCGTGTTGCAGTTCGCGAATCGTCCACGGCCAAGGCTCTAGTCCTGCGATGGCTGCGAGTTCTGCGATCCATTGCCACTGTTCAACTGCATCTGCTTGAGTGCTTCGTTCTCCAGTTCCTTTAATTGTAAATCGGCTTTTCCACTCTCGATCAATTCTCGGATTTGCGACTGGGCTGCGGTCATTACTTTTATCTGCGTCTCGGTTAGTCCCGCTTCCAGCCTTTTGCCTAACCTCTGGAAAAAAGATTGCAGTTCTCGCAAGAACGCAATGCTCGCAGCGTCGGCAATTCCATCACCGTACAGACGCTCCTCAAATGCGTCAGCATCAAGACCTATTTCCTTTGCTTGGTCCTCCACTAGCAGAAATACGAAAGTCAATCGGTCGGTCTCGCTGTTCATCACCTGCCAGTGATGTTCCTTGTTCAGCAATTCCAATCCGAGCTTTTCGCGTAACTGCCTGACCTTTCCAATGGTCAGAGCGAGGTGCCAGGCGTGTCCTTCATTGTCTTCGAAACTTTGCATTTCTTCTTGCTCTCTTTTGGTTCGCTCTCCTCCTGTATTGACGAACTAGCAGCTTGCTGACAACGCGAGAGCATTTCGCTGTTAGCAAATACGATTTGCGTCTGTGGCCCGGACGCACTCTGATCGCACCAATCCTTCAGCTCACCTGCCGGCAAGCTGTTGGCTAGTTCTGCTAGTTCGCCGCATGTTATTGGCGTACTCATTACGATACCGTTCCGGTGTAAGCCGCAATCGTTACCTGAGCACCTGCTGCCGTGTAAGCATCAGCAAGAACGAATGGGATCGTCACAACGACACTATCGCCACCGTTTGAGGTTTCGCTGAATTCGCCCAGGATCACAGGTGCTCGCCAGCCTTCACTAGCGTCTGCGGGTGCTATTACGGTTTCTGGACCGTTAAGATGAATCAGCTCGATGATGTTCTTGTTGTCTCTGCTGCTTTCTAAGAAGTCATAGACCGTATCCGATCCGAGTTTTCTTACATACTCGAACGATCCAGATACGCCTTCATACTCGTGGATATTGACAGTCTGATCCGAGCCGTGAAAGTTCACTTCGCTGGTGGCTGCACCGCGAGTCAACTGTACGTTACGTGCTCGCTTGATCTCAACCCAAGTCGGAGATGCGTTTGTTGCACTGTTGTAGTAAAGGTAAGTTTCCTTACCAGCGTATGCTCCGCGTTCTAGATCGGTCGCCATTGTTCAGCTCCTAGTCGTCTATGCTGTCTTGATAAGTCAAACGAATAAGCGATAGCCAAAGACCATCGCTGTATAGTTTTTGCGGGTCGAAATAAATTGAGTTTTCGATTCCAACGAATCGGTGGCCGGCCAATCCTGCTGTGCGTACTGACAACGGCCCCGATGGCGACCACAGGGCAATGATTTCTTCCATCAAGTCGTCAAACACGTCGCAAGATGCGACCTCCTGAGATCGGTGCGCACTTGTCACCGCTCCGCTGAGAGCCGGAGTGACGCCAACCACTCCGATCTCGATGATCACTTGCCGGTTGTCCGGCCCCTGATCCACTTCTATTTCACGCTCTGCGACTCGCACCGCGATCTTCGGTCCGTCAGTTAGTTCCTCGCGTGTGTAATGCGGAACGATAAACGCCTCGACGGTTTGTCCCGTCAGTCGAGTATTGAGTTCCGTTATCACTGCATCACGCAGGTCACTAGCTCGCGACACGTTTCACACTGTGGATTCGCAGGAATGTCTTTCGTCCGTCCGAGTATTGCCAGGCTGTCCCTTCGGTTCCTGGCAACACGTCGTAAACGCTGCCATCGCTTCTCTGGATCTGATCGCCTCTCTGCGGCAGCACCACGCTTGAGTCGATCACGAGCGAGCTTGGCTTCACAAGCCAGTCCACCGTCTTGGACAGTGGACGGATCTCGCCAGTGGTCGATATTTCATCAAACTGCGACTGACCAACGACCGCCGTCAGCGAGACAGTAAAGTCGCCTCGCTTGTATGTAATCGTTTCGCCAGCAGCGGCTTGCAGCGTTGTGCGGTGAGCCGCGAGTGCGTCATCCAAAAGAGCCATTAAGCAACCACTGCCTCGGTTTGCACGATCTGATCGCTAACGATGATCGGGATGCCTTCTACCTCAGTTGGTCGAGGTGCAGGTGCTCCGGTTGCGTTTGTCGAAGTTCTGCTAGCTCGAAGCAATTTGAGAGCAGTTCTGTTCATGCAAATGTGCGTCGGTTGCAAAGATGCTGGAAACAGTGAGAGAGCCTCGTAGATCTTGTCGTCATCCAAAGCGGTTTCCACGTTCGCAATACGAGCAGCGGAATACTTGCTTCCGAGTTGCAAAGCCATGTAAGCAACGATCGGAACCACCCAAGCGTCATAACGTCCGCTGGCACCTTCGATCATCGACTGGTATGCACCGCCGATGCTGATGTCACCACCGTTTCCGAATACCGAGCAGACGCCAGTTGCGTCCGGTGTAGCGCGAATCAAATATACGCTGGACTGTACGCCAGCACTCGATCCGCCAGCGGAGATGACCATATCGTCAGCCAAGCCGTTAAGATCTGCACTGTTGTAGAAACCATTGAAGCCGGCTGAGTCGCCGTTTGCACTGGTTCCGTAGAAGATCTGACGTTCTGCTTTTGCGAATGCACTTTGCAGATGGCTGCGTCCTTCCATCGCTGCTAGTTCTGGATTGTAGATCGCTGCGTCCATGTCGAACGAAGCATCCAAGATCTGCAATGTCTCAGTGACGGTCGTGCGGACGGTGTAATCGTGATCGCGTCCATCGTTGAGCGAACGGAAGCCAACAGTAGGCTCGGTGGTAAGCTTGTTGTACTTGTGCAAGGTTCCGTTACTGGCTTCGACTGCCGGCATTGCCGCAAGCACTGGAGCGTCACGAAGCAAATCGCTGATCTCTACGTCTGCGACGTTCTGATCGTTGATTTTGACTAATTCACTGATTGGAAGTGGAGTTGATGCCATTGTTTATGTTCCTCTGTTTTTGTGGTTCTTTTTTTTCGATGGTTTCTAGTTGTTATTGAAGAACTCGGAGAGTCGCTTCTTGTTGTCGTTCGCTTGAATTTCGCCAACGTCAATAGGATCTTCACCAACGCTAGCAGCTGCTGCGAGCTGTTCTTTTGCCTCGCTTAGTTCGGCTTTGAGTTGCTCGATCTGCTCGGCAAAAAGATCGCACTGGCGACCAAGTGCCTCTTGCAGTTCGATTCCTTCGCTAAACCACTTCTGGCCGTTTTCCGATCCAAAGCGATCGACATAAGCCGACAACTCGGATAGGAAGTCCTCACGGGTGAAAGATGCAGGTGCGGAGTCGGAAACACCTGCCTCCACAATTTCGGTAGCTTCCGACATCTCGGAGATCTCCTCATTACGAGAAACAATGGAAAGCTGATGGCGTTCGAGCCACCTGCCAAGAAACTGACTTGCTCGATCCGCATCCACGCCGAATGCGAGAGACTTTGGTTTGTCAACGCTGATGCCAGCGGCATAGCTCAGAAGCTCGTCAACGTCCCTTGCGAGCGTCTGACGATCGAATAGTCCATCTGGGTTTGCTGCTGGCTCGTCAACGATGTCGGCGGCCCTGAGCTTTTCCAATCGGACGTGCGGAAAGTTCTTTGTGTTATTTGCGTCAGGCGATGCGAACTTGCTCGATGAGTGCTCCGCCATGAATTCCTGCTCAGCTTCCTGGTCGTGCTCGAACACGATGGAAAGACCGGCAGCGGCTGGATCTTCCTCCGCGAGCTTCATCACATATTCGGCCAGATCGCCTTCTGGCGTTGCATGTGCTGACTGAGCAAAGTGCAAGTCTCCCAGAACTCGGTATCCATCTACTCGGACGTTCTTGATGCGTCCAAGATGCCGGCCCATTCCATCAGCTGACATGCTTGGATGAGTAAAGCGTGATTTCACGCCATGCTTGCCCTGATTGGCGTACTGTGCGACCTGTTCCAGCGTAACCTCGTCAATCCACATATCGTGCCCGAGAGCCTCGCCAGTCGCGATCAATGAAACGCCAGAAAGTAGACCAGCTTGATAGTCGCCGCCTGATCGAGAAATCTGAATAGGCTCCTCAACGGTTGCACGAGCACCGCGAAACAAGGTTTCTTTTACTGGTCGTTCAGGATGTGTCATTCGCTTGCTTCCTCTGCTGATTGCTGTGGTTGTTGCATCGCGAACTCGACCGGCACGCCTTTTTCGCTGGCGTATTGCAATGCCTTGCTGATTGCGTCAACATTGTCAAAGTAGTCGGTTCCGGTTGCTCGACAGATCCGCTGTGGAGTGTCGAGTCCTGCCTTGATTGCGGCGATATGTCCATTGATCTCTTTGCTTGGGTCCCACCAGGGCATCCCACGAGGCACCCACTCAAAGTTGATATCTGTTTGACGCATGGAAGCCGGCAGTACTAAGCGACCGCTGGCGATCCAGTTTTGCAGCTTCCACTGGGTGTAGTTCCGCCGCATCTCGATCTGGTCGTCTCGTTTGTCTTTGCAGCTCCGTTCATAATGAAGCCAAGCAGCACGAGATCCGAAGAAGTTGGTATGCGACTCGTCATAGAACGAGAATGGGATATCAAGCGACTTGAGAGCGACCTGCATCACCAACTGCGTAAAGTTCTGAAACTCGCTTGATGGCTGCTTGCTTTCGATCACCTCGGCTTTTTCGCCAGGGTTCAGGTCGATGTATCGAGTGTCCGACTTCATGAATGCTTGGAAGCCACGTGGTTCCTCGATGGAGTCCCCGTCGCTATCGATGTTGCCCTGGTCGGAATCTGGCTCGACTGGCATCACCGAGTCCGGTGAGTCTCGATAGAAAGCCATCGCAAATAGCTGACTGACTTTGGCTTTCGCAAGTGCGAAACTGAAGTTTTCGTAGACATCCCGCAGCGGGTTCAACGCCGATACAAGCGGCGACACTCCACGCACCTGATCAGCAGCGTATCGGTCAAAGAAGCCGTAATGGATCAAGTTGGTAGCGTTGACTCTTCGAGCGAACTCGGTTCGCGTGTAGCCTGATCTTTTATGGACGCCGTATGCCAGCGGTCGGCCAAAGTCATTGATTAGAACGCCGTTGATCCATTGCTCGCCCTGTGGTGGACGTGCCGGATCTTGGATCAGGTCGGCTTGAATTCCCTGTAGCCGTCCATCACGCAACTTGACCAGGACAGTATCGCCATCGAGCACCCTACGAGCTTCCGCAAGCCTGAATAGCTTTTCTCGACCAAAGCGACCAGAGACGTCTGCTCTTGCTGGCCGGCTGTCCTCAAGCATCAACTGCTCGATCTGCCGGTTGATTCCTTCGTCATCGTTGCGACCGTGGAACTCAAACTGAGCAACGTAGTCCAGATGACGTCGCACCATCCAGCCAGCGAGCGATAGGTTCCGCACCAAGTCTGATGCAGACTCTTGCAGCCCTCGATGCTTGTTGCCTTGGAAGTGATGATCTTCTCTGTAGACGGTTCGGCTGATCTTCTTGCGCCGCCCTGCTGGTTCCAGAGCGTCATATCCGAACATTGAGCCGATACGGTTTAGCAGTCCTGCCATTAGCCACCCCACAAGTTAATTCGTGCCGTGGCTGGTCGTTTGCTGCGTTGGCTTTGCAGCATTTGAAGATAGCGATCGCGTTCCGCTTTCTTAGCGTTTAGGTTGACCTTCGTGCTGGTGCCGTCGGTCGTCACGCTTTCGATCGCCTGAGAGATCTCAGTGTCGAGCGAGCGGATCTTTGTTTCGAGTTCTTCCTGCGTATACATGCAGGAAATTGTCAACTATAGTCGGCCATTTGAGAGACTTCGCTAGTACGCAACGCGGACAAAGTTTCAGAGTCAAACTCGAAACGCTGATCTACGCGAGCCTGTCCGCACTTCAGACAGATGCACCGAGACTTAGTGAGACTGACGTAGATCGTCCCCGCTGGTATGTTCGGCAGGTCGCGCCAAGTTCTACCAGGGCCGAGTTCTTTGCTGTTGCTGTATTTTGTTCGTCGCGTGCTTCCGCATTGCTGGCACTTGGTCGGTATCGTGATGCCGGCAGCTTGCTGATGACTGTTTCGCTTTTTCTTTGCCATGCAATCGCCCTTAAAAGTCCACGAATGATCTGCGTTGTTTTGGTTTGCGTCTGATAATGCCAGCAGTCTGTGTTCCGCCTGGCGTTTGTATTCCGATAAATGATGCAGCGACTACACATCCCACGAAAGTATCGAACCAGTGGTTTTCGGTTGCCGGTCGTGGTTTCCACATCACAACGGTTCTACCTTTTGCAGTTGTCGGCACCGGCTCCTCGCCGATCAGGTGCGAGCAGTAGTGAGAGTGGTCGATCCGATGGTTTCCCCATAGGTTCCATTCGCCAGCACTTTGACGCTTCTGCATTAGCCTGGCCGCTGCTACCGACTTCCAGTAGTTCGCGTCGAAACGCAGCACCGGAACGCTGTTGATGCCGACTCTCGGCACGTACCATCTCGGTCGGCTTGGGTTCGGCCCAGCACGCCTCATCTTCTTTGCACTTACGTCGTATTCTGCCATCGGTCTTTCGGTTGGCCCAATACCGACACCGCGAGAGCCGGCCATGACATTGGCATATCGCGAAAGCCTGATACCCTTCGAGACTTCCTCTGGTTTGTAACCAACGTCGAACAGCATGGATGCAACTGGTAGCTGATCTCCGTCGCTGGTTGCGTATACCTTCGAGCAGATCATATCGCCGACATAATGCACGCCAGAAACGATCGCTTCCTCGATGCTTTGTGCGCCGAGTTCGTCGATCATTTTCCGCTTGACGTTCGTCTGGCTGAAATGCGGGTTCGGTTGCTCTGGAAATGTACCGTAGTCGATGATCGAGCCGCTGAAGTCGCTTTTCACAGCAGCGACTGACCAGTACAAGATCGAATCATGCACGTCGCAATGAGCAACGACGGCTGCGGTTCCTTGCGGCAGCACGTACCGATCGAAACTGCTGTACCTGTCGAGGATCTCATCTTTGCTGATCGCCAGTGCGCCGGCTTGAGTTGCTCGCTTCGGCTCGTTCTGACACTCTGAGGAGAATACCTCCTCGCCATCATCGCACATGATATTTATGGCGTGCTGGATCGCTGAGACCTCGCCATCTTCGAGCGGAATAAAGTGCCAAGCTACCTCGGCACCATCGTCCATGATGTCTTGGTTGTCCAGGTAAAACTGAGTCGCTCGCTGGTGTGCTTTTCTCTGCTCCCCGATGATGTCTGGATCGTAGTCGCCTCGCATCTGCTTGTATGTTGTTAGCCAATGGGTCTCTAGTGCTTTCGGCATTGACTCCAGCATTTTAACTCGGACGCTCTGCCATTCTGGATGCAGCTTGTGATCTGCAAGCTGATCGACCATATCACCATCGGCGATCACGGTCGCATTCATGACGGCTGCCACCTGTTTACCATGACCACCGAGCCGGAGGATGTTCTTGGACAGCAGCGTCATTCGCTTCAGCACTTGAGCCGGCGATACAGCAGACTCGTCGGTCTGCGGATCGTCGATGACCACTAGGTCGGGACGCACTTGCTTCCCGTCTGGCCGTTTGTATCGGATGCCTCTGCTCGCACTCAGATAACCTTTTGACTCGATGATGGCACCTGATGCCACTGACCCATCCACGGTCGGCAGGACGATGCTGTCTGCTGTCCAGTTGATGTGCGTTAGCTTTCCATTGTGCGTCTGTGTCAGACACCGCTGCGGACGTCCTTCTAACTTCCTGATCGCATGACACACCTCTGGAAAGTCCTCGTAGATCAGATCATTCTCTTGCAATTCTGACTTGATCGAGTTGATGGCATCGGATGCTTCGTTGCCAGTTGCACCGAAGAACACCGCATAGCTTCTGTGTCCGTATAGTGCTGCCCAGATGATCGCGTTCTCGGACTTGGTGCTCTTGGCGAAGCCGCGAGGCTCGCAGTTGAGAATCCTGCCGGTTCGCAGTATCGCACCTTGTATCCGTTCGAGCACATTTGTCTGTGCCTTCCCGAATGGCCCAAGTCCGGTACTGTGG
>Ga0255773_10000861_pt1:0-27500 | contig 31574 bp, 16 predicted proteins | sample 011ome_17_FD_179971 | JGI IMG/M metagenome (GOLD analysis project Ga0255773, IMG submission 179971) | Coastal salt marsh microbial communities from the Groves Creek Marsh, Skidaway Island, Georgia - 011502XT metaG (version 2) | ecosystem: Environmental > Aquatic > Marine > Intertidal... | reverse complement strand
GATTTAGACGCCGATAACGAAGCGTTCATAACGCACCAACTTCGATGGTTTCTTGGCGATAGCGAGGATGTTCCTAGAGAAATCCGAGTGCAGCCGGCGAGCGATGAAATTCGGTCCAATATTTTGCGTCGCGTTTTATCGCGTTCGCAACGCAGCGCGAACTTGTTCCCGCAAAACGTCGAGATTGTTTCGTCGTCTTTGAATAATCCGCGTTCGAAGCAATTGAGAGCGTCCGGGATGGAATTTTCCGCGTGGATTTTACGGAACGCCGAGAAAGACATTCTTGAAAAAGCCGCACCAAAACTTCTCGAGACGTGTTTGATAACTCTCGATACTTTAGAAACGTCCTCACCGGCTACTATGACGACATCGGAACGAATCCGCGCCATGGAATTGAAAGGTTTCTGTTTTCAATCGCTCGGGCATCTCATCGAACGCGCGCCAGAGTTGATCAAGGCTTCGCAAGATATGATGATGGCAGAGAGTGCTTCTTCAAAGAGCAGCATCGACTCGGTCGAGTTCCTCAAGCGCGTTCTTACCGAGATTGAAAACGAATACGATTCACACACTCGAAGTTCTATCGTTGAGTGTGGCCGCGCGTTGTTGCGCGCGTGCGAAGAGGATTCCATCGTCAAAGAGGGTGAAAAATTAGCCATGGAATACGTCGTCGCGGGAGTTTTAGAACGTTATGCCTCTACTACTTTCGCATCATCAGATGCGAGTTATTCGGATGCCACTGGTGAGGGTAAAGCTACGCCGCCGGGCGCGAAATCGGCGTTACTTCTCGCGCTCCGATTCGCCGGGAGTGAAAATTGTTTCCGATTCGATTCAGTTGCCGTGCGTTTCGCGTGCGCGTTGAACTGCGCGCGTCCTGAGCTGGACATTCGCGATGCCGCTCGCTCGGCGCTCATTTTACGAAAGGAAGGGGAAATGGATGGATATTCAACCGTTGCGCGCATGCTCGATCGAGCGGAATCAAAGAATACGCTCCTCGCGAAAGATCCGCAAAGAGAAGATGACCAATCGCCGCTTCCGGAAAAGGTGATGTTTGCGCTCTTGAAGTTTCTTCGACAAAGTCGTCGATTTCATATGAACAGAGGTGCCGACGATGCTAGCACCAGCGCAAGTTATCGACGATTCTTGAAGCACTGTTTGCTTAGGACGAGTGGACCGAGACTCGCCTCGCTCGCCTTGATTGAACTTCGCGATGTTCTGTTTTCGGCGCACAAAGCGGAAGGTTCTTCTTCTATGGCGAACGAGAAGGATAATTATCAATACTACCTTCGCGCCGCAAAATTTTTCTCCGCTACGGACGACGCGATCACGCGAAAGGCATCTGCAAATCTAATAGGGGCTATGTTAAAATTGAACTCGTTCACAGAGAGCGACGTCGAGGCACTCGTTTCCGGTTTCTTGGAGACCGCTTCAAAAGCAGTCGCTTTGAACGAAAGCGACGCGGCGGCAGCCTCTAACTTACGCGCGGAGCTTGCCGACGGTGCTTTGAGATCTTTGAGTGCGTTGATAGCTACGGCAACCAAAGAAATGAAGTCTGCGAGCATGTTTACACCAGAACGCTACGAGTTAGCGAAGTCCATTTTTCGTAAGGCTGTACTCAACGTGCCCCGAACAGACGCGCCTTCGAAAGAAGTCATGCTAGGTATTTCAGGATGCGAGTGTTTGGGAACATTGTTCACTTCGAACAATAACTTCGTCATATCGCACGATGATATTGCTGCGCTGTCGCAAGCCATGGATCGCGCAGCGGCTGCACCGAAAGTTGCCGCCTCGGCCGCTTTTGCCGCCGGATGTGCGCTTCGCCGCGGCGCCACGATCGCAACATCGCTCGATGCCGCGAAACCACTCGTTGAGAAAGTTTTCTCATTACTCACGGTAAAGAAAGACGACGTTCGATTTGCAGTAGCGGATTCTATAAAGTTCGGGTTTTATGGCGAATCTGATCTCGTTTTGAGCACCGATATTGCGAGCGAGGATGGCGGCGACGCGAGTTTGACGCCGTTTGTCCGCGACATTGACCGCGAGGTTGATGAGTTATTTGAATCGCCAAAAGAGCCAAATTCTGATTCTATGGATATTGGCACTGAAGCGACAACACCCTCTGTGAAAATAGGTAATGGTGAAGAGTCAACAGACGCTACCGTTGGTAACCGAAACGCTCTTCGCGAAATAATATTAAAATATCTATTCGACGACGACGGTAAGGAAGGAGAGTCCAAAGTAGGGTTCTTGTTTAGTTCACGCGAAGAGATTCGGTGTGGCGCAACGGCTGTGCTCTGTTCTCTTGTGAATCCGTCCATTTCCTCTGCATCCATAGTTTCGGACGACGCGGTTGATGCGAACGACGAGGACTCGAACGCGAAGAAAGGCACGAAAATAAACACCATCCCTTTGCTCGAGTCCCGTTTCGATGACGCGCACGAAGCGCTCTTAGCGGCACTCGGCGATACGAATACTACCACCCAAGAAATGGCCTCAACTGGTTTATCCGCGTTATACGATCGAGGAGACGAAGCGAGCAAAGCGACTTTGCTCGAAAATCTCACCAAAGCTTTGAGTGGTGAAACGAGCAATAAAGGCAAGAAACGCGCGATGTCGAAAGTCGAGGACGATACGGTTGTTTTCCAAGACGGTTTAAACTTGACTGGCGACGACGCGTTGAAAGCGAAAGCGAAAGAAAAGAAGACATCGACTAGTGACAATGGTGGTGGTGGTGGTGGTGGTGGTGGCAATGCAGGCGATTCTATGTTGAGCACGTACAAAGAACTCTGTTCGGTCGTGTCTGATATCGGACAACCCGACTTGTTGTATAAATTCATGGAGATTTCGAACCACCAGAAGAAAGTTAATCGCGCCGCCTCTGCGGGTGCTGGTATCGCTAGAATTGCAAAGAAAGCGGGCATGTCGTTATCCGCGCACAGCGAACAACTCGCACCTCGATTATATCGGTTACGGAAGGACGTCAATTTAAACATGCGAGAAACCGCCGAGGCGGCGTGGCAAACCCTTGTCGCGGCTGAGAAAGAGAAGAAAAGTGATGATGACAATAAAATGGTTGTCGCTTCTGATTTATCGGTGAAGATGTTCGATCAAATTTGCGAACGTCTCCTTCTCGATTGCTCTTCGCGCGAATGGCGCGTGCGTCAATCCGCCGCGGAAGCATTGGCAGAGTTGTTCTCGAGCGGCGGTGCAGGCAAGACGTTTGATATCGTAGAGAAAAAACTCGCAGAGGCATGGACGATTGCGTTCAGAGTTGCAGATGATATTAAAGAAACCGTTCGAATTCGAGGGATGATGTTTGTGAAGACGTTGCGGTCGTTATCGTTACGATTGACTGATGCCAATCAAATAGGGGAATCGTTAGCTTCCTCCACGCGGGACGAAAAGAGAAACGTCGCAAAGAAGGCGTGCATTTTGATCCTTCCTCAACTTTTCGAGAAAGGATTAAAATCGGACTCCTCTGTCGCGAGAGAGCTTTCGTTATTCGTCGCGTGCGAAATCCTGAAGAAAGCTCCCGCGGAAGCTTTGAAACCGCACTGCGTGACCGCAGTGGAAGCGCTATTAGAGGCTCTATCCACGTTTGAGGATACGCGATTGAATTATTATGAACAAAGAGTTACCGCGATGTTCGGAAATGACACCGACGCTAACGGAAATAACTCTGTCGTTGAGAACTTTCAAAACGCGCGCGTGCAAGCCAGCTCGAACTCGATTATTTCGGATGCTCTGGACGCGTTCATTCAACACGTCGATTTAGAAGAGACGAAATTGTTAGCTCCGGTGTTTACGAACATTTTCAAGAAAGGGTTAGGTTTGAACACAAAGGTTGGTGCGGGTCGGTTTTGCGTTCGCTTATGCGCGAGACGACCAGATGCAGCGAAAGGCTTTTTTGCCGGTAAGATTTGTGAAGCGTTACTCGCGTCGCCAGATGTTCTGAACGGCGTGTCCTCTGGTGGCGCGTCTTCAAAAATCGTCTTCCGTCAATACTGCCAAACATTCGCGACGTGTTTACGTTTTGCTACGCTTAAACGTCAAGAAAAAACAATCGCAGACGTCTTGAAACTCGCCAACGACGACAGCAGCAACTGTTCGAACCGCGAAGCAGCGGCTGAAATCATCTCTGAAATGGCCAAAGATTCTCGAGGCGTCGAGTGCTTGAAAGACTTCGAGGATGAGTTACTTCCGTTGGCATATTTTGGAACGTTCGATGAAAACGTATCCGTCGCAAAGTGTTGGGAGAGCGCCTGGGAAGAGTTGAGCGGCGGTGGTGCCGGCGCCGCCGGAGGAGGTTCCGCCATCGGCAAACATTTTCCAAATCTTTGGAATTCTTTCTTGAAGCCACACTTGGAAGGTACAAACTATTCGCTCAAATCGCGAGCGGCGAGAACGGTATCGGCGGCGATGCAAAGTACGAGTTTCAGTACCAAAGATGCGTCGATAAACAATACGGACGAGATGAATGCAAACAAAGAAAAGATGATGCGCGACATGTTAGAAGTGCTTTCTAACGAGCTGCGCTCGAATCGCGCGTTTAAAGGGAAGAATGATTTGGCAATTGCGTTAGGGAACGTGTTGAAAGCGATGATTTCCATGGCGATGGTTGAAAAAAATGGAAGTAATAAAGACGCGTCGTTCGAAGCCTTGAATCGTTTAACAAAGTGCGTCGAGAGCAAAGACGACGGTTTCGCCGCGGCTGGAGTGCAGGCGCTGAAGAGTTCCCTCGAACAGTTAGTGGCGAGCGGTCCAGGTGAGGAGGAAAACGTCGCGCCGGCGTCGTTCGTGAAGGATGCAAAGTTTCAGAGTTTCGTCGAGGCGCTCGTTTCGAGTCTTACTGCACGCGTGAGCAGTGGCGTTGATGGTCGTGATGCTGGAATGGGAGATACAAATAACGAGGAAAACGACGAAATGGAAATGGATGGTCCCGACGCAGAGATGGAACGCTTCGAGAAGAACAAATCGAAATCGGCGTTCACGGAACGCGCCATGGAATGTTTAAGCGTCGTCGGTGAGCTCAAAGACGTTGCCTCCTCGGACGTGCACTCCGCGCTTTACCGCGTCGCCATCGAACATTCTGCGCTCGGCAAGCCGTGGCAAACCCGAGTCTCCTCATTTCGAATGTTCCGAGGTCTGTTCACCTCCTCTAAATCATCATCAAACGTCGGAGGAGAAAAATATAACGACGAGTTTTTGCGAATTTCGAGCGAAGCGTTGAGCGAAGTCGGTAACAGCGCGCCAGCGGCGTTGAGAATTGAAACAATCAAAGCAGTTGGAGCACTGCTTTCGCGAGCGAAAATGGAATCGAGTTTGAGTAAACTCAAGGAATCGTGTGAATCGATGATCAAACTCGCTTTGGAGGATCGATCGCCGGACGTCCGACGAGAAGCGGCGAGCGTTTTTGCGCTCGTATAAGAAGAAAATGTAAAATAGAAGCTTGAGGGACTAGCGTGCTACAGTATTAAAACAATTAAAATCTCTCCTTCTTTAGTATCCAATCGCACCAGTCGCCCCTGGCGTCGCCACGTTCACGTCGCCTCTCCCCACGAACAACAAAATACCCGCCACCGTCAACAACAACAAAATCGCGTTCCACACCGCGCCTTGCACGGCGAACATCGTCCCCGTCGCCAACATCCGACTCACTTCCACCTTATCGTCCTCAGTCAATCCAACCGCGTTATCCGTCAACGAACTCGTCACTCTGTCCTCCCCTCGCTCTAACCAAAATTGTTCCTCTTCCGCTTTATCTAACCTCAAATCGTTCAGCATCAACAAAACTTTCTCCCTGCGTTTCTCCTCGTCTTCGTTCTCCTCCTGCAAACTCTTCTCCGCCAGCATATCTTGAAAGCTTTGCAACAATTTCAAATCGTTCTTCGCTCCTGCCACGTATCGACGTATTAACGGGAGTTTCATGTTCATCTGCGTCAAATCGGAGACGTATTTCTTACACGAGGCAATTTGCGTTTGGTTTTCTTCTTCCGAGAGGAGCGCTTTCGTTTCCCAAACGCCTTTAGTAAAGCGCGTTGATTTTCTTCTTTGTCTTCTTGTTTTCCCCGACGACGACGTGGCAGCGAAGCCGACGCAAATACTTCGACTTCGGCATCTTGAAGAAGCGATATAAGTCGTTGTCGTCGTCGCCGTCTTTGCCGTCGCGAGTATCGCAGATGTCCTCATCGTCGTCGTCATCGAAGTAGTTTGTTTGCGTTTCTTTTATATTGGTTTTCGAGTAGTGCGATTTTTTGTGACAGAAGAGAAATCGAAGTCGCAAAAGAAGTACGAGACGATGATGGGTTTACGGGAGAATTATGTACTGGATCGACAGCGTCACGCGGCCTGCATGCCTCTGTCACATTTCACGAGTTACGCGTGTATAAATTTGAATCACAACTCGTCGTTCGGTTCTGGCGGGTCTGTTTTTGCGTTGTTGTTCTCTTCGTCGTCCTCCGAAATGAAAAAAGGAAGCTTCACGTGTTCCTCGTTCACGTCCTCGTGGTCTTCGACGATCGGCCTCTCTCTCGAAAGTTTTGCCATCGTCAGCGCTAACGTCTCGACGCCTTTACGCATTTGATCTTCCGTGGAATGCTCGTCCGGGCGGTGCGAGTAGCCTTTGAAGCACGGGATGAAAATCATTCCAACGTTTGAACACGCTTTGGCGATGAATAACGTGTCGTGGTAGGCTCTCGAGACCATGCGCTTTTGGGTATGTCCCAAGTGCGACGCGGCGAGTTCTGCCGCGCTCATTGCGCTGTCGCCAGACGTGGCAGGATCGTCTTTGTTGATCATGCGTACGTTTACTCTCACTCTTTGTTCCGAGGCGACTTTATTGGCCGTGGATATAATCTGCTCCACCACGAGATCTCGGCGTTTCAAATCTATATCTCTCACGTCAATCTCCAAAACCGCGCTTCGCGGGACCGAGTTAATCGCGTTTGGTTTCACCGTGAACCCGCCGACTGTAGCAACCGTATCCACGCTCCCAGAATGTTTCGCGAATTCCTCCACGGCCACGGCCAACTTAGACCCAGCGACGACCGCGTCGTTCCTCAGGTGCATCAACTGCGCTCCCGCGTGCCCTCCGTCGCCTTCAAACGTTATCTCCAACGCTGCCGGCGCGGCAATAGCCGTAACTACTCCAATATCCAAATTTTCGTGTTCCAACTCTGGGCCTTGTTCAATGTGTAGCTCCACGAACGAATAATAGTGCGAATCCATCGGCATCAACGAACATTGCTCAACCATCTCCTTCGCCGTGCGCGCTCTCTCATTCTTCTCTCCTCGCCATTTGCTCCCGTACCCAGCTTGCGTCGCGGCATCAAAAAACGACGTCGACGCGTTCAACACGTCCGGTAAAGTTTCCAATTTCTCCGCGTCTAAAACCCCACCCATCGCTCTCGACCCAGAACACGCCATCCCGAACCTGCTCGGCTCTTCGCTGTTGAACATAACCGCTTCGAGATGTCGCCTCGGTTGAAACTTGGCCCGTTTCAAAGCTCCCAACGCTTCAATCGCGCCTAATACCCCGTACACTCCGTCGTACTTCCCACTCAAAGGAATCGCGTCCGTGTGCGACCCAGACCCGACCACGTGGCCTCCTCCTTTCTGCGATTTTTCAACCCCTTCCAAGCGGCCAAAAATGCTCCCCATGGCGTCTTCTCTGACCTTCAACCCATTCTTCTTCATCAAGTTTTTCACGTACGCTCTCGCTTCCAAGTCTTCTTTCGAGTACACCAGCCTCGTCACGCCTTTGAGTTCGTCCTCACTGCTCGAGAATTTCGACAGCGCGTCGATGTGCGGCGTGATCGGTTCGATCTGTAATTTCGAGCGCAATTCGGACAAATATTTGTTGTCCGATTCTTTCCCGGAATTCGCATTCGCTGATGCGAAAGAAAAAGAACCAACCCCAAAAGCGAAAAAGAGAAAGAACAGCAAGAAAAACCGAAGAAAAAGAGTCGTCGTCGTCATATTTGTGTTTCTCGTTTATATATCGCGCGCGTGCTGCGGTATTTCCTCGTTTGGTAAAAGAGCGTTCGAATGTGATGCTCTTTTGTCTTGTGTAGGAACAAAAAGCAACAAAAAGCAACAAAAAGCAACCTCTCTTTTTTGCGAAAAACGCTCTCGTTTTGTGCCCATATCTTCCACGTTTGCGAATAAATATCGCTGAAAATGCACGCAAAGATACATACCGCTACGAGTGTTCTGTGTGTTCATTTTCAGTTCTCGTTTCATCTCGATGGAGAAGTGACGCACGCATTGAGCGCTCGAAAAGCTGTTGTTTTTTTGGTGTATTTTAAAACCTCCGGTAAAAAGCAGGTTTTTAAAAAAACCTACGAAAAGGTTTGACGGCGGAGAAAAGCGCAGAACGAGACACACACGCCACTTTTTTTTCCTCGCTCATCAAACTCGAGCAACACGCCCGCGTTTATATATATATATATATACATCACACACACACAAGTTTGAATCCTCCAATCATGCTTTCGATGACAACCAGCACCTCGTCTCTTTTGGGCAAACAGCTTTCCTCGTCTTCCTCGAAGCACCTCACGAAGGAACAACCGAAACGACGCGATAAAATCAACGTCAAAGTCGCCGCGATGTCGAACGTTTCCCGAAATCCAAACATGGCGCAACTTCGCGCGGGATATTTGTTCCCGGAAATCGCGCGGATCCGCAACGCGCACTTGGAGAAAAACCCGGACGCGAAGATTATTAGTTTAGGGATCGGGGATACGACCGTACGTTTCTGTTTTGTCTTCTTTGCGTTCTTTGATTTAATTTTATCCGATTGATTTTTGATTACGTGTCGTGTGTCTCTCGTGTGTGTGTTCGATGTTGTTGCGAAAAACTCACATCTCTCTCTCTCTCTCTCTCTCTCATTAACAGGAACCAATCCCAGCGCCGATCGTGTCGGGCATGGCCAACGCGGCTTTGGCGTTAGGTACGGTCGCCGGGTACGAAAAGACCGGCGGTTACGGCTCCGAGGCTGGACAACAACCTCTGAGAGACCTCATCGTGAAGCGCTTTTACAGCGAGAAGACGAAGATAAACGCGAGTGAGATTTTCGTTTCGGACGGGTCGAAGTGCGACATTTCGAGAATGCAACAAATGTTTGGTCCGGGGAGAAAAGTTGCGGTGCAAGATCCGGCGTATCCAGCGTACGTGGATTCGTCTGTCATCAACGGGCACTGCACGGGCTACGACGAAAAAACGAAACGATACGAAAACATCGTCTACATGGAGTGCGTGCCGGGCAACGACTTTTTTCCAAACTTGGAAGCTGCGAAGGACGCGGACATCATCTTCTTTTGCTCGCCAAATAACCCGACTGGGGCGGCGGCGACTAGAGCGCAATGCAAAGAGTTGGTCGATTTCGCGAACAAGAACGGTCAAATTGTCATTTACGATGCGGCGTATGCGTTTTACATCGAAAATCCGGATTGTCCAAAGACGATTTACGAAATTGAAGGCTCGGAGACGTGTTGCATCGAGAGTTGCTCGTTCTCCAAGTACGCCGGATTCACGGGTTTGCGATTAGGCTGGACGGTCGTTCCGGAAGCGTTGAAGTTTGCGGACGGTTCTTCAGTCAGATTCGACTGGAACAGGTGCATGTGCACGGCCTTCAACGGTGCCTCCAACGTCGCGCAAGGCGGCGGCTTGGCGGCGTTGTCCGACGAAGGGTGGAAGTCTATGCAAGAAACGGTCGGTTTCTACAAGGAAAATGCGAAAATGTTGAAGAAGACGTTCGAAGAGTTGGGTTTTAAAGTGTATGGAGCCGTCGATGCGCCGTACGTGTGGGTCGACTTTGACGGAAGAGACTCGTGGGAAGTCTTCACGGAAATTTTGACCAAGACGGATATCGTCACCACACCGGGCGCTGGTTTTGGGCCAACCGGGGATGGTTTCGTCCGCATGTCCGCGTTTTGCCACAGAGACAACTTGGAAACTGCGATTGAGCGTTTGAAGAAGGAGTTCGCGAAGTAAAAAAAATCAAAAATCGTCGTTTGGTGTTGATTATGTTTTTATTATGAATAGATAAATAGATTTATTAATACACACAACAGTGGTACCTAGGTACAAAGCTTAATAATTGTCAAATACAAACGTCACGTAAAAGATATCTCAACCTTTTCATGATCGATGTTGCGCCTGCGCCGCTTTTGCCGCCAACTCGCGCTCTTTATTCTTCGCGTGGAGCATGGCGAGTTCTCGAACTCGGTCCAACATAGCTCTCGGGATTTCTCGTTTCTTGTCGCCGCCGGACTTACCAGCGGTTTCTCGGCCAGACGGCGTCGGTAACGTTGCGATTCGAAGCAAGTTGCGCCACTTATCCTTCAAATCAACCGCGGTGCGATGTTCAATTTCCGGAAACCCAAGCTTTTTAATATCGGCCCATTTACCGCCGCCGCATCTGGAGACGCCTTCAATCAAAGCCTGAGCTTCGTCTAATCCCCACGGGTTGTGATGTTTCGAACGTCGAGGACCGCCTTGAGGGTTCGGTTCACGACCACGCGCGGCGGTGGTTCCGGTTGATTTCGTATTTGTACCGCCAATCGCGTGACCCAAAGCGCTCGTTTGGAATCCTTCCGATAAGCCACTGGACGACAGCGACTTCGTATCGCTGTCTACGTTCTTCCGGCCGCGCTTATTCGGTGCGTTTTCGGAACCAGATCTCGCCATCGCGCTCGACAAGTTGCGTTTACCAACCATTTTGTTGTTGGTATTCGCGGTAGATTTAGAACCGCCCGCTTGTTTGCTGCGCTTCTTTTCGTCCACCTTTGCAATGGTGTATTCACCGAGATCATCAAACATCTTGCCTGTTGCTTTCATTTTACTCTTACTGTCGCCACGTATCGATTTGTTTGAAGCAGGACGCATCGTCGTTAACGTCGCCAACGATGATGACGATTTGTTATTACTTTTTGTACTGCCCTTGGTGTTCGACGCTCCTTTCAAATTTGTCTTCTTCCCAGAAATCGCGCGAGAAGGCGCCACCTTCTCGTGCTTGGGCGGTCGCCCTCTTTGCGCGCGTCGACCGTTCACGAGCATTCCCGGCATGATTTCTCCACCGACGCTGCCTCTGCCCATACTTCCTATAATCAAAGGTCGACCGACGCGGTGGTTGTTCGTATTCTCGCCCAAATCGTCTTCTAAATCGTCAATCAAACGTTCTTTATCTTCGTAATCGGCTTCGTAAACCTCTTCGTCCGACAGATCGTTCGAGATGTCAATATCGCTGTCGCTCTCTTCCGCGTTGTTATCCAATTTTTCTCGCGATCCGTCGGCTTCTTCGTCGTAGGAGGAGTTGTCGGAACCGCTCGTTTTTCTAGTGCTATTGCTTTTATTATTCGTATTTCGCCCGCTGGAACGTCGGCGTCTACCTCTACCTGAAGCGAGCTGTTCGCCCTCATCGCTACCTTCGTTGCTCTTCCCTTGCGTCGCTGCGGGATCAAACAGTCTAAAAGAATCATCCGAACCAGGTCTGGCGCTTAAAAGCTCCGGTTCAATTTGGAACTGCTGATCATACAACGAGTCATCGATGGTGTTGATAGTATTCATCGCCTTGCCGTTCGCGCCAAACGTCTTAGCATTCGTACCATCGTTCACGTCGATGTTACCAGAAGCCGATTTATGCATCGCCGCGTTACTAGCGCCCGCGTGATTTGGCGGTTTAAACAAAGGTGCAACTGGTGGAACGAAGAGATTATCACACTCGGAGAGCAGATTTGCGTTCTTCGTTTCCTCTTCGTCCGGGATGATCAAATCGTCACCGCTGCTCGAATCGTTTCGTTTCGGTGCACGCACTTGATTCCTTTGTTTTCTACCTCCTTGTCTCCCCGAGCTGTTCGAGTTATCGTTTGACGAGTTGTTGTTATTGTTGTTGACTTTGCTGTTGTTGTTAGAGACTAATTTTGCATTTTTGTCTCCTTCTTGTTTTTGTTTGTTATTTCTTCCTTCTTGACGACGCCCATCTTCCAGCTCACTGTACCTTCCGCCGGTATCGCCATCACAATTTCTATTAAGATCCGAAGAATAAGCGGTCTTGCTCTTCTTTCTCGGCGAGGCGACAACCATGGGTTGTTTCTCCGCGCCAAAATCGCACAACAAATCGTTTTCGTTCATCTCCGCGGCGTTTTCGTTGGTGCCGTTTTCTTTGATGATCATCATCTTCTCGTCTCCGGAGGTTTTTAGGTTGTTGATTTTGTTCTTCGTGTTGTTATCGTCGCTTCCATCACCACTTCCACCACTTCCGCTCGGATTTTTAACGCCTCGCTGCTGCTGAGAACGCAATAACTTGGACTCGTTGGACTCCGAGAGTTTGTTCGAGTCGTCGTTGGAGCCTGAATCTTGTTTTTCCGTCGCAGCAGCGGCGGTGGCATCGTTGCTCCCGCCTTTACCTCCACTCGATTCTTTGTTTCTCTCTTCCATCATCATTTCTTTATCTTTTTTGTTATTTTTATTCTCGTTTATAGTATTATTATTATTATTATTCCCCGTCATCTCTTTCGCTTCTCGTTGTTCCGTCCTCGTGACCATCTTCCCGACCGCGGCGTTACCCAACCTGGACGGCGGCTGCGCTCCACCTCCTCTCACTGCGAGCGACCCAAGAGCGGCATTTTTCTTTTCTTCGTCCTCACCAGTCAAAATCTCTCTCTCCAAATCCACCAACTCGGAGTCTTGGTCGTACTTCTCTCGAATCATCCGTTCGTCGATTTCGCTCGCTCGTTGCAAGTCGCCGCTCGAATCGAATTTGATCGAGTTATAAAATCGTTCGCGCCCTGGCGCGCTGGTGTTAAACGCCGGTGGAGCGGTGGGTGATTTATATTTGTTGTTGTTTTCGTTCGCGCTGGTGGTGGTTTTATTCGTCGTATTCGCCCCCATCTTGTGATAAATTTTTTCTTTTCCTCTTTACTGTGAGACTCAAAATATCTCCCAATAAATATCCCGTTTTTTCTCGAGTGAGTCAGAAGGACTCCCTTTTTGGTAATTACGACGATTCGGTCCTTTTTACGCGCGCTTACTTTCGTGTCGATGAAACGCTTTTTCGCGAAGCACAGAACCACTCGAGCTGGGATCGAATGGATGCGATGGAATGCAAGGCTCGTCGAAGATCTTTTTTTATGAAGGGTTTCGAAAGCGCGCGCTAAGGTTTCTTCCTCGTACTCCCGGATGTGAAAATTCAACGGCAAAAGCTCCTCTCTTTTGGCTTATAAAAAGTGCTACAATTCCGCTTTTTTGCCTCGAGAAATTTCGATCGCGCGCTCTCCCACAATTCCTCCGAACACTCTCTCTCGCGACCAATGAAACCAAGATGTGCGCGAGAATTCGAGCGCACGAGGTAGTAAAAGATTTCTTTTCGCACCGCTTTCGTGATTTTATGTGCGCCACTTCTCTTCTCGACGCGTACTTTTGTTCTCTTTGATGATGATGCGCAAAGAACGAACAGTTATATGTACAAAATGTATTGAAGGAAGAACGAACAAGAAATTCTCTTCTTTTGCCTCAAAAATTCAAAAACCCTAAATATCTGCGCTTTTGAAACTCCTCCGTGAAAAACTTTGACAGAGCAAAGAGCACAAGAGGGGATAAAAAGAAGAGAGAGAAAGGACGAGACTTTTCGGTTCGTTTGCAGGTGTAGAGGCGCATTTATATACGTAATCAACGAACGCGCGGTCAGAGCGACTCCTTTTTTGGAAGTTTGAGAAGGAGTTTGAGAAAATACTTTACATCTTCTCTGTGTGTATAAAGAATGTCATCATCATCCGAGGCAGTCGCATCAATCGGGGGAAAAGTAGCGCATCGTTTGCAGGTGTTTTTTAGCAACCGCCACGTGGTTGGCCGAGTCGTTCGACCGGCGGACGGGCACATCGTCGCTTCGGCGTCCACGTTAGAGGATAGGACGAGGATCGCGAGGAGGAAGATAGGAGACGAAGAAAATAATAATAGTAATAGTAGTAGCACTGATGATGAGAACAAGAGCAACCCAACAGAACAAAAAGCAGAGGGAAGAGAAAGACTCGCGTCGACGTCGGATAAAAGCGCGTGTAAACACATCGGGAAACTCTTAGCCGAACGATTGAAGAAAATCCAGTTAGATGCGATCAATTTCGAAGGCTTGCAATCGAACACGTCGAAGAAGAACGAAAAATACAGCGGGCGACGCGCGAGTTTCCAGCCGAAGAGGAAACGGTTCGGCGGGAAGCTCTCCGCGCTTCTGGAAAGTTTAAAAGAAAACGGCGTTGAAATTCACTAGGTAGAGAAGAAGAATTAAAAGAAGAATTACTTAAGCATCATCGTTTACGGTTACAGCTGTGCGTTTCCCTCCTTTCTCGCTTTTTCTCTCTCTTTCGATGGCGTTTGTCAGGCGTGTGCGTTGGTCCTTTTTCCCTCTCCTCTCGAAAGCTCTTGAACAGAATGGAATCGACACAAAAAATCATCTCTTCACGCGCAGCCCTTTGCGTGTAAACGAGAGAACGGAAGGAAGGCAGCAGCGATACGAAGAAAATGAACGAGTTCGAAGAGCTCGCGACGGAAAAGTCCAAGGAGAAGCACAAGAGAGAAAAAAAATTGAAGAAGGAGAAGAAGACGAAACGTGAGCGAGAAGAGGACGACGGCGCCGACGGCGAAGATGAAAGAAGAAAGAAACGAAAAGAGAAGAAGAGAGATAAAAACGATGATGATAAAAAGACAAACAACAACGACAAGAAGAACGGGGAAATGCACACGTTGTTTTTCGGTCAAATGCCGTTCGATACGAAAGCGAAGGATATCGCGCCGTGGTTGAAAGCGAACTTGAACAGACAAGGATGTGGACGAGATGTTGGGCAAATTCGAATGGCTGGAGGCGACGGCGAAGGGACGCCGGGGAAGCAGAAAAAGTTTAAAGGGTTTGCGTTCGTGGATTTTACCACCGCGAAAGCGGCGAAGAAAGCGATGAAGTTGCACGATACTCTGTTCAGAGGCAGACCGGTGACGGTGGAGAGATGCGAACGTAAGACGTATCAAGAACCGAAGTCGGTGAGACGCGCGAAAAAGGAGGAAGGGAAAGAAGTGAACACGAAAGAGGAAGGGAAAACGAAAAGAGAAGGATTGAAAGTGTTGACTGCACCAGATGATGTGGAGGTGGTGATTAAGCACGCGTGCGAGAATAGCGAAGGGACGTTGAGGGAGAGCGATTTCGACGATCGATTGAAGTCGTTTTTGGGTTTGCTTCCGAGAGACGTGTGCGAGAAAGCGGCGAACGAAATTCGCAAGTTCACGACGAATAAGAATAAGAAAGAGGTTAAGAATAAAGGAGCGTTTTATATGGGGATTGTGAGGAAGATTTCAAACGCGTGTTGGCAGAAAAAAGCGGCGAAAGATAGCATGGAAGAAAAGATAGAATAGATCTGAGTGATATGGAGTATTACAACAATATTAGTCCCTTTTGTTAATAAAAGTATATTTTTGCCGCGCTGTTTGTTCGTGTGAAAGTGAATGTATGTGTGTTTCTATTGTTTTTTTATACGTGTTCGTTGGAGACTTCGACGACTCTGGAAACGTACTCTTCTCCGTACGTGTACCCCACTCTTTCGATATCTTCTTCCAAAGCAAAAACGGCAACCGTTCTAGACGGGATGTACGCTTGGAAACTCGCCGGGCGACCGTTGTGCGCGGTAGAGTCTGCGAAGTAGCTGCCGTCGTGGTGCGTGGACAAGTTGTCCCAACCGCCAAACTCGGGGTTGTCCGAACTCAACACCAACTTATACTTACCAGCTTTCTTGCAACCGATGCGGTAGTCCGAGTACGAGTTGACTGGGTGCCAGTTGAAGACAAAAACGCAATCGCCTCTTTCGAACGCAATCATCTTGTCGCCGTCGTCTTTCAAGCTCGTGTATTGGTGGTCGCTCGCCATGTATTTGAAGAAACCAGCGACGCGGTTCATCTTCGCGTCAAACGCTTCCAAGAATTTGTATCTCAAGTGGTCTGTTTCAGGTAAATCAAAGCGTCTGCGGCACAAGTGGTAGGAGTTACCGTTACCCGGGATGAATTCACCGGTCGAGGCTTCCACGCGGTCGCCTCTGGGAAAATCAATCCACTCCGGGTGACCGAACTCGTTGCCCATAAAGTTCAAGTAGCCTTCGCCGCCCAAACCCATGGTGAACTGACGAATCAACTTGTGCAAAGCGATACCTCTGGTAACGACCGGCGAATCCGGCGATAACGTGGACATGTTCGTGTACATTTCCGCGTCCATAAGCCAAAACGCCGTCGTTTTATCCCCGACCAACGCTTGATCGTGCGATTCCGCGTACGAGATGCACTTCTCGCCATATCGGCGGTTCTCCATGGTAAACACCAAGTTGCCCATTTCCCAGTTTTCGTCCGAACCCCATTCGGATAAGACTTCGACCCATTTATCCGCGATGGCCATTTGTAAGCGATAATCGAAACCTACACCACCTTCTTGCACCGGTCGGCACAACGTGGGCATACCGGAGACATCTTCTGCGATGGTCGTGACCTTACCGTCGTACAAAGTGTGCAACATATCGTTCGCCAAGGCCAAGTACACCATGGCGTCCACATCCGTGGCCATGCCAAAATATTCGTCGTAATTACCCGTAAACGCAACTTGTAAACCGTGGTGTTTGTACATCATAGACGTGACGCCATCGAAACGGAAACCGTCGAATTTGAACTCTTCCATCCAGTATCGCAAGTTGGACAACAAAAATCTCATGACTTCCCACTCGCCGTAGTTGAAGCATCGAGAATCCCACATCCAGTGGTAGCCTTGCGGTCCGCTGTGGAAGTATTGTCCGTCGGAGCCGTCAAACATGTTGATACCATCGGTAACGTTCGAAGAAGAGTGCGAGTGAACCAAATCCATCAAAACAGAAATACCCATGGAGTGCGCTTTATCCACCAAATACTTCAACTCGTCTGGCGTACCGCATCGAGAGGAAACGCCAAAAAAGTTCGTCACGTGGTAACCAAAAGACGCGTAGTACGCGTGCTCTTGAATCGCCATTAACTGGACCGCGTTGTACCCTAAGTTTTTAATTCTCGGCAAAACCTCATCCGCGAAGGCGATGTAGGAGTTGATTTTCGGCTCTCTCGAGGACATGCCGACGTGCGCTTCGTAAATTCTCAACTCTTCCGGAGCATCCGGTCTCGACCATTTCATTTCGTATTGCTCTTCTTTCGGCGGATCGTAGTAAATGCCATCGAAAGGAATGTTCCCCGGCGCTTGCACGGCGAACTTGATCCACGCCGGAATCTTGTCGACCCATGAACCGTCTTGCGTTTCCAAATGAATCTTCACTCTCGAGCCGTGCGGGATACCCGGCGACCCGTCCGCATTCGGCGGTACCGTCACTTCAAACACACCAAAATCGTTTTTGGTCATCCAAACTCCGTTCGCGTCGGTGGCCCAGTTGTTGAAGTCGCCAAACAAGCACGCCGATTTCGCGTTCGGCGCCCACTCTCTGTACGTAATCTCTCCGGTTTCCTCGTTTCTGTTGAAACCCATCTTCTCGTAGCCTCTGGAGAAACCTTCAATCCCTCCTTCTTCGTTGTCTTCGATCGCTTGTCTCAAGTTTTTGAATTTATCCCATCTGTGGCCAAGGTGGCCTTTGTGGCCCGCCAACGTGCCGTCTACCGCGCAAACGCCGAAACCGTCGCCTTCCAACTGCGGGAACTTGAAGCCGCGGTGTCTCTTCGGATCCTCGGTCAATACCGGGACGCCAAACGCGGAAACGGCGCCAGATCCGGCCGATTTTGCCGGAGCAGCAGCAGCGACCGGCTTTGGCGCCGTCGCAACCGCCGTGGCGGCAGCCACGGTCTCCTCTTCAGCCGCTTCCTCCTCCTCCAAACTCATGCGAAGCTTCTCGTTCTCCTTGGCGAGTTCTTCAATAGCTTGCGCGATGTCGTCGAGATCGACGTCATCTTCCGAAGCTTTAACGACGACCGAAGATTTACGACGACCAAAAGCGCGAGACGTGGTCGATCCTCCTCGTTGCTTCTGTTGCTGCTGCGCGCGCGTCTGTGCCCGTGTTTTGTTGGATGAAGATTAGAAACACGAAAAGTCAGTCTTTGAACACTCCTCTAAAAAGATTAATGGATATGCGTGCGAAATTCACTCGCGAGTGCGACCACTCGCGAACGCGCACACTCGCGCGAGTTGAGCGCGTTTCCTCCTTCCCATCTTCCTTCGCGTAAAAGTGAAGCCAAACCTCGCACACAACCACATCTACCTCTCTCAAATGCGTAAAACTCGCGCGCATTTAGGCGCAGAAAATATCCGCGAGAAGAAGAACAAGATGGAAAAGAATAAAAAAAAACGAAAGCGAGAGAGAAAAAAAAAATCAATCACGCACCGCGATGCTTCGCGAGGACAACGCCGACGCTTGGAACCCTTTCGCGAGAAGAGAGGCGGAGGACATGTTTATATTCTCTTCTTAAGAGAATAAAAGGGGTACTTTTCGACGTTCGCGTGTGCGGTAAGTGTGAGGAAATTCGAATAGATTTGAGTAACTGTCGCTTTCAGCGTATGGTCTCTTGTGCTTCTGTTCAGAGCCACTAGTTTTTTTGCGACGAGGTTCCCTAAAAACAACCTTTGAGAGAGCGAGCGAACGCAAAAAACGAAGACGAAACACGAAAAACAGATTAAATTTGGATCGATTGGGTATCACACAACGCCTGTGATATCATTGTGTATGTGGTGCTTTTCTCCACTCCCGTGTGCTTGGGCACACGTTTTTCGCACACGCACGCACACAAACATATCTTTTTGTTCCTCTCTCGCTCGTAAACTTTATCCCTCCGAGGAATAACTTTTCATCCCGCGAAACTACAATCGAACAACAGTCGTCGCGGAGAACAACAACTTAAGAACTCTAGACAGAGAGCGGAGGAGACGAAGAGAAGTGTTAAAGCGCGCTTGCAGAAAGAGATTGGATTTAGATTCACTTTTTCCCTATTGGAGTTTCTCTCTCTCTCTATCTATCTCTCGCGCGCGCAAAACAGATTCAAAGCACGGACGCGCACCAGATACTGAAGATATCGTTGTTACTTTATCCGTCGTGGTCGTCGTCGTCTTACAACAAATCGTAAAAAAATGTGGAAACTGGTCTGCTCGGAACCAAATTTGGATGCCGAGAAGAAACTGCACACGTTGAACGCACACGTCGGTCGGCAAACGTGGGCGTTCGACCCGAACGCGTCCGAAAAGGACATCGAGAAGCAAAACCAACGCAGGAAAGAGTTTCGAGAGAACAGGTTCGTTCAAAAGCACAGCAAAGATGCGCTGATGAGAGACGCGTTCGATGCGCGACGGGTAGAGAGGAAGAGAGAGAGGAAAACGACGCCGCCGAGCGCGGACGGCGCAGTCGCGGACGAATTCACGGTCGAGAAGGAAACGAAACGGGCGCTCAAAGCGGGCGTGGAGTATTACCAAGGACAACAACATCCAGACGGACACTGGCCGTCGGATTACGGCGGACCGATGTTTCTCATGCCTGGATTAATCATTGCGATGAAAATTATGAAGAAAGAGAAAGAGATGTTACCGGCGCACGTGAAAGTGGAAATGAAACGGTACTTGGAAAATCACGTCAACGAAGATGGCGGCGTTGGGTTGCACATCGAAGGACACTCGACGATGTTCGGTTCAGTGTTGACGTACGTCGCGTTGCGGTGTTTAGGTGAAGAGCTCGAATCTTCGGAAACGTTGAGGAAGATGCAAGAGTGGATTAAAGTAAGAGGCGGGGCGACGAAAACGCCGAGTTGGGGTAAGTTTTGGTTAGCGATGTTGGGATGTTACGAGTGGAAAGGTTTAAATCCAATTCCTCCCGAGTGTTGGTTGCTTCCGTATTGGTTTCCAGCGCACCCGGGGAGATATTGGTGTCACTGTAGGATGGTGTATTTACCGATGTCGTATTTGTACGGCAAACGCGCGCAAATCGAAGCCGGGAACCCGGTCAGCGAGGCGCTGAAGTTGGAATTGTACTGTCAAGAGTACGACACGATTAACTGGAACAAAGCCAGGAATGAATGCGCGAACGAAGATTTATATTACCCGCATCCAATGTTGCAAGACGTGCTATGGGGCACGCTTTCAAAAGTCGAACCTATTTTACTCCGTTCGCCTTTGCGCAAATGGGCGAACAGAGAAGCGCTGAAGCACGTGGTGTACGAAGACGAAAACACGCGATACGTGGACATTGGTCCAGTCAACAAAGTGTTCAACTGTTTGTGCAGATACTTTAGCGGCGACGCAGAAGGCGTGGAGAAACACATGCCTCGATTTTGGGACTATTTATGGGTCGCCGAAGACGGTATGAAAATGCAGGGATACAACGGCAGTCAACTCTGGGATTGCGCGTTTGCGGTTCAAGCGATTGAAGCGACCGGGTTGGCAAAAAACTTCAACGAGTGTTTGCGCGACGCCGCTAAGTATATCGACGACAGTCAAGTTAGAGATGACGCGCCGGAACTGAAGAAATATTACCGACACATCTCCAAAGGCGCATGGCCGTTTAGCACTAGAGACCACGGATGGCCCATTTCCGATTGCTCCAGCGAAGGTTTAAAAGCCGCGCTATCGCTGATGGATATGGAAGATCAAGGTTTGATTAAAATTGACCCAAAAAACAAAATAGCAGTCGATCGATTAGCGGATTGCGTAAATGTGATTCTGAGTTATCAAAACACGCAAAGATTTGGGTTCAAGCCTCAAGGAAGCGGCGGATGGGCGACGTACGAAAACACTCGAGCCGGTAAGTGGGTAGAAATTTTAAACCCGGCGGAGACGTTCGGGGACATCATGATTGATTATCCGTACGTGGAGTGTTCGTCGGCATCTATCCAAGCGATTTCCAAGTTCGCTAAACGGTTTCCGGACCACCCGATTGTGCCCCGCATTGAAAAAGCGCGCAAAAGCGGCCGAAACTTTTTGAAGAGCATTCAAAAAGAAGACGGGAGCTGGTACGGTTCGTGGGCGATTTGTTTCACCTACGGCACGTGGTTTGGTGTTTTAGGTTTGATTGCGACCGGGTCGACGTATGACACGTGCCCACACTTGCGTAAAGCGGTGCAGTTTTTACTCTCCAAGCAACAAGAAACCACCGGCGGATGGGGCGAAAGCTATCTCTCGTGCGAAAAGAAAGTCTATCATCAACTCTACGAAAAAGACGGGAAAACCGAGTTTGCGCATTGCGTCAACACCTCGTGGGCTATGCTTGCCTTACTCGCCACCGGTCAAGAGAAGAGAGACGCCGCGCCGTTGCGCAAAGCCGCCGCGTGCTTGCTCAAAAAGCAACTCCCAGACGGCGATTGGCCGCAGGAAAATATCATGGGCGTATTCAACAACAACTGCATGATTACGTACGCAAACTATAAGAACATCTTCCCGCTGTGGGCGTTGGGTAAATTCGCAACAAAAGAATAATACTGACAATAATAATAATGATAATAATTAAAACCAATCAATCACAAATACCACTTCACTCGTTCGTCCGCTTTCAACTTCGCCATAATATTAATCACCTCTTCCCCATTCATCAAAACAACCGTCATGTTTGCGCTGCAATACTTTCCGTTTTTACTCAAGTTACTCGTCACGTTTTCCGGATGCACTTTCCTCCCGTCGCCCAACGTATCTTCCACGAGTTTCACCATGTCTCCAACAAACTCCGGCGAGTTAACTCCAATGGCTTGAAATTTTCGCTCGCTCGGGTACGTGTTCACTTTCTCGTCCAACTCGCGCCACTCTTCGGACGTGCCCGGTCCCATCACCGTATTCGATCCCCCGCCGCCGCCTAACGAAGCAGCCGACCCACCAGGCGGCGGATGTGCCGCATTCTCCACGATAACATCCGGCTGTTTCCTCTTGTTCTTCTTGACCAAATTTTCCCTTTTTGAGATTTTATCCAGAGCTTCGATCAGTTCGTTTTGCGGTTTCGATTCGTCCGTGTTGTCGTTCTCGTTCTTCGATGAAGAAGAGTCCGAGGACGCTCGAGGCGTCGTCGTCGTAAATTTCATCACCATCGCCCTTTTCCCGAAGATTTTGGAATGTGAAAAGCCTTTGAGCGTTTTGGACGACGAGTAAGACGACGAGTAAGAACTCGACGAAGACGACGAGTAAGACGTGGCCACGCGAATGGCGAGTTGTCTGGCGACCGAGTGCATTCTTGTTTTTTCTTCGTGTGTGTCGTTTGCGGTTTTGGAATTGTGTGGAATTTATCATACAAATTTGGCTGCTCTTTGACGGTTGCAAAGAATCTCGATTTTACGCAAGCGGACGGTCTCTCCCTCTCGCTTCTTCCTCTTCTCATCTCGATACCGACGAGGAGGGTTTCTTACTACTGTTATCTTTATTCGTGTTATTAGTATACCTTTTCTTCTTTTTCTCCTGATTGTTCAACTTGATCTCAGCCGCGGTTTTCTTCATCCCGTCTCTGCTCTTCTCTTCTCTCACGGCGAAGGAACCGACGTTGCATCCTTGGACGTTTCCGTTTTTGTCTTTGACTTTCCTCAACTGCTCGTACGCGTCTCGAGAGGATATTTCTCCTCTGAGCAACTTCTCGTACGTGTGTAAGAGCAAAACAGTTTCGTTTTTATCCGTATCCACGAGTTCAATTCGGTAGTTCTTTATGTTTCCGATGTTTATCCAATCTTGAACAAACATGGCGCCGGATTGCGCTTCGGCGTTGAAGACGGTGTTGCGACAGCCCATGTCCGCGAGAACTAAATGGTCTTTGCCGTTCGAGTCGCGCAATCGCGCGTCGTTTGTTTCGCACGGGTGGCCGCAATCTTTGTAGCTGTTACCATCGGAGAGGAAACGGCAAAAGACGCAGTGCTCCGTGTGGAAGATTGGGAGATGGCAGTGAAGGATGATTTCGATTTTCGAGGCGGCGGTTTGCGGAGGAAGCGCGGCGGCGAGGTTGCGGATTTGGCGCGCGTTCAGGTCGTGCGTTAACGCCAAACGCTCCAGGTTGAACCTTTCCAGAAACGTGGAGGTGGTGAGAACATTTGCGGCGTTCAAGCTGAAATCGCCGCGAAGTCGCGGATAGGTTTTCCCTTCTTCCGCTTTTTCCGGGATCAACTCGTTCAGTTTGCGAAGTAGGCCCGCGGACCGAACTAAAAGGGCGTCCGCGTTTAAGCTTAAATAAAACCGCCACAATTTTTCCTCGTCCGGTTTCAACACGCGCGGAGTCGCGACTACGGCTTTTTTACCAGCTTCTTGGATTTTCTTCACCGCGTCGCGTAAACCGTGGACTTCCAAGAAATCGGCTTGAATTTCGTCCAAGAAATCAAACGCGCAACACGTTTCGACTTGTTCCATCGTTCGGCAGAGCACGGTAAGTTTAGGCTCGTCGTCCGGAGACGCTTTTGTTGTCGGAACATTCTTTTCTCTTGTTTTTGACGCGATTGCCGTCGGCGTGCCCCACCATTTTTCAATTTCATTTTTGTACATTTGGTCTGAAACGCTCACGTCGTCGCTCGCCATCGCTTCCGCTTTCACCGCGCCCATGTTGCGTCGTTTCTCCAGCAACATTTCGACCGCTTCTCTTCGCGCTTTCTTGATTTCGCCGGCTGGAACGAAGATGTTGTTCTCATCGGTCTCAGTCTCCGAGAAGAAGAGTTTCTTGCAGTCGATGTTCTTTTCAGCGTCGAGAAAAAATGGCGTTCCTCCTAATTCGCCGATCGTTTTTGCGATGGATTGAAAATCAATCGGTTGTTTCTTCGCCTCTGAAATGTGCACGGACGTCATCGCTTCGCCAACGTTTCCTAACGAATCGTACAAAGCGATCTTCAAAGGCGCATCGCGCGATCCAGAGACTATACAAACGACGTCATCGCGCCCATCCGCACTCGGCGACGCGGACGATGCCGTCGCCACTACCTCTTCCTCGCTCTTCTCCTTTTTGCGATGTTGCGCCTTCTTCTCGCCAGACGTCGTCGACGTTCGCCACACGATATTCCCGGGTCGAATTTTCTGGTAATCCATTGAGTTCCTCGCAAATGCCAAAGTTACAAACTCGCTCGAACACATCTCGCTCGAGTCCACGTAACTCCCTCTTTCGTCGAAGATTTCGTAAATGAAACCGCCTTGCTCGTCGAGTTCCGGCGCGCCGTCATCAAACACGACGCCAAACCCGCGCTTCAAAACGCCATTGATGGAAGAGCTATCTTCTTCGTTGTTGTTGTTAGTCGTTGTTGTTGTTGTTTGTATCGTCACTCGTTCTTTCTTTGCGTCTACTTCGACCACTCGCCCGGCGAATACGCCTCGATGCCTCGGATTTCGCCCTCTCACAATCGTTTGATGCCGAGTGCCCTCTAAAAAACCAGTCGTTAACCCGTCAAAGTGTTCGTCTTGCGCACGAGCAAACACCTGTCGCAACTCCAATCTCGACTCATCCGTCAACAACTCCTTCTTGGACACATTTCTATTCTCCCACGCTAAGTCTACCGCTCGCCGATACGCCGCCGTCGTCAACCCGACGTACTCTTCGCCTTTCAATCGCCCTTCAATTTTAAAGCAAGACACGCCGGCGTCGATTAATTGCGGAACTAAATCTACCGCCATTAAATCTTGCGGACTTAAGAGATACTTCTCGTCCCCCATCGCTTTAATTTCCCCGTTCACTACAAACCCGTACGGCATGCGACACGCCTGCGCGCATTGCCCTCGATTCGCCGACCTCCCGCCCCACGCCTCGCTCGAAAAGCACTGCCCGGAATAACTCACGCACAACGCGCCGTGCGTAAACGCTTCAACCGTCGTCTCCGGTGACTTCTCCACCACCGTTTTTATCTCCTCAATGGATAACTCCCTCCCGACGACGACTCTCTCGCACCCAATCTCCTTCGCGAACATGGCGCCGTTCGCATCCGTGATCGACATCTGCGTCGATCCGTGCACTGCCATGTTCGGCGCCACCCGTTTCACCAACCTCGCCGCGCCCACGTCTTGCACAATCATCGCGTCCACGCCATTTGTCGCGCACGCTCGTATTAAGTTTTCGCATTCCGTCAATTCATCGTCGAATACGAGCACGTTCATGGTCACGTACCCTTTCGCGCCTCTTTCTCGTAAAAAATCCATCACTTTAGGCAACTCCTTCACGGTGAAATTATTCGCTCGCGCTCGTGCGTTTAAAAGCTCCAGGCCGAAGTACACGCAATCCGCGCCGTTTTTTATCGCCGCTTCCAGTTGTGGCCATCCGCCCGCTGGGGCGAGAACGTCTGGTTTCTTCTTCATCGTCCTTTTCCTTTGTTCGTTGCACACCACGTCGTCGTCGTCCAATTCGTCGCCGCCGCTTCTGTACAAGTCTGGATTTTTTCTCATCTTTTCCCCGTCGTCGTCGTTTACTCCATCGTTCGGTGATGATTTCGCTTCGGTGGTGTTTTTCGCGCGAGAATACCGCGCGCTCTTTTTCCTCCTCGGACGAAAAAGACGAGGAGGACGGGCGATTGGCGACGACGTGAGCTGCGCTAAAGTCATCGTCATCATCCCTCTAAAACGGTTAATTTATGACGCACATTCTCCATAAAACGCGCACATACATACACACACGTTTGCGCCAAAACGCACGAAAAATGCGTCGAGCGTTGCGAACGCTCGAAGAGTCCGTCCGAAACGTCGAATATCTCGCACCTGCGCATATTTTGCGAGAAGAAAATGCAACTTTTGAAGGGGACAGAGTCTTCCTCGATTTGGTTAAAAAGACGACGGCGTTCCTTTCCCGGAAACGGAAAAGGAGCGCGAGGAGTACTCTTTTCGTGCGATTTACGACGCAGAAAACACTCGTAGAGGAACAGTTGAAAGAAGTAAAAGAGGACGTTGTGGTCGTCGATGCGAACGAGTTTGTTTTTGAGAGAAGAAGCGGCTTTGATTTCGGCTTTGAGAAGGAGGAGGAAAACGAGAACGCTTTGGAGAGACTGTTGGGGAAATTAGGGGAGATTCTGAACGCAGACGCACGTGAGACGAAGAGAGACGAAGAAGAAGCAAAATCGCTTTCGCCAAGAAGAACGACGACGGGAGAGTTGGGAACGGACAAAACGGATGCGATTAGGAATGATAAGAGTAACAACACCATCCCCCGATCCGGGATATTTGGATACGCGTCGAAGGATTCGGAACATCAAACGGTGGTGTTTCTCGACGACATTTCGTGCGTGAGTTTTATATACGGCGAACAAAGCGTCGTTCGGTTCGTTCGAGCGGTGCAACGGATGTCGCGAGCGAGAGGGGTGGTGGTGAGAGAACGAGTTTTTTCTTCTTCTTCGACGACGACGGCGACGAATGGCGGCGGTAACGAGAGAAGCAGCAGTAGGAGGAGTAGACGACGGAGGAGTGGACGCAGCGCGGCGAGCGATGTGCTCGCGAACGATGCGAGCTGTTCGTGCGCGATGACGCTTTCCAGGCAGAGTAACGGTAGGATTAGAAGTAAAGGTGGAAGCGGTAGAAAAACGCTCTTCACGGCGGAAGCGAAACGAGGCGCGACGAGGAAGACCAGAGAGACAGACGTCGTGCAGTTCGTAAAGGTTCCCAGTAGCAGTAGTAGTGGTACTACTACTAACCAATGCATAGCTTTAGAGTATACCTCCATAGACGACGCGTTACGGAACGAAAAGGATATCCAGAAAGCGCGAGAGCGTTCCCGAACGGAAAAATTGACGGACAAACTCAACAAGTTTTCCACGTTCAATTTAGGCATCAACGCGACGAACGGGGGAAACCAACGCGAACGAGACGCTAAACGCAACGTCAAACTCGCGTACCAACACGAAGGAGGAACGACAGCAACAAATGACATCATCGCGACCACGACCGCGACGGCATCGAGGACCCACGCCGAAACCGCAACCTTCCGCCAAACGCTCCCTCGCGACGCCGGCGGTCTCCTCGGCCGCGCCGGCCAAGGCCACGGCGAGAAGATCAAAAACTTGCTCGAATACGAGCGAGACGAAACCGATGAACACGATTACGGATCTGGTGTCGATACGGATGAAGAGATTGATGATTTAGATGACTTTTAATGCGCATTTAACCAAATCCTCATAAAAATGCCATCTCACTCGTAAACGTACGAAAAACTGTTATGGGCATCGACAGCACGACGGAAACGTTGGAATCTTACTTCCATCCGGATTCCTCCAAGGATATGAAGCTTCAGGAACGGCAAACGGTTGTTGTCGTCGTTTTTCTCATTTTAGTCATAGGTGGGTTTCTCTTTTACATCGTCGCGGAAGTCGCCGAGCGAAGACTCTCCGTCGGGGGAAATGTTGCGATGAAAGAGAAATTATCACCGACGCCGAAAAATGCGCCGATGAATAGGTTTCGAGACAATAATAACACGAAGAGAGGTGGGAGATTAGATACGAGCGTTCTGAGGACGAACGCGGCTGGGACGGACGTGATCGTGTGATGCATTTTTAAGCGCATAAAAGAGCAATTCTTTTCGTAATAAGCAAAAGAGTAGGTGTTGGTGGAATAGGAG
>Ga0255773_10000856_pt1 | contig 31617 bp, 25 predicted proteins | sample 011ome_17_FD_179971 | JGI IMG/M metagenome (GOLD analysis project Ga0255773, IMG submission 179971) | Coastal salt marsh microbial communities from the Groves Creek Marsh, Skidaway Island, Georgia - 011502XT metaG (version 2) | ecosystem: Environmental > Aquatic > Marine > Intertidal zone >... | reverse complement strand
ATACTACTAATATAGTATATCCAAACCCATTTGTAAACCCCTAAAATGTATTTTTTTTATTTTTTTTTAATTCCAATATAACCATTTACTTAAGTCACGCCCGCTTACATCATCACAAGGATCGTCGCTATCTGCCATTGCAGTATTCCTATTATGCTGAGAAAAATTCTTTTGTCATGAGTCTTTGAAGCCTAAAAGCTTCTACTTCCCAAGGAAGCTCCTTATAGGGAGTTTTTGTTGTGTCATACGTCTTACCCTTCCATGTCCGACCGTCTTCATCTAGACGACCGTCTATGATTTGTTTCACATGAACTAACTCATGAAATATGGTTTCTACCATATCAGAAGTATTTATATTAGAACTGATTTCGATTACATAGTCTTCATCTTCTATCCCATTACAATATCCCCAGACCTGTTTACCCAAGTCTGAAAGAAAAACTAATTTTATAATGAAATCACTATCCAATCCAAGATAGTATTGCCCGAAATCAAGAACTTCGTCAAGAAAGTCCATTGAAAGAGTTGATGGTCTATTGTCAATATAGTAATACATTTTGGCACCTCTGTAATTATAATAAACTATTTTTCAGAGAATGTAAACCCTTATGCATCAGAAACTTTAGTTTTATCAAAAGGTTCTGGTTTATAATCTTTATTGCGAGTACGCTTTGCTCTACGACCTTTGTTATTATCTCTTACTTCAACATTCTTTGGAAGAGGAATCTGAGACTTGCCGACATCATGATAAAGTATAAATTGTGTATCCTTAAACTCATTAAAAATTCCATGCCAAATGGGTCTCCACTTAGATGTCAATCTTTGAGTATTTAAATTGTCTCTGGCAGACTCCATAAAAGTATCGGACATACTTGTGGTATCAAACTCAAAGATTGAGTCAAAGCCATACATATGAATCTCTTTACGTTTTAATTTATTTGCAATCCAATGGGTTGCCATATGACCACAGTTAAAATCTGTGTAGTTTGCTGCATACTTAGGAAGAGTAAGATAAAATTCTTTAATCTGTTTTGAGTATTTTACATAGAAATCATTTTTCATTTCCATCCACTTATGAGGTCTTGCGCCAAGAACCCAATCTCCGGGTACGGTTATGTTTTGTTTATGAATAGCGTTCATCATCTTAAAATCAACCATAACAGTAGTATAAAGATTCTGTACCTCAAAAGGCGGAAGATTACAAGCAATCTTTAATCCTTTAGCGTGCTGATAAAAACCAGAACTTTTACCGTTTCCTATTAGATGTGCTACGTCACCCATAAATTATCTCCAATAATCTTTAATCCAATCTTGTGGCTCAAATGTCTGCATAGGTGTAACCACTGTTTCATTCATCGCTTGAATAATACTAGGTCTTCCATGAAAACATACAATAGACGTGTCTTTATCTAAACCTTTATTATATATCTGGTACTTATAGGACTTTAATTTGCCCGGATATTTCTTTTGTAACAGCTGTCTCTGATATTTTGGAACTGATGCATTCAAGTATTCTCCATCACCGCGAAAAGATTTTACTGCCCAATCTTTTCTTAATATAAATTCATTCCATATACTTGCACCTACCATAGGAGTCCAAGACATTACTGCCGACTGTAATACATTTTTTAGGTGTGGCTGATGCGAATTTACAGAACCAACATCTTCAATTCCAAGAAAATCTCCATCATATTTGAATAACCAATCAAGATCACCAGTAATTACAGTATCTAAGTCAAAGTAGAAACATCTATCGCCCAGTTTATGAAATGTATCAAATAATTGTAGTTTATTCCACCAACCGATAAAACCCGGTTTAAGTATTCTACAATCAAAACCTTTTCTGTGTCTATCAGTAAGAACAACAAACTTATGTTTAACTGTAGTATTTCTCTTAATCATTGATCTAAGATTTTCAAGATATTCTATAGGAAACTTATCGCCCCAATATACGCATGCTACTGTAATCATAATAAACTATAACCTTCTCCATATCCATGTTTAGCTATGCAACCTTCTGTTTTTTGAATTGTAGTAAAATTTTCTTTTACCGATATAGGCCAAGGATAAAATTCTTTTAGCCAAGGGAAATTATTATTATTAAAGAATATATCGGTAGGAGCTGCATCGGTTAAAGATTTTTCAAGAGCGGCTTTTGCTCCTTTTGGAGACATTACATAAGCATGAGCACCTGGAAAATATTGTTTAGAAACTAAAGGTCCGATACCAATGGACTGAGGTATATTATATTTACCGTAAGATGGTTCTCCAAGAGAAACAATCATTTCTTTTCCATGCATTACACTAGTTGATAGTGCATTATTAATTATTGCATCATGTTCTAATATAAGGTAATTCGTTTTATCTTCAGCACACAACTCCCAAAGTGATCTATGAGATAGAAATGCAGATAAACATCTTTCATATCTTGAATATTTATTGTTTTCAAAATTCTTTGTCGGAAGACCTTTATCTTTAAATAGTTTTACCGGATCGTCTTCTGGTGTAATACCGAAATGTTTATTTACTATAAAACCATTCCGACTTGCAGAGTTAATACATCTTTCTGCTGCCTGTACAGACTCTTTAATATTTTCAACTGTTATAACAAAAGCTTTCATTTTTTCCATTCATCCATTTCAGTTTTGATTTCAGATCCTTGTCTATCATTTGCTATACCCATGGCTATAGACTGTATATCTGATATAAGATGTTTACATGTTTCGTGATCGTATTCTCTATAAGAAATTTCTGAAAATTCATTTCTTAACCTATGAACTTGAATAGCTTTATCTTTCATTACATCTATTCTTCTTATAAGTTCTTCAATAGTATGTTGCATATTTTATCCAGAAGCTAATACAATTTTTCTTATATTACTATCTATTAAGTCATTAAACTCTTTATCCGACTGCGGATATTTCAACCCTTCGCTTAATGCTCTACTAAAGCTTGCCGAGACTCCAGAATTTCTGGATAATCTTTTACATGCTTCTTTTGTAGAATAACCACCACTAAGGAATACAACTTTAACATTTTTTAGTTTTGTAAAATAATCATATAAACCTGGTTTTTCTGGTGGTGTAACTTTTAAAATACAATCACCCTGAAACTTAGTAAGACGAGATTCTAAATAAATTGAAAGATCAGACTCAATCTTTTCCTTAAATGGGTGATCAATAGGCACTTCTGGTTCTATAATAGGAACCAATCCAGCTGCGGCTATTTTTTCTGCATACATCATTTGTTGTTTTACGATTGGAACCATAATACTTTCAGATTTTACAACACTTCTCATTTTAGTTCCATAGCAGCCATGATCTAAAGTATATTGTATCATACCATCTATATCAAAAGGTTTTAAAGTTCCGTCTGGTTCACAACCTTCATCAATTTTTATAATACTACGAATACACTTTTTATCTAAAACATCAACAGCACCTCTTTCGACACTATCCTTATAAAGAATGGCACCAAATATATTATCACTTGTAAATTCTGGAGCAGACATCATTCTAAGACGAAACTCATGAATGCGCTCCATTTTATTTTTCTCATCCCATTCTCTATCATATAAATCAAGAACGCCGCCAGCACTACCGCCACTATTATCCATAGCTGCAATAAATTGTTTAACTGGTTCTTGACTTTTTAAAAAATCTCCTGCTGATGTAAACTTTAGATCATTCATATGTCTCTCCTGTTTCACGGAAGAAGTTTTCTGACCAAAAAGCTTTATCATCTATCCATATATCATAGTGTTCTTTTTTACCGACACTTAATTCGTGATACTTAGCACCCCATTCCTCTAGTTGATTTTTGGTTAAGTCATAGTAATCAACACCACTAACGCAACCACGTGCAGTCATATATTTAATTGTGTGTCCTGCATCATACAATGCATTTACTTTTCTAATTCTTGTTGGAATTGGAATATGATTTGCATAATCTTTTTTACCGCTATTATCCGTAAAGTAAACTTCGTGACAAATAGTGCCATCAATATCAATTACATATTTCATGCTATATCCTTGTTTTATAAACCGACCTATACACTTCTCTAATTTCTGGTCCATCTTCCATTTCTTCAATTGTATAGTGTATTCCATGTCCTAAATCTTTACATGCCATTGCTTCAGCATCTTTTAGTGTAGAACACATTGCTATAATTTCACCATCTTTTTCTCTTTTTACAGCCCACATATTTTAACTCCTTGTGGTGGTTGATTTAAGACCCTGAACTTTAGTATAGAATTTTCTAGTTACTCCCAACCCATTTACAAGTTGTCTGCACATAAGTGCATCATTTGGCCACATACCATACTTATATACCAAGGAAATCATTTGTTCTGCTCCTTCTGGTTTTATAAAGTATGCTGAGTTTCCAGCAAGACCTTGAGGAACTTTCATATCTTCATCTACATAAGGTGTTAGCTGAAATGCTTGTTTATTTTTTAATATTGAATCATGATATTGTCTTGCTCTCCGAGTAGCACCAAGAGGATTATTTAAACCAACAATATCAAAACCCGTATCATCTGGTATAAAATCTATTTTCTGAGTAAAGATAGCATCGTGTTCTAATATAATAATTGGTTCCCTTCTTTCAAAACAAAGTTGCCACAAGTAAAAATGACTCATAGCACATGCCATTCTTGCCTTTGGATTAGCGGTCATATAAGCAGACTTTGTAAGACCCGTTGAAAAATCCACAACAGAACCTTCCCAAGGATAGTTCCAAGTAACGTCTTGATCATACATATCTTTTTCTACAATATCAGGAGTAATGGCTTTAAATTGCTTCAGTTTAAATTCATTTTTTACATCATATGAACTTTTAGCTAAAGCTGCATATCCAGCTTCAGATATTTCATTACCTTCAATTACTATAGCATAAGCTTCCATTTTAAAACTCTTTAGCCTTTCTTACAAACAAAAACTACACCACCACTCATATTACCTTTAGTTAATTTTTTAATAACATTAAGATTTTCTTGAATCAGTAATTTTTCTATTTCTTTATTGGTTGCACAAACGGGATCTGGAGCATAATTTGGAACACTATCTCTTTCATTAAATTCTAAAAATAATTTTCCATTATTATTTAATTGATTTCTCCACACCTTTAAAGTTTCTTTTGGGTTTATACTATGATCAAACGAATTTGAATAAACAATATCAAATCTATTAATAAACTCTGGTAACTGTTTATTAAAATCGTGTTGTATGGTCATTTTATATTCTAAAGCATTATCGCCTATTTCAGTACCTATTATTTCTGCATTTGGCAAATATTTTTTAAAATATTTTTGTTCAGCACCTGCTCTAGTTCCATGGCATAATATCTGAGAAGCAAACGGACATTCTTTAGATATATTTTCAATTGTCGTTTCTTTTACATATACCCATCCTTTTTTTGATTTATTAATTTTCTTTTGCCACCTAATATAATCATCATAATCTTCGTACTTATAAACTTCCATTTGATTACTTTCCTAAAACTGTGTATCCAACATTTATTGTTCCTCTTTCTATAATTTTCCAATTATTTGTATTTGCAAAATTATTTAAGACTTGGAATAAACTATCATTTTTCTTTCCAAATAGCTCACTAGTATCGTGTGCTATAATATACTTATTTACATTTCCACCATGTAAAGCTAACTCTTGGTTCATAAAAGTAGTAGTATGAACCGAATCTATTACAAGCATATCACAATTTGCAACTGCTCCTAGCCCGATTGAACTAGTCTGCTTCATCTTTAGATTAATATTATTTTTTTCACAAAACTTATCAGCAATAGGGCTTAGAAATTTATAATATCTTGAAGGATCTATATCTACCATAATAACGCTTTTAGGTTTAGCTAACATAGCAGCAGAGGCGGTTCCACCTTGGTGTGTACCAAATTCCATATAAACATCTTCTTTTTTTAGATATTTTTGTATTGCATCATGAATATCGGTATAACCTTTACCATGTGCTTCTTCTTGCTGTCTACGAATTTCACTATTAAACTCCTTAAGAGTTTTCACGTGTCCTAATTCAGAATTAATCATTTTTCTTCCTATATATCCATACGTTGTCTTGTTTTGTCTCTATAGATCCAGCACCTAAAACATCTTTGACTGCCCTTTTTACTGGAGACTGGTACCAGTCATGGCCTGTAATATATCCACCCTTTTTAACTTTTGGCCGCCAGTCTTGAATATCTCTTGATACGCATTTATAAGAGTGATCAGCATCAATAAAAACAAAGTCTAAACTATTATCTTCCACATGTTTAACTGCTTCTGTGGTCCAATCACGAATAAACTTCGCTCTAGACCCAAATTCTTCTTGCAGTTCTTGAATAAACTTATAATATGATTCAAATTCGTATGAGAAACCATACTCCGCATTTTCAAATGTTTTCCTTCTATGACCTTCACCTGAACCTTCTGGTTGTATTTGAAACAGATCCACTCCAAGTAATTCAAGGTCAGGGCAGTGGGCTAGTAAATAATAATAATTTTCTCCAGACCTTACACCCAGTTCAGCTCCAGTTTTCAGATTATTATTTTTAATTAAACTTTCTAATACAAGTGATCTGCCCACAGGTTGACCGCTTTTGCTTTCTCTTTCTTTTACTCTGAATGGATCATATTTAATCATGCTATACCTATATTTTACCTTTCTTAGTTCCATATTTGAAATTCCACTTGCTTTGTGGAAGATTTACAACTTCATATAGACTCTGTTCATTCCACGTATGACCAGTCATTTGCACATGTACAAGTTTTGTATTTTTATTTCTCTCATCATTTATATTGTTAGTTATTGCTAATGGTCCTCTAATATAATGTATCTGAGAATTCCACCCGTTATTCATTTCTCTAAAATCTATATTTGCGTTTGCAAATACCATTAAATGGAAATAATTTTGATCTACCGTATAGAATCTTCCAAATCCTTTATTTCTCATAAAATCAATATATTCTTGGAAGGGCATCCATTCTTTTGCTTTTTCTATTCCTTCTTTAGTAAAAACCACCATTCCAGCGTTATATACTTTAAGATTATTATCTTCATCTCTTGGAAGACTAATACCCCAATTCTTTTTTACAACAGCTGCCCATTTTTCATCATTTTGTCTATTTATGTGGCCACCTACAGTTACTGTTGCTCTCTGTTTTCCTTGAAACGGTTCAGTACATGCGCCTATGTCACCAACGTCTTCTTCAAATATATTTTCTTTTAAATTTTCTACTGGAAATACATCTAAGTCAACCGATAAAATTTTATCATACTTTAGAAATCTATTATCTATTATCGGATTTAACCATTCAAAGTACATGGGAACATCACATATTTTGCTGGCAATATTTGGGTTTAAATCTAGTATATAGTCTGCGCCAATTCTCTCAGCATAGGCTTTCATCAATTTACTACTAACTCTTGCTTCTTCTGAAAGTTTCCCTGCCCACACTTGATAAATTAAGTTTTTCATTTTAAGCTCTTATTTTCTCTATTAGATTTACGTCTATAATATCTTTTGGTTCGTTTCTTAATTTTTTCATATTCTTTATTACATTTAAAGACACATATTTAAAACCTTGATAATACAAGTGATATAGTGGATTATTAATAATATCATCAAGAGTTAGTTTATAGTGTGTTTCTAAATATTGATTATGAGAGTCAGCAGGCGGATTATTATAATAGATTAAATCTATATCCTTACAATCTCTTAAACCATATAATGATAATACCGTTGAACCAGTAATTACTTCATTATCGTTTGGTTTCAAATTAGCCATAAGTTTTTTATACTTCGGAAAAGAAATATTCTTTCTATTATTAAGAAAGTGTATGCTATTGTCATTGAATACAGTTTTTGCTATCCTAACAGTTTCTTCATGTGAATCATTAATATGAACAGAATGGTTACCGACATTAAACAATGCTCTAATTTTTTTCTTCATTTCTTTCACAGTTTCAAGATTTTTTCCATCCACTAATACAAATGTAACATTAGGATTTCCCATAAAGCATTGGTTTCCCTTTCTCCTTATGCCTTCTTCATTTGCCCAACCATCATCGAGATATATTTCTTTCATCAATCCAAGCTGTCCTTCAGAATTTAACTGTGCAGATGAATGATAAAATATATTGCAATATTCACTAATTATACTCATCACCTCTTGAATACGAGTATGCGCTATAGGAAATAAACAGATTATGTGTGTATTGGGTTTTAGTTTTGCATATTCTAATGCAGTTCTTTTCATAATAGTTTGTGATAAGCCCTTTTTAGCAAAGTATCTATAGTCAGCCAAAATAGGATAATTTTCATTTGACTTAGTATTTCTAATATTAATAGGTCTTTGATGATATAATGCTGATGCTAATCTATGAGCACCATTTGCAATATGCCCTTCACTATTTACTGGGACTGGTTCATTAACAACATTATTAATTATTGATTTAAATGCATTATCAAAATCTGCAAAGCCATTTTTATTTGGTGTTCCTTCACGAAAATTATTCCAAACTCTTAAATGTTCTTTATATGCATTTTTATAAAAATTACTTGATAAATTTGATGCATACATATATTTAATAGGAACATCAAATCTTTTATATGTCAGTAAATCAATTGGGTTTCTTATTTCCAAAACGTATATCCTTGTTTTTTACAATATCCCTTTTGAAACCAGTTCATTGTAATTTTCTATTTTTTCTCTTTTCGGTCCTGATGGTGTAATCTTTGTACGAATATGAATAAATCCAGCCTTTTCTGGATTAGGAAGAAAACTACATTGACACCATTTTCTATCTAATATTGTACCTTTTATTGGTATACCAGCTTTCCAAGCTAATGTGTGCATAATACCTTCATCTTCAAAATGATATAACTTATTATAATTATTCATCCAACTTTCATTTCCGCCGAGACCATCTCTTAATTTTTTTCTTAATTTTCTATCTAATTTATATATTGCACCACCCCAATAAGGTGCGTCAATACTTGATTGCATAGGATAATACTCAGTTAATCTTCTATGAAGTCTAGTTTGTGTATCAGCATATAAACCCACACCTTCCTGTTTAAATATATTTACATTCATATTCTTTGGAGCAAACATATCTATATCTAACATTAAAACTTGGTCATACTCATCAAATTCTTGATTTATCATATGCACTTTTTGACAAGGGGATGTAAGATGTTTTCTAAATGGTTTACCTCTTATTAATTGATATTCAGCAGAAACCATCTTAGCATACTCTTGAATATTTTTTATAGAAAGTTTATCAAGGTCTCGAAGTTCGCCATCAAAGTGTTGAATAATTAAATTCTTCATGGTTTAACCCCTGTTAACCAATAGTGTGATGCCTGTAATGGTCCATCATCATCTCCGAAAAATAAATGTTCAGTAGTATGATCTAATTTTTTTACTAAATTTCTAAAATATTTTACATTATCTATTCCATTAAATATTTTATTATGTGCAATAAAAAATGATTTAAATTTATTAAATGGTATTTTTTCTCTGTCAGATAAATCCATTTCATTTATACTATGTGTGCCTATAAGATGCGAGTTTTTACCTGGATCTAATTCATCTAATGATTTATACTCAACTTTAATATTTTGTTTTCCTAACCAATACTTCTGAATATCATGCATAATTGGAAAATCATATATAATATATTTTTTATCATATCCATAGTTTTTTAGTGTCCAAGCCATATTTCCATAACCACCACCAATATCATGTATTTCATCAATAGCATCTAACTTAGATTTTTTTAGCATAGTTTTTAGATATAGTGATGACTGTAAAGTTACTAAACTAAATTTATCTATACAATGTATAGGATTTCCAGTTTGTGGATCCGGTTTTAAAAAATCTAAATGATTAACTTTATTAAAATATTTTATTGCTGTCATTGAATTCATTGTAGGGTGAAGACAGCGTCTAATAGTATTTCCTTTTAAAAAATTTTCTTTATCTTTAAATTCTTTAGTTATATCCCTTAAAAAATTATCCCATAAACTCATTCAACTAATTCCCTTAATTGTTCCACATTCTCACCTTTATTTGGTAGGTGATCTTTTAAAAAGAAATGAACAAAGTGGCATTCTTTAATGCGAGTATTAGCAGTAAACAATCCGTTCCATCTCCAGTCCATATTTTTAATTTTCATATTTTCTTCACGAATCCATGTATTTAATAGTGTTTGATCGGTAGACCATTTCCAAGCACCCATACCATCAACAAATGGTTTAAACTCTGGACGACGAATAAATTGTGTTGGAGTTTCACCTCTTAAATATTTTTGGATCTTTTGGTTCATAACCATAATACCCATATTCATAAACTCAGCACCAAGATTATTCCATTTCCAATCCACTTTCTTAATAGTCTGATATTGCATACGTGAATAGTTTGCAATCTTACCTTTATATTGATTTGTAATAGGCATCTCACGTTCCACAACACCACCAAAATCATACTGTGGTTCTAAATCATCAAAGATATTTGGAGCACCAGGACGAATCCATACATCAGCATCTACTATTGCTACTTGATCATATGACTTAAGATATGAGAAGGCATTTTCTTTTTCATAGATTGGTAAGTAACCGCCATGTTTTTCATATGATTCTCGACTACGGTTTGTAGCAAACACATCTGGTTTAATCATGAGTATGGGAGTTTTTTGCACTTCGTGCACAATGCCATGTGCTTTACAATATTCTGCTACTGAGTTAACACAATGGTCATAGAGTTTTGAACGCTTTCCAACGTACACTTGATAAATCAATCGTTTCATGATGAAATCATCCTGTTGTTTATAATCTATTATACTCTAATATCTATACAATGTAAATACCTTATTTTAGGGGTTTACAAGTCAGAGAATCTAGTATATACTAAAAGAGTAATCAGTTGAGGATAGGGAATACTATCCTTCTAGTGGGGCTGATGGGATGTTGGAGCTTTCATCGGCTGCAGTGTATTTACACTCGTTAGCGATCCTTAAATCCTGAATGTAGCCAGTATAGTTATAGATATAGTTATTGTTGGGAGAAGACCCGATAACAATTCCAGAAGGATTTTTTAAAGTTAGGCTATTAGAAAAAGTCGTACTATCACGGATTCCATTAATAAAATACCGAATAGTGTTACTTGTTCTTGTGACTGCTATATGTACCCACTGATTGGTTGACAGGGATGTACTAGCGGCTGAGTAACCACCCCCGTCTATTTGTAGTGAAAGACCGCCACCATATTCACCAAAAGACCAGTAGCCGTTACTGCCCCAATTTCCAACATTATCTATAGATGAAACAATACCCCTATTTCCTGTCGCAGTAGAATAAACCCAACATTCAATAGTAAAATCATCACCTAAATCTAAAACTCCAGTAGCTGTGGCACGGTCCCCAGTTCCATCAAAATACATTGACTTAGTATTAGAAAACTTAGCTTGAGTAGTTGAACCAGTAGTATTGCCAACCAGCTTTAGATTAACACTTTGCGATTTATCTATGATAGAGGCGTCAGTACCTTTGAGATGTAGGGATGCGCCAGATGAGGATAGCGGGGCGGTAGGTGGGGTAAAAATAGATGACCCGTGTGTTGTGCTAGAGGTTTGATATTCAGTAGGAATAGATGTGTTTACTCTGAGGTCAGAGACATAACCGTTAAAAAAGTTGCCACCGTTTTGATGATCGAAGCCAACCGCCGTAATGTTTACGTCTTCAGATGAACTGGCTGTTGTAATAAGTTTTCCATTTACAAAAGCTTTGATTGCCGTTCCTGATCGAGTAACAACGTAATGAAACCAATTACCAGCGCCTAGTTCTCCACCAACACTTACACCTCTAAAAACCCAAGAACCTTGAAAATACATTGAAATAGTATTTGCACTATCTTTACCAAAACGGATAAAACTTAAGTTATCTGTTGGATTACCAAAGCCAGAAACTACGGTACCGTCACTACTATCGCTTCTATTAAACCAACCCTCAATACAAAAATCACCTGTTCCAAAATCAATTTCTGAAAAAGTAAGACTATCCCCAGTGTCATCGAAATACACAGATCCGCCGTGATCGGTTGCTGAGTATTCATCGTAGTCGTAGGGGCCAGTTGCTGTTATAGTAGGAACTGTAGAACCATAAATCGGAGAATGATTTGATGTACTTTTATCTTTAGGATAACCTTCACCGTTATATAAAAGTAATGTCGTTCCTGAAACTGCTTCTAAAGGTTCTGTGGGCCCACCAGAAGGAGGTATAATAGCGACACCTTTAACAATTCTTACGTCTCTATATTCTCCATCTGGGCCACTAGGGCTACTAACACTGTTATTAATCCCAAGTCCAATATTAGCGGAGCTAATTCCAAAATTAGTTTCATTAGCTGGCAAAGTAATTTCATCTACTTCTTGTCCATCAACAAATAACTTTAAACTTGTACCATTCCTAACTGCGGCATAATGATGCCAACCTTCATCAAAAAAAGCATCGTCAGCCGTTAAATTATCAATGCAATACAGTCTATATCTTGGAGCACCACAATCAAATGCAAACTCTATGCCACCAGATGTACTGTCTCCGGGCATAAGTTTTAAAAAATATTTACCTGTATCAAAGGTCGATCCACCTATTCTATTAGAAAAAATAGTAGTCTGAGGTTTACTGCTAGAGTTCCATTTAAACCACATTTCAATGGTAAAGTTACCAGTTCCAAATTCAAAATCTGATGACCCAGCAAAAGATAGTTGCACAACACTAGTAGAATAAAAAAGACCTGAATAGCCGCCGCTACGATAAGGGCTAAACGTACCAGCGTAAGCATCGCCAGTTACTGTAATGCTATGGCTATTCGAAGAAGCGTCAGTAATATTGTTATTATCAGACGTATCAGTTGCTGTCGCTAATAAACTTGTATACTTACTATCTGTAATAATTGAAACAAAAGTAAGAGAAAATGAAGAAGTTCCATTTGTGGATTTAACTCCGTCATTTGCAGTAAATGTTAAAGTTCCAGTTCCACTAACTGCAGAATCTGCAGATTTTGGAGTAATAGTAAACACAGAAGAATCATTAGAAACTGTTGCAATTGCATTAAATCCTGAATCACCTGTTGCGCTATAAGTAATAGGCTGACCTTCCGGATCTACTGATGTTAAGTTAATTATTATTGGTGTTGATCCATCATCCGATAATACATAACTTGCAGAATTTCCAGATAAACTTGGTGCCTGATTTGCTAAAGTAAAATTAGAAGTTCCGCTTGTAGCTAAATTAACGCCATCACTTGCTCTAAAGACTAAACCAAAGGAACCTTCAACCGAATAATCACTTGAAGGTGTAATCGTAAATTCACTTGAATCATTAGTGATTGTTGCAACATTTCCGATACTATCTGAAGTATAATATGAATAGTTTAAGTTAAGACCTTCTGGATCTACAGCATCAATACTAATATTAAGTGGTGTACCATAAGATAAAGTATATGATGAATCGTGATCGCTAGTTATGTTTGGGTTAGTATTAATAAGTGCAATATTATACCATCCACTACCATTCCAAATATATAATCTATTAGTTTCTTCTACAAAAGCCTGTTCACCTATAGTACCTGTTGCCGGTAATTGTGCAGTTGTTGTAAATTTTTCTGTAATAGGTATATCAGCAGCAAGCTTTTCAATTGTAATATTACCAGCAAGCTTTTCGGTTGGTACAGAACCACTAGATCCTAATAATTTTCCTAATAATCTACCCTTTGACATTTAGTTTTCCTTATGACTTATTATGTATTTATAAAGGAATGACTCTATAATTATTCTTAGTTTCATATGTTTCAATACCGTTACTATTAGAACCAGCTAAGATAAATTTATTTCCAGTGCTATTCCATTGCATACCTTTTACACTATTTACTAAACCAGTAACATTAAATAATATGCCATCAAATGATGATGAAGACAAAGGATCGCTTAAAGTATATTGATAAACTGAATTACCGCTTCCTACAAATAATTTTGTCTCATCAGCCGATAACACCAAAGACTGAGGATCTGCTAATAAACTTGAAGTAATTAAAGAGCTTGTGTATACCGCTGTTGATATTTGACTTGGATCTGAAAGAGTATATTCGTGTATATTTCTTGAACTAGATCCAGTTAAATACATTTTAGTGCCAGCACTGTTAAATGTAATAGCTTTTAATTGAGTTTCTTGAGTAATATTTTTTTGTTTACTTAAAAATGGTGGAACTAAATTGTAAGAATTTAATGCCGAATAGTCATACTGCCAAATTGCACCTTGACCGCTAGTCTTAGTACTATAACCAAAAGAAGAATTTTTTCCTGTTTCACTTGTAGAAATATAAAATTTATCTCCAAGAATTTGTATACTTCTTTGAGAATTGTCAGTTGTAATATTTGTAGGAAAATCCATATCAGTAATATAAGACAAATTTGTTATATCATAGTTTGATGCAGCACTATATTCATATATTTTTACATGATTAGAAATAAATAATTTACTACCATCATGATTCCATGTCATTCCGGTTGTACGTTGATTATAATCATGATTTTGTCTTGAATAACCAATTTGAGTACCAAGACTATTATATTCTGGACCGACAAATTCAACGGGTAAATCGGGAAGTTCAAAGCTATTTGATTTTGTTACATTACTATTTAAATCAAAAGGTACAGAAAGAGTATATTCATGTAATTTTATCTTTTCATCATCCATAGAAGAACCTAGATTATCACCAAATCCTCTATAGTTATCTAAAATATGAATTTTTGTTCCATTAGGGCTTATAGTCATTGCACAAGGACCGTGGCCCCATTCGTAAGTAACTGTTTTATTTTTTTGATTTGGTATTACACCTATATCATGATTAATAGATTGTTGAGCACCTGAGGAACTGATATCCCAAGAAGTAGTTAATGATTTTCTCCAAATAATACCAGTATCATATGCCTTTCCAGTAATTCCAAAAATATATCTACCATCAGATGAAAAAGTTACGGCATTTGTAAACGATCTATGAGTATAATTTGAGTAAATAGCGCGCGTGGATGTACCGAACCGTACCCAACGATTAAATAATCTAAATATTTGCGAATGACCTGGAGTTGAAATTTCCTTAATAGATTCAGTATCAAATGCTAAAGAATAGACATCATAAGGCTTTAACATGTTCCAAGATCTGATTTTTTGATCATCTCCTGAAAAGGTATAAAAATTTTGACCACTATCTCTAATATAAGTTGAATTGTGTATTCTATCGTCAATATAATAATTGTCTTTAAAATATGTATTAATAGAAGAAAGATGAAAAGAAGATTCCATTTGAAATTGTTGAACTGTAGAACCCTCAACTAATCTTAAAAGTGATCCACTATCATTTATTTCTAAATCTTCATAAGCTGCAGCTTGAAATTCGTTTGGCGTGAATGATCCAATATTATATTGTATAGAAGAATCAAAATCTAAATTTGTTATTTTTGAAGAAGAAGTTATATCATAATTATTATTTAAATTATAAGAATTTACAGTCTGTGTAGAATTACTAATCGTAAATAGTTTACTTCCATCATTATTATATTTTATTCCGGTAATATTATCATCGATAATATTAGTATTCATTGCGGTTGTATATCTAATTGCTGGGGTACCCATACCAAAATTTTTAATTGCTTTAAGTGTGGACACATTAGAAATGTTAGCAATGTCATCAGACCATCTAACAGAAATATTCCATTTACCATCTTCATAAATTTCTGAGGAATCTGTATTTACTACAGGAAATCCATTATTAATTGAACTACTAATAGATCCAGTAAAATTATATTCTGAAGAATATCCTAAGTCTGATGAATCATTTAGTATTGGTGATATGGTATATGGTGGTTGCCCACCAGCGGAACTTATAAGTTTTGTATTTGCTTTACTGGGTGGTATAGCCTGAGATACCCAAGTTATGTTATTTCCAGCATCATCTACAAGAGGCAAAGATATTATAGGCGATGGTCTATCAATTAAGGGATTATAATTTGAATCAAATGTTAAATTAATTTCACCATTAACAACATTTACACTATCTGCAAACTCATTTATAATACCTACAGTTATAAAGGAACTATCTACCTTTTGTAAAATTTTTCTACTATCTCTAACAATTACTTGATCACCGTTCTGTAAAATCATGATATATCTCCTATAGTATCTACTATTGACAAATAATCAGATTCAATTAAATTTCTTGATATAAGTATATTATTTAATGTTTTAAAAGGTCTTACCGATATAGACTGAAAGTCAGAATCTATAGATGAGTCTTTATGCTGTAATGTAAAATAACTCTGTAAAAATCTATTTGACATATCTGTAACCCAAATTGCATCATCAGTTGCTTCAAATATATAATTTAAATTTGTATATGGATCTTGATTGCTTACTTCTATAATTGGTGCAGAATCATTACTTAGTTTGCCTTCAATATGTAAATATATTAATCTATCGTAATCATAATTAGAATCTAATGATCTAGGTTCAATAAGTATTTTATTATTATCTTTCTTTATATCATAAAAACTATCTTGTTGGTGCTCATAGAGAGACCAAGTTATTGGATTACCTTCAGCATCATTTTCGTTTAATGTAATAAGACCAGATATTGGATCAGGATATGAATCAACATAATCATATCCAAATGCATAGTTTTCTCCGCTAGGTACTGAACTAGGCTTATTTGAAGGTGTTGTTATACTATGATTTGTAGATGATTGTGTTAGTATTGCTTTTTTCTGCCAACCTCTAGTTGTTGTAGTATAAGGGCTAAAAGTTTCTACATCAACACCATTTATATTTTGTAAAGTCCCATCATTTGGCACTAAGCTTTGATATGCAGTGTACACAATTTCTTCAGTAGATGGTATGTAAGCAGAGGTTCTTAGATTAAAACTATTTCCCGTTTCCTTTGCCGAATCGTACAATATAAAATCTGCAATATTACCTTGAAGAAATATATTATCTCTTGAAGCGGTGTTACTATTAAATTTATATGAAGAACCTATTGAAAAAGATCCCTCACTTAAAGTTTTTCCTCTAAAATCTAAAGGTTGATTATAACTTAAAGAGCCATCTTCATATACTCTCATATTAGTACCATCATAAGAAAGCATCGTATGTGTCCAAGTGTTAATATTATGACTATCCCTTACTTGCAATTCTTCTACTTCATTTTTAGTTATTCTACCATTTACTCTATAATCAAGTATAAGTTCTCCATCTTTAGATGATTTTAAAAGAAATTTTGTATCAGAACCTGCATTTACTTCACTTGTTGGAACTATAGGATTAGAAGAATAGCCATCTTTAATTTCAAAATCTTTTATATATCCAGTATATGATTTACCTATTGTAACATTAGAAGAATCGAGATATAAGAAAGTCTGATTAAAATGTCTTAAAGTTGATCTTAACTCTCCAGGAAAAGAATCTTCCCCAATACTTGATAATCCATATCCACCAATAGCACCAGTAGAAGAACCGTATATTCTATTTAAATTATTAGTTTCAAGAAATTTACTATAGTAAGGACCATAAGACCAATCATTTGGCGAATATTTTACCACACATCTTCTAGCACAATAATGAGTTAATAAAGTTAATACTTTATATTGACTATATGGTGCTGTAGAATTAAATGTACTATAATCTAATGTTCTATAGTCATATCTAGGGGAATCACGACCATCCCTAAACACGTGTATTTTTTTCGTTAATTCATTTACAAAAACTGAAAATGTTCTTATTCTCTGTGAACTAGAACTATTAGTATTGCTATGTGTTCTAAGATTTAAAGATGCGCACCAAGTATTATCCATACCACTATATCCAAGAGATTGCTCCCATTTATTTTCATCAAATATTTCTAATTTTATATGACCGCCTTCTGCAAAATCTGTAAAAGGTAGTGACTGTGGAATAAAAGTAACTATTTCAAAATAATATATATTTGAACCATTCATATCAATTTTAAAACCCGTATCTGAAGCTTTACCTGCTCTGATTCGAGAAGTATTACGCTGCGGAAAATCTACAATCCAAGTCGAATTTGGGCTTAAATTAGGATATAAATTTGCAACATTAGTCTGTAAGCTTACACGATTTCCGCCATACCCAATAGTTCTATCAAGGGCAATTTGTAATTCATTTGTTACAATATTACCCTGTTCTGTTAGTCTGTCAGTAGTACTATAAGCAGCCCAAACATTATTTGATATTGGATTTACTGAAGAAGCCTCTCCTTTTAAAATACCATCTATCCATAATCTAATTCTAGCAGGATTTATCTGAATGTCCCAAGATACTATATGATCATTTGCATCATTTGGAAAATCTGTAGTAGTAATACTAAGATCGCCGCCTACCATTTCTAAAGTATTACCAGAATTAATTAAAGAAACTTTAATTTGAAAATTTCCCTCACCAGCTTTAAATAGTACTCCTTCACTAGGAGAAGAAGGAAATAAAACTTTACATCTAAATCCTGCATCCTTTGTAATATCATATGTATTTAAATTTATTAATTGTTCTGAATCAACATCAAAAGAAGAATCTCTTTTTAAATACGAATTAATTCCATTTTTATATAATTTATAATCAATACCATCATAAGTTAATAGATTATGTTCCCACGAGTCAGTATTAATATTATCATTTCTTTCATATTCCATACCATTATCTACTATTTTATCATTACCTATACTTAACGATATTTTAGAACCAGCTAATGCTTCAAGTACAAGATGATTTTCATTTTGTAACTTCATAAAATATTGAATTGTAAATGGTTCTGATTGTATATCAACCTGATCTATAATTGAAATATTATCGGAACTAGAAAAATATTCAGATGTGATATATTCTGTAGAGTATGGTGAATGCACAAACGAATTTAAATTACTTCCAACTGTAAAAGAAATATTATTTGAGCTAGCATCTATAAACGTATTAGTGGTTATAGGATCTATTATAGAAAAAATTGGATCATCACTTAGTGTTTCATTAAATGACCAAAATTCAACTGTAAATGGATCATTAGTATTGGTAAAACTATTGGTTCCGTTTATTACATCTAATCTTGAAGAAGCCTGATGATTAAATTTAAAACTATAAGCAACAAATGTACTTAAATCTTCTGAGATATAATGAGATTTATTTTCTACAACAAATGCAGCATCTCCTACTTCAGGATCAATGGGTAAATCTGAAACTAAATTATATACTGTATATGTCATATTTTAAATGTCTTTACTTTTATGCACTATCACTATCACCTGATAATCCATCGGAATCTACATATATATTGTAATTAGGAACTGGTGGTGCATTTGTTGTCAAACTCCACCCTCTCCCGTTCCATATAGCATAATGACCTTCTGGTATTTCAGGTGGTGCGGTTCTTGTTGTAAAAAGAGGTATTCCTTTCACACTATCTGGAACTACAATTGTACCACCAAAATATTTATTAGCTTTTATTTTATAAATATTCATTAATAACCTGCCTTTATATAAACTTTATTACTAACTGAACTAAGAATTTTAGAATTATCTGGATTTTTATATCTAAACCACGCATCTGGTCTTCCAAAAATGGAACCGTTCGTTTCTGCAAGATTCCCGCCTGGGTCTCCGTTATTATTATATCTAGTACCAGAAGTGGTGTGTTCTTGCCAAATTAAACCAGTTGCGGTACTAGTGTTCCATAATTGTGTAACTTGATCCACACCACTAACATTAGCAAAATCCTTACCTGAAGAAAATACAAGTTCACCAACAGGATCGTCAATATTATATGGATTCCATTCTAAAACACTAATAATAGGACTACTTCCGTTTATATAATTGCTTCCACTCGTAGAACCTTGATATCCAGAAGTACATTTAACTATGTATCTACCTGAGGGTGTAAATCTTACTACGCCAAAACTATATCCAAACTCAGTGGTATTATCACCTAATTCATTGATCGTAAGTCCGCCAGTATAATTATCAGCTTGTTTACTACCTGCTAATATATTATAAGCACCGTATGTATAAAGCTGCCATAATTGCGTAAAACCACTCCGGTAATAACATAAAAAACTATCTATTGGCATTTCATGTTCAAAATCATTTAATCTAGCATCTCTTTCGTTTCCATCAAATATGTTATCAACATAAGGCATATGACAAACACTCTGCTGGTTAAAATTGGATGTGCTTGTTCCTTCTACTAAATCAATAAGCCCTGTGGTATTACCAACGACAGAAGTATCGGTGTCCATATCGTATGTGATTGTTCTAATAGATAATATATCAGCACTGGGCTGATACAAATATATCAGTGATGGATTATGACGACTTACAAATATTGAGTGGGTAGTATTACCATACCAAGTACTTAATTGACCATGAGTTGAAAGAATACCACTAGTATTAGAACTCGTATAATAATCGTGTTGCTGTGGATCAAATTTAAGAGTAAAAAATCCTCCCTTATTGCTTGTGGAACCGTTGGTAGCAGCACAATATAACATTCTACCATTAGGATGCATTTCAAACCCGTTTGTATTTCTTGGCGCCGTATATCTTTTAGGAACACCTAAGAAACCTACATCTTCATCCCAAGGCACTAAGAAAAAGTATTGAGCACCTTGAGCTTTATAAATAACTGCATCATTTTGAGGTGTGACCTTACATATACTATTTGAACTATGAGAGTACCAACTAAGAGATGATGCGTTTCCGTTGTCTCCAAGGCCAACATCTGGGTACCTTGATCCAAATTTTCCAGTATCAGGATTAAATCTTATAGCTTTTAGATAATTTCTATTACCGGCAGCATAAAATATAATTGATTTACCTGTCGGTGACCAAGATTGAGATCGCCCCCAAACATCGACACCACCATCTAATTGATCAGATAATGAGAAAGTTTTATTTTCTTCATCCCACAAGAAACAATATAGTGTATTACCTACTGGATGTAAAACATAATCTTTATATTTATTTAAATTGCTGAATTTATTAGTATCCTCTTTTACAGAAATTTTAGGAACATAAAATTCTTCTTGTAAATTATAAAATGGAGAATATTCTAAGTTATTTATATCATCGGACTTTGATGATCCAATACCACTAGAAATAACAATTTTTCCGTTTTTACCTGAGATTGCGGTAATAGTTCCAGATCCAGGATAATTTATTGCGTTAGCAACTGTTGCCGTATTATTTAAACTCCAAAGATTTCCATATTGACCACCAATTAAAAATTGATTACCATCCCAATGAACTACTTCTAAGGTTCCTACATTAGAACCCGAATATGGAACTAAAGCATCATCATTATCACCGTATACGCCAGTCCAATTAACCATATCAGTTGATTTTTTAACTCTACCACCATCGCCGACAGAAACATACAAGCCATTACCATAGGCTATACTGTTCTGTTCATTCACATTGCCAGAAGTTCCATATCCCGAAGCCGCTTGAGCCCAAAAAGCCCTAGTAGTATTTCCTTCTAAACTAACTAAACTATTAGGATTGCTATTATGAATATGATAATTTGTTATACCACTAGATAAATCGCCGATTTTAAAATTGTATCTTCTACCCCAACCCCAAATATCAGAGCCATCCGATAAAAATCCCTTAGTACCATCATAAAGTCTACCACTATAAAAATTCCAAGTAGCTCCGTGATCACCTGATATACAATAACCATAGTTGGATGTAGCTATAATTTGATTTGTTGTGGAATTATATAATAAATTAGCCCATGTAGCCAAATTATCAAATTTTCTAGTCCAATCTGAAGTATCTGATCCATTTGAAACAAATATGCCTGAAAGAGAAATTAATATATAATTTGTCCCAGTCCATATTATATCTACAATATCATCTGGATATGGGTGGCTAGCTGTCCATCCGGATGGTTCATTAGCCGAACCATCGCCAATATTAGTCCAATTTATACCATCTGTTGAAGTATAAAGCCTAGAATTATCTCCGCATCCAAAAAATATACCATTTTCAAACTTTACATTATTTAAACCTGTACTATCACCTTTATTTGTTGAATCTGTCCAGTTAAGACCATTATCAGTTGAATAATAAAATTGGTTACCAGAATGTGCTGCAACCCATATACCAGGATTTTGACCATTATGAGCAAAACCTACAGATCTATTACCTATATCTTGATGATCAGTCCAAATCAACCCGTCAGTTGATCTAGCAAATTTTCCATTTCCTTCACATATAAGCCAATATCCATTTCCGTATGCTACTCTATGATCAGTACCACTAATTGAAGAATTCATCCACTCAAGCTGCGGTACATACCATCCGTGAGCTTCACCCTCAACATCTCCATTGCTTAAATCTATATAATTATAAACAGCATCGGAATGATCAGTACCAGTAATTAAGAATTTATTATTTCCATCAGTTGCAATACTTGAGGATCTTTTTTCTGTATAAAATACACGTTCATTATACTGTGGTTTATCCCAATAAACTGCATAAATTCTATCCGCAGAACCACCACATATTAACCATCTTCGTCTTGGAGGATCTTCTATAATCTGACCTAAACCATAACTGTTAATACCAGTATCACCATACACTGTAAAATTATCAATAGTAGAAAAATCATCAGTGCTTACAGCGCCCCAATAATCAGTATTAAAAAACCATTTGTTATTTAAATAGTAAAAATTCTGTTTAGTAGACCTAGCTGATGAAGTATGCACATCCAAGGCACATGGTGTATTAATCCAATGTCGACCCCCATCGGTAGATTTTAAAAATCTACCGTACATATGATTATAACCAATTATTATATTATTATTAGAAGCAAAAGATGTCCATTGAACATCAAGAGATTTTATTGGTATTGGAGTTTGATGTTTTTCAAAGGATGTTATATTCCGCCAATAACTATCTCCTCTAGAGGCATTTACTAAATCACTGGTATCAATTCTTCCGCCATCCATTAAGTGATTAAGTGCAAAATAAGTTTTACCGTCACCACGATTGTTTAATGGTATAGGTGGATGATTAGCATGACCCGCATTGTAAAAAAATCCACTCTTATTACCATTCATAGAAACATCAGTAACTTTATCATTTGTAATTGTTATAACAGCAAAATAACCGTCGTGACATGTCACCAATATTTTATTCTGACCAACTGATTCTATCGTGCCAGGCCCTAAATCATTAGCATATAGATTTCCGTAACTATACGATCCAAGCCCTTTCCACTGAATTCCATCAGTAGATTTCCAAATATTATATCCTTTTCTCGTATCTAAGAAATAATAGCAACTATCATAATCTGACCAAATTAATTTATTACCATAACCACTACCAGTTGGGGTACTATGATTCGGACCCTTAAAACCTACTGTAGTCCATTGAATACCGTCATCTGAAACATAAAGATTTTCATCAATATAACATATAAATTTATCTAAATCATAATTATATTTTAAAATTTCATATCCAGAAGCATAGTGTTGTGTGCCGCGATCCGAGGAATTTGGTGCACTACTAAACGGCCAGGGTTGTGATTCCCAGGTATCTCCATTATCTGTACTTGTAGCATATAATCCTTTCTGTCCCATAGCGACCCAGATACCAGCGCCGTGAACACCACCACTATTAGATTTAAATGCTATTCTATTCCAATCATTATAGCTATAATTAGGACCTGAAAGCAGATTCCAGCTTTGTGCGGTCGAGTTTCTCCAGTATGTATTACCAGTATCCTTTACATGGAACAGTTCTTGGTGTCCAATTGGAATTCCACTTCCTGCTACTCCAATCTCGCCTGCAGTAGGAAGAGATGCTAAATCAGCATAACTTGTGACTGTCTGTACACCTGTAATTCTATCCTTACCTTGAGTCACCAAGGCGCTCAATCTACTGCTCCTATTATGAGTATTATAACCATATGTCATAGCTGCATCAGATGATGGTGCTATCCAAGTATCGGACCAATTTTGACCACCGTCAGTTGAGATGGCCATTTTTCCGTGATCACCAATTGCAATCCATCTGTTATTGCCATAAGCAACTGCTTTATACGAACCTTGTACATTATTATTAGCTTGAGGATAATGTGATATAGTAGTCCAACTTCCACTGGTCGAATTTGCGCTTACGGCAATCTTATAACTAGATCCTCCTCCTACTACAACATACTTTTTAGTAGTTGAAGCTTCTATTCCTATATCATAAACTTGAGTCATAAGCCCGGAAGTAGGATTGGCCAAAATTGTCTGGAATCCATCGGCAGATCTAAATACATCTCCATCGTATGTAGCTACACATAAACCACCATTACCAATAACTTCATCATATTCTAATATACTTCGATCATTTCCAGTATTAAAGGTTGGAACTGCTGTAGATTGTGTCCAATTAGTACCATTATCGCTACTATAGAAAACCTTAGTTGATGTTACATTAACATGTACTCCTGCCGTTTGATCATAAGCAGTTCCAAATATTTTTTCATTAGCAGGAAATGTTCTAATAAAAGTTCCATTACCACCTGTTTGGTCGGTTCCAGACATTATTCCGCTTTGTGTGTTTCCAGCCATTCCCAACATCCACCCACCGCCATCACGTGTATTAGCATATGAATTATCACCATAATGTACATCATACACTTGATGATCATCTCTCCAAGACATACCTTTCCAATTAACACCATTATCACTACTATGAAATATTGAACCATAATCTCCTAATACAACCCAATTACTATTACCATCAGTCTGCACAAATCTCATTTGACATCTATTATATGATGAATTTACATATCCATTTGTGGGAATATTTGGAGATATTATTCCACTCCAACTAACTCCATCATCTGTTGATCTGGCAATCATAGGATAATTTGTTTGATAATCATAGCCATATCCAACAGCAATCCAAACACCATTTCCATAAGCAATGCTTTTAGGATCAAAAGCTGCATTTAAATATCCGCCATTAATAGCATCGGTCATTCTTGAGACAGTCCAAGTTACCCCATAATCTGTGGATCTTACAATTTCGGATTGACCGGAAAATATAACACCAATATATGTCCCACTACTAGAATTATAAGCCATATCTCCAATATCGTGTGATGTGTCATAATCTGTCGATACATCAGACCAAACCATACCATCAGTTGATCTTCTAATAACACCATTTTCACCTGTTGCAATATAGACATCATTATCACTATCACGAAATGCACATAATATATCAGAACTAATAATTGGATCTTCCCAATTTGGTTGATTAGATGTTATATATTCAAAATTTGCTGCGCTATCTGCATCAAACGAAACGGCATAATCATCATTATTTTGATCAAAAAGAATAGCAAAATTGCCATCTCTAAAACAATTATCTATATTACTATTTTCCATAGGTGCAGGTGTGAATGCACTTGCATTAGTATCTCCAACATAAGTAGTATAATCCGGATAATCACTCCTTAAATAAGTTTTACCTGTTTCAAGCCAAGTTCCACTTTCAGATATTATTTGATCGCTATCTGCTGGTGATAATCCAGTATCATTATTTGAGTAAACTTTTATTGTACCTACAGGTAAATCCTGGGAATTTATTGAAGATAATTTAGCCATTTTATACCTTTACATACTGCTTTAAATTTAAAGTACTATAACCATCTTGAACACCACTAATTTCAAAATTATTAACGAGTAAATCTCCTAGATAAAATTCCGTAGACGGATTAAATCCGTCAGCATAATATGTAGTACTATTTATGCTAGATATTGAGTATATTTCTCCACCAAATTTTGATGTTATAAACAATAATTCATTAGATGGACCTATAGTAAAATCTTTTACTTTAATATATGATCCTAAAGTTATTTTTTTCCAATCTGTAACATTTTCAGAATATGCAATAGTACCATCATTAGCAAGTAGTATATAATAACTACCAGTCCATTTTATATTAAATATAGAAGAATTTGTTGGAGAATTTAAAGATGTCCATTCTAAACCATCATTTGAATATTTTAACATACCATTATCGCCACCTAAAACAAAAGTACCATTATTATTCGATGTCACTGTTCTAGGATATTGTGTGGAATAATTATTTGTTGAAGCCCCTGCTGTTGCAAGTGAAGAATTATCTGCAAACCATTGAGTATTTGTATCACAATCAGTCCAAGATCCTGTTGTTCTTGTTGCAGAAAATCCATATGAGTTTGCACTTGTCCCACCACTAGTTAATTTACCTACTATGCACCAAGTGGATAAGCTGGAGTCATATGCCATTCCATATCCATATGCATCAGTACTTTGAAGAGACTGATTTGACCAAGATCCTGGGTTCGAATTAGTATATTGCATAGTTCCATTATAATGGCCAAAGTGAATCATACCTACTCCTGTAGGCCCAGGAGCAGCCGATATTATATTAGAATAATTTAAATTATTTGTGTTTCTATCTAAATATGTCCAATTAGTGCCGTCAGTGGAATACTTTACGTGAGCATTCCATGTACTACCAGTAGGATTTTCTTGCATTCTAAAAACAGCAACATAATTTGTTCCATCCCACCATAAATTTATACATTGAGATGTGTGTACTCCTCCAGCAAAATCACTAGATCCAAGCTGATTTGGTCTATCTTCAGTCCAAGTAGATAGATCTGTTGAAGTTGCTGTGCATGCACCAAAACCATCAAAACCTACAATATATTTTCCATTTGCATATAATATTTTAGATCCTTTTTGCTTAGTGGTTAAACCAATATCAGATACTATTCTATTTCCCTTATATGCTTGTGCACTTCCTATCGCGGAAACTATATTCGGATAATCATTCTTTAAATAGACCTTTCCGGATGAAATATAACCTTGTTTTTCTTCCCCATCCGATACTGAATTATAACTACTACCTTGAGTATCAGCAACAAATCCAATATATGCTCCACTAGAATACTTACCTTGCTGACCTAAAAATTTACTTATTCCAGCCATTATATAATTCTCCAACCAAATGTACTATTAACGTATATTAAACTAAATGCTGCATTTTCCACATCAATAGTTAAATCTTCAGTCAATCCTTGTATTCTTTGTCCATTTCTAGCCACAACATTATCTAATCTTCCATTTATTACAACCACAGATACTTCATCTTCAAAACTAGGGCTAGCTGGAAGAGTCACTGTAACTGCTCTAGTTGTATCTTCTATAAGGATTCTTTCAGAAGTTGCTGCAGCTACAGTACCACCAACATCAGCTCTGGCTCTTTTAGCTATCTTTTTACCTATACCGGCTTCCTGTATAACTCTATATTTTACATCGCCATATTTTCTAGCCATTTATTATACCTCTTTAAATATCCATCCATTTGTAGTATCATAATAAACTAGACTAAATGCCGCTCTATCTACTTCTATAGTAATATCAGAATCTTCTGCTACAAGTTTATTACCATTTGCACCTATAGTTATATTATTATTAGAGGCATTTCCTTTACCATCTATAATACTTACCTCGTCTCCTAAAGAAGGAGAAGATGGTAGATTAAGAGTTATGGATAACGAAGAAGTATCGACAATAGATCCAGAACCAGCTGCAAGAGTTACGGGTGTTGAGTTTATTTCAGCCCAAGTAACACCACCGCCACCACCTCCGCCGGCAGGTGCCCTTGCTGTTACATAATCGGAATCAATAATATTAGTAATAAAATTTGAATCTCTATATATGTCGACCTGTCTCGATTGAACATAACCAGTGTCTACAATATTAGTAACAAATGCAGAGTCTCTGTATATATCTGTTACATCCCTAAACTCCAATGACCCAGAACTATCATTCCAAAAGATAGCTTGATCATTATTAGCACTGTTTGTATTAAAATTAAGACCAGGTATAACCAGATTTGTATCACTAGAATCACCTAAAACTAATTCATTTGAATCAGCTAAAGCGGTTTTAGATAAAGCATCTGCTAATAATCTCCCGGTTGATTTTGCCATGTTTAATTTTCCTGTCTCATATAGTTATAACTATTTATAATTTATTTTTCAGTTAATATCCATCCACGGGTTGAATTATAATATACTAAACCAAAAGCAGCTTCATCTATATCAACTATTAAATCTGAATCACTTCCTTGTATTTTATCACTTGATGATACAATAATATTATTTGTTGAAGCAGTTCCCATCCCATCAATTATTCTAACTTCATTACCAAATGAAGGTGAATTTGGCATATTAATGGTTATGGAAGTAGAAGTATTAATTATCAGTTTTTGTTTTACAGATGCAGTATATGGTGTACTAGTTACTTCTACATAGTATGGGTCATTATCAACAACTCTTGCATTAACATAAGAAGAATCTACTGTAGTAATAATTGAATTATTTATTATATTATTAGTAATTCCTGAAACATATGCAGAATCAGCGCCAGTAATTTTTAATACTGATGTAGTATCAGTTTGTAATGTATTAATTATAACTTCATCGCCTAATTCAGCTGCATCTTGTAGAGTTATACTATTTGTATCAATATTTGCTGTAAAATCTGTTGCTAAAATTCTAATGCCGTTAATGAATACTTGATGATCATTAGCAGATAAACTTAAATTTTCACCATTACTATCAACTCCACTAAAGAAAGTTTGTGCAGAATCGGCAGTATAGAAATAATTTTTATAGTAAGATTGGTTGTGAAAATAATTATTAATAGTTTTAATATAAGAATTACTATGTGCAGTTACAAATATCTCTGAACCAAGAGTAACTGGATCATTAAGAGTGATTGATGATCCATTAGTTGCAGTATAATCTACTCCATTAATAATAAGAATACCATTTAAAAATACTTGAACTTGGTCTACAGTATATTCAAGACTATTACCATTAATATCAGAATCACTAAATAAGGTTTGATTAGCGGTTGAGATATATCTATATGAAGAAATACCTGGATTGTTTATTCCCGTAACACCTGCAAATAATACATCATTAATATAAGCTGAGTCTGCAATTCCTCTAACATGTGCAGAATCCACAATCCCTAGTACTTGAGCACTATCTACTGTGGAAATTCTAGCATTAACATAAGCCGAATCAATAAGTGTCACAGTTTCTGCAGAAGTCATTAAGAAACCATCTGCTAATGCTGAATCGAGACCTCTTATTTGTCTACTAACAACATATGCAGAATCAACAACCGATAATACATCTGCATCTGTATAACCATCAGTAATTCCATAGCCAGCTAACGTTGTAGGAGTATTAGTAATCGTAGAGAAATCTTGAGTGTGTGCAGCTGGTGTAAATGTAGAAGGCACACCCGTTAAAGAAGTATATGCAAAATCTTGAGCTGTCTGTCTTGATTGAACATAACTGGAATCAATAGCACCCGATGCTAAGAAAGCAGTGATTTGTAATTCAGATGCAGATTCAGCAGCATCAAGAAGCGTGATACTTGATCCACTAGTTGCTGTATAATCTACTGAATTTTGTAAAAGAATACCATTCATAGAAACTATAATAGCCCCAGGATGGTATGCTAAAACATTACCGTTAACATCTGAATCTTGAAATAAAGTTTGTCCAGAATCTGCAGTATAATTAAATACATCTAAACCAGGTAATGACCTAAATGTAGAAACTAATGATAGATTATATGCTTGAATTGTTAATTCAGATGTTGCTGGAGCTGCAGTATTAAGAACAATTGATGTACCATTTGTAGCTACATAATCGTCTGAATCTGCTAATAATATACCATTTAAATAAACTTGTATATCGCCCGACTGATAATCTAAAGTATTTCCTTTTAAATCAGAACCAGTAAATGTTGTCTGACCAGAATCTACATTATAACTAAATGTTGTTATACCATCAAGTGCTTTTGAGCTTCTAACTCTTTCATTAATATATTCTGAGTTTACTAATGCAAGAGTATCATTTGCAACTATTGTATTAATTACAACTTCATCTTCATCTATAGCTGGTGTGCCCAGAACAATTGTATTTGTAATCGGATTAGCAGTATAATCAGACTTAAGTAATCTAATACCATTTATAAATAATTCGTAATTAGAAGAATCGAATGATAAGCTATTCCCGTTTGCATCATTTCCAGTAAAGGTTGTTTGGGCAGAATCTGCAATAAATTTAAAATCTGTAAATGATGCATCTACTGCATTAACATTTGCTCTAGCAATTACATAATCCGAATCTATGATATTAGTTATAAATCCAGAGTCTCTTTGTAGATCAACTTGTCTAGCTTGAATATAAGCTGAATCAATAGTAGATTGTATAAGAGAAATGGTTTGAGCAGAATCTACCGTTCCAGAGCCGCCTCCACCACCACTTACATCAGCCGGATTGAATGTTAAAATACCTGTTGTATTATTATAAGATAAAGAACCCCCTGAATTTGCACTTCCAGTAGTTACAGATATAGATTCTCTTGCAAGAGATATAGTTTGAGAGGAGTCTACACCACCAGAAACACTTATAGTAGGAGTTGCTCCATATATAATTAACGCAAATGGCGCAGCCGAGCTTGGTGTTCTATTTCCTGAACCATCATAGAAAGATGCTCGAAAGCCATTTACAGTTTTATTAGATATTCCAACATAATAATCATCAAACGTTTCAGCATCAGACACAACAATATAATCAGTATTTGATTGTGCTGAACTAAATGTAAAATCCAATGTGGCATTACTTGAATTCCAATTTGACCAACTTATGTTAGTGCCAGAAGCATTTGTAGTACTGTCAACTCTTGCAAATGCAAATGGTGCTATTACACTAGAAGATCCGCCACCACCACTAGAAACAGTTTGACGCGCTTGTACGTATGCCGAATCTACGGTAGATTGTATTATTAATATAGTTGAAGCAGAATCTACGGTACCACCTCCGCCACTTATAACTAAATTACCAGAACCAAGAAGTGTGTTGCCATTAACAGTTTTAATATTTGTTCCAGATACAAGTGTAGATTGAGCGTCCGTGATTCCATAGCCAGATATAGTTGTTGGAGTGCTAGTAATAGTTGACCAAGCTTGATTATGAGTATCAGGTGTAAAGACTGAAGGAACACCTGTTAAAGATCCATATGCTCCATCAAATGCATCTGTTATTCCATAACCACTAATTGTAGTAGGTGTGCTAGTAATTGTTGACCAAGCTTGGTTGTGAGCAGCCGGCGCAAATGTTGATGGAATACCAGTCAGTGAACCATATGCTCCATCAAATGCATCCGTAATTCCATATCCAGCAATAGTTGTAGGAGTACCAGTCAGCGAACTAAAAGCGCCATCAAAATTCACAGAATAATCTGGACCAGACCCACCCATACCAGAGTGATTAGTGCAATAATAATGTAATCTTGGTGTTGCAAAATTAACAACAATTTCAGTATATGCTCCAGAACTACCTGGTGTGCCGACTACAGTTACTCCGGTGCTATAAGTTGCTGAAGGGCTATTATTTGCATTTGT
>Ga0255773_10000848_pt1 | contig 31907 bp, 20 predicted proteins | sample 011ome_17_FD_179971 | JGI IMG/M metagenome (GOLD analysis project Ga0255773, IMG submission 179971) | Coastal salt marsh microbial communities from the Groves Creek Marsh, Skidaway Island, Georgia - 011502XT metaG (version 2) | ecosystem: Environmental > Aquatic > Marine > Intertidal zone >... | reverse complement strand
TCTAATACGAAAAAGAATTAAAAAAAGATTTGGATGTACTAAAACACAATCAAAGTGGTGGTTATCAAACTGCTGGCAAGTTAGAGAATTAGAAGGTAATGTAGATCAGAGAGATGGAATGACTCCTCTTGAAATATTTTTTGAGACTCAGATTGATACCGGATCTCCTGGGTATAGTAAGTTTCCTTTAACTTGGTCTAATTCTACAAGTTTTGGTTATGATAGTCGCACAAACACCCCCCCTAATATAAGAGATTTTGGGTTGGCAAATAGAATATACACAAACGGTGTTTTAGAGGGAACTAGTTCCGGAGCCACTCAACAAGGTTTCTTTTTTTATGAAACTACGGATGATGATGGAAATGACTGCTTAATTTGGGCTCCTTATTACAATGATACAGATGCTATCTTTGGTTTTTATAAGCTAGATTTTTCAGACCACTCGCTTACTCTACTGCAAAGTAATTCAAATGTATTAAATTATTATTTAGGAAGGGGCTTATGGATCGACAGTAACCAACGGTTACAATCTGTAGGAACTTCTTTTTACGGCTGGGATCCCTCTGCACAACTCATAGGAGAGGTTTGGGACAGATATAAATGGAATGGCTCTTCTTGGGTAAAAAGACAAGACGACAACGATCCTCTCGGGGTAAAAAGTACTCATTTGAGCACCGATGCTTTAATTGGAGGGGCTACAATTTCTTTTGACGACGCATCGGGAACTCAAAATTATACAGCCGGAGAGTTAATATCGGTAGCTGTTTGTGATGGTATACAAAATGATGCAGCAACTTCTTTTGAGTCTTTTTCTCCCACAGTCTCTTATTATCCAAGCGAATCAGTTTCTTTTAGTACTACCTTAGGATTAAGCACTCCTTCAGAATTAATTCCTTTTTTCTTGAATGACAGCCAAGGAGTAAACAGTGGTCTTGTGACATCGTCTAGTGGCCTTGATACACGATCTTTTAATACGGATACGGGTGTTATTACAAGAACTCTGTTGTCGGGGGCTTTAGTGGATACTACGTTTCGTGGCAACATACAGCGCACTGATCGTGGAACTCCTTTCTGGCATTTTACAGGAAGGCAGGATGGCAACACTAGTTCGACCGCTAATACTTATTTTGTATCTACTCGATTGAAAATTTCCTCCGCAGCCTCCGGGGATACTTCTCTTACTACTCAACCTTTTGGCGACCTAGATAGTACTAATTGGTATGACTATCCTATACTAAATCTTCAGGACACCTGGAACTCTCCTCCTACAGTAGGGGTCGAGAGACAAATAGCTTGGGGTTTGACAGATGCAACTTTATATTCGGACTCTATTAGTCCCGAAGAAAATAATACAAATGTAGACTCTTTTTCAGATATAAACTATGGCTTTAGATTAAGTATTGTGGAAAATCCTACAGAAAACCACCCCTACGCTTCTTCAGGAGGGGTTCAACAGACAAGCTCCTCCCTGAGTATCAATAATTATCTCGAATATCCGAATGACGTTGCAACAAATAACGAGAGTGAAAATTTTACTTCCATCCGAAATGGCACGCCAGTTTTGATAGAAGTTATAGAAGGGGGATCCGTGGTGTACTCTACAACGCAACCCCAGACGCAAATATTTTTAAATGTAGATGACGAATTCCTTAATCCAGGATCTTACTATGATGGAAATTTACAGACAGGATTTCGCGGTCCAACATCAAATGTAGCATCTGGATCGCGACCTGAGCTTAGCATGGCCCTGTTTCCAAAATATTCTTTCTGCCCGTTTACTATTGAAAGAACAGGAACTACAGTTAAATACTATATTCGAGGACTATTAGTTCATACTTCCGCGGCTACTAGCTCAGAGAGTCTTATTCCTTGCACAACAAAGTATAATAATGCGATAGGCACCAATACCAATAACAACACTTTTTGGACGCAAAATTCCGGAACATACCATAGCTTTAAAAAAGCAGCAACAAACGATTATTGGCTAAAAGTAGGAGAGGCAAGCCCTGCAACCGGAGCCTATCGAACAGATTTTAGCCATCTTCAAGCCGCGTACAGACAAACCTATAGTATTACAATTGATGGTACTGAGGCAAATGTTGTTGGGTTTGATAATGCAGCTACTCTCGCTGCAGGAGAAGTTTCTATTTACCCACAAGAAGGATATTTAAGATTCGCCGCCGCAGACGCAGGAAAGACCATAGCAATTTCTATGCCATGTGCTTATTACGACGCTACCTAAAATGACAGTAGGATTTGAAGATTTAGCATTTACTTTTCGGGTTCCTGATAGGGGCGGAGTTACGAAAAATATAAAGCCGATTTATTCCCTCACCACTTTTGGTGATGGATACGAAAACCGCGTATCTATAGGTACAGATGCTAGAGAAGAAACTTATTCTATTACTTTTACAAACAGACCTATAGAGGAAATAAGAGCTATTTCGGGCTTTTTTGATAATAGGGGAAAATACAAAACTTTTGATTTTACTGTGCCGGACAGTAACGAGCCTTCAGGCGAAAAAATAGTAGTAGTGTATTGTGACAGCTATACAGTAACTTATTTAAATGATGTAATAGGGTCTATCACCGCCAAATTTGTGAGAGTATACGAGTTAGTTTCCGGAACTTCCTCCGTTACTGTATCTTCAGGAAACTTCAATATAAACGAAGGAGAAGTAAAAACAGTAAATGTTAGTAGTTTAGAAAGAGGTCCTGAACTTCTTTATTGGAGTCTAGACGGAGCTTCTTTAGCTGACTTTCAAGCCTTAAACGGCTCTTTTAACATGTCTGGAACTACCTCCCTTTCTCAAGGCTCTTTTGATATAGGGACTTTGGCTGATTTAGCTACTGAAGGTCCCGAAACTTTTACTCTTTCAGTAAGAGAAGCGTCTATTTCCGGAACAGTTTTAGCCCAAGTAATTGTTACTATAATAGATACCTCTAGAGGACCAGAAACTTTTAATTTTGTTGATGCTCAAGACACTCTAATAGGAGCTTTCTACATACTTCAACAAGACACTGATACAGTTTATGTAAGTGTACAAAATTTTGAGCCCGAAGACATATATTATGAAATTAGCGGCAGTGATTATTCTACCAGTACCGGCACTATTTCTCTTACCGGAGACTTTGCTTCTAGTTCTGGAAGTTTTTCTATTACTGCTCCCTCTACTAATGTAGATTTAACAAATACTTTAAGGCTCAGAAAGGACAGTATTAGCGGAGCTATAGTAGATACTATAACGTTATTTACTCTTCCTTTTGCAGGCGCACAAGCAGTAGATGAGCAGGGAGCTGTAATAGACTCAGTATCTGTCGGACCAAACTCCAGCCCAGTTTACGAAACTACTGTCTTTTTTAAAGGAACCTTATTTCCTATAGAACAAATTTACTGGACTATTGAAGGAGCTGTTCAAGGAGTAGATTTTGATCAAGTGCAGGGGAGTTTTCTGCCTACTGGAGACGATAATTTTTCTGAGGGAAGTTTTGTTATAACAAAGCAGGTTCCTTCTCCAGAATTAGTAGAGTTTTACACTCTAAACTTAAGAAAGACAGGATTCACAGGACAAATTTTAGACACAGTAGATTTAATTGTAGAAACTACAGGTTTCATACAAAGAACTGCTTCCGATAGTGTTGATCTAAGCTCTTTAGATTTTATAGCGACAAAAAATACTTCTATAGCAAGATATAGATATATTTCTAAGGATATAATAGACTCTATAACAATAGATTCTGATTTTATAAATACACAAGCTATAGAAGTAAGCCGTTCCGACAACAAGGTTCTGAGAGCTACTGAGTCGGTGGCATTAGAGTTAGAGTTTATAGACACAAATTTAACAGATAATATTGCTCGCAGCACTTATTCCGCGACAGATACAGCAGATCCCGTAGATCAGGGGAATTTTTCCTCTACTTCCATCATAGAAATTACAAGGATATAAAATGAATAATGTAAAAGGACTAGTAAATATAATTAAGAAAAAAGTAGATACAGACGAAACTACTTTTGAGTCTGGCTGGAAAGAGAATTTAGTTTTTGATTCTTTTTTTACCAACTACCAGCCGGGAGCCTACGTCACAGGTCAGTCGGCAACTAATCCTGCGAATGACGAGCTAAACGACGACCCAGAAGATTTAATGTACAGTTCGCAAGACCGAGACAGAGGAGGGCTATTTTATTTATATGCTACAGATACTTATGTTGCAAACTTTTCTCCTTCCTGCAATAGTTTGCCAGGAACTATGTATCTGCCACAGAGCATAGCTGGAACTCCGCACATGATTCTACAGGGAGATGGGGGAGCAACAGCAACTACTGAACTTAAAATGACCCAGCAACTTCTGCCCCCAACTACAGGCACCCGAACTCTTCATACTTTTGGTTTAAATGCCTACGGCGTTTCCGGTTCCCAGTCCGGTTCCCAATTTTGGACAGGACAGCAGGTTCCTTTAACTGGTGTTTCTTTCGCATCTGCCGTAACTCAGGATACTACAGAAGTTGTTGTCATTCTATACAGATTACAGTTTCCATATTCTACAAGCTCTACAAAATCTTTAAATAATTATATACATTTTGCACATAATTTAGTGGGAAGAAATTCAACTACATTTTCTGGAAGGGTAGGCGCGTATAACGATTTTACTACAGGGCTATACTATGAAATTCTAGGGGGTAAGGGAAGATACTCTTTTTGGGGTAACCCCGACAGGGGAAGAATTCCAAATTCATTGTATGTTGCTGGAAAACCTAATTCGGAAGCAGTTTATTTGAACGGTAGCATCTCTGCTTGGAAAAATGAATCAGACGTAAATTGGGTAGGCTGGGACGGGATTTGGCATGGTAGTTATAAGATGAAGAGTACTGATACCGATGTAGGAGCTTTTCGAGGCTCTTGGCACAGAACCAATTCTACAACCGAGGAAGCTTCAGGCTCAAGTTATCCTATTCATAATTGGGGTCCGATTCTCCCCCCTGGGGCAGATAAAACTCAACAATATTTTGGAAAAATTAGCAACGCAACTGTTCCCTTTTTTGACGCCGGAGAAGTACCAAATACAGATGGAACAATAGTTGTAGATACTTCTTCTTATAATACAACTTTTCCAGAACAGTGGAAAGTAGATATTTCCGGAACTACAGGAAATGTTGGAGTTCCAGAATATTCTTTTATGAAAAGATACACTCTGGGTTGGACAAATAATACTTTAGTTCCAAGATTTGAGCCAATTATTACAGGTACTTTGACCAGTCATGTCAGTACCGTCACTACGGAATTTTCTACTATGACGGAGCCCAATCCGGAGAGGATCAGGGGTGAGTATGCAGAAAACGGAAACGCAGTTCAAAACTCTCAACTTCATAGTATGGATTTTAGCGATCCCTCTAAGCTCTTTACTTATGACAATACCACCATTACTTTCATTAAAGCAGACAAACCTTATTCTATTGCTTACGGAAGTTTTTATGACCCCACTTTTGCTCCGACAGCACTAGGACAAGTAGAATATGATGAATTAAGTGATACTCTTTGGCTCTCTTGCTATGGAACAGGTATATACAGTATTCAAGATCCTTTTGGCACACCGACTTTTACAAGCTATGATTTATCTACCGTTACTGATGTTTCTGCCACAGTCCAGAATAAGTGCTATGCTATAACTGTTGGCACTCAATCAGGCGCAAACAGTTACAGAGTTATTTGGGCATTTATGGAAGGCGCTTTAGTTAAGTCTACCGATAATGGAGCAACTTGGACAGGTTATGATAGTACCTCTACCGGAGGAACAACTTTTGTAAACGCTACAATTGAAGCAACTTGGAGCGCTGCTCATGTTATAAAAGCAGATAGAAATAATGCAAACAGACTTCTGTATTTATTTGATCCAAGTCCTAATAGTAATTCTCCAGGCCAATTAGCCGGCAATGTTTACTATGGAAAATATAAAGGAGAGTGGTGGTCTCCCACTACAGGAGCTACAAACGTACTAACTACTTCCGGAGATCTTCCTATACTTTATGGGGGCTCGAGCAATGCAACTAAGGATATTGGATGGTTTTTTCGAACTAGCGGAAACAACGGGCTAAGAGCACAATGGCTTGCTGATGGAAACTATGCTCCCGTACGTAGATACTCTCAACACCTTATTGGCTGTACTCCAAGAGAGTCCAACTGGTATTTTAGTCAGTTTTATTTAGACCGTCTTGGTCTTTCAGGTACTTACAATACAGCACCGTTAGAGATATTTTGGGAGCAGCAGATTGGAGGTTCTCCAGCTAATTATTCTGAGTTCACTGTTGGAGATACTTTTGATGAGAAATGGGTAAATGATTCTTCGCAGTATGCTTATCAATACGAAGGTAATGGTATCGGAATCGGCACCGGTAATTTTTCAGACACATACAACGTAAATAGTGCCTGGATGTACACACATATTCTAGATCGAAATGACGATGGACATGAGTGCTTAGTTCAATCAAACGGACGAAATAATAATATCCATATGTTTGAGTTCAATGGAAGTAGAGTCACACTGTTAGGAGCTTTTGGAACTGGTACAGACGGGGGCATAAGCAGCGGCACTTATTATAATAGATATATTGGTAGAGGTTTGGTTGTTATGAACTCTTTCGCAGGAGCAATGAGTGACGGAACAACTTTCTTGGGTATAGATCCTGCGAAGAAATTAGTCGGAGACATTTGGCAAAGATACAAATGGAACGGATCTTCTTGGATATTAAGGCAGGACGATAATGATGCTTTAACCGTCAAAACGACACATTCTAGTACAGATGCTCTCATTGGTGGCGCGACTATTTCTTTTGATGATGCGGGAGCTACTCAAAGCTTTGAGTCGGGAGAAGCTATTTCTTTTCACGTGTATAGAGGATTGTTAAATGATGCAGGAACTAATTGTAACTTACATGCACCTGATATATCATACTGGGACAGTGAAAGAGTTACGGAAGTTACGGGAGCCACTATTGCTCTGAATACCCCCTCGGATTTAATTCCAGAGATTTATTATGACTCTGTTGGAGAATACGAGGGTACTACAGACCCTTCACCAATACTTAATACTTCAAATCCAGAATATTATGAGGAAGACAGCTATAATATTTGGGGTGCACAAGTTGTTAACAATCAAACTACATTCACCAGACTTAGAAGGGGGCACAGGTATTCTACTAAATTCTATCCTTGTAGTCTGTGGTATGGCGGGACCACTAATGGGGCCACTAATAGTACTTGGAATGGTAGTGAAAGCACACCGGGACAATTCAGAAATGCAATTAGAAAGAAAACAACTTTAGCTGCTGCTGGAGACTTTGAAGTAGAGTTTCAGCTATTAAAACATCTTAACTTTGATTGGAGAAGTACTACACAAGTTAACGATATTATAGTTTATACAGACGTAAGTGGTTTGCTAGAGGCGAACGCTTATGTGGGAGTAGTTAATTCAGCTTCTTTCAGCGACACTTCTCCAATAAGTAACCCATATAGCATAAATGATTTTGATTACGGGTTTAGGATTAGATTTGGCGGCCCTGCAGTCACTTCTGCTAGTCTTAATAGTACATCAGCAGCTCCAAATTACAACTGGCAAAATGAGGTAAATAAATCCGATTTTTACCTCCCAGTAACGGATACTACTGGAGCTGGTCCAACTGTGTACAACTTAATAATTGAAGTCATTGAGTCAGGAAGCGTAGTTTACACTCATACAGATACAGAGTTTTGGTATAGTATTTTTAATACTCATACATGGGATACGTCGCTTAGCAGTCGAGTAGATGCTTTAAATACTGTGGACACTTGGAACTCGAGCTGGAACGCGATCGCGAACGACGCAAGATATGGTATGTCAGATCCTGTGAACGCTAGAAGATGTCCTTTCACAATAAAAAGAGTTGGCACCACTATAACTTACTACCTGAGGGACCAATTAATATATACCTCTGCCGCTTCAAGTAGTGAAAGTCTAATTCCTGCACAGCTACATGAGGTAATTTCTAAAACCCAACAAGGCGCTAATGGGCACACTGAGTATGGATTAGGTACGGCCAACATTTTTAAGAAGTCGGCAGCTAACGATTACTGGGTAAGAGTAGGTACTAGCGGGTCTGGAAATGCATCTTTTAATTCCAATTTCTTGTATATGCAAATGGCGTTTAGAGAAGCTTTTAGTATAAAGATAGATGGGGTAGAGGCTACAGTAACGGGGATTGAAGACAATGGAACACTCTCTGCCGGAGAAGTTTCAGTTTTCCCAAGACAAGGGTTGATTAGGTGTGCCGCAGCTGACGCCGGCAAGACAATCACTGTCTCTATTCCTTGCGCATATAGGTAATAGCATGACTTTAGGTATAGATTTAGAAACAAGTCCCCCAACCTTTATAAATCCCGACAGAAATGTCGGGAGACAAACTAAGCTTGAGGCTAGACAGTTTAAAGTAGGTTCCTTTGAACAAAGGGGTAGAGCCGGAATAAATCCTGTTCAAGATCTTTTAACTGTAACTTTTAAAAACAGAACCAAAGAAACTATAGATACTTTAACTTCGTTTTTCCAAGAAAGGGAAGGGACTACTTCGTTTTCCTTAACACTTCCCTCTTCTTCGGGAGGAGAAGAAACTATACAAGTAGTTTGCATAGATTTTAGTCAATCTTTCGTTACAGAGGAAAACGGTTATAGTTGTACAGCCAATCTTAGAAAAATAAACATACCTACGTTTAATGGAGTGGTAACATGACAGATATAATAAGAACAACACAACTTCAAGATCCTGGCTCTTCTCTAATAACTTTATATGAGTTAGAATATTCTACAGGATCTTTCGCCTATTTTTATTCCGGAAGAGCGGAATTTGATGGTACTACTTTAGAAAATATTAGATTCAGAGAGTGGAGGCAAGAATTTGTGGTGGGAGCTGAAATAGAGTACGTAGGTATTCCTATTGAAGCAGAGGGCTTTGATACGAGCAATGACGGGGCAATTTCTAGACCTACCCTGACTATAGCTAATATAGGCTCCGTTTTGTCAGACTCTATAGGGGGTTTAAAGCCTGAAGAATTAATCGGAACTAAACTTACTAAGAGAACCACCCTAGAAAAATACCTTGTAGGAGGTTCAGGAGATGTTGGGCCAGGTTTAGCACCCGTAGAATATCCTAGAACAGTTTATTATATAGATAGAGTTAAAGAAAAAAATATAGTAAATATAACCTTTGAACTAGCAGCACCTTTTGACTTGCAAGGAGTTACGATTCCCAGAAGAGTTGTAATAGGAGGAGCTTGTCCTTTCAAATATAAAGGAGCACAACAACTAGTCCCCCCTCAAGCAAGGCTAGGTGGTTGTGATTGGGACTCTACATTTCAATCTCCAAGTAGTTCTTCAGTTTTATTTATAAATGATTTAGATGAGTATGTAATATCAGACACCAATCTTGGACAATTTTCTGCTTGGTCTGGCTCCTCTACTAAAAATTCATTATATACCACTACGAGCACCGCTGACAGATACAGTGCAGACGGACTTTCTACTTCTCCGGTAACTGTTACAAATTATTGGCAAGCAATTACGACCGGTACAGGAACTCCTTCAGATAGCGACAGAGGTAATTGGAGAAGAATAAGACTATACAGTATTTATAGTGCGGGCACTACATATTACGGATATAAACAGTCTGGGTACAATGACTATGTAAAAAAACTTTTAGGAGATCTATTTAAGGTGAAATTAATTACTGTAGATACTTCTGTTAACGACAATTTAAAAGAAGGAAGATACTGGACTTTGGGAGATGTTTGCGGAAAGAAAATAAACTCTTGTACTCTTAGATATAATGCATTAGAATTGCCTGGAGGTTCTGGTATACCTGATTCAAACTTAAATAAAACAAACCATTTACGGTTCGGAGGATTTCCAGGTGTACAACAAAGAAGATAGAGATATAGTAGAACATTTGTTGGACTGTTATCCTGAAGAAGGTTGCGGTATACTACTAAATAAAAGAGGAAAAGTAGTTTGGATTCCTTGCAAAAATGAAGCAGAAGATAAACTTAACAATTTTAAAATTCCTGCGGAAGACTATATAAAAGCAACTCTACAGGGAGATATATACGCTATAGTACACAGCCACCCAGATAGTGACAAAGGCCCCAGCGAGAACGATATAGCTAGCAGCAATTTTTTGGGAGTTCCTTATATTGTTTTTACTTTGCCAGAAATACAGAAATTTACACACAACCCAATAAAGAAAAGTAATCCTTTGCTAGGCAGGACTTATGATTTCGGAACTAACGATTGTTACTCTTTAGTGCGAGATTACTATAGAGAAAAGCTAAATATAGAGCTTTCTGCAATAAATTTTGAAGATAACTGGTGGAACAAAGGATTAAATTATTTTGACGATCTATACGAGGCTTTTGGTTGGTACGAGGTAGAAACTCCACAAGAGCACGATATGATAATTTTTAGTGTACTCTCAAACATACCCAACCACTGCGGGGTATATTTGGGAGAAGGTTTATTCTTACATCACGCAGAAAACAGACTATCCTGCAGAGAATCTATTTACTCTGGCTGGTCAAAACATATAACGAGGTATATAAGATGCAAACAGTTCGCTTAGTAGGAGACATAGCTAAGTTTGGAGAAGTCTGGCAAACGGATTGCGCAAACATTCGAGATATTTTTAAATTAATATCTTGCCAGACTTTGGGATTCAAAAAATATCTTTTAGAAGCAGAGGAAGCGGGAGTTGCCTATGAAATAAAGAAAGGGAAAGATATTTTACAAAATCCAGAAGACCTACTACTAAGTACTGTAGAGGAAGAAGAGATAATTATAACTGAAGTTCCTGGCGGAGCAAAGGCGGGGTTAAAAATTGTTGCGGGAATTATCTTAATTATTGTGGGGGTACTTTATCAGCCGCTAGCCTTTCTTATAGATGTAGGCATAAGTCTTATTGTAGGAGGAGTGGCGGAACTATTAGCTCCAGGGCCTGAAACGGAGGATAGTCAGAACGACCCTTCTTATTTGTTTAATGGTCCGGTAAACAATATTTCTCAAGGACTCCCCATACCGGTTCTCTATGGACAACTTATAATAGGCGGGGGAGCAATATCCGCTTACTATTCAGAAAATCCCGTAGTTTTAAGAGGAAGTACTGTATCTTCCAATGCTGCAGGAACTTCAGAAACCGGAAACATGCCAATTAACTTTTCAGGCGGAGAAGGTCCTTCTGTACAAATTGCTAGCGATGCTTCTGTAAGAGATTTCCTTTTTCAAAATGAGCTATCAGATTTGAGTGACGAAATATTCACCATTACCACTGTAGGATATTAAAATGACGACAATAGAAAAACAATACGGATATATAACCGATCTTCTGTGTGTAGGAGAAATAGAGGGACTAGTTGGAGGCTACTCTGGTGTATTTTTAAACGAAACCTCTATAGTAGGCAATTTTAAATATAACGAGTTAAGGGGGCGCTCGGGAAAGTGTACGGCTATAGGTTCGGGGATAAGCGATGCTAATGGTCTGTTTTCTGATGTAAATTTAGATGACGGTCCTCGATATATGCAAATTTTTAGTGCTGGTCCTTCCTCAACAATTTCAGGAACACTAGTAAAAGGAAGTAGCGATATAACTACCGCAGGCTCTTTCTTTCTAGACAAACATTCTTTAAATTTCACAGGTACTGGTCAAGTAGACCCTACTGATTATATAAAATTTATTGTAAGAATTCCAGGGGCGGGACTAGATGGAGGAGATTATGCTGGAATAGTTATAGGAAATTCATCTGATACCCAAGCAACTTTATACCCTCCAACAAGTACAGAAGTTGCTAGCGGTACTTCAATATCTGTGGATGAGGTTATAAAAATTGCCTCTATTACTGATAATAATTCTTGCACTCTGGAATCTGCTGTTGCCGTGAACGTGGTTTTATCTAATTGCAGGCTTTCTCCTGCAGTACAGTTTCCCGGATCTTTAAATCCTTCAATAACATATGACGACACCTATGCAGTAGTTCAGAGAGGTTCTAGAAATCAACTTCCCATAACTTCTTTTACACGAGGTCGCTCAGGAGCACCCTCAGCTTCAGTTATTATAGGACGAAATGATGATCTTCAACGCTCTAGCCTAGCTGGAGGAAGTCAATCTCCTATAAAAATATCAGGAGACTCCTTTTCTTTTAGCCAGTACTCGAAAACTGAAATTGACGCCATAAAAGTTGCTATTGAATTTCCTGGGGGTTTAAGGCATAATGGCAGAGAGGGGGAATCGAGAAATGCTTATGTGGAATTTCAAATTATAATTAATTATACTACTCTTGTGGGGGGCTCTCTAACTGAACAAAGTAGGCTAATTTACGGAAAAGACTATGGTGGAGCTACTTTCTCAAATACTATTCCTTCTTGGCCTACTGCTGTTATAAATGGAGAAAGTACCTTAATCAACTATGCACACAATAACTATGCTTATGGCTCTCCTAGAAATAGCACTGGTGTAGTCACAAAAAAATCAGCTAACTCTAGTTTTATTAAAGAATTTTTTATTGATCTAGAAAAGTTTAAACCTTTTCAAGATTGGGAGATAGAAATACGAAGGTTGAGCCCAGAAGCTTTAGGAGAATATTGTCCTGAAGATAATACATGGATCGGGGCGGCTAGATTAAAGAATATCCAAGCCCTAGTTTATGATAAATTTTCTTACCCCGGTACCGCACTTGGTATGGTTAGTTTTTCTGCGGAAGATTTTGAAACTCCTCCTAAAAGAGCGTACCATTTAAGAGGTAAAAAAATAAAAGTACCTACTAATTACTTTACGAGAGAAGAGCTTGGCAGTAGTTCAGCACAATACACTAGGGTTAAGGGCACTGGTTTGGATTCCGGAAGCTATCAAACATGGGATGGTAGCTTTAGAGGTGATAGTTCTCTTGTGCCTACAGACCTTAATTTCCCTAAAGTATATTGTAATAATCCTGCTTGGGTATTTTATGACATTATTACTAATAAGGAATATGGGCTTGGAGAATTTATAAATGAAGATGAAGTGGATAAGTATGCTTTATATCAAATTGCCCGATACTGCGACGAATTAGTAACAGATGGTAAAGGTAATTCAGAACCTAGATTTTCTTGTAATGTGTATCTTCAAAAACAAGAAGAAGCGTATAAGGTTTTAAAGGATTTGAGTTCCGTTTTTCGAGGTATGATGTATTGGATAGATGGTAATATTACTGCAGTGCAGGACAGACCAAAAGAGCCGTCTTACACATTTAATTCTTCAAATGTAAAAGATGGGCTATTTAATTATACCTATACAGGAAGCCGCTCCAGAGTTAATCAGGTAAATGTTCTTTGGAATAATCCAGAAGAGTTTTATAAAAAGACCATAGTTACCATTGAAGACACGGCAAATATTGCTACTACGGGCAAAATAAATAAGAAAGATTTGGTAGCCTTTGGATGTACTTCGGAAAGTCAGGCAAGAAGGCTTGGTAAGTGGCATTTGGCTACATTATTAAATGAAACGGACGTCGTTTCTTTTAGTACAGGTATGAATGCCTCTTTCTTAACTCCCGGTGAAATAATAAATATACAAGACAAAGATAGCTCAGGCATAGAAGTTAGCGGAAGAACTGCTGCAGGATCTACAACTAATGTTATTAACTTAGATAGAGTATTAGAGTCTGGGTATCCTGGCGGAGATCCTGCCGATTGTGTTCTTTATCTAATTTATGCCGAACCAGGTATCTTTTTAGCGCAAGACTCAGCGAATATAAACGGACAATCGTATACAAGAGGAGCACTTCTTTTAGAGGATAATAGTGGAACCCCTATATCTACTATAGAAGACTCTATTAATTTATTAGATGATACTGGAGATCCTGTAATTACGACCTACTCAAAAAACACTAGGGTAGAAGTAAAAGACATAAATGGGCCTTTAAGTGCTTTAAACCAAGTAACTGTAATAGGTGCCTTTAGTTCGGCACCCCCTATAGACGTAGTTTGGGCTATAGGTAGAAAGCAAGACACAACTACCGAGGAGCTTAAAGAATATCGCATATTGGGTATAAAACAAGACAATACCTCGGAGTACTCTATTACCGCTTCTTCTTATTACCCAGAAAAGTTTGATGAAATAGATGTAGATCCTCCGGTATACACTACAGACTATATACCAACCTCAGGCAGACTAGACTCTGTTCCAGGACCAGCATCTATATCCGTAGAAATGATCCCAGAGGCGCGATCTTCTGATAAAGCAAATCCTACGGGACAGAGAGTAATAATTTCTTGGGACACTCCGGAAGAATCTTATAAAGACTCATTAGGTGTTACCACTCTTATTCCCTATAGATTTTTATCTTCTTTTGAGGTTCAACATAACTTTGAAGAAGTAGCTGGGCTCAGCACGTTCAAAACAGAAAAAGTCCCAGGTACTTCCACTTCTATTTCTATTTCAGGAGTTTCAGAAGGATTTTATACTGTCAGGGTAAGAACTGTAAATGATTTAGGAATAAAATCTCCTTGGACTATTGTAAGGCGTTTTGTCTCTTTAAGCTCAGCAGGAAATGCACGAATTAATAGTATAGCTGTTGGAGGCGTTTTATCGGGAGATAGTTTCAGGTTAATTAGCACTACAGGAAAGGTACTGCTATCTTCCGTCCCTTTCTCTTACACTTCGCCTTCTGGAGAAATATTTTCTTATTCTACAATTCCTGCCGGAAGTCCTGATAACGCATTTTTAATAGAAGCCGATTTTTCTCCTATGGGCAACGATGAAACGGCGTACTTATATTTTGATGCTTCTGGAGCTGAAGAAGCTACCCCCAACCCTTGGAGAGAGGTACAAATTTATACAGATGGGGTGGTTAGAGACTCAAACGGTAATTTACTAAACAGACCTTATATAGTTCCGGTTGGGTATACTGGTACTGGTTTAGGAACTACTACAGGAGTTATTGATACTTCTTCAGGTTCTAATACATTAGTAGGGACAGGTACTTTATTTACTTCAGAGTATGCTGTAGGGGATTTATTAAAAACCTCGTCTAATCCTGATGCGGACATAGAAACTCAAGAAGCAGAATATAGAGTAATAGCTTCTATAGAAAGTGATACTCTTTTAACAGTAACTACTCCATTCTTAAAAAATTTAGTTTCAGGATATACTTTTGTACAAGACTTTAAACCGGACGTATCCAGAGATGCGATTTTAGCTAAAATAGAGACAGACAATACTGGAGTGTATTCTGCTCAATTTTATATTAACGGGCTTGGGCCCCAAGGAGCAGATGGACAAAATATAGGTATTGTAGTAACGGATGCCTCTATAGTTTATGACGGGGAAGGATTAAATCCTTCTTACGAGCCCTCGACCTCAGACCCTTCTGCGATAGGTATAGAGACTAGAACCAGCACTACGTCTTCTCCGGAATATAAATATACATTAAATGGTTCTTCAGTGACTTTTCCTGAATTTACTACTAATCCTTTCTATAACTATACAGTACCTACTACGTGGACACAGGGAGCGGATATAGTAAGAGTACAAGTTAGAAGAGCAGGGAGTACTGTTATTGAACTAGAAGATTCTATTTCAATAGTTAGAGTCAAGCAGGGCTCTGGAAATTTAGCTGGAGTATTGACAAACCCTACCCACACTGTAAATACCGACGCGGGTGGAAGAACTTTTGAGAGTAATTTTCCAAACGGCTCCGGTCAATGGGAACTGTTTTTTAGTGGAGACGATGTTACTAATATAGGAACTTATTCTGTTGTGGGAGGCACTTCTGCCGCAGGCAAAAGTTCAAAAACTCAAAATGGACTAACCTTTCAAGTAGATGAATCTACGGGTGAATATACTTTGTTGCAATTAGATGCTCCTACTAAATATAATTTAGCCGCAACTGTAGGGGGCAGTTCTCAATCCAATTCTGTAACCCCTTCAGCCACCCTACTAGAAGAAGGAGACTCAGTTAGTTTTTCTGTCTCGGGAGCTGCTTCATCTACAGTATACTTACAGTTCGTATATTTAACAGCAAATGGTACCGATTTTACATCCACCCCACCCTCTAGTTCTTCTAGAGAAGCTATTGTTTTAGATGGGGCTGGTGCAGGTACTTCTTTGACCTATACAACTGCTATAGACTTTGATACTGCTAACGAGGTTTTTTATGCTGAAATCTATAGTTCTGCTTCAGGAGGTAGTCTTTTAGCAACTTCAAATAATATAACAATACAAAAGCAGACGTATAATTTTAGTGTAAGCTCTACAAGTCTTAATAATAATGACACTTTAACCATACATATAGAAACAAACAATACCAATGTTAGTACTCTATATTTGTCTTTCGATAATCCTTCGGCAGGTTTGGGTACTGGAGACTTTACAAATCCCAATGTCGGATCGGTAGCTCCTATTTCTGCTAGACAAGCAATTACTCTGTCATCACAACAATTTGATTATACTATAGACGTATTTCCAGACAATGACGCTGCGGAGACTTTTGTACCGGCAATATATGGAGCTTCTTCAGGAGGTAGTCCTCTATCTTCTTTACCGACCGTAACTCTGGTTGATACTAGCTTATCAGGAGCTACGGCGCAGTGGGCAGGTAGTACCTCTTTTGCAGCCTCTAGTGATTCTGAAAATGGCGGTAAACAAGCTGCCAGCATTAGTCTATACTTTTATAGAGACGGAGATGCTGAAGTCGTTTACTTCGGAGACTTTTTAACGGGATCGATAGATGTAGATGACTGGCTTCCAGTATCTGACAGGACTAGTACTATTGGTGATCAGTACGAGATTAAGTGGGATAAAATCAGTGGAGTTGTATCCGCAAATTTTGCAGAAGATACTTGGGTTCCTTTAAATTTAACAAGAGTTATCTCTGGACCAACTGTAGTAGCGTATGAAGAAGAGCCGGAACTTCTTACGGGAGTAGTGAATGTTCAAATAAGAAAATTAAGCGCAGGTTCACCAGATTTTAGTGTAAATATTACTCTGCAAGCCGCTGTAGCTATATAAGGAAATATAAATGCCAACCCAAAACGTAGAAACTTTTGATAAAATATCTGTTACTGTAACCGCTTCTACAGGAACGACGGTTACCCCAACAACTGCTACAGATTGTGTAATAAGACCATTTACAACACAGTTTAGCCCCTTTACTTTTGAAATAACAAATTTTACTTCTAGTAGTTATGTCGCTTCTTTTACCGACGAAGGAGGAGGGCCTTTGAGTTATACAGGTTCTGTTTCAGCAACTGGAGCTTGGATTTCTGACTCTGAACAGTTTACTACTAAAGCAGTTTATGGAACTAAGGAAATAGATTTAAAATATACTGCTGTAAAATCAAAGTCAGGCGGAGATGGTGTAGAAGGCCTAGAAGGAGCGGACGGAGCGGACGGATCGCCCGGAGCGGACGGAGAACAAGGTTTAAAAAGTATTACAGGTTTAATATACTATACTGTTCCTTCTGCGACATCGCCTACGCCTTCGCCAACCGCAACTAACTATACTTTTAGCACCGTATCTTTTACAGGATTAACAGCTAACTGGAGCTTGGAGAGACCTACTATAACCGCCAGCAATGCTAATAATTTTTGGGAGTCTACATTCAATGCTATAGAAGATAGCTCCGAAGCTGATATAAGCTCAAGCAGCACCAGTCCACCTAACTTAACCTTTACTACTCCCATTCGAGTTCAAGACGGTTTCGGAGACTCTATAACAGAAAATGTAATTGATATTAATGCAGCCGCAACTAAGTGGGTAGGGGTTGATATAGTAAATTTTACAGAAGATAGCACTAATTTACCTCACCCCCGATCGAGTTCTGTTTACTCTTATACCTATAACAATACAGTAGGTAATCTTGAATTTGTAGTTGGGGCTGCTAATACCAATAAAAGTTGGACAACTAGTGTACACTCTCTATTTGCGGGAGACACCGAAGTAGGAAGAATAAAGATTAGGTATATTGCAGAACCTTTTAACTCTTCAAATGTCCAAGAGACAGACAAAATTAAGAGCGTATATTACGAATTTGAAGTAGTCGGCAGCCCTGGGTCAGTTTATTCTACAGAAAGCAACTATGAAGTAACTTTATCCAGTGCTTCTTCACCTTCTTTTACGTATACTTCATCCTGGGTAGGAAGCGGGAGCCCTACTACAAATGGATTTGACGAAATACAAAACCACGATATGACAGCTGCCTCTGGATATCAAATTACCATAGAGCATATTCCGACAAAGGCATTAAAAACTATATATGTAAGCTATACGGGAGTAGCAGACAGTGTTATTGAAATTGACGGGAGTACAGGAGGAAAATAATGAAAATATTAAATTCAAGTAGCGGGTGTTACCTTACAGAAGTACAAGAAACTTTTTCGGATGCAGAAACCTTAAATTCAATTTTTAGAGACTATGTAATTCCGAAAACTCTTCGCGGATGTTTAGATATGTGCAGTGTTTCTGCAACTACTTTAAATGATAGTAGAGCAGTTATAAGTCCTCACCCCAGAATTGACGCGGGAGTGTTCTTTCTTTGCAACTCTTCTCATGAAAAAGTAGGCGCTATAACTTTTACTTTTAGTAACAATGGAAGTACTACAACTACTTATTTAACAAAAGTAACAGCTGTAATAAAAAGTTCAGAAAGAGGTAAAGGATATTTTACTCAGATGTTCATGCTAATTTCATGGTTTGCAAATCAGTTTTTACAATGTGATTACGCTCAGGTGGGTGTAACAGATACTGCACCTCAGGTTGCTGGAAAATTAGACGCAAGAGCTGTAACTAACTATGAGACCACCGATACTTCTCTCTCTAATGTCCCATATAATTCTGTAGTACAAAAGCAACTAAATTTAACAGACTATGCGAACTCGTTTTCGGAAGAAGAATGGTCAGGTATTTCTTTTATAGTAGGAGATACAACCGTACCCGTACCTACTAAAGGTGTGCCCAGTTTTTAGATACTATTATCTCAATACATAACAGGAAACAAAAAAATAAATCTTGACATTCTTCTATTCAGTTGATATAATTTTCATATTCTTACAGTTTCGTACCTAGAAACAAGTATTTTCCGGAAATCAATTACTATGTCGTATCAGGCTAGAGATCTTTCTCCCCTCGTCAGAGGAGATGATTGGACTATAAAACTCACTCTAAGCGACTCTGGTTCGCCTTTAAACATTACTGGTTATACATACTGGTTTACCTTGAAAGATAATATTGATGACGCAGACCCAGGAGCATTACAGGTATCTATAACTCCTAGTGTTTCTGGAAGCCCTACTGAAGCAAGTCAAGGAATAGTATATATTACAGCTGCTAAAGCATTGACAGATACTGTTACTCCTGCAACCTATAATTATGATGTACAGCAAGTAGATGGCACAGGTAAAGTTCAAACTCTACTCATTGGAAAAGTGAAAGTAGTGAAGGATGTTACTAGAAGTATTGCATAATGGCTTTCGGAACTCGCACAACGATTTTCAATGACCTCGACTCAACTATTGGAGCTAACGAGTATTCTCCTGGCGGGGGTAATGCTGCTATTGCAATTAATGCTGCTGACGGCTTTGAACTTCAAGGAGTTGGTTGTGGCGAGTTTCGTATAGACGCGGAAACTAACCTAATTAAGGGTATCGGTGAAGTAAACGGAAATACTGTAGATTTGTCTTCTTCTGGAAGTGCAGCGTTATACTGGTTTAACACTTCCGTAGGCGCTTCTCTAACCAGCTATGACTTTTTAATATATGACGGAACTACAGAGGGTATAGTAAATTTAGGGGATTTTTATCCTGCAAACGGAGGCTATACACCTATTTGGTGTGATGCCGATCAATTTTCAGGAACACTGACTCTCTCTGCTGTACAAGCGTTGGCATTTAGAATTTCAAACAATGATACGGGTTCTGGTAATAAGCCCAATTCTTTTGTAGATAATGCTAGATATTTTCAGGGCTCTCAAGTAATTCCTTTTTTTATCAACGGAACCGCAGATAATACTATAGCTTTTATTAGAGCTTCTGAAAGCAATAAAACAACAGGCTATAATGGGTTGCTTCTCAATCAGGGAGGGGTTGATTTATTTTTCTCTAAACTAATAGTGGGTGAAGGAGCAACTGCGGGAACGGCAGTTGCAACCACTTTTTCAGAAACTGATAAAACTTTTGTACACGTAGATCAAGCTGCAATTAGATCTGACTGGTTAGGTTGGAGAGTTAATTTAGGAAATGCTTCTACCACTTTCTCTCTTGATAACTGTAACTTTCAATCTTCTAATGTTGCTACAGCTATAAACCGTCCAGAGCTGATTTTTACCGGCACAGCAGGAACGGCATCAGTAACCTCCTGTGCGATTCTAGGGGTACGTCAAGCAACCTTAACTTCTTCCGTTACTATAGACGGAGGAACGTTTGATGTAGTATCCTGTACCCAGGCCGGAGCGGAGATTAAGAATACAGTATACCGACCAAGAAGTGCTTCTGGAGTAGCGGCAATAACTGATGGCACTTTTGGGGCTACAGGAATACATGATACCGTAATAACTCAGGTTGGAAGTGGTCATGCTTTTGAAATAACAGCAGCAATGGCAGCTGCAGCAGGCTCTCCACCAACTCTTAACTTTAACAGTTTAGAGTTTGATAACACTAGCTTTGGGGCAGACGGAACAGCGAGTGCCGCATTAAGAAATACTTCGGGAGAAGAAGTAACTATTAATTTAGTAGGAACTAGTAATACCCCTACAGTTATAAATGTTGGGGCAGGATCAAACACTGTATTCGTAGCGTCTAAAACTCTAACTATTAGTAATATAGAGCCAGACACAGAACTAAGAATATATACTTATACAGATATTAATGATCCTACTACATACACAGAATTAGCGGGGGCAGAGTTAATAAATTCAGTGCCTACAGGAAGTACATTTGATACTGTTACTACTGACCCAAACGATGCAACAAAGTTTCAAGTAACTAAAAGTTACGATTCAAGTGGAGGAGATTTTGGCACTATATTAGTCGCACATAATCTTGACTTCATTTTCTTTAGAGAACCCGTAACTTTAAGTTCTACAGAAAACACCAGCTTTACTGTATTCCAAATAGGGGATAGAAATTATGATGCTGGTACAGTATAGTCTATATTAGACAAAGAAGTAAAAGAGGAAACCAATTATGTCTGACGCATTTCAAGATAATGAAATTACAGATCCCGATCAGCTTTCATTCTTAAAAACTACCGATATTGCTACTGCTTGGGCTGTACCTCCGGCGGAAGAGTTAATTATTGATTATGTGAATAAAGTTATCGGTTTATATGTTGGGGCAGGAGACTCACCCCCTAATAACCTTACAAATGACGGAGTAACTATTAAAGCAGTTTACTCTAAACTAAAAGATGCTTGGAGAAGTGATGCCGACTTGATTAAGTTTGAGTTTCCTATGGGACCAATCACTGACGAATCTTTTGAACTTATCAACGGCTGGAACTGGGATAAAGGTAAATCAGCATCTCCTCAACGAGTTTCTGGTACTGACGGTATTCAGGCAGAGACTACAGAGCTTCTTCGTACTGGAGGATGGCAGGTTGTAACTGGTGGTACTACTACCGAAGAGTGGGCAGGTGTTATTACTCTGGGAGCTCTTGCAGCTACTGACCAAGTTTACTATCAACAAGTAAATGATGAGACTGTAGATAATACATCTAACTTTATCCTTAAAGGAAAAGTTAATCAGGCAGTACAAATTTTTGACTCTGCGCCTTCGCCAGACACTTCAAATAAAACTTACTTTAAAGTATTTGTGAGAGAGTGGAAGAAAACTTATGCAGAATCAGCTTTCTCTGATATTGGTGTGGAAACAGCAACTTTCCAAGCGTATCGTTTCCCACTTATTAATGCAGTTGACTTAAATGTTACTCATGCTGAAGAAGTAGTAAACGGTACAGCTTCTTTCATAACTAATGCTACAGGAACCGGTTCGGCTCAGACTTATACTACAGGCACAACAGCTCACGGGCTTGCGGTAGACGATGTAGTAACTATTACAGGTATGACTCCTGCAGGCTACAATGCTACTTCAGCAACTGTTACTGCTGTAACAAGCACTACCTTTACGATTGCGGGAGCAGAAAGCGGGGCTTTCTCTGCCGGTGGTGCGGTACAGTTAGATTTATACGCAAATATGGCTATTACCTATGCTCGTGATGCTGATGATGAAAGAGTTCTCGCTGAGGCACCTTCTATAGGTACTCAGGGCTATGTAAGGGGTGCTTGGTCTTCTGGCGTTGCTTATAATGTAGGAGATGTAGTTCAGGATTCTAATATTCCAGGCAGATGGTTTATTGTAACAGTTGCAGGCACTTCTTCCGGCGATGCTACGGATTTAGCTGGTGGTTCTGACACTGGCGTTACTTGGGCTTCATATTCGTTTGAAAGAGAAATTAATACAGATAATTTCCGACCCTTTATTGTAGCAATAGATGGAGATACAACAACTGCAAATATAAATGATGGTGATGCACGTACTTCGTATATTTACGAATTCGTTCAAGCAGAGCTTAGAAAAGCTGTTGATATTGACGATGCTGCTCCAGGCACTGTAATTGGTAAAACAGCTGCCTCATTGCTTACTTTCGTTGGTCCTACTCTCGTAACTTCGAGAGGAGTTTACATCGATTCGTTTGCATCTGCGGACCAGAACTCAATCGATTTCTTTGACGCTACAAATACTCTTCAACGCTTTAACTTCGTGTCTCTGTTTACGATTAACTTCGGTGCAAACTTGCAGGCAGATCCTTACGCTAAGTATTTTGTATTCTTTACAGCAGGGGATGGTGCTAACGATGATTATGGCGAAATTAATGCTATTCTCGTTAACCATATTGACGCCATTCCGGGTCAAATGACTGGAAATGTTAATCCTGGACAAACACCAAATGAAAGAACTTTTGTAGAACATCTTTATGACTATGATGTAAATATTCAGAGAGGTGCAGGCACAAATGAAACTGATGCTCCGGTTACAGTTATCGGAATCGGACTAGAAAAGAGTCAGTGGGTGAAAGCAACTAGCACTATTGGTCGAGATAAGACTTCTAATGTTACGCTTACATCAGCTTTGGAAAGAAACTACGCTCAAGGAACAACATTCCCATAATATTAACCTCAATAAGGGCGGGGCTTGTCCCCGCCCAAAGGATTTTATATGTTTGAAAGATCAGACGTCAGATACGCTTGTTATAGAAAACAAAAAGGTATTGACGCAGAAAAACACCAAGAAATTATATCAGAAATCGATAAAATTAAGTTACCCACAGATAAATGGGAAGACTTTTCTACAGGCTGGGATGTTTTTGTAACTCCTAAAGAAATTACTAGAATAGTTCCTGAAACAGATTTTGATTATATTCATACTACCTGTACTGAGTTTAAAGTAAAAACCAATATGGGGCTTAGCAATGAAGAAATTTATGAACAAGCAGACAAAAGACAGAAAAATATTTTTGAAATTGTTATGCTGAATAATATTGAAGATGATTTTTCGGGTTTTGGAGAAACTTGGAGAGTATCCGTAGATCAAGGCTCTAAAAGAATTGAGGTAAAGAGTTTAAAAACTAAACTCAATAAAGTACCTAAACCACCCCCTAAACCGGTGGCTTCAGCTGTTAGAAATACTATAGTGGATATGACTGATGCAGAGCCCATAGAGGATCAAGAGCTTATAAAGAAGCTAAAAGCTCTTTTGAAAATGACAGATAAGGAATAGATATGGCAGGCGAAAAACGATATACAAGAATTCCACCGGAGAGTACTGGCGACCGCGTGTACATGGTTCACACTGCCGAAGTTGAATTTAAGAACGGTGGTAATTCTCCAACAGCAACATATGGTAATCACGACTGGAAAGTAGGTGAAAGATATACTATTGCTGGATTTGGAATGGTTCACATTCATGGTGTGTATGACCGTCAGGATGGCACTGGTATTCTTGCAGTACATTACTCTCAAGCCAATAAGATGGAAAACAACGTTCCGGACGCTGATTCGTTAATCTCAATTGACGGTGTAGACGTTGGTGAAGTTACTACTGCATATGATGTTTATATCCCTGCACAAAACATTATGGGATATGACAATCCGGAATATGGGTGGAACATTGATCGTTTTGGTTCTGGACCTGTTACATTTGCGGAGGGTCCACCTCTGCTTACTGGGTTCGGTTCACTTAAAGTTGACGATGCTAGACTATTGGCCACTTATGATTTTAATAAAAGCAATTTACCTAACGAATTTGTAAACTCCCGAGAAGGCGGTTCAGCAGTAAGTAACACCTGGGATCCTATTACTCGTGGTGTAAAACTTGCGGTGGGCGTAGATCAAGGTGATCGTGTAACACAAACATCAAACCTGTTTCACAGTACAGAAGATGGCGCAAGTATGTTGTTCATCATGGCAGCAAGATCTGGTGATGCAGGAAAGGAAAATGTTGCCCGAAACTGGGGATCATTTGATGCAACAGATGGATACTTTTTCCAAATAAAAGGATCGGACGTAGCGCCTGGAGGTAGAGTTCAAGGTGGTTCGCCTTCTGCAGTAACTCCTGGCGCTGGTTCAGCATTAAGAATTGTTCATCGTTATACATTCAATGGTACAACGGGTAATCACGAAATAGTTCAAAATGAGTGGAACAGAGACACTCTCTTAGGCACTGGTGGTGCTTCAAACCCCTCTGGTATGCAATTAGATGTTACAAAAATAAATGCGTATTGGATTGACTATCAATACTTAGGAGGAGGTAGAACTCGTTGGGGTGTATTCTATAAAGGTGACCGCATTGTATGTCATGAAATGATTCATGGCAATGCAGAAGAAGGTCCAATGACTCAAAATAGTCATCCGATTGCTAATCCCAATAGACCTATATGTTGGGCAATGGCTAATTATGGAACTACTGGTAGTAGTTCAGAATTTTATGCTTATGGTGCTGGTGTATTCATTGAAGCAGCAACAGATCCGTTACGAGCTTCTCAACAAGTTAGTATTGATGTACAGACAAAAACATGGGGTCAACCAGAACTTCAACCTTATTGGAGAACTGAACAATCTCGAAGTGGTAGTTCCAGCCAGTTCCCCGCCCTGTTAAAATCAGGTACATATAGCAGTCAAAGCAGCACACAGTATGCAATGACTTTATCTCCCGAACAGTTTTTATCTAACGGGGATGAAAATCATTCTGTTTATCAACCAGTTATTTTTCAGTTAAATAATCACGAGATAGAAACCGGAGACCCATCTCTTGTAGAGATTCGTGCTTTCTATGGTTGTGTAATGCGAGGGTTCGAATGGGACGACAGCAAACCAAGCACCCCAACTGTTATTTTTGATAAAGACGGTGATCATTTAGGCCACGTAATAGAAATTGGTAGATTTGTGGTTGACGGTATAAAGGAATTCAACTTCAGTGAACTATCAGACAATTTCCAATACGGTACTGTAAGAAATCTTAGTGACCAAAAGTTTTCAAGAGCACTACAACCTTTGACAGGATGGAAAAGCGCCGATGATCGTTATAGCACCGGACAAGCCAAAGTCGTGGTTCAAGTAGGTCCAGATCCAGTTTATGGTTCCAGCGTACACTATTTTGCAGATAAACAACCTGTTGTAATCAGAGAGGTTGATGGAGATCAAGTAATCAGTGACGCATTTAGCACTGCAACAACTTTCACAAATATTAAAACAGCAGGTGCTTCTGGGTATGCTTCTGCAGATCAAGTAGATAATCCTGCGGATTGGCATTATATATCGTTCATAGATAGAAACGAGGCTTGGTTATATAATAGTCAAGCAGATATCGATGATGATCGTTTGACTCGTACTGTTGATGTAGATGATTGTACAGGTATGGATTTAGGTCAAACATTTGTAATTACTTCTGGTAATCATGAAGCTAAAATTATGAAAATTGATGTAGATAAAGGTGTCGAAAACGCTAATGTAATTGCAGCAACTGCAGCAGTAAATGGAGTCGAGTATCAGATTGTTACTGTAGGTAACACTGACTATACTGGTAATGTTGGAGCAGCAAGAAGCGTTCCTGGAGAAATATTTACAGCAACAGCTACAGCACCTACAGGAACAGGCACTATTGTTGCAACTTCAAACGGAGGCACAATAGCGATTGTGGGTAGAAGTTCTGCACAAGCAAACTACATTGGAGCATTCACAACAAACGATGGTTCATCGCCTATAACGACACTAGCTTCCGGAACTGCTTCTAATCCCGATACCGATGCAGGTATTGCTAAAGATTACTGGACCTCGATCAATGCACTTAGTTACACTGACTTGGGTATGGATGCTGCCGAAGATTTATCAAGTTCAACTGCTCCGACTTATACTGGTTTGGCGTTATTCGGTAATCCAAATCCAAGAGCAGCATGGACATTTATGATTAAGCATTTGGATAATCCAGACGAAGACGCTGACGGTGACAGTGCACCAGTTAAGAAAAATTCCAGAACAAATTGGAATATATTCTGGCGTGAGAAGTTACAGTAATGCCTAATATAGTTTTCAATTATGGGGAATGGACATATTGGGAGGACTACGCTCCTCCTACTTATGTAGGCAATCAAAAGGTAACTTTTGATGGCCCGAATCGTTTGATTCTTGTAAATGAAGGCGAGACCACCCTTGATATTCAAGAGGATGTATATTCAAATTGGAAAGAGTGGATGCTTCAAAGAGACAATGCAAAGTTTCCAGAAGCATTCCTTCCTCTTGGCGGTGACCCGATCACTGACACAACGTTCGTAGGAGATACGTACTTTTTGGAGAATGGGTGGAGAATTCAGCCATGGCCTTCCGGACAGGGGTATATTTTAGATGTTATTGGAAATATTTATACTCGCGAGCCTGGACAGAATCCTGTAAATCCAACTAATAATGTATCAGTACTTCTAACACGATCTAATATTACTGAAACTGCGATCGCGGGTGGGGCCGACACAGAAAATAGACTTTTAGAAATATGGAGAATTCTAGGATTGGACTCTCTCAATCCCCAGTCTATAAGAGACACTTCGATTACTGTAGGAAATATTACTTTAACTATTGAAAATAACGAAGTTCAACAACTTACTACGGTAACAAGGTCATGAGCTTTCAGAGAAGGTTATCTCTAGCTACCAGAGGCTACAGAGGTACTTTTATTGAAAATGTCTATGTAAACGAGGAGTTTTTTATTAAAGAAGATTTTGAAACAGTAGATATCAACTTTACAACTCCTTTAGCCGTATTAGAGGATGTTTCTGTAAATGTTGATTCTGTATTGGATATAGGATTTGACATAGGTATAGAGCATGTAGGAATAGATGTTGCTATAGATGAGCTTCAAACAGATATAGATAGTTGTTAAAAAAAGGGGCCGAAGCCCCTTTTTATTACTTAAAAATATCTTGCCAATTACCTGTAGTACTCGCTCTAGCATATTCTGTAGAACGGTTTTCGAAAAAGTTCGTGTGCTCTACAGCGTTTACCATATAGTCTAGCCAAGGAAGAGGGTTGTTTTCTGAATTGAAAATCTTCTTCATCCCTAACCCCAAGAGTCTTTTATCAGCAATATACCTAATATATGCCTTTACTTCTTCTGCCGATAGGTCTTCTACTTCGGTAGCTCCAAAAGCAACATCAATAAACGCATCTTCTAGCTCCACTACTCTTTCAGCAGCACAATAAATTTCATACTTTAACTCGTCGTTCCATATCTCAGGGTTCTCCTGAACATATGTTCTGAAAAGTTTTGACATTCCTTCTACATGTAAACTCTCATCTCGAATTGACCAGGTAACAATCTGCCCCATATTCTTCATAAGATTATGGCGAGGAAAATTCAATAAAATCGCAAAGCTACTAAATAACTGTACTCCTTCTGTGAAACCACTATATACTGCTATAGTTTTAGCAATATCTTTCTTGCTATCCATATTAAAGTTAGTTAAATATTCATGCTTATCAGACATTTCTTGAACTTTCATAAACATTTGATACTCTTCTTCGGGAAACCCTAGAGTTTCTAGGAGAGTAGAATATGCGTCTTGATGAACGGCTTCCATCGCTGCAAAAGCAGACAACATCATTCGTACTTCAGGAGCTTTAAACGTAGGTAGATAATGCTTCGCATACCCACAACAAACGTCTACATCACTCTGCGTGAAAAAACGAAAGATATGTCCAAGTAAACGCTTACTACTATCATCAAGAGAACGATAATCTTTAAGGTCGTCTGCCATCGGAACTTCCTCCGGCATCCAATGGAGGTGCTGTTGTGTTTTGTACGCCTCATACGCCCAGTTATACTGAAACGGTTTGTAATAATTTCTTTCATCTGTAACCATAAATTACCCCTCACAAGCTAGACAAGAATCTTCGTTGTCAAATATAAAATCTCTTAGTTTTTCGTCTGAAACTACTTCCGCACGTTTGTAGGCTTCACTTCTCGCATAGTATAAAGTCTTCATACCACGACGCCAAGCAATCATATGCACATTGTGTAGTTCCTGTTTACTCACATCTGCTGGAAAAAATAAATTTACAGACTGTGACTGACAAACATGTTGTTGTCGATCTGCTGCAAACTCTACAACCCAGCGCTGGTCAATTTCCACTGCTGTTTTAAATACATCCTTTGTCCAAGTATCTAAAAAGTCTAGGTGCTGTACACTTCCTCCATGGGTCATAATATCTTTCCACACTTCTTCCGTGTTCATGTCAATCTCGTCCAGAGCATGTTCGAGATACTCATTCTTTAGAAGACTTGTACCAGACTTTGTTTTTTGAGTAAAAGCATTTGCACGGTAAGGCTCTATGCTTGGACTCGTATTTCCACAAATAATGCTACTGCTAGCATTCGGGGCGATAGCTAGAAGATGAGCATTACGAATTCCGTAACCGACTCCATCAGGACACTCCCCTTTCTCAACCGCTAATTTCTTACTTGCTTCGAGGGCTGAAGACTTTATATGTGAGAAAGCTCTCATATTAAAACTCTTCGCCATTGCGCTCTCAAACGCAATATTATGCCTCTGAAGGTAAGCGTGAAACCCCATGGCTCCAAGACCGATTGATCGCTCTCTCATCGCACTATAGCTAGCTTTCTCGAGAGAAGAAGGTGCGTGTTGAATAAAAAATTCAAGTACATTATCTAACATACGAACTAGATCAGGAATGAATTCAGGAACATTTTTCCAGCTTTCATACTCTTCTAAGTTTACACTAGAAAGACAACATACTGCGGTTCTGTCTTTATTTGTGGGCAGGGTAATTTCTGAACAAAGGTTTGAGTGATGTACTTTTAGCCCTAAGTTTCTTTGATATTCGGGTAAATCGTTATTTACTGCGTCCTCAAACATAATGTAAGGTTCGCCAGTTTCCACGCGGTTCTGAATGAGTTTTACCCACAAAGCTTTCGCAGGAACAGTTTTAGTAATTTCACCGCTATGAGGGTCTATCAAATTCCAGCTATCATCAAATCCTGGTTCTTCTGTCGCTTGCGCGATAAGTTTCATAAACTTGTCAGGAATGACCACAGCATGATGAAGATTGGTAGACTTTCTATTGATATCGCCGCCAGTAGGCTTGCGTACATCGAGAAACTCTTCGATTTCGGGATGAGAAATGTGTAAATAAGCCGCATATGAACCTCTTCTAGTTACTCCTTGTGAAAAAGCGAGCATTTCAGCGTCAACTACCTTCATAAAAGGAATTACACCTGTGCTCTCGCTTCCGTTACTTGTGCGGGAGCCCACAGAGCGAATATCGCTCCAGCTTCCGCCTACCCCGCCACCGACAGAGGAAAGAAACGCATTCTCTGTGTAATGCCCTGTTAGTCCTTCCCTGCTATCTTCAACATAGTTGAGAAAGCAAGAAATAGGCAACCCCCGCGTAGTTCCTCCATTCGAAAGAATTGGAGTAGAAAACATAAACCACAAATTGCTTGCGTAATCATACAGACGTTGTGCATGAGCTTCATCATCTGCGAAGGCTTTCGCCGCACGTGCGAAAGCATCCTGAGGCGACTTCTCCCCCTCTATCAAATATCTGTCTTCTAGAGTTTGAATGCCAAACGCCGATAGAAGACGATCTCTTCCATAATCAATTACCATTAATAAATTCCCCTACTTTCTCGTCTATTTCTTTTAGACTATGCCCTGGATACTCTATTGCATCACCACAATAAGTGATAAGATCCATCATTTTATAGTTTTGTAAAATTAAATCCCCGCTTTCGTTAAGCGCTTGAATATATTTGTATTTTCCTTCTATAGGTATAGCATCATATATATCAAAAGCACTGCCAAACTGTTCCATTAAGTCTGTAGCTCTTTTTGGCCCTATACCAGGTATTCCATCTATATTGTCTCCTTTGTCTCCAGTTAGTACTTTGAAGCTAATATATTCTTCTCTAGGGAAACTAAAAAATTCTCCCCAATTAAATACCGTGGTTTCTTTTCGAGTAACTGTAGAGAATCTCGATACGTTTTCATTAACAAGTAAGTCCCAGTCACGGTCGCTTGAAATGAGCCATATATCTTCTATCCCGTACTTTTCTCTATTTTTAACAACGTAGGCAGCAATATCATCTGCCTCAACTCCCTGGTATCGAAGAACTAGAAACTTTTCTGAGAGAGTAATAAGTGTTCTCTCATATTCCTCAAAGAAAAGTTTTATTTCTTCTTTCTCTTTTTCAGTTTGGTCTTTATATCTTTCTTTTCTATTTTCTTTGTACTGAGGACATTCATCTTTTCTATACTTACTATTTCCCCAGTCTGCGGCAATAATAATATTACTGCATTCGTAAGATTGAGCCAAACTCTCTACTGTTCGTAGATAATCGAACTCAAAGTCTAATTTTCCCTGATGTTTCCATCTAAAAGCAATATTCATAGCATCTACTATAAGAACATTGTTATTTTTTTCCATAATTTGATTTTTAAAACTAACCACCAATAAACTCCACTTCTTCTTGTTCTAACCATTCTTCCGCTAGCATAACATAGCAATCTAGCCAAGACACTTGCATATATCTCGTATTTTTGGGCATTATTGAAGTCGCTACAAATACTTTCGATCTCGAATACTTAAAAAATAAAAGAGGTTTTTGATTTTTAAATCCCGCTTGTCTTACGATTTTCTCCCACCACTGTAAGAAATGGTTAGTTTTATTTGTAAATACTTTATCTGTAAAGGGAGATTTTTCATAGTTTTTTACTTCTATACAAAACAAATTCTTTTCGTCAGGAACATATAAGTCTCCTTTAAGGTAAGAAAGAGCCCCCGAACTGGGGACTCTCTCAAACTGTAGGCCACTGGCATCTCGAAGCATATCTCTTACAAGATATTCCCCTCTTGCTCCTTTTGCTCTTGAATCTACCATTATGCTACCAACCTACTTATATTGCCTGATTTTTGAACTTCCACTTTTTCTAGTAATGGATGTGACCACCCATGATTTACTAGGTAGGTGTTCAAGTCTTCTTCTAATAGAACTTCTACGAGTTTCTCTTTTCCTACTTCGTCTAAAACTGTCATAACTTCGTCCAGAAATAATACATTGATACGACTCGAAGAAAGACTACTCATCAACTTACGAATTGCAAGAAGAGTAGCAGTATTTACTCTCGCTAGTTCCCCGCTAGAAAGTGCAAGAATATCAATTATATTTCCATTATCTGTAATTTCTACGTTTAACTTATCGTTATTTACGGCGAAATTCAGAGTAAAACGACCGTCTGAAAGTTCTGCGAGGTATTCACTCGTTAATTCTTCCAGTTCTTTCACAAGATTTTCGATCTTGT
>Ga0255773_10000839_pt1 | contig 32060 bp, 33 predicted proteins | sample 011ome_17_FD_179971 | JGI IMG/M metagenome (GOLD analysis project Ga0255773, IMG submission 179971) | Coastal salt marsh microbial communities from the Groves Creek Marsh, Skidaway Island, Georgia - 011502XT metaG (version 2) | ecosystem: Environmental > Aquatic > Marine > Intertidal zone >... | reverse complement strand
GTGAGATACAAAACGAAAATTTTGTATTCTTGCTTGAAAACTTTGCAGGAGCTAATCAGCCTCCGAGGGCAATTACAGGTCAAATTTGGTTTGATAGTGCAAACAGCAAATTAAAATTTAATGACGGTACAAAGTGGCGCACAACTGGTGGCGCAGAAATTAGTGCCACCGCTCCGGCAGGTCTTGCTACTGGCGACTTTTGGTGGGACACTACTAATGAACAATTATATTCATATAATGGATCAGATTTTGTATTAATTGGCCCACAAGACGCAGGATCTGGCATTACACAAATGAAAAGTAAAACAGTACGTGATACTCTTTCGCTTAGTAAAAGTGTAATTGCTGCTACTGTTAATGATGAAGTAATTTTTATTATTAGTCCTGTTGAATTTACCATTGATAGTAATGATGCTGAAAATGCTATTCCAGGTTTTGATGTAGTGCGTGTCGGCGTGACTCTTAAAAATACACTCAGTGCAACAAATGGTGTTACTAGTGGAACACCACGTTTCCACGGAACGGCAACTAATGCTGATAAATTGAACGGCATAGCAGCCTCTAATTATGTAACTGCTACTCCAGGCCAGCCTAGCGTATTTACAGAAATTACTAATTTCCAAACAGACGCTGGTATTGCAATTGGCGCAGGCTTAGATCTTAAAATTTACGTAGAAAATGACAACCAAGGTGTTATTCAAAATGCTCAAGGTGACGAAATACGTTTTAGAACAAAACAAACAGGCGGAACTAATAAAAATATTATTACATTAGAGCCTGGTTTAGTAAAGCCGGGTCTTAATGCATCAGGTACCGCAGTTGAAACTGTAGCATTAGGTAGCACAACTGAAAAATTCAATGCAGTATATGCAACAAATTTCTGGGGAACTTCAGAAAAAGCAAGCGCTCTTATAGTAGGCGGCACCGCCAGAACTGGCGCAGTTGATACTATAGGTACCGGAACTGGGAATAGTATTGCTGTACGTGATGCAAGTGGAAACTTAAATGCAGTACTATTCCAAGGCACAGCAACAAGTGCTCGATATGCTGACTTAGCTGAAAAATATTCAACCGCTGAAGAACTTGCACCAGGTACTGTAGTTACAGTATGTGCGCATGAAGGTCATGATGTTGAAGCAGCAAATGTAGGCGACATTGCAATTGGCGTTGTTTCTACAGATCCTGCTGTTATGATGAACAGCGAGGCAGAAGGACAATACATTGGTCTTAAAGGGCGTCTACCAGTTCGTGTTGTTGGAGCAGTTAAAAAAGGTCAAGCAGTGTATGTTGACAATAATGGGTGTGCAAGTACAATGGTTAACGGCGGTAGCTTAGTAGGAGTTGCTCTAGAATCAAATGATAGTGATTCAGAAAAATTAGTCGAATGTGTTTTAAAAGTATAAATAAAGTACATAGTTAAAGAGGAACACCGATGACAGTAAACGTAGGTCAGTTAATTACTGAAGCAGAGTACACAACATTAAGATCAGGAATCAATCTTGTTATGGGTACACCGACTGGTACAGGCACAGGCGCTGCTGGTTATAATCAAACAATTACAGCCCCAGCGATTAGCCCGGGCGATAAAATTACCGCTGCTGCATGGAACGCACTTAAAACTGATGTTGATAAAGCATATACACACCAAGTTGGCAGTGCTCCTAATCCTGCACTTGCTACTGTAAACACTGATAGCGGCATTACTAAAGCAGTACACGATGCTCTTGAAACTGTAGTTAATTTTGTAAAAGATGCAGGAAATAGATTTTCACTCGGAGCCGGGCAATTTAGTACGGTTAGTGCAAGTAGCAAAACTAAAGCATCTGGATGGCAAGGTACACAGATACATGATGTAAGTTTTACTTGGTCGAGTGCAAATGCTGCAAAGGCATTTTTTAATGCAGGCGGCAAACTTGTATTTGTAAGTAGTTTGTCATATACTGGCACTGAACAAAAGACTATAGATTGGCGTACAATGGTATCCACGGTTGGTACAGTTACACAAGACTATGTTAACGTTACACGATCTGGAACTGCTGGTACAATTACAAGTGATGGATATTATGACCTTACAACAACTGCAAGAAATATACTATCAAGAGGAGGTACAACTCCTTACTCAGAAAACCGTTATAAAATTGAAGCTAGATCAATTACAAACGGTATTCGAATCCGTATGCTATATGAAGATAACGATATCGGAGACCAACGAGCTGGCTATCTTCCAGGCCCAGCAGTTGACGAAACTGTTAAAGGCACACTAACAAGTGCAATGAGCTATATTCGACCAACTGGTACAAATGTCCAAGTAACTGCTCCGTCTATTGCAGTTAATGCAGGTACGACGTTCTAATTTTTCTTGACAACTTGCTTTATATAGTATATAATAATACTATATAAAGGAGTTTTCGATGGACGAGAGATTAGCTAATGCATTAGAGTTTTCTAACTTTTTAGAAACACAAAATAATCAAAAACGTATTTTTCTTGCACAGTATAAGGAAAACCTTATACACTATTCTCATGGACACAAATTTACAGTAACACAAGAGCTAATTAACTTTTGTAATACTTTGTCTAGTATTAATCAGATTAATCCAGTATTATTAGATGATAATAATATTCCATTTATTGTAACTAATATTAGTGAATTTACAAAAGAGCTATTAGACGTTTACATAATTGCATCAAGTAAGTATGCTGCCGATTATGAAACAGTTAAACAAAATAGATCAGTTCAGGGATTAGTCGATCTATGACAAATGGTATTTTGTTATTTGCATTTAACAATAGTAACATTGATTATGTAAAGCAAGCAATCTATTGTGCAAAGCGTGTAAAACAATATTTAAATCTTCCAGTTCAGTTAATTACCGATGCCGTTGATTATATTGAGTCTGAATATCCATTTTACAAAAAATATATTGATATTGTAACTTATACTCCTGCCCCTAGTAATAACTCTGTTAAAACATTCAACGATGGCTTATATGCAAGTAAAACTTTAGAATGGAAAAATTCTGCACGTACTACAGCATATGATTTAAGTGCATTTGATAAAACGATTGTAATCGATGTAGATTTATTAGTATCAAATACCAAGCTGTTAGCGTGTTTTGACACAAGTGAAGATTTTATGATTGCTAATCATTATAATTTAGTTAACCAAAAGATTGAACCTAGTTTTGATCGAATTAGCGATAAAACTATACCTATGTATTGGGCTACTATATTGTATTTTACAAAGAGCAAAACGGCAAAGACTATATTCAATTTAGTGAGCCATATCAAAGATAATTATAGGTATTACAGAACAGTATATAATATAACTGAAACTAAATTTAGGAATGACTTTGCATTTAGTATTGCAGTACATATGATGCGTGGATTTGAAATTAGTACTGAATGGCCTAAACAGTTGCCTAGTGATATGTGGGTATCCATCGATCGAGATATATTAATAGATGTTAATGATACTGTTATTAAGCTATTAGCACATAAATCTCATGATTATCTTCCTGTAAAACTTACTGGCGCAACAGTGCATGTAATGAATAAGTTTAGTTTAAATTCTTTTATTGATAAGGAATTTAGAAATGAATAATGGAGTATGTATTCTTGCACAAAATAACAGTACTACAAATTATGTAGAACAAGCATATGCGTTAACATTAAGCATTCTTGCTAATGATCCAAATACAAAAGTTAGTATTATAACTAACGATACTATTCCAAAGTTTTATAAAAATGTGTTCGATCAAAAAATATCAATTCCTTTTGACGATGCTGAATTATCTGCTTGGAAAATAGATAACCGCTGGAAATTATATCAATTGAGTCCATATGAAAATACGTTAGTATTTGATGCTGATATGTTAGTAATAGATAGTATTGAACATATATGGAACGATAAAGAAAATTTATCATTTACTACTAACGTTACTACCTATCAAAACCAATTGATAACATCTAGGTATTATCGTAAGGCATTTGACGAAAATAATTTGCCAAATATCTATACCGGAATGTATCGATTTAAAAAATCAAAGACTGCTAGAGATTTTTTTAAATTATTAGAAATAGTAATGAAAAACTGGAAAGTATTTTACAGTACATATGCTCCTAATAAGATGCAAAATTGGAATAGTGTAGACCTTAGTGCTGCTATTGTATTAAAAATTTTAGATAGCACGTATTCTAATAACATGTTAAAATTTACTCATATGAAACCGCATTTACAACAATGGATAGATGTGCCAAGTAAATGGACTGATGTCCTTCCTGTAAATTTTGGAAATAATAATTTGTATGTTGGCAGTTATAAACAATCTGGAGTATTCCACTATGTTGAAGATAACTTTTTAACATCGAGTATGGTAGCTTGGCTTGAGGAGAAAGTGTGATGTATTATATCTATTACAACAGTCAAGGATCTATTACAACAGTTGCTAATATAATAGACGAAACATTTGGCGAAAATTTTATAGAAATTGATTTAGAAACATATACTTCATTCACTAACGGTGAGAAGCAGGTATTTGATTATATTGTTATTCCTAACTCTAAAATAAAAGGCAAAATGCATATTGTTGCAAAATCAATTGAAGAATCTGCAGAATTGATTCAGCCTAAAGGTATTATCAATAAAGGATCTTATGATAACAACGCAATTATTATAACACAAGATAAATTAAATGGAAGTTGGTCAGCAACGAGCACAATAGAAGATGAAATTTGTGCTTTGTTTGCCCAAGGTGAAGCAAATATTAGCGAGTATTATATAGTTGATACAGCTAATCAATATATTTTACTTGATACTATACAAATAGATTTAAAAGAACTTGCAAAGTTAGATCATATCGACATTAAAAGATTTGATAAAAAAGTATGTAAAATGTCAGTGAACCTGTTATGTAACGGTCACTATGTTAAACACATACATAATATACAGGAGTAATATATGAAAGTTATCGATTACGACATTATATACTTGTCATACGATGAGCCAAACGCAGAAAAGAACTATGCAGATTTGCTGACTAAAGTGCCATGGGCAAAACGTGTACACGGTGTCGAAGGTAGTGACGCTGCACATAAGGCTTGTGCAAATCTAAGTGAAACAGCTCGATTTATTACTATAGACGGTGATAACATAGTACATCAAAACTTTATTAATGAAGAATTGCATTTTAAAGACGATGTTGATGTAGAAAATTGCGTAATTAGCTGGAGTGGCTATAATATTGTAAATGGTTTAACATACGGCAATGGCGGAATTAAGTGTTGGCCAAAGCATGTTGTCCTAAACATGAAAACACATGAAAACGCAGAATCATCAAATCCTCAATCACAAGTTGACTTTTGTTGGGATTTGCAGTATTTGCAAGTTAACAAAACATATAGTTCTGTGTATAATAATGCAACACCGTGGCAGGCTTGGAGAGCAGGATTTCGCGAAGGTGTAAAAATGAGTCTTTACGAGGGCGAAAAACTTTCAGGACAAGAATTCACGAAACGTGTGCATAAGAAAAATTTTGAACGACTTAAAATTTGGCAAACAATCGGAACAGATGTTGAGAACGGATTATGGGCAATTTATGGTGCTCGCGAAGGTTGTTATTTAACTAACTGTACTGATTGGGACTTTGTCAATGTACGTGACTTTGAATATCTTAATAAGATGTGGGAAGATAAGTATTCTAAAATTAATGAAGAAATGCTTCCGCAAGAAATTTCTCGTTTAGGTACATTACTTAATAACGAGTTGAATATAGATATCCCAATTGATCCGTATGCTCCTAGTCATAGTAAATTTTTTAAGAGTATGTACGTACCGCCGGTTAGGGTTGTACAAGACTTTTTAAAGACAGAGACTGATGCTACATCAGAATATGATATTGTTATGATAACCTACGATGAAGTTCATGCCGAAGAAAATTATAGTGCATTAAAAGAGCGCTTTCCTCGAGCAAAGCGTGTGCATGGAGTAAAGGGAATTCATCAGGCACATATCGAAGCTGCAAAGATATGTACCACAGAAATGATTTGGATTGTCGACGGTGATGCACAAATATCTGATGATTTTAACTTTGACTATATTAGTCCTGCAGATGAAAAGGAATATGTAAAAGTTTGGCGTAGTAAAAATCCAATTAACGATTTAGAGTACGGATATGGTGGAATCAAACTATTTCCACGCACACTTACGCTTAACATGGATACTAGCAAACCTGATATGACTACTAGCATTAGTAGACATTTTAAACCTATCAAAGTTGTGAGCAATATTACAGCATTTAATACAGATCCATTTAGCACTTGGCGTAGTGCATTTAGAGAATGCTGTAAACTGTCAAGTAAAGTAATTGATAGACAGAAGAATGAAGAAACAGAAAATCGTTTACATGTGTGGCAGACAGTAGGAAAAGATCGTCCTTACGGAGAATGGGCTATTAAGGGCGCAGAAGCAGGAACTGCGTACGGAAGAACAAATCAAGGCGACACTGACGCACTTAAAAAAATAAATAACTTTGATTGGTTAAAAGAACAATTTAACCAGTCATCGCAACTAATTAATAAAGAATCTATCATAACTTCTACAGAATCAATTACTGTTAGTAAAGATATTGTAGACTTATTAGATAGATTTGAATTATTATATGACGGTAACATTTCAAATGTACGCCGTATGTATAATGATAAAGATTTGTCTAGTATTTTTAAATTAGCAAATAATGAAGAACTTAGAAAAGCAGTACTTGAGAAAAATTTACATAGCATTTTTAGATTAGTAAATGCAGATGACGACTTACGTAAAGCAGTACTTGAGAAAAATTTACATAGCATTTTTAGAGTAGTAAATGCAGATGACGACTTACGTAAAGCAGTGCTTGAGGAGAATCTTTATAGCCTTGCTCGTCTTATGCCGCAACTAGCTGACGAATTTAAACTACTTAATAACGATATAAACTCTTTGTGGAAAGTATTAGATAATCAAACCAAAAGTTTATTTGTGAAACCATTAAAGACTTTGTACGAAACAGTTTCTACGTTTGATAAAGATTGTCTAAGTAGGGGTCAATTGTTAAGTAAAAAATGGCTAACTAGCACACTAAATGATTTAGACTTAGACTTAGGACTTGTATATCTTTGTGCCGGTTGGTATGCAACGATTGTTCCGATGTTTGTTGAAAATAAAATTAAATTTAATGCTGTACGCAGTTTTGATATTGATCCTACAGTGTGGACTATTGCAGAAACATTTAATAAATCGCTTCTTCTAGACGGCTGGAAATTCAAAGCACAAACTAAAGATATTATGGATATCGATTATACACGGCATGTGTATAATACTGTTAAATCAAATGGCAACATTGAGCAACTTAAAGATTCTCCTAATACTATTATCAATACAAGTTGCGAACACATTCCTAACTTTGCAGAATGGTACGCTAAAATTCCAGACGGCAAGTTAGTTATACTGCAAAGTAATAATTACTATAGTGTAGAAGAACACGTTAATTGTGTAAAAGATATTGAAGAATTTAGCGTTATGGCCCCTATGTCAACTACATTATATCAAGGCGAATTAGAACTTGAAAAATACACGAGGTTTATGAAAATTGGATATAAATAATCTTTCTCTTAGACAGCTTCAAACTGAAAGTGCTCGAGCACTAAGTACAATGGCAGCAACGAATAACAATATATACCAGTTTAATAAGAAGGCACATCATAATAGTCAAAACTGGTATATTGCTGTAATAGAATGTTATATAGATCAATATGGTGACTTACCTAGTCGTGTAGGTCCAGGCAAAGATATAAAGTTGATATTAGATGTATAAGTACAAAGACATAAAAAGTATACACTTAGAAGTTACGCAAAACTGCCAAGCTAGCTGTCCTATGTGTGACCGTAATATGAATGGTCAAGGTATTAACCCGCACATCAATTTAGATGAACTTACATTAGAAGATTGCAAAAAAATATTCCTTCCGGAGTTTATTGCACAATTGAATACAATGTATATGTGCGGTAATTTAGGAGATCCTATTGTTGCTCGCGACACACTTGAAATATTCAAGTATTTTAGAGAACACAATCCTAACATGTGGCTAAGCATGAATACTAATGCAGGCGCAAAAAGTGCAGAATGGTGGAAGGAACTTGCAGATGTCTTTAAAAACAAAGGTGCAGTTATTTTTAGCGTTGATGGCTTACGGGACACTAATCACATCTATCGTCAAGGTGTTGTATGGGACAATGTAGAACGCAACATGCGAGCATTTATTGCAGCAGGCGGCAGAGCACGTTGGGACTTTTTAATATTTGAACACAATCAGCATCAAGTTGAAGAAGCAGAATCACTTGCTAATGTTTGGGGTTGCGAAAAATTTATAAAAAAGAAAACAGGGCGATTTGTAACTGCTAACACAGAAAAGAAAGAATCTCACCAAGCAGTTGACCGTAAAGGTAACAAAACAGCAGAACTTAAAAAACCGGATGCAAAATATCAAAATAAAGCACTTACTAAACAAGACATGCTTATAGAAAAATATGGCAGTATGGATTCATACTACGATGTAGTACCTGTTAACTGTAAGGTAAAAGACGCAGGAAATTTGTTCATTACTGCCGAAGGACTTGCTATGCCTTGTTGTTGGACTGCTGGACGTATGTACAAATGGTGGCACAAAGATCCTAAAGTGGAACAAGTATGGGACTTTATTAATCGTGCAGGCGGCAAAGATGCAATAAACGCTAAAAAGAATAGTCTACTTGCAGTGTTTGAAACAGGTATATTCGATGATATAGAATCAAGTTGGCAGACTAAAGGCTGTAACACCGGAAAATTAAAAGTATGCTCAATGAAGTGCGGCGTTGAATTTGATCCATTTAGCGAACAATTTAAATAAGTATCAGTATGAAAAAAGAAGAACTTGACAAAATAAAAAAAATGTTACCTACTAAATCTTGGTGTCCTCAGTTGTTAACTGGTATATCAGTACAAAAGCATGGTTTAAGGCCCTGTTGCGAATTTGCCGAAGATCCTGTTCCTGTTAACAACCCAACAGATTATAAAAACAGTCGTAAATATAAAAAATGGATAGAAACTATGGAAAGGGGAGAATGGCTCCCGGCATGTTGGATATGTAAAAAGAAAGAAGAAGAAGGTGCAATTTCTCAACGATTAAGCGAAGTAAAAAATCAGTTAACCTTCCGATTTGAGGACGCCGAAAACGTAGATTTGTTTTACGAAGTTTGGAAAAAAAATGAGTTTTTGTGGATTAATTTCCAACCAACAAGTTTATGCAATCAAGCATGTATTATGTGCAATGCTCATGATAGTTCTAAAATACGAGACGAGGTTAAAAAAAATCCCTGGGCGCATTGGCATAAACACCCGCTCAAGCCCGACTCAGTGCCCCAACCTGATTTAAGTGTGTATAAATTACACGAACTAGGCAGGATGTATCTGTCTGGCGGCGAACCTTCAATAATGAAAAATGTTATGAAATATATCGGTTCATTGACTGAGACAGATCGCTACGTACAGGTTGACATGAATACAAACTTTAATAATTTTAATTCATTATTTTGGGAAACAATGTCAGGAGTAGACAATTTAGGCGTACTAGGTAGTATAGACGCAATAGGAGAAAGAGCCGAATATATTAGGTATGGGTGTAAATGGGAAGAAGTTAAATCTAACGTTAACCGATTTAAGGAAATTTTACCAAATGCAAATTTTAGGTTACAACCGGCTTGGGGCATATATAATATTTTTTACATCGACGAGTATATAAATTGGGCAGTTGAAATGGATCTAGAAATTTTCTGGCACGGTGGAGTATATACTCCTCACGAATTATCAGTAACTTATCTGCATCCTAGTTTTAAATCTATACTTTTAGACAAAATCGAAAATAGTCGTTACAAAGAATTGAAAAATCTTGATTTAGATAGTCTTGATCATGTTAGAAACATGATCAAAAATGCTACGTTTGATAGTAAAATTTTTAAAATGACAAAATCTCATTTCGAAATTAATGATAAACTTAGAAACTTAGATTATAGAAAAACATTTCCAGAATTTGCAAATTACATAGATAATGTTGAAAGTCTATATATTAGTACAAACCGAGTTTGATCCTTTTGCAGAACAGTTCAAATAAGTACTGATATGAAGAGTCATATCAGTAAAACATTTTGTCCATTGCCTTGGTCAGCAGTTTCTGCTTCTCCTTCTGGAAATTTAACTCCGTGTTGTGAGTTTCACTCTCAGCATAATGGATATAAAACATCTGACATAGAAGAATATAGAAACAGTAAATGGCTACAGGATATCAAACATCAATTTATATCCGGAAAGTGGCCTAAAGGCTGTGATATTTGCAAATATAAAGAAAAAAATAATTCTCATTCGAAGCGTTTAGAAGAAACTAAAAATTTTAAAAATTATTATAAGATTAATAACGTATCATTGTCAGACGTTGAAAATTTAGAAAAGTATTTTTTAATTAATCTCCAAGTTAGTAACACTTGTAATCTGGGATGCATAATGTGTACTCCGCATTATAGCTCTTTTTTACAACGCGAAGCTGTAGAAAATGAAATATCTATATTTCATAGCGATAGCACAATAACTACAAATTTATCTAATAACTATACAAAAGAAGATATAGTTAAAATAGCTAAATTAGTCGACACTGCTGGTACAGCAAGAATATATATTACTGGTGGAGAACCAAGTGTTATTAAAGAAGTGTCAGTTGTACTTGAAGAGATGATTTCTTTAGGAATTAACAATAATATAGAGTTAGAATTTAATAGTAATTTTCAATCATTTAATCCTAAATTTATTAATTTACTTAAACACTTTTGCGGTCATGCAATGGTAAGTATTGATCATATTGGCGAAAGAGGAGAATATTTACGCTATCCTAGTAAATGGAATAATGTACAAGCTAATCTTGCTAAATTTAGACAAGAATGTCCTAATTTTAGAATCACTATTACACCTACAATACATAATTTAAACTTTTTAACTTTTGATCAATTATTAATCTGGGCTAATCAAGAAAGCTATACAGTGAGTTTATATAACTATTTAACTAGGTCAGATTTTTTAAGGGCAAACTTACTGCCGGAGCATTTAAAATTAGCAACTTTAGAAAAAATAAAAAAAATATACATTCCTTCGGAGTATCAACTAGATGATTACACTCGATTGGAACAATTCATAATGACAACAGACAATATTAATAATTATTCTACTAAATTAATGCATCATCTAAATAGTTTTGATGCAATAAGAGGGTTAAACTGGAAAAAAATATTTCCAGAAATGCACAACGTACTTGACAATACATATAAAAGGTAATATAATAATAGTATGAGTAAATATGATAAAGCAATATCACCGACATTCTGCGCATTGCCGTGGATGCACCTAAGCAGTAGACCAGACGGCAAAATGCGTACATGTTGCACATCTAATGCAAGCAGTGTACAAGACCCTAATAGTTCAATTAAACAAGGCGGAGGTGAAGTTGGCGTAATTAAAAACGACAACGGAGAAAGTGTAAACTTTAATAGCACATCGCTCGAAGAAGCATGGAACAGTGGTTATATGCGTAATGTGCGTAACATGATGCTTCGAGGTGAAAAACCTGCAAGTTGTATAAAATGCTATAAAGAAGAAGAAGCAGGGCATCTTAGTAAGCGTAATTGGGAAACAGAGTATTGGGGTAATCGTTATGATTTAGAAGAGATGGTTGCTGAAACACAAGAAGACGGCAGCGTTCCTCCTAAAATTCGTTACATTGACTTGCGCATGGGTTCTAAATGTCAGTTGGCGTGTGTTATGTGTAGTCCGCATGACAGCACAGGCTGGATTAAAGAATGGAAAGAAATTCATCCTAAGATCGAAAACGAAAGACTAAAGTCTAGTTCTAGATGGGATAATAAAGGATTAAGTAATGGCAGTAGTTATAACTGGCATAAGAATAATCCTCGATTCTGGAATGATCTTATGGATCAAATCCCGCATATGTACCAATTATACTTTGCTGGCGGAGAAAGTTTGATTATTGAAGAACATTATGATTTGCTCGAAGAATGTATTAAACGTGGTTATGCAAGTAAAATAGAACTACGCTACAACTCTAATGCAGTCGAATGGCGAGAAGATTTATTTGACTTATGGTCTCACTTTAAACGTGTGCGCTTCCATTATTCTATTGATGCAGACAATGAACGAAATGATTATATTCGATATCCTTCGCAATGGTCACACCAAGAAGCAGTATTTGATATTTTAGATAATACTCCAGACAACGTAGAAGTAACTACTGCTACTACAATTATGGCACTTAATGTTGCATATATTCCGGAGTTTATTAAATGGAAAGTACAAAAAGGTTATAAGAAAATTAACAAATGGCCTCTTGGTGCAGGAGGCATAAACATGCACTTTGCATATTGGCCTCCTCAGTTAAATGTAAAAATTCTTCCTCAAGAAGTAAAAGATCAAATAGAACAAAAGTATGAAGAATTTTACGAATGGGTGGAAGACAACTGGCAACTGTTTACAGGAGTAACCGAAGCAGGTATAACTAAAGAAGAATTTTTAAATGCGCCGTATGGCATAAAACGCTATAAAGGTATTGTTAAGTTTATGCAAGCTGAAGATTGGAGCGAGCGCTTACCGGAAACTCGTGAATGGATACAGCAAATTAACAAACAACGTGGTTGGGAAGATAAATTTCTAAATGCGTTTCCTATATTTAAGGATATTTTATAATGTATTGTAGCGCACCGTGGACAACTATCCAAATTAAAAATACAGGAAAATTTTCTTATTGTTGTGTAAGTAATGACCCTCTAGGCAATGACTTAAATGATCCTGTGTTAGTAGAAGGCCGTAAGAAGATGATTTCGGGAGAAACGTTGCCGTCTTGTCAACGAGCATGTTTTGACCAAGAACATTTGTTTCCTACACAACGTCAAGATTTAAATAGAAAGTTTCCAATCGAACATGATGTATCAGAATATGCAAATCCAGAACATATACAATATATCGACTTGCGTATGGGCAATATTTGCAACTACATGTGTTTAATGTGCGGAGACCGAGATAGTCATTTGTGGGGCAAGGCTAATAAGAAGGCAGACCCTTATATTAGTTGGGCAAGAGATCCGGAGCAATATCAACGGATTATGGACTTTATTGCAAGTTGTAAAAATCTTAAATCTATTAGCCTAGCCGGCGGAGAACCATTTTATAATAAAAAGCAACTGTTTGATATTATTGATAGGTTGCCTCGAGACATGGATCTTAAGTTTATTACTAATGTTAGTTTCTGTGATGACGAAATTATTGCAAAATTAAATGAGTTTAAGTCGGGACGTTTACATTGTAGCATCGATGGAGTCGGTCGCTGGGTAGAAACACAACGACTACGTAGCGAATGGAATCTAATAGAACGTAACGTTCTTAAGTTTGCAAATGAATTGCACGAGAATTGGACTACTATGTTAGTTCCGACATTTACAGCAATTAATACCTATGGACTCGAAGAATTTGCAGATTGGATTGTAAACGTGTATACTCCTACAAGAAAGAATGCAAAAATGTCATTTACTATTTGTCAATGGCCTGATCATATGACACTGTACAATATACCATTAGAACGTAGACAGCAAATAGTAAGCAACATTCGTAGTAAAAACTACGATCATGTAAATCTTAATAAATTACTTGATGCAGTTGAAAAGGACACTATTCCTAACGTTGATACAGCTGAAAAATTTAAGAAATATTTAAAGTATGTCAAACATGCAACTGGTTTTGATACATTAAGTGGAGTACCCGAATTATCGGAGATTATAGGAACTACTACAATAGATGAATAAAGATAAAAATACTATTTGTCCATTACCATTTGTGCATCCTTTCTTTGATGTACGAGGATGGTTTACTGCATGTTGTAATGCTAATGCATGGGACTATGACTCTGACGAACACGTTTCTAAGATGACTGCACAAGAGTGGTTCTACGGAGAAAAAATGATGCAGCTTAGGGATGATTTAAAAAATGGTGTTAGAAACCCAATGTGTCAAGAGTGTTGGAAGCGTGAAGATGAAAATCTAGATAGTCCTAGACTGGGCGCAATTAGAGAATGGTCAGATAGATCAAAAGTTAAGACAGAAGTAGATTATGATAATCCCCGTCCTACTTATTTTGATCTAAAGCCTAGTAATCATTGTAATCTTGCTTGTATATTTTGTGGTCCTAGTGCAAGTGATAAAATTATTAAAGTATCAGAATCTCTACCAGTAAATCAAGTGCCAAATACATGGAATCAATATAAAGAAACTAAAGATTTTTATAATACTAAAAAAACATTTGATCCTGAAGTACTTGAATATATTAAAGACAATATTAAAGATATTCAAGTTTTAAAATTTACAGGCGGCGAACCGTTTTTAAATGATCAAATAAATGAAATACTTAAACTAGTAGCAGAACACAATCCTGAAGTTTATATTGTAATAACTACTAACGGCACTGTAATTAAGAAAGAGTTCTATCCTGTTCTTCAAAAGTTAAAAAATACTAGAATAAAATTTAGTATTGACGGAGTTGAAGATATTTACAATTATGTTCGATGGTCGAGTAAGTGGAATACTTTTTCTAAAAAAATAGATAATACTATGAAAAGTTTGCCTAATATTAAATTTAATATTAATTGTTTAGTTACGTCGATGAATGTAGAGCAGTTGCCTAAGATTAGAAATTGGTTCAAGGAACAAAAGTCAAAATATAGTAACTTGCAATTTATTACATTTGACCCAGGACTTAATCCTGATAATGGTTATTACAGTATACGGATATATGATAAAGAAACATTAGAAAAATTACAAGCATTTTTAACATCTGAATTTAATAATTATGATGCTAAGGATTATACTTGTGACAATTCTTTAATTTTAATTTTAAACAAGATAAAGTATATTTTAGAACATAATACATATGATGTAAAACTGCATTCGGATTTACTTTTAGAAATGCAAAAGCAAAATAATATTAGAAATATTAATTTCTTTGAAATTGCGATGCCTATCACTAAACAGTTTTTTACAAAGATTAGGAACGAACAATGACACAACCTATGCCATTACAACCTAGAGATCAGTGGCCGAGCGAACTTGATAATAAATTACCAAAATATTTTGCACCTGCAGAACTTGTAGAAGATTTTTTTACAGATGACGAATTAGATGCGTTACTGTTTCAAGTCTTTAAAACATTTACACGTCATAGGCATTATAATGGCGGCACTTTTAAATTAGAAAAGTTTGACAATGCAGCAGTTTGGAAAATGCTTTATCCTAAACTGAAAGAAAAGTTTGAATGGTTACGAGAGGATGATTTGTTAGACGGCAACGCTTATATTACTGCAACTAACTATGCACTGCATATGGATAGTTGCAATCCTAGCATCTATTTTAACAATAATCAGATTGCTGTAAAGAGTTTTTTAGTTCCGTTATTTGTATGTAAACCTGACAATAATAAAGATGCGAGTTTTGTACTATTTAAAAATCGTCTTTTAGGATGGGAATGCAATTTTAGTAATGGTAGCACTAATGATGTTAAAATGGCATTTCAAAAAAATGTAACTAGCTATGATGATCTTCCGTGGTTAGATGCTGATGGAAATTCTATGAAACTAGATACTAGTAAGCTAGCTGTAACTGAAGAAGTGTATAATGATCATTTAAAACACTTACCTAAAGAAACATGTTATGGAATGGAATTAGAAAGCATACAGGCTTATAAGCCTAATAGTATACTTATTTTCGATCCGTATCAGCCACATGCAACTGGCGACAAGGATTGGAGTAAGACTAAATTAAAAGGCGGCATACGTTTTAACATTCAGAGAAAAATAGAGAATTTATAAAATGACAAAATATTACAACAAAGATCGATCAGAGCACATTAAAGTTCCATCCTTAGATGTTGATGTTATTGCATTATCACTTAGTGGTGGCGCAGATAGTACAATTCTTGCGTATATTGTAGCAAAAGATATTGTAGATAAAGAATCAAACACTCGAATATTACCATTTACTAGACGTCGCCCATATCCTGCTAATAATCCTCGAGACTGGAATATTAGTCGAGCTTCAGATGTAATTAATAAAATAACCGAAGTGCTAGGTAAAAACGTATTCTTAGACCATTACATTGAACAGCAACCCTACGGTCAATTAGAAAAACAAACTCCTATAGAAGAAAAAGAACACCTGATAATACTGCATGAGCAATTAGGAGAAAAAATTACTGCTATGCCAAATGTTAAAACTTGGAAGTACTATTATGGAGTTACAGCCAATCCTTCATACGAAGAAATGAAAAATAATAACTTCTTAAGTGAATGGAGAGTACAGGATCGTGATAATAAAAATAGAAAAAAACGTAATACAAGGCCCTTTGATTTAGTTGATAAAAAGTTTATATCAGAACTGTACGAACAAACAGGCATGTTAGATATACTATTTCCTTTAACTTTTTCGTGCGAAGGAGATTACAATATATCAAAAAATTATACAACACATTGCGAAGAATGTTGGTGGTGTAAAGAAAGATTTTGGGCGTTTGGGAGATATGTATAATGCCAGCATGTAAAATGTTAGACAATCACATGTGCATTACAGTAAATGCAAAATGGCGCCCGTGTTGTAGATTCAACGAACATGTACAGCCTTGGAGTGAACGCATGAGTGTAGATGAATATACATTTGATGATTACCGTAATAGTGATTTTTACAAAAGTATTAAAGCTGCACAAGAAACTGGCTGGCACGAAGGGTGTAACGGTTGTAAAGTTGCTGAAGAAACTGGCAATATAAGCACACGATTGTTATTTGACAAAGCACTAAGTGGGACGCCAAATCAAGTAGAATATATAGAGCTTAGTCTAAGCAATGAGTGCAATCTTGCTTGTCGCATGTGTGGACCTTGGGCAAGTAGTACGTGGAGTAAATTAGTAAGCGAAAATGAAGATATAATTCGCCCCTTTCAAAAGCTACCTCTAGCCAGCGAATTAGGTATTGATTTCCTTAAACTTGTAAAAACGATAGACTTGAGTAAAGTAACTTCTATTAAACTACTTGGCGGCGAACCGTTTATTACGCCCCAGACTACAGACTTTTTAAAATATTTAGACGATAACAATATTATAGGCAATATTGAATTACAAACAAACACGAATGCAACATTCTTTCCTAAAAAATTAGAAAAATACTTAACAAAATTTAGACATGTTGCAATAAGTTTAAGTTTTGATGGAGTTGGAGCAGTAGGCGAATATATTAGACATAAAAGCAAATGGGAAGATACCCTGCCTATTATACATCAATGGAAAGAATTCTATAGAAAACATCAATATTGGTCAAACAGTTTAAAATTTGCTTCAGTAATAAATGCATATAATGTACATCATTTGCCGGAGATGGTAAAATTTTCAAAAGATGTCGGCATTCCGCTATCTTACAATATTATAAATGGTCCTAACAGATTACGTCTTGAAGCTCTTCCCCCTCAGTATGTAAACGATATAAAAGAAAGATTGAATACTGAAGCAACTAGGAATGTATATAAATATTTAGAACAAATGACGTGTAACGAAAATTACTTAAAAGAACTTGCAGAATATACAAACACACTAGACGAAATAACACAGACTAGTTTAAAAAATGTTAATCCATTACTTGCAAAATACCTTGACAAATTGTAATACGATGTTATACTTAGTGTATGTATAGGAATTAATATGATCGAACTACTAATAACTAATAAAGAAACTTATATTAACAGGTGTGTTGACTTTGTTAAATCTAACCATCCTGACAGAACTACAGAACATGACAAGTGTTATAGAGATCTAAGCTATATCTACGATGCAATTGTATTAGATTTAAAAAATAATACAACTGACGATATTCAAAATATAGGTGCTATGTTTTGGCATGCTGGTAAGTTGCAATTACAACACCCAGATGTAGAACTTAAAGTATACGATTATCTGCTTAGTATTATTTGTGCAGATATTCCTGCTATTGAGCAACAACTATCTGAATTAATTAATATATTAAAGTTAATAATTCAAAACGGTTTTGGATTTAAACACGGAAATACGTGTGATTTAGAACTAGTAAGTAAGATGCACAATTTAGCGCAGCATCGTCATAATTGGAAACCATTGACAGGCAACAAACCGTCTGCAGAACATATGGATTTAATTCTAAAAGCGGCTTCTGCAATGACACCGGCATTATCAAACGAATATAATTACAGAGTTGACGAAGTTCCAGATCACTTAAAAGAAGAGCTTTTTAAGAGTGTAATTAATTATTCTAATGCAGCAGCAGAATCAGGTAATCCTACGTATGCTACTGATAAAAACGAACAATTAATGGCGCCGACTGTATTATGCTATTCGTTGCGATACAATCAACATAACGATAAACTTGAACAATTTTGCGGAGACATGACAGTACGTGACCCTAATATATTAAACATTGGAATATGTGTGTGGAATACTGTTCTTACAGCAGAAGCATTAGGTTACAAAACATCGTTTTGTCAAATGACTACCTGGAAGCGAGACAATGCTAAGAAAATTCTTGGCTTACATACAGATGAAGTACAGTCGGAGTTTTTAACAAATAGAAATGGCGAGTGTACGTTTATGCCTATGTTCTTTTTAGCAATTGGCACCGAAGGAAGAGTGAATATCAATTCGCGTTCTCATAAATCAAAAGATATAATTAACAAGTTGAAATTTAATGACTGAAGATTTAAAATGGAGCAATTATGATTTTACCAAAATACCTTTTGACGATATTGTCAGTTTTGGTCAACGCACTTTGCTTTATCGTGATCTATTTACTGTTAGTTGGTTATTGGGGAGATTCTGTAACTACAAGTGTTCCTACTGTTGGCCTTATGCCCGTTCCGATCGTAAAGACCACAGACCTACAGAACTATGTTTACGAACAATTGACGAAATAAAAAGTCAGGCACGTGACAACGGCTTCAATTCTTTCCACTTCTCCTTGTCGGGAGGAGAGCCTACTTTCCATCCTGGATACTTGGACATACTAAAGCATCTCGCTGATGATGTAGATAACACAAATTACACAAGTGTTCATATGACATCAAACTGTTCACGTAATATGAAATGGTTTGAAGAATATGTAGAAGCAGTTAAACCGTTTCATCGTGCAAGTATTACAGCAAGTTTACACACAGAACATTTAAATACACGCGAGAAGATGCAAGACTTTGCTGACAAGTTAATCTTCTGTCAAGAGCATGATGTACAAGTAACTATCAACATGGTTATGGTTCCAGACTGGTTTGAAAGAGATTGGGAAAACGCATTGTTCTTCCACGAGCAGGGCATAAACGTCACGCTGAAGCCTCAAAGCGACCCTACAGCCAGTCGAGTAGTAGACGGATATACAGCAGACAACCTAAAGCGACTACACAACGGTATGCCGCAACGTGCGTACACAGAAAGCAAGCGTAAGTGGGAAGGTCGTCCTAAACCGACGTTTCAAGTTCCTACAGGCATCGGTAACCCTGATGCAAGTGTGCCTTGGCATTTCCAAGTTGAGTTTGAAGATAAAGACGGTAAAAAATGGTACATGGATCAAGCTGAACGCTTTAATGCATTCAACTTCAACAAGTTCAAAGGATGGAGTTGCAATGCAGGATATAGTGGCATTATTATACGCGAACCTGACGGTAGTGTAAAGCGTAGTTATAGTTGTCACGATGTACCACTTGGAAATATCGAAACAGGTTTTAAATTATTTAATGCTCCTGCACCTTGTATAACTGACAGTTGTGTAAGCAGCGCCGATTCAAAGATTCCTAAGCGGAAAGTTTATTAATGCATTATGCAGTATATAACAACATAATAAATCAAACTACTATAGATGAAATTTTAGAATTGTATCATAATAGTAAAGATATACGTGAAACAACAATGTCTATGGATAAATTAAATAAACCATGGACATTTGACGCTATTAGACAATTAGAACCTATTCTAAAACAGTATATTGATACTTCTTCTAATATAGGAGATAACGTATACATGCATAGTTACCCATATTTTCCTCACGTAGATATTTCTGACGATTATCCGTGTGTTAATGTAGTAATACCTTTATACATACACGAAAATAAAGAACAGAAATTTATTGTATTCGATCAATATGTAACAACTAACGCTCCTCGCACTTGGCTTGGAGATTTTAGTGTAAAAAATGATTTCAATAAAAATAAAAAATCAACATTTATGTACAAAGAAACTGACATTGCAGGATTAACAAATAACCCGATTGATCAAAAGTTTTACGATAGGTATCTTGATATATCTCATTTTACGCCTAATTTATTTTTTGGTATGTCAGGAACTGCTTTAGAATATAAGCCTGGTAATCTTATTATCTTTGATAGTAAGCATGTACATTGTACAGGTAAAATGGAAACAGATTATAAAATAGGTATAACATTGAGATTTAAAGGAAGTTTAAGATGAAAAATTTTGAAATTATTAAAGATCTTCCAGTACTTCCATTGTACGAAGAATTTAAAAATATGATTGAAAGTAAAAAAGTAAACTGGACTATTCATCGACAAATCTGCATTAATAGTATTCCAGGACTTACTTACGATACTGGATTAGGTGCTGCTAGTTTAGAATATGATTGGAATAATTACAAAACCTTGCCAGATGGAACTCTGCAGGTTCCTAAACGAGAAACAATTTTAACAGAAGAGGACTTCACAGCTATTTGTGATGTATTTAAAGGAACATTGTTTGAAGAAGTATACAATGCACTTAATGAAAAGTATATACTCGGAAGAGTTAGGCTCATGGAATCTAAACCAAAGACATGTTTAACATGGCATAAAGATACTTCTAAGAGGTTACATTTTCCTTTAACAACACACGAAGGATGCTTTATGGTCATCGACGACGAAGTTCAACACATTCCTCTCGACACATGGTGCCTAACACGCACTACACAGCCTCACACAGCGTTCAACGGTAGTAAAGAAGTACGTATACATCTTGTTGCTGTAATACTAGGAGAGCGTTGATATGAAGTATTATATTACAGGCACCCGACGAGGGTTGGGCGAAGCACTTGCAACTAAATACGAAACAGTGGATACACTAGAAGAATGTGATGTTTTCATTAATTGTAAACATAACGGATTTGAACAAGTTGAATTACTATATAAAGCGGCTGAATTAAACAAGCGCATTATTAACATAGGATCTAATTCACCTGATCAAGATAAAAAACAACCTTGGCCTTATGCTGTTGAAAAGTCAGCGTTAGACAAAGCCAACGAACAATTGTACTATCAAGGTGTACAAACATCAATTGTTAGATTTGGATGGTTTGATAGTCCAAGGGTTGCAGAAGTTAATGCGTATAAAATGAGTATTGAATATTGTGTAGGTGTAATTGATTGGGTATTAGCTCAACCGCATCGAGTAAAAGACATAACAGTTACACCATAAAGGATCGTACATGATTTATGAAAAAATGAAACCTGTCGTAGAGATAGATTTTGATTGGAATTTTAATCTATTATGGCAGGAATATGAAAGACTTCAGTTAGGACCGCAACCTAATTATGAATTTTTAGTCGATGGTAAACCTCGTCATAACACTCTACAAGGTATAAAAGTTTACGGATCTCAAGAGTACAGTGAAGATACAGATTCTTTGTTAATGCAAGAAGCTAAAAGATTTTGTAAACATTTTGGAATTACTGATGATATATTAGCACAATACTTATGGTTAGAAAAAGACTTTTACTTAAAATGGCATATTGATGATGTTACTAGATGCACATCATCTGTAAATGTTATTATGACAGAAGATCCAGCTCCTGTCTCGTTTAGAGAAGGAGAGTTTAAATACAAATGTGCAGCATTAGATGTAATGAAAGAACATTCTGTTACTAATAATAAAAATCAACGTGTGCTAATGAGAATTTCATTCAAAAATTTATCGCACAACGACTTAGTTAATAATTACATCAGTAAAAGGAAGATTGTAGATGTTTAAAGTGTTTGAAAACGCATTATCACAAGATACAATAGATAAAGTAATAGAGTATTTTTATTCGAATCCGGATCAGTGGATTCATCGTGCAGAAGATGCAGGAGTTATAAAAATTGATAATCCTTGGGAAAATATAAAAGATATAATACAACCAGAACTATTAAAATATTTTAAAGCTGAAAATGGACATAACGGCTGGATTTATAGACACGTATGGCATTATCATATACATGCAGACTGTTTTTTCGAAGAGCCTATGGTTAATATACTAATTCCTTTGTTTGTGCCTCCTGAACAAAAGCATAAACAATCTTTTATGGTATTTGATCAAACAACAGAATGGGCTAAAGCAAATGTTTGGAGAGAGCCTGATAAACCTGATGCTCCTTTTAAAATATGGTACGGGGGAGGAGGATCTCATCAAAGACCATGTGATGATCCAACTGTGCATGGATGTACTGATATTCCTATTGATGATAAACTATACGATGCTATTGGTACTGACAGTAAAGATTTTTTTCACGGACTTACAGGACATATCTTAGACTTTAAACCGGGAAATGTTATTATGTTTGATTCTACTCATCTCCATGCATTAGGAAAAATGGATAGTTGGAAAATGGGATTAGTTCTGCATTTTTGGGGTACAGTTGAGACATTAGTTCATGACATATAATCCGGTCGTAGAAGTAAATTTTGAATTTCCGAAAGAATTTTTATTAAAGTTCTTTAAGGAATATTATCCTGAAATGACCGACTACACTACTCCTGAATATTTAAAAAACATTACAGATCTTGATGATACTGTTCCTGGATTTAAAGTTGACGAAGAAAATTATTTCCATCAATCATTAACACCTATTGCAGAAGAATTTTGCAAAAAATATAATATTACTGATGCATATGTAACTCATTTTTTAGTTGTAGAGCCTAATGCATATCTTCCTTGGCACGAAGACGGAAAAGAAGCAACTTGTGCTCTAAATTGTTTGTTAAGTAATGACAACGTACCTGTAGAGTTTGAATCAGGTGAGTATTATTACAATACAGCTTTATTAGATGTGCGTAAAAGTCATAGAGTAAAAAACGGTCCAACACAACGAATTATATTTCGCATATCGTTTGTAGGCAATTCTACTTACGATGAAATATGTAATAAAATTTATAGTTGACGTAAATAACAAATAATGTTATAATAAAATAAAGAGATATAAAATGCATAAAAAATTAAGATGGTTAGTATTATTCCTGCATATTATTGCAATAGTCGGAGTAGTATATTATTGGAATCCATGGGGCATACTATGGTTTTTTGCAGGGAAATGGGTCTTTGCAAATTTAGGTATTGAAATAGGATACCATAGATTATTGTCCCATAGATCTTTTACAACTTCTTTGTGGAAAGAAAATATATTACTATTTTTAGGAGTATTTGCAGCATACGGCTCACCGTTGACATGGGCTGCAAATCACCGTGTGCATCATAAAAATTCTGATAAAGAAAATGATCCACATCCTTCTACAGAAACAGTAAAGACATTTTTCTGGTATAATGATCCGATTACAATTAATCCTATGTCTATTAAAGACTTATTAAAAAAGCCATTTGTAAAGTTTTTACACTATAATTACTTTAAAATATATTTTTCAGGATTGGCATTTTTCTTGTTAACAACTGGACCAGAATTTACATTATGGTTCTTTATTATGCCTGGCGCAATGACTCTTATTAACGGTGCAGTAATTAATATTATATGTCACCGTTTTGGATATAGAAATTTTGAAACAACAGATCACAGTCGTAACAACTGGTTAGTAAATTTATATAGTACAGGCGGAAGCGGCTGGCATAACAATCATCATAAAAATCCAGGATCTTATACAACAAAAGTAAGATGGTGGGAATGGGACTTCGACGGATGGATTATTAAGAATATCTTAATGCAGACTAAACATGCCTGACATAATAATATTCAATGACTGTAATGGTCCTTTAGGGTTCGGAAGATACGCCGGACCCTATCGTATTGCAACTGAACTGAGAGACAACGGATTCAGTGTTCAAACTATAGAATTTTTTGGCGATATGAGTGCTGAAGAAGTGTACAGTGTTATAGATGCACAAGTAACTACAGAAACACTGTGGGTAGGATTTGCTAGTACTTTATTCGGAAAACATATGACGTTTGAAGAAGATGTTAAAGTATGGACAACTCCGCCTATGGGAGGATTAAAACAACTTAACAACGTGTGGGCTACATTGTTTCCGCATACAGATGACGAAATGCAAGGGTTTATACATCGTATAAAAGGTATAAATTCTGAATGTAAAATTGTTGTCGGTGGATATAAGGCACTAGTTAGAGAGTTTGAAGGCATTGATTATTGGGTAGTAGGTCAAGGCGAAGGTCCTAGTGTTGCTATATCTAATCATTTAAAGTACAATACACCTCTTACATTTTTACCTTTAGAAGGAAGTAGAGTTGTATCGGACAAAATGTACGAATATACAAATTTTAACTCTAGTAAAATAACATGGCACTCAACTGATCATATTTTACCTGGAGAAGATCTTCCAATAGAAACTGCAAGAGGATGTATTTTTAAATGTGCATTTTGTGCGTTTAATCTTAACGGTAAAAAGTTTGGTGATTTTACAAAGCAAGCAGATATATTACGAGAAGAACTAATATATAATTACGAAAACTTTGGCACAACTGGATATATGGTATCGGACGACACACTAAATGATAGTGTCCACAAAGTAGAATACTTGCACAAAATTATGACCAGTTTGCCGTTTAAGCCAAGACTTACTGCATATTTACGATTAGATATTATAGCAAGCAAGCCTGAAACAATTCCACTATTACATGAAATGGGGTTGTCGTCTACTAATTTTGGCATAGAAACGTTTAATAGGACAGCCGGACGTGCAATAGGAAAAGGAGCAGATCCAGGCCTTATAAAAGAAACGTTGTTTCAACTACAAGATGCCTGGGGCGATGATGTATTTACAACAGCTAATTTTATAGTAGGATTACCGTATGAAAGTAGAGAAAGTTTGTTAGAGACGTACGAATGGTTGCATAGGCCCGATGTGCCGCTGCACGGTATGAGTGTCAACAGGCTTTACATTAAGCAATATAATAGAGGAATCAATCCTGAAGTATCAGACGAGCAAATGATTAAATACGGATTTGTCAAAGCACCTGATGGGTGGCAATATAATGCAGTAAGCAAAATTGAAGTAGATCCTAAAAAATATAACATGGAATACGGCAACGATGAATATTTTATATGGCGTAATGAACATATGGATTTTATAGAAGCTGACAAATACGTTGATATGTTTTATGCAGATCCTCGAAATGCTACAAAGAAGTTTAGTCTTGCAATGTTCTTGAATTATAATAGAATGATGAATTTAGGATATAATCGAGAAGAACTGATGACCATGTATCAAAACGACCCCAATGTTGCTATTGAAGCAATTAAACGTAGAAAAACCCTTAAGGACGAATACCTTGGAAAAATACTGTCGAATTACAGATCTAAATAATGCAGATCTAGCTGAGTTTCGCAAACGTGCAATAATAGAGTGCGGAGGTTCTGACGAACACTTACATTATAAAGGTTACCATAGTAAATTTATGGAAATATTAGATAAAAATAATGTAAAAAGAAAAGAAGATATTTACAGATTTACAGACGAAAAATGGTACAGGACTAAGTTTGATCACATAGATACTTTTTATGCAGCTGATGGAAAAATTACTTCAATTTCTGGTGTTATAGAATATAATAACTGGGTAAGAACTGCTGTGTATCAATTTGCATTAAGAGAGTATTCTAAAGAATATCCTTCAAGATATTTTTGGAAAGGCGGATTCTTAGAACGTGCAATCGAATATGCTAAAGTAAATAATAAAAAAGGTGTTTTTATGACATTTTATCCGCATAATGCACAACTCAAAGCATTGTGTAAAAAACTTATTGACGGTACTGGTATTCCGACAAGTACAGGAAATTATGAACTTATTCGTGCATTAAAATTTAAAGGTATGCATAGCTTTAATGATGTAGATCAAAACTTCTTTGTAATTGAATTAAACAATAACCAATTTAATATTGATGAAATACATCAAGCCCAATAGCATACTTTTCCTGGACTATTATCTTCAAGATAAAGGTCTTCCTTGAACCAATGATACAAAATTCTAGGCTTGCTCTTAAAAACACATAGTTTTTTAATATCTTCAGATATTTCAATCATAATGTTTTCTGGTCTATTAGCTATATCAAAACACAAGTGTGTGTCCGACAACGCATAGGGCTTAATTCTATGCCAATATATATCTTTAGGATAATGCCACATATAACTATAACTAGATGTAATTAAGTTAATTTCTTTCGGCCAATTATCTTCCGGAGACAACATTGTAAAATTATCTAAATTAACATTACTATGTTTTGCGAAATCTATAAAAAGATTCCAGTCATTATAAAATCCGTGATCTTTATTCCATTGCCCTGATAGCAGTTTTTCTCTATCAAATTGCGATTTGTCTAGTAGAAAAAAATTGCCGCCGTTTGCATATTTGTATAAAACTAAATCTAAAATGCTAACACCGGATCCTATATCAAGTATTGTGCTGTTACTAGAAATATTATCAAACACTCCTAGCTGCTCTCTTTCTTGAAATCTTTTTGAATAGTCTCTGCTTACAATATTGCAATAATAAGCAGAGTCTTCTTCATTGATGTATCCGTGAAATAATCCTATTTGATGCCCAACTAACTTTACAAATTTTTCAAAATCTGTGAAACTTAATTCAATATCTCCTTTATATAACGTAGATACAATTAGTTTATACATGCATTACAACACTTTACTGATAGGTAGTCTATTATCAAAGTTGATCCAAAGTACTACTCTATGATTAGGACCATTATGTTCTACATCATGTGGCATTCTATGATTAAAGAAATAAGGATTATCCGAAGGAATACGTTCGATTAATTCACAATCGTCTTCGGGATACGCATAATATTGATACATTAATCCTTCGTCACCACCGTAAAAATTTGTTCTGATCATTTCTTTATCTTTATTTCCCAAGTGTTTATACAGTAGTGTAAACGAGTCTTCATAACCCCAAATAGGAAAAAGAATTCTTACAGGCCCTTGATGCATAAAATACTCATCAATATGTATGTGTCCTAAAAAATGCCCGCCGGGTTTAGTTGCATGGACTCCGAAATCCATTACACGATCTTTAATACCAAACATATCTAACATTTCTTGCATTTCAGGAATATCCATGAACATTTTGAAAGCTTCTTTGTCATTATTAAAATGTTCGCCTGCTAATGCAAACCATGCATCACTATGCGCCATACCAGTATTAGGTACTATCTCTTTTAATTTGTCTCGTAATATATTAGTTTTTTCAAATAATATTTCTTTATATCTATGTTCTATGTATTTCATTTATACATCCTTTTACCTATTTATACAGCTACAAGCTGATTTAATTCTTTCTGTATCAGTGAATGATAATTTTCAATCCAAGCATCATTTTTTCTGTAGAGTTCTTCGGGCATACTTGCATCCTTTAACATACAGAATGCTTCTTTGTGTGTATATCCTAAACTGCGCATACGAGGATAACTCCAGAAATTTGTAAAGCCTTCTAACGCCTGATCAAATCCGCTATAGCGATTATGTTTACCTAATTGTCTTTTCCATTCTTGTGCAATTTCCATACATTGTGTAAAGTTTAATGTATCATGTTCCCAGTAATATGGTTTAAAGTTTAATTTTTTAAAACCATATTTTGCACTATCATTGTTGAAGTCGTCTTGAGCTCCTGTTCGATAGTCAGGTGGCCGAATGTATAAAACTTCAAACAATATTTTATCAATGTATTCTTGTTCTAGCAAGAAATCTAGTGTGTCTTGTAAACTTTGTTCTGTTTCTCCTACAAGGCCGATAATAAAGCTAGCAAGGATGAACAGTTCTTCTCCCGCTTTTTCTTTCATCCAGCGGATAATTTCTTTGATCTTATCTGGATGCAATCCTTTACCTGCAATTTTAGCAGCATCGTGGTTAAATGTTTCTACACCTAGAAATACACCCTTACATCCTGACTCTAGCATTAAGTCTAACATTTCTGGATACTTGTGAAACATGTCAGGTCGAGTATAAGCAATCCACTCTGCTTTAAACGGAAGACTAGTGAACACTTCGTGTATCATTTTTACCTTTTCCATACTATCATTAATAGTATCGTCAGTAAAACTATAACCAGTAACTCCGTAATTTTTGTAATTGTCGATTACTTCTTGTCTAAATTCTTCAATGGGCTTGAGTGTTGTACCAAACTTGTCATACATACAGAATTTACAACCAAATTTGCATCCTTTGCTTACTTCTAATGGAAGCCATTCGCCCTTTTGTATAGCGTCATTGCTATCCCATTTGACACGAATGCATTTAGCGTTGCCATTTCTGCCTGCACTAGCACCGTCACTGACAAATAATGTATTATACCTATATTGCACATGACGTAAATCTAATTTATTGTTAATGTAGTTAGGTACTGACTCTTCTGCATAGCCGTGTATAACACAATCTACGTACTTGCGCATTGCTTCGGGCATATTTGGATTATTGTTTAGAACATATTCTTTATACCAAACATCGCATAAATGTCCTCCTAACATAATTTTAGCATTAGGTGCCAGTTCTTTTAATTTTGCAAACCAATTAACAAGATCTTTATGATCAGTAAACCATAGATTAAACTCGTTAACTCGCACATTAGCAGTATTATGTAAGAATGTAGTACTGATACCGATATATTTTGTATCTTCGTTTACAATAGATTTTAAGTATTCAAAGAAGTTTGGAATCTTTGTAAAATAGTCGATTACTGTTACAGACATATCAGGACAATTATCTAAGATAGTTTGTTTTACAACATACGGTCCTAAATATCGAGACCAAAAGTTCCACTTATTTAACTTCTCTGGATTTACACGTCTTTCGCTTTTGTGTGTGTTATCGATTTGTTTAGCACTAAACACATCGTTTAACAATACTACATCAGTCATTTGTTCCCTTTAGAGCTTCTTGTGAATCTAAACTTATAATAAGATGGTTTCGCGGCGTTGTTCCTGCATTAACAGCATAATGCTTAACGCCAGGATTTACAAGCCACACACTACCATCAGCTGGTATATGAAATTTTACTTCATTTCCGTCTTTATCCCAACCGCCGTTATAACACTCATCATTGGTTTCTAGTGCAATATGCAACCTTACGCCGTACAGTGTGTCATAATCAATATGCGGTTTAACTTCGCTGTTTGGAGCAAGATTAGCAAAGCGTGTTCGATGCGCTCCTTTAAACGTCTCTAATACTTCGCGCAAGTAAGGAGGAACATCGTCTTTTACTTTACGATACCACCGCTCGTCTGCTTTAGGATCTTTTTTAGCAACTCTAGTATCCCATGCACTGCCGCTCAGTTCTGTGCGTTGACTTAAATCATATGTGTCATCAAACTCAGTTAAACTAAGTTGTTGGTAACTAGTGTGTTCCCAATCTAAATCACATACGCAGTCTACCTTCTCAAGTTCTTCTTCTTTAAAAAACATTTTAGGAAGTTTTGTATGTGTTTCACACATATGAGCATAATCACTACCTAGTCCGTCCCAGACTTTGTCTGCGGCAAATTGTGTAAGTTCTGCTTTAAGTCTGTCGATGTCAAATCTGTAATCAAGTCTTCTAATGACTGGTAGTTCGAAGCGACTTTTCCATGTTGTAGACATTTTATTCCCCAATATATTTCTGATACACTATTTACGCTCTTGGACCACAGGTGCGGCTTTGAGACACTTTTGGTATTGTTCAATTAAAAACCCTCCTAGATCCCAACGGCCAAATCTAAATTTGCCAGGATAATCGTGATGAACTTTATGATAACCTTCTCCCCATGTAGTAATAGCTAAGATTAAATCATTGTTTTGAGTATTATTCCTATGACTAGTACTAACAATTAGAGATCCGCCATTCCATAGTAGCATTGCAGGAACAAGCCATGCGTATACTACTGCAAACGGATCTATGAGATACAATATAATACCATATGCTAAATTAATTTCAAAGTACCATTTATGCTGCCATACATAAAATTTATCCTTCATCAAATCAACTACATATCTAGGATTTACTTTGCTAAACATACTTAAAAAGTGTGCATAGAACCAGCCTTTAAAACCTGGAGAATGTGGATCTTTCTCAGTGTCAGCATGCTTGTGATGCTCTCTATGTATAGCAACCCATGCAATTGCACTACCTGTCATACCAATAGTTGCAAATAGTGTAAATAGATATTCTACCCATTTAGGCGGATTCCACGATCTATGACTTAGTAGTCGATGATAAGTCATTGTCATTCCAAGGCATCCGTTAAGAAAGTAAACGAATATTGCTATTCCCCACATCCATAGATCCCCGTATATAATCATAGGTATAAGACTCAAATGTGCAATAATTTGCGCAGATAAAACTGTATATTTATTATTTGGTATCATAAGTAATTCCTGTTATTGTATAATAATAACATATTTAATTAATTTTGTCAAGAGAAAAGGCAGTCATTTTAACTACTGCCTTTTGGGTATTTATGCTGCTGCTGTGCCGTCGTCAAGATTAATCCAGCCACCGTTTTGGTAACCTTCGAATCTATTGTTAGTACTATTATAAATAACCATACCGTTTGCAGCAGTTAGTGCATTACGTTCTGTAGTAGATAAACTACCAAACTGTACAAAGCCGTCAATATTTGCATTGCCATTTACATCTAACACTTCGGCAGGATAGTTTTTACCTACGCCTAGTTTAGACTCAGTCCATACAAGTAAAGTTGATTCTGTACTAAACGTACCAGTTGGGTCGTTTCCAAGTAAAACAGCATTTCTCGAACCAAAGATTAGTGAGGTAACAAGTGGACCGCTAGTATCGTTGCGTTCGAAAAGTATCGAACCGTATTGTAGCGAATTGTCTAAAGATATATCTGATGTTGCAGATCTGCTAAGGAATAATCTACTTGTGTCATTTAAGCTAGTAAATCTAGTATTGACTGCACCGGCACTACCGTCGTCTTTTTGTACAGTTAGTGTATCTTCTGGAAGTTTTATTCTACCAGTAATAGCAGAACCACTAATACTAATATTATTAGAAAAAATGTCTCTATTAATACCATCTACGATTGGTGAACTATCGTCGCCGAATATACTACCTTTAATATCAATTTCGGCGATTCCTGTTAATGCTCCTGCAGGTATTGTTCCAGTTGTTGCGTCAAATAATACAGAACTATCATCAGCAATTATACTAGCATTAACACGACTTGCAGTTATTTGATTTTCAACATTAAGTTGATTAATCCAGGCCTCTTTCCATTGTTTAGAACTAGATCCAAAATTCCATACAATATCAGTATCGGGCAATAAATGACCACTAATTTCGCCGCCGATGTTAATTAAATCATTTCCAACACCATCACCTAAATTAATAGTTCCAGTAGCAGTAATAGTACCTGTAATATTTATATTACCTGTTCCAGTAATGCTATTACCATTTAAGTCTAAATTACCGCCTAATTGTGGAGTAGTATCAGCTAGTACAGAATCAATTGTATTTGCAATACTAGTAATACCGCCAGTGGTAGTTCCGTCACCAACATATAACTGTTTGGTGTCTGTTGTAAATATTAATTCGCCCGCTAATGGTGTAATTGCTAATCGTTCTGCATTAGTGCCGCGTCTAACTTGTAAAGCCATGTATAAACTCCTGGATAGTATTGTTCATA
>Ga0255773_10000836_pt1 | contig 32141 bp, 30 predicted proteins | sample 011ome_17_FD_179971 | JGI IMG/M metagenome (GOLD analysis project Ga0255773, IMG submission 179971) | Coastal salt marsh microbial communities from the Groves Creek Marsh, Skidaway Island, Georgia - 011502XT metaG (version 2) | ecosystem: Environmental > Aquatic > Marine > Intertidal zone >... | reverse complement strand
GGTTGCTCACTCAGTGCCGCAATAGGATTATCTGCGCCCATAGAGCCAATGGCTTCTTTGCCCTCATTGAACATAGGAAGCAATACACGCTCCACCTCTTCCTTAGTATACCCGTGGAAGCGTAAACGCTCCTCATAGGTGCTGTTTCCTAAGGCCTTTTCATTCACCGTTGGAAGATCTTCTAGCCTGAGCTCGCCTTCAGCCAACCACTGACCATAAGGCTTGGCTTTACAAATCTCCTCTTTAAGCTCTTCGTCGGTAATAATGCGGCCTTGTTGCAGGTCTGCAACAAACATTTTACCAGGCTCCAGACGGCCTTTCTTCAACACATTTGCTGGGGCTACTGGCAATGAGCCGGCTTCAGACGACATGACCACCATTCCGTCTTTGGTTAAGGTGTAGCGCGAAGGACGTAATCCGTTGCGATCAAGCACGGCACCTACCACCTTTCCGTCAGTAAACGACAACGAGGCCGGACCATCCCAAGCCTCCATGAGGTGGGCGTGGTATCCGTAGAAATCCTTTTTGTACTGCGGCATGTTGGCGTCATTTTCGTACGCCTCTGGCACCAACATCATCATCGCATGCGGAAGGGAACGACCAGAGGCCGTTAAAATCTCAACGACATTGTCGAGGTTCGAACTGTCCGAACGACGCACATCACAGATGGGGTGAATGAGTTCTAACTCTTGTTCAGAGAATAAGCTGTCCTTAAATAAGGCCGTCTTACTGCTCATCCCGTTTACGTTACCTGCAATAGTATTGATCTCACCGTTGTGCGCGATGTAGCGGAACGGCTGGGCCAATTTCCATTTTGGAGTCGTATTGGTTGAAAAACGGCTGTGGACGAGGGCCAAAGCACTTTCAAAAGTATCGCGTTGAAGGTCTAAGAAGTATTGCTGCAACTGCTCCGTAGTCAATTGACCCTTGTAAATCAAGGTTCTGCAACTGAGCGAGCTGATGTAAAAACTATCGTAAGATAACGGGAATAGCTGGTGAATGGTGCGGTTAGCGTATTTGCGTAAAACGACCATCTTACGCTCCAAAGTATCTTCGTCCATTGCCTCTTTTGGGGCAACGAAAAACTGAATATGCGTGGGTTCTGAGTCCTTAGCGCTTTTTCCAAGCGGTTCGTTGTTGACGGGGATATTACGGTAACCAATGAGTTCCAATTGAAAATTGGTCACGTATTTCTCTAACTCTAAAATACACTTACGCTGTAAGGATTTCTCTTTTGGAAAAAATGTATTACCCACACCGTAGGTACCGGCTGTTGGGAGAGCGAATCCAAGATCTCGCGCCTCCTTTACTAAGAATTCATGTGGAATCTGCACAAGTATGCCCGCGCCATCACCGGAAGTCGGCTCTGCGCCCTGTCCCCCCCGGTGCTCCATGTTTTCGAGCATGGTGAGAGCACCTTGTACTACGTTTCTAGATTTTGAACCATTTAGGTTCGCAACAAAGCCGATTCCGCAGGAGTCGTGCTCAAAGGACGGGTGGTAAAGTCCGTCTTGTTCCTTATTTTCCTGTGATAGATCCGAATGATGCTTAGTCATAAACAACTTTTTTCGGTTGGATTTATAAGGGAATTGCAAATTTATTGAATAAAACGCAATTATTATAGGTATTTATTAAATCAGATTCAATAAATAACCGATTAGCTTAAACTAAATGCAATGAATGCACGTAAAATCATCATAATCACTTCGTTGCCAATACTTATCCCACTTTTGTTGATGAAGGGCTGCCAATCTTTTGCTAGGACGATCTACAATAGTATGGACTGCAACCAATTTAATATTGATCATATCGAACTTAGAACGGGGATTGATGTCCCGCAAGTAGAGAGGAATTATTGCGATCTAACCGATACTTCTCGTACCGTCAGCTTTCAACTATTAAAAACCGGAGACGATAAAAGAGCCTATGCAGAGAAGTATTTCAAGTGGTCAAAAGGATCACTTTTTAATCAAAAAGGTTCTAATTCCGATACTCGTTGGTCAGCGCAATTAGATACTGTAACTTCAGAACTTGTATTTAAACTGCATTACAAATGAGCCAATTTGAAGAACATTATGTCAATCGATCCAACTGGATTCGAGCTGCAGTACTCGGTGCTAATGACGGAATACTCAGTGTAAGTAGTATTGCAGTCGGCGTTGCTTCTGCTACCGAAAAAGTAGAACCCATCGCCATTGCATCGTTAGCAGGTTTGGTTGCCGGCGCCTTGAGTATGGCCGCTGGAGAATATGTAAGTGTGAGTAGCCAGGCTGATATCGAAGCAGCAGATATAGCCCGCGAAGCCAAGGAACTTGAGGAAATGCCGGAATTGGAGGAAAAAGAATTGGCCAAAATCTACGAAAGACGAGGGCTAACAGCTGAAACTGCAGCTGAAGTTGCCCGACAACTGCACGAGCACGATGCCCTAGCAGCACATGCTCGAGATGAACTTGGAATTAATGAGATAACCGCTGCCAAGCCTTTACAAGCGGCAGGTGCGAGCGCCTTAAGCTTTATTCTTGGCGGACTTCTACCCTTCACTCTAGTGTTCTTATTTGAGCCCCAACAACTCTACTGGGCAGAATATGTCTTCAGTATTTCATTCCTCACCTTGTTGGGAGGAATAAGTGCTAAAATTGGCGGAAGTTCAATACTCAAAGCAGTTACACGCGTGGCCATATGGGGAACCATCAGCATGGGACTGAGTGCGCTCGTAGGTACTTGGGTCCAAGTTTAGCACTACCTTTGCCGCAATGGCGACAAGAATCAACAAATACCTCAGTGAGATAGGACATTGCTCAAGACGTGGAGCGGATAAACTGCTTGAACAAGGCAGAATTACTATCAATGGAAAGGTTCCTGAATTGGGTGAAAAGGTTCAAGAAGGAGATGTAGTTGCGGTTGACGGAGTAATCGTAGGCCAGCGAACGGAAAAACACGTATACATTGCATTGAACAAGCCTAGAGGAATCGTTTGCACCACTGACCGACGCGTTGAAAAAGACAATATCGTAGACTTTGTCGGTCATCCTCAACGTATTTTCCCTATTGGTCGACTAGATAAGCCCTCTGAAGGCTTAATCCTAATGACCAGCGACGGTGATATTGTCAATAAAATTCTACGTGCGCGGAACAATCATGAAAAGGAATATGTGGTTCACGTTCACAAGCCGATCAATCAAGATTTCATCACCAAAATGCGCAACGGAGTACCCATCCTTGATACAGTGACACGAAAATGCCGTGTAGAGCAAATTGGTCCACGCAGTTTCCGCATTGTATTGACTCAAGGATTAAACAGGCAGATTCGTCGTATGTGTGAGTACCTCGGTTATCGAGTTACACGGTTAAAACGTGTACGCATTATGAACATTCAACTGGATCTTCCCTTGGGAGAATGGCGTGACTTAAAGAGACACGAATTGGCAGAGTTAAGAAGGTTGTGCGAGTCGAGCAGTAAAACGCATTTTTAAGCGTTTTTTTAGCTTTTTTGAGCATTTTTCGGTCAATTTTAACCTATTTTCAAGCAAAACTCACACAAAATGGACGCAGATCAAATTTTCAAGATTGCCAATTCCCTTGCCTTTTTTAGCTGGATTCCTTTACTCATCGCTCCGTTTAATACCCGAATTCGCAACGTCTTATTAAGCACTACAATTACCTTGCTTTCGCTGACCTATGCCCTACTGTTTTTCCAAACATTTGATGCTGGTGCAATGGAATCGTTTTCCATTCTTGACGGAGTTATGACTCTGTTCTCCTCTAAAGAAGCAGTACTCATTGGATGGATCCACTACTTAGCGTTTGATCTTCTAGCGGGTATATTCATCGCCAAGAATGCTGAGAAGCACCAACTCAATCCATGGATCGTACGCCCTATCTTCTTATTTACTTTCATGGCAGGGCCGTTAGGCTTTCTGTTATACGTGATTTACAAAACCGCAGCGACCAGAAAATACTCGTTTGAATGATGATTAGCGCCCAAATCCAGTTCATTCCACTCCACGCTACCGAGCCTATGGTGGAAGTTGACGCTGCAATTGCACTCATACAAGACTCAGGACTATCCTACGAAGTTGGCCCTTTCGGAACTAGTGTAGAAGGTTCAAAAACAGCGGTTCATAGGTTAATTGATGATCTCCTTTCATTAACCACCTCCAAAGAATTTCTTCTAAACGTTCAATACCATGTGGGCGAGAACCGATTGTCCAATGCAGAAAAGGTCGCAAAGTTCAGATAGATAGCATTTTCAGTGGCGTTTTGAGTGTTATATTTGCGGCCGACATTCGGAACACTCACTAAAACACCACATATGTCTAAGATTCTTTATACGAAGACTGACGAAGCCCCAGCATTAGCTACCTACAGCTTCCTACCTATCGTTAAAGCGTTCACTTCAAAAGCCGGTATTGAAGTTGAAACAAGAGATATCTCGCTCGCAGGGCGCATTTTAGCGAACTTCCCTGACTTTTTAAAGGAAGATCAACGCATCGCAGATGCTTTGGCCGAGCTTGGCGATCTAGCCAAAACTCCAGAAGCAAATATTATCAAGCTTCCTAACATCAGCGCCTCTATTCCGCAGCTTAAAGCAGCTGTCGCTGAACTACAAGCAGCAGGTTTTGCCCTTCCAAATTACCCGGAAGAGCCAGCAAACGAAGAAGAAAAAGCTATCAAGGGTCGATACGATAAAATCAAAGGTTCTGCTGTAAACCCAGTTTTACGAGAGGGAAACAGCGACCGTCGTGCACCTAAAGCGGTTAAAAATTACGCGCGTAAACACCCGCACTCTATGGGTGCTTGGACTTCCGATAGCAAAGCACACGTAAGTAGCATGCCAGAAGGTGATTTCTACGGTTCAGAGGTAAGTACTACGGTAACTTCTGCTACATCTGCAGATATTGTCTTCACGAATGCATCAGGAGAGAAAACCACTTTAAAATCAGGTATTGCACTTCAAGTAGGTGAAATCATCGATGCGGCCCGCATGAACATGGGTGCACTCAAAGCATTCTTGGCGGAGCAAGTAGCTGAGGCCAAAGCACAAGGTGTACTTTTCTCTTTGCACATGAAAGCAACTATGATGAAAGTGAGTGATCCTATCATATTTGGTGCCTGTGTTGAAGTATTCTTCGCTGACGTTTTTGAGAAATACGCTACAGAATTCGCTGACTTAGGTGTTGATGTACGTAACGGTCTTGGCGATGTATACGCGAAGATTGCCAACCTCGATGACGCTAAGCGCGCAGAAATTGAAACCGCATTAGCTACAGCTATTGAAAACGGCCCAGACCTAGCTATGGTTAATAGCGACAAAGGCATTACCAACCTTCACGTGCCGTCTGATGTCATTATTGATGCATCTATGCCAGCAATGATCCGTACTTCAGGTCAAATGTGGGATAAGGACGGAAAACCAAGAGACGCGAAAGCCGTCATTCCTGACCGCTCCTACTCTAGTATCTACCAAGCGACTATTGATTTCTGTAAGGAAAATGGCGCGCTTGACCCAACCACTATGGGTAGTGTAAGTAATGTCGGCCTAATGGCACAAAAAGCCGAAGAATACGGTTCTCACGATAAAACTTTCCAGCTCAACGAAGCAGGAACAGTGGAAGTAATCGCTGATGGCGCTGCTCTTCTTACACAATCTGTAGAAGCTGGTGATATTTTCCGCATGTGTCAAGTGAAAGATGCCCCAATCAAAGACTGGGTGGGTCTTGCAGTTCGCCGTGCTCGTGCGACAGAGACTCCTGCTGTATTCTGGTTGGATGAAAACAGAGCGCACGATTCAGAGCTTATCAAGAAAGTCGAAGCCTACCTGCCAGAGCATGATATAGATGGTCTCGATGTATTCATCATGGCGCCTAAAGATGCAACGATATTTAGTTTGGAGCGCATCGTTCAAGGTGAGGATACCATTTCGGTTACAGGTAACGTTCTGCGCGATTACTTGACCGATTTGTTCCCAATTCTTGAGGTGGGTACTTCAGCGAAAATGTTGAGTATCGTTCCACTAATGAACGGCGGAGGCTTGTTCGAAACTGGAGCTGGTGGTTCTGCACCTAAGCACGTACAGCAATTGACTGCGGAGAACTACCTGCGTTGGGACTCATTGGGTGAATTCCTAGCACTTGGGGTAAGTCTCGAGCACTTTGCGGAGAAAGACGGCAACGAAAAGGCTGCTGTACTATCGAGCACGCTTGACGATGCAACCTCTAAGTTCTTGGATACAGATAAGAGCCCTACACGTCGCCTAGGCGGCATTGACAACCGCGGCTCACACTTCTATTTAGCTATGTACTGGGCACAAGAATTGGCCGCTCAAGACAAGAATGCTGAGCTCAAAGCAACCTTTGCTCCACTTGCAGAGGCGCTTGCTTCAAACGAAGATAAGATCGTTGAAGAGCTCATCGCTGTACAAGGAGATGCTGCTGATATCGGTGGATATTACTTCATGAATGACGCACTCGCGGGCGCTATTATGAGACCGTCAAGCACCTTGAATACAGCAATTGACAACTTCTAAGTTTAGAGATACTAGAAAAGAAAAACCCGGCGCTGCGCGCCGGTTTTTTTATGCTTAAAATTTTCGTTTCTACTATTTGCCGAAAGCAAATATCAAAGGAATGTGTAACCGCACGGCCCAACTCCTTTCGTCATGAGCGGCACCCGGAAACTTTTCTGTGGTCCAATTCTCCCCCAGCACATATCCGTTTTCCATTAAAACGACATTGATATTGTTCTGAAACGGCTCATACATCGCGTCAAGGGTCTCTGTTCCATAATCGAAGTATATCTTGCCAACGCGCTCGGGAATAATGTTCTGCTTAACGTAGGCATTAAAGACAGTAGGAATTTCCTCATTGGGAGCAAAACCTCCCGGCCAATGAGTACTCATACAGAGCGCCGTACCAAAAATATCTGGATACTCTCCAATCGCATACATACTCATTAATCCGCCCATAGAACTGCCCATAATCGCCGTTGATGCTGCAGAAGTTTGCACTTGGAATTGGTCATCGATAAAAGGCTTCACCTCTTCTACCATATAACGGAGGTAATTATCACTATTCACACTAAAAGTGGAATCTGATCCGTAGCGTTTTGAAATTTCTGAAAGTACAGAGTCTGAAAACGCAGCCTGTAACTGAGCTGCTGGTTTTTGTGGAAAATATTCAAAGTTTCTACGCTGACCGCCATTGTACAAAGCAACAACAATCGTTGGTGCAATGACATCATCGGTAATCAAGCTGTCTAGGATCTCATCTACACGCCATTCCTGACCGTTCCAAGTCGTGGTTGCATCAAAAAGCATTTGCGCATCGTACATGTACAACACGTTGTGCTTTTGGGTACCATTGTAAGAAGACGGGAGCCAGATATCTAAAGGACGTGCAGGAATAAATTCACTGGCTAATTCCGCGCGCAACAAGGTCCCTGCAGCTACACCTTCAATAGTGTCTAACACCACAGAAGGTGCCTCCACGACAGGTAAACTATTAGGTTGCTGAACACAACTAAATAGAAGCATACTTAGAGTAATCGAAATAAATCCCTTCATTCTTACTTTACCCATAAGATCAAGGTTTCCATTGGCCCCACTTCAATGGCACCATTACTCAAATCAACCTTTTCCTCAGTAATCAAATTTTCACCGCTCGTAGCCCCCTTTAGTCCTTGCGAGTATCTAGCGAGGTCAATGGTTTTACCTTCTTTATTGCGGTTGGCAACCACCATAATATTTTCAGATTCAAAAGTTCTGAAGTACACGTAGATTTCTCCTTGAGGAATGTAATGCAATAATTCTCCGGAGTTCAGCGCACAGCTGTTCTTGCGAAGATTGGCCAAGGTTTTGAACCAATTCTGTGCCTCCAATTGCTGCGGCGTTAGGCCTTCTCCAGTGAAAGCATTCACAGGATCACCTTCCCAACCACCCGGGAAATCAGTGCGGATAATACCATGATCATTGGTTCCTGGGTTGGTCATTAAAATTTCAGTTCCATAGAAGACCTGAAGGGTACCTCTCATGGTAAAATAGATGCTCATCGCCATCTTCCACAAATCAAAATCTTCATCCAACTGTGTGTAAATACGGCTCATATCGTGGTTGTCCGGGAATATCATGATGTTATTCACGTCACCGTACATGTAATCATTAGCGAGGCTTTCGTATACCTTGGTCATACTACTTCTCCAGCCCGTTTCCCCTTTCAGGCCTTCGGTTATCGCAGTCTGAAGCGGGAAATCCATTACACTCGGTAAATAGCTTTCGTAACCGTCGCCACGTACAGCATCGCTTTGCCAATAGCTAATCAATGAAGGATCGCTCACCCACTCTTCTCCAACGATGTTGAAGTTCGGGTACTCGTCTAATATTCCTTTGGTCCAATCGGCCAAAAACTGCTTATCTGGATATGGCCATGTATCCATACGAATCCCGTATAAATCAGCATACTCGATCCACCAAATTGAATTTTGAATTAGGTAACGGGCCAATTGCGGCTGACGTTGATTCAAATCCGGCATGGTCTCTACGAACCAACCGTCGTGAAACACCTTTTGGTCTACCTCTGCCGCATGCGGGTCAAAGCGACTAACCTTCATGTGATTCGTCTGTGTAAACTCGTCCCACTGATTCACCCAATCACTGCTTGGCAAATCATTCATCCAACGGTGGTAGCTGCCGATATGGTTGGCCACCTGATCCATAATAAGTCCAATACCCAACTCTTTGGCTTTCGTACTCAGTCGCTTATAATCTTCATTCGTGCCGTAGCGAGCATCTACATTGTACAAATCCGTCATGGCATAACCGTGGTAGCTGTAATCCGGCATGTTATTTTCCAGTGCAGGATTTAGCCAAAGTGCGGTGATGCCTAGTTCCTTGAAATAATCAAGATGATTTTCAATACCGGTAAGGTCTCCACCGTGACGTCCACCCTTGAATTCACGATTCAGTCCTTCAAGCATCCCTTTCACCATATCATTGGCAGGGTTACCGTTGCTGAATCGGTCCGGCATCAATAAATAAATATTATCGGCCGAAGAAAAACTCTTGCGCTCGGCACTCTTCGCGCGACGCTCTTCAATACCGACGAGCAATGTTCCCACCTTTTTGCCTTTTGTGTTTCTAAAGGTCAATTTATGCTGACCTACAACTGCATCCGAAGGGATATGTGCCGTAACGAATAGGTAATTAGGGCTTTCCAAGGCTATCGAGCTGATGATATTCAAAGTTTTTGAGGAGGCTTCCAATTTATGGATGTCAGAACCGTATACCATAAACTCGACGGTATCCATATTCATGCCTTTCCACCACGTAGGCGGTTCAATTTTCTCAAGTTTTTGCGCCGATAACCCCAAGGAAATCAACACTGATAGGAGTGTTAGTTTTAGCTTCATGCTCATCATTTGTGTTACCCACTAAAAGTACAACTTGATTAGTTTTTTACCTCACATTTGATAAAGACCCCGTAGTTTTGCACAAAAGATGAGCAAATGCCCAGATTGAAGCTACAACAAGAAGTCCTAGAAGCTCTAGAAGCCAATGAGTTTTTGCCTTTTACCACGGCTCAGATTAAAACTACAAGTGCTTTTAAAAGCGGACAGAATCACTGGCTACAATACGAGGATACCAGCGAAGCTCGAGTTGCAGTGGTTGCTTCGACCCTACATATGCTTAAGTCTAGCTATGAAGATGTGGCCCGAACGCTCATTTTAGTTGAAAGCAAGGAGGTGGCAGATGAATATTTTGAAATGTTCGAGGCACTTGGTAAGTATACAGATTTACGCGTCTGGACCGCTTATAAAGGTCCTAAGATTTTGGACCAGAAAGAGAACATCTACTTCGGCGCTGATGTAGTTATTGCTACACCGCAACGATTAAACGAGCTCTTAAATATCGAAGGGTTTAATAGCGCTGGACTGCTCACATTGGTATTAGACAATGCCGACAAACTCCTAAAAGTAGGGGTCAATAGCTTTACTCAAAGAATTAGCGACAGTGTTCCTAACAGACAGCGTATCAGTCTTTCGGCTGTAAATGGAAAAGGAGTCCACACATATATGGACAGATTCGCCTATCCCTTTATTGCTGGGGTTCTTTCGTAGATCGCCGAAGTAAACACTCTATCATCCGGCCAGAAGCCAGTGTTTCGCATCGGGTACTTTTCATTGAGTCTGGTCAAACTTTGGTTCCACCAAGAAATGGCATCGTTACAAAGCTCAGTACCGTCGGTTCCTGAAATTGGAAACTCACGAACTTCAGTATATGCATTCACATTTCGGCGTTTACACAATTCCCACAAATGCTTACCAAATGGAATCTTCGGCGGGAATCCAGTCGTAGCATCATCGAAGTGCAGGGACCATTGGTAAAGTTCAAAACCCTGATCTGCAGCTTCATAAAACATACCCGGGCGAATTGGTAATAAAAGTGGACCTTCCCAAGATGTGCCTTCAGGAAACAGTACCACCGTTTCGCCATCTTTCACTGCATTAGAAATTGTTTCTTTAGTTTTTGAACGGCTGTTTTTACTCTCACGCTTCACCCAGATGGTTCCTAGCGCACGTCCGGCCCAACCAATAAGTGGCCACGAACGAACCTCTACTTTCCCAACTATGGTAAAGAACTCCTCCGTTGGGATGAATAGAACATCTAAATAGGAACGATGATTGGCAATGATTAGTCCTGGACCAATTTTATCAAATTTCTGCCCGTGAACTTTAATACCTACTACCCATAATAAAACACCTTTGAATTTCATGTAAATTTTGTGGGATGTACGTCTACTCGCCATTGGGCTTGTCAGCACTAGTGCGCCAATACCACCAATGAGTACAGCGAACACTCCTAAAACTCTGAAAAAAGCTATAATATTTCTCATAAATACAAGGTCACGCGAATATAGTAATAATGAAAAGGCGATTTTCTCGGCAAATGAGATAAGTAGCATCGAGATTAACACTACTTACTTAATCACCACTGAAGGGTTTTCAATTATGAGACTACCAATTCCAACGGTCCTTAAAGGTGTCTCGGACATCGATGCTCATTTTCCATCGAAATCCTGCAGCTGCATCCACGGGTTGTAACAGGTAATACACCCCGAATCGCGTCGGAGTATCCCACAATTTGATCTTTTTCTCTAGGCCAAGAAACGACTCGAAATGGTTGATTTGTTCATCTGGTACAGATAAAAAAGTAGCACCTATAGACGTTCCCAAACCAAGCTTCTTTAGACCAGGAATCTTACCCAAAAAGAAACCGTCAAAATGATGAATGTAGGAACCCGTTAGATAAACACTTGGAGATGCGAATGTTTGCTCAAGGCTCTGGTAGGTGTACAAAGGATGGGTAAACAGGAAGTAATCCCCTCCTCTAAACCACTTGTATTCAATGAATCTTACGGTGGAAGGGTCGTTCAAAAAACCACCCGAACTAAATCTGTAGAAAGACTCTCCTAGAGGTCCAAAACGGAGCATATCGTCTACGACGAACTCGTATTTTGAAAATTGAACATCACTCCCAAAAAGACCTGGTATGCCCTGCTTAAAGGTGAATCTGAAGTCAGGCCATTTGCTCGAAAGCACAATTTTCCTTCTTCCTTTGAGGTAATAACGCTGAAATGGACGAATCAAAACTTCTATTCCCAACTGTGCAACAGTATAAGTTTCGAAGGGTGCCGGTTGATTTCGTGCACCAAACAAATCATTCGTCCATTGAGCGAATTGTAATCCTTCTATGCTAGAACGAGTGCTATACTCTAATCCTAACCGTGTGTAAAATCCATTGAACCACTCGTAGCGGTGATAAGCTTCAACAGTTTGCTTTCGAATGAAATTTGATCTAGCGAATATTCCGGCTAAATCTACACTTTGAGTTATGGGTTCGTAATCGTCTGCGACGACTAAGGAAATGGAACCGTTGTGCATTGGAGCATAGGTGTACTCTACATCCAAAGAGCCTTTCAAATCATTATTTAAGAAGCCGTAGTTCGGCACAAATTGCCCCTCAACACTCTGGTAATTTGAAAATCGCTTAGAGCCTATGAATGCTGGGGTCCACCTTGTACCTCCAATACCTACAAAATTCCACTGACCTATCAGTGGACTGTAGTAAAAGAAGGTTCCCTTGCTGCGTTTCCTATAGCCCACACCGCTTACCAACGGCTCGTACCAATGAAACTCATTATAAACCGCATCAGCACTGTCTTGGTATTCATCTGAATTCAAATATCGAATCAAGCTATCTTGTTTTCTAGTCCATGCATCTACCTCTGGATCAATACTCCGGTACTGTTGCCAGTAGTCTGGGTCGGTATTTGCAGCTTCAGGAATGTAAGCCACCATCATGGGGCTATTTTTCTTCGGCTTGCTTATCGTATTAACACTGATGACCTCCTGCCGATACTCGGTTTGAGAAAAACGCCAAATAAAGATCTTGGTATAAAACGACCCTTTGCTGCTGTATTCTTGCTCAATATAAATGTCTCCGTAGCTGGCTTTAATAGACCGTACTCTGAAATCGTCTCCGCCTATAATCATTGTGCCTTTCCACCCTTTCGAAGATTTCGGAGCAAACGAAATGGTGTACGAATAATCACTCTCGTCCTCGAACTCACCCGTGAGTGTAAATGAGGTCCTAAAGAAAGTGCCTTGGCTTAAAAGCCCGGGAATTGCGACGGCATCAATTAAAGCATTTTCTACACGGCGTAAAGGTGTCCAATCTGTATTGCTGTAATTCGTCAGCGGGTATTCTTTGAACGTACCCCCGTCTAAACCGTCCGTAGGGTCAAAGTCAGTTTTAAAATCAAATTGTGCAGATGCCTGAATACTGTTACCAAAATCTGCCCGAACAGCGTTGTAGTCCTTGAACGCCTCAACCTCCTGGTACGGCTCGGCATTATTGAAATAAATGGAGGACAATTGTTCAAATCGTAACTCCTTCCCCCTTTCTTTGCGCGAAGCGTATACCTTGATATTGTTCGGTCGGCGCAGCTCATAATCTTTAAGAGCTTTCATCGCGTCTTTTATTATAGCTATGGCTGGATCTTCATTGTAGACCACTGTCACTGGTGCCAACAAAGTCGAGGTATCCGTTTGAGCATTCAGCCGAGTAATAGCTATAACTAAGGCTATAACAGTAAAAAAGCGGTATGCTAATGTCATGGAGTAAAGGTAGAACGAAAAAACCCGCGCTGGATTTACCAACACGGGTTTAACACATAATTAGTCAGAAATCAATCTAACAATCGTTTCTTACCTGAAGCATTCCACCCCATTGAAATACCGAAGCGGTACGAAGTACCGTCCTTCGGCGGAATGAAGTAGGCATTAATAGGGAAGTTCATTTCCCCACTTTTAACTGTTTTTCCCACAGAGAAAACGAGTGCCGTGGACACAGAGAGGTCTCCTCTACTATCCAGTTTACCGTCAATCGTCCTACTCAAATCTATGGTTGGACCAAAAGCGAATTCCCACCCAGTATTATTGTTTCTAAGACCATTCAATACCGTTAAATTAGGAACAAATCGATTGGACTCTAATCCGCTAATAAGTGGTATAAACTCCGCTAAGGCCTGCCAATTGCCCGTAGTTATATACGCTTTCTCGAATTGGTAACCGAATTGTGACATCATAGGTATTTTCATATCGAATCCACCCTGCTCGGCAGGATTCGCTAAGATTGCGGCATTATCTCCAATAACAAATCCAAAGCCCATACGAGGCCCTTCAGCAACAATAGTTCTATCAAACGGATTATTCAAAATGTTCTCATAGTCATTGGCAATTGTGACTCTTCTCACTAACTCAGGATCATTTTCGACGCCCATCATGTCGTTTAAAGTAAGTTCAGCCATTAAAAGATCATTTTTAGGTACATCTACGTAATTTCTATTGGCGCTATTCACAAATGAACCCATCTGTACATCGAAAAGACGAACCGTTGTACTCACTTTTTCACCAAGCAAATTCATTGATCCGGTTAGTATGAAGTCAACATCCAGTTTTTCACCTAGTTCTTTCAAACAGATTCTTGAAAAACAACCGGTAAAGTCAACCGCATCGCGCTGCGAAATGTATTCTATATCGTAATTGTCTATTACCTCATATCCACTCATATTTATCATTTCAAGCGTGAGCTTTTGAATGATTTGGTGGCGTTCAACTTCGTTGTATCCTCGTGTATCAAAATCTAGGATTGCAACAGATGGTGCATTTTGTGCCAGCAGCGCAGTCGCAATTGTTACGAGAATGATTGATAATTTAGCCTTCATATCTAATTAAGTTTTTGATCTATAGTGCTAAGGTGGGTAACTATTCTAGTTTAATGAAAATCAAAAATCTCTAATTAGATTCATATCAGACTGCTAATCCGAGATGAAGTTCGAAAATAATTATTAAAAGTCTCATTTTTGATCTAAATCAGCTTTTTCCAAAGCTCTATACAGACCTGCCCGAGAGACACCAATGTATTGTGCAAGAGTGACTCGATCCATATAATAAAACAAATCTGGGCGTTGATTTTTAACCCAATTTATACGATCAATTGTACTTCGCATTCTAAGCATTATCAATCGGGCTCTTCGATTCTTTTGGATCTCTGCTGTTCCACTCAAGTACAACAACTGAAGTAATGGATGAGATTCGTTTATGCGTTCAAAATCTTCGTACTTGAACCTTATAAATTCGACGTCACTATAAGTAGTATAATAGTGTTGTGGATGAAGATCATTGAATAGCGTATCTTCATTCACAAAAATACTTAGCGGTGGTATAATACTAAATAATGCGTCTTCCTTTTCGAATGGGTTTTTATACATCTCCTTTAAGAATCCTGACTTTAAGAACCAGAAGTCTTTATTGTGCAGAGTCAACTCTTCTACGATTTGTCCCTTACGCTTCTTTACGTTCTCACCTAATACAGATACAACGCTGTCTACAGTTGATTTGAAAGCGGGAGTATAGACAGGAAGAGCTTCGAAATATGCTCTCATTGCTTCCTTATTACTCCTCATGATCAAAAGAACTTAGTGCTCGAAATAGCGATGCTCTGGACAATCCAAGATAATCTGCCAACTCTTTTCGAGGAATTATATTCAACAAATTTGGACTCTGACTAATGGCCGCTCTTAAGCGAGTTTTCCCACTAGATTGAAGCATTTCATAGGTAGTGTTCCTATATTCCGTCATACTAAAGTTCAGCAGAATACTCAATAGTTTAGCTCCCACACTTTTGTGAAAAGTATCATCCAATAAGATCTTTTTAGATATCGAAGCTACAGCGGATTCGGTAAGCGCCACACAACGAGTTTCAGAAGGTACCCCATAAATCAATAGATCTTCAGAAAATGCAAATTTCCCATCTTGGTACAAACGAATTAATGATTCGTTTTTATCGTGCAACAAGTATTCTCCGCATGATCCTGAAATCACAAAGTAGAGATTATCCCTGTCCAAACCTTGGGACCATAGATGTTCCCCGCGACAGAAGTTTTGTATCTCAAACTCGTTGGACAATGTGTAAAGTTCTTCTCTTTCGAAGTCCTGACTAATAGGATATAAAGAAAGTAATCCCTTAAGTATATATTCTGATTTGTTGATTGTGACCATAAAAGTCTTTGGTTTGGTTCATTTAAATTAATCAATTTTTAGTAATTTGTTAAAACCCTCACTTTTTACAGAGTATTTGCCCTTCGGTGTTAATTCTAAAAACGGTCAATTATGAACCCAATTTGTAGTATTAACCAGGCCATTAAACAGTTTAAGGGTGATTTGAAACGAATTTCAGCGTACTGTAAAGAACGAGGAATTAAGATCAGTCAAAAAGCATTGGAGGCACGAATTAAGTCTCACTAGAAAGCAGCCCAACTGGGCTGTTTTTTTATAGCTTTGAATGAAAGCTAACCTAGACATGAAAAAGACATTATCTCTAGCATTCCTCGGACTTTTTGTGGCTTGCGCGAGTCCTAATCGCTCGTTGTACGATACTGCGAATGCGCTATACGGAACATCCTGGACCTACATGGGCACTATCACTGTTTACCCAGATGTCATTTATAGCGATAAAATTACGGCTGCGGAACAGACCCGTGAAGTAGTCTTGCACGACGGTTTGATTTCGTATGAAAAAATGTTGAATGAAGCTAGAAAAACCTACGGTGATTCCGTGACTATCGCCAATATTCGTATATACTCTGAAGAATTCAAGACGAAATGGTTTGGGAGAAATAGCGATGTTCAGGCACTCGTAGATGTGATTTACGTAACTAAGTAGCTAATTCATTAGATATTTAAGGTCAGCAGCATACACTGCTTCAATCTCTTTGAGCTTATTCCACGATTGCACTACAAAATCGACATAGCCAATCAAGGCTGAATATTGATTTTCAAAGTGCTCATCGTCAAGCAGACGCAATTCATACCTTAACTTTTCTATGATTGCCAATACTTGAGAAGATGTATGGCCGAGGTTTTTGAGGTAATCTATGCTAGAACTGGTAATGGCTTGCTCATTAAAAGCTTCTTTTCCGTAGGCCAACAATAATCCAATATCTGTGTTAACTTTTGCATGGCTTTCCAACTTCTCTAAGAGCATTTCGAGCACATCCTTGTAAGCACTTTTAGCCACAAGCCTTTGTGTTAGCAGGTAGTTGATTTCCTCGAAGAAACAAGGATCGCTATGGTTGATAATTTGCTCCACAGATTTAAGATACGAATACTGTTGTATGTACAAAGATTTCGATAGTAATTATTCTTCAAGAAACCTCCTAGAACTCATCCGTGAGGGCGAACACGTGAACCAAGATTTCAAGTACAAGATTTCTGATAGTCGTAAAATCGCACGAACGATTAGTGCATTCTCTAATACCAGTGGCGGCAGGCTTTTAATAGGAGTTAGAGATAATGGTGTTGTTGCAGGCGTTAAAGATGAAGACGACATTTACATGATTGAAAATGCCACTCAGATTTTCCTATCGCCCAGTATAGATCCCGAAATTCTTGCGCACAATATTGATGGAAAAATCGTTTGGGAAATCAATATTCCCGAAGGAATTAACAAGCCTTACAGGGTGGAAGAATTGGACTCCATGACTGCTTACTATAGAGACCAAGATGAGAATTTTGCCGCTAATGCCGTCCTTATTGAAGTCTGGAAACAAGAACAGGCAAACCGAAGTAAACGCCCGGTAGAATTTAGCGATAGTGAACGTAAACTCATAGATTATCTGAAAGTTTACCCGGGTATAAGCACAAGTAAAGCAGCCAAAGTAATGGCCATCGACCGTCGAAAAACGGTTGAAACTCTGGCGAGATTGATTCGTTGGGAGGTTATTGACTGGGCACAGGTTCAAGGAAAGTTTGAATACTTCCTTGACTAAAGAAATCGTTGTGGGTTAGGGATTGTTCTTAATGCCCAATCAATTTTAGTCATGATTTCGTCTTCTTGGCTCAAACCTCGAGCAATTCCTGCTTCTTCCATTTTATGTGTGAGATGGTGTAAGACAATCCCACAGCTCACACTCACATTAAAACTTTCAACAAAACCCTTCATAGGAATGTAAATGACATCATCAGCGTGTTTAAGGAGTTCTTCGGAGGCGCCCTCTTGTTCGTTGCCAAAGCAAATAGTCGCAGGAACTGTAGGATCTATGTCGTGCAATGGTTTTGCATTAGCGTTTAAGGCGGTAACGTACAGCTTCCTACCTGAAGCTTTTAGCAATGCTGCCCACTGTGCCACGCCGCCTTCGTTGTAGGTATTAAAGAATGAAGTGTCCAACCACTTCTCTACCCCTTTACTTATCCCAGAGCTCACATTAAATCGTTCGTTCTTATCGTATATATCTACCCGTTGAACGCCAAATGCATCTGCCGTACGCATGAGCGCCGATGCATTCTGAGTCTTCATCATATCCTCTAAAGCTAGGGAAAAGTGGCGCGTGCGGTACTGTATTTTACGCTCGAATAATTGGCGTTTGTGATCGCTTAGCTCCAAAGAAATCTTCGCATAAAATGCTTGTTTTTCCTTCAGCGACATCAATTTCCAATTAACTCTGTCCATTTCTTTGTTTCTTTGCGTGGTTCAAAAGTAAGCACATGTTTAGTAAAATTATCAGAATAGTAGTATCCGCGGCAATTTTCGGTTGGTCGCTTTACAGTTTTATTGACGGCGAAATTGGCAATGGTGTTGCATTGTTATTCCCTGCCGCCATTGTACTCTTCACTTACTTTAGAAACGAACGCATCCTTATCTCTCTTTACCACATGCGTAAGCAAGATTTGGAAAAAGCAGAAAAGGCTCTAGGAGGCATTAAAAATCCGGAGCAAAGCTTAATCAAAACCCAGTTGGCTTATTATTACTTACTCATGGGGATGATTGAATCTCAAAGAAAAGTAGGTAAGGCAGAAACTCTATTGAAAAAAGCCTTAAACACTGGTCTTCGTATGGACCAAGACAAAGCACTCGCTAAACTTAATTTGGCGGGCATTGCCTTGACGAAACGTCGTAAAAAAGAGGCTCAAATTCTTTTGACTGATGTGAAGCGACTTGACTCTAAAGGTGTTTTAGCGGAGCAGACCAAATACATCAAACAACAAATGAAAAGAATCTAATAGATTCGCCTCATTTGCTGAACCTCTACTCTATTGTTGCGTTAAGCACGAATAACGCCTGTTTATGTATACCATAGAGCGCATCCAACGCATCCCAATTTCACTCGAAGAAGCCTGGAATTTCTTTCAAAACCCTGGTAATCTATCAAAGATTACCCCAAGCGAAATGGGCTTCGATATTTTAAGTAAAGTACCGGAGAAAATGTACCCTGGCTTGTTTATCAATTACAAAGTGAGTCCGTTATTCGGAATCAAAATGAACTGGACAACTGAGATTACTTATGTTGATGCACCAAATTATTTCGTAGACGAACAGCGGATAGGACCATATGCCATTTGGCATCACGAGCATCACTTCAAAAAAATTAAAGGTGGCGTTGAAATGTTGGATCGAGTAAATTACAAGGTACCCCTAGGTCTTCTTGGTAAGTTGGCTCATCCCCTTATCGTAAAACCAAAACTTGAAGAGATTTTTGACTTTCGCATCCAAAGGGTTGAAGAAATATTTGGGAAATGGGAAGAGTAATTGTCGGAGTTGACTACGGCAGCAAATCGTCCGGTTTTACATGTACCGCTATTATCAATGATGGTACTATTACAGTGCACCAAGCGACCAAAAATAAAGATGCCGATAAGTGGCTTAAGGAGCTTCTTGAGCCTTTGAGACCAAATATCATTGGTATTGATGCCCCCCTATCCATACCAGGTGCGCTTCGTGGCATTGATGGTTTTACGAATTATCATTACAGAAAAGCTGATGTCGAGGCCAAAGCGATGAGTCCCATGTTCTTGGGCGGCTTAACAGCACGTGCAATAGAATTGGCCCATTGGTTGAGGCAAACCACAGCGAGTAAGGTCATTGAAGTTTATCCAAAATTGACTGCTCAAGAACTTCAACTAGATTCAAAGCGTTACAAAAAAGACAAAGCGTTCCTACCGGAGGCTAAAGATGCTCTTGCAAGTGCAACTGGCTGGAATCTTAATGCTGTAGAGGTTGAAAATTGGCACCAATTCGATGCTCTCATGGCCTTGAGAACCGCTGAGCGGTACATACATGAAAAAGCAAATACCTTGGGCGACAAAGCGGAAGGATTGATTTATTTTTGACACATGGCAGAAGATAAGCGAACACACAACCCTATTGACCCCGATAAAATTGCTGAAAATGCAAGTTTATTGCCCTACGGTTCGTCGGTAAGTGCACCTGCATTCAAAGCAGTAGATGTGCTTAAAAACAAATCTCTCGACGTTAATGCGATGGAGATGCAAACAGATATGCAACTTGATCAGATCAAGGAGCAAATTGAACTGCTTGCGGCTCAAGCCAAAAAAATACAAGACCGCAAGGAGTTAAGCGCCCATATCTACAGTGCTGAGATGGGATTTAAACCGGAGATAAACCACACCTATTTCCTGTACCGTCGCGACAACGGTTCTACCGTCTTAAGTATGATAGGTCCTTCTGAATGGCGAAAGTGTCCCTTTGAGTTCATGCACAAAGTGCTACTTTTGGCCGACCACACTTGGGACATCGTCGAATAATGCTAGAACACATATACCACATAGAGCACGCGCAGTCCCCTACGCTCGTTCTACTGCATGGCTACGGATCCAATATGCACGACCTCTTCGGTCTAAAGCCGTACCTCCCTCCAATGAATATTCTTTGCTTTCAAGCGCCAAAAGACATTGGTATGGGCGGATTTGCGTGGTACGACATCAATTGGGACAACGGGAATAAGATTATTGACGCTGAAGAGGTTCATAGTGCAGCCCTTCACGTCGAAGAGAGTATTACACTGTGGAAAGAAACACATAATATTAATGGCGCAATTATATGCGGTGGGTTCTCACAGGGCGCAATACTGAGCATGGCCATTCTTAAAGGAGCTTACAAAGCTGCAGGTTACGTTTTAATGAGCGGGTACATGCTACCTGAATGGCGGAATACAGATTGGAACATCAATGCTCCTGTACTTCAAACACACGGTACTATGGATCATGTGATTCCATATGAATGGGCGGAAAGAGGCGCTAAACTTCTGGAAAACAAGGATTTTGAATTCAAATCCTACCCAATGGCTCACAACCTAAATGCAGAGTGCATCGAGGATGTGAAACAATTCTTGCAACAATTCTAATTATGCCGTCAGGATTGTACGGGCAATCTTATCTGCAGCATCACCAGTACCATACCCCTTCCAAGAATAATCGAGTTGTGCTACACGGAAATCTGAAATTGCATGTTTTAATGAATCGGTGCCAATAATGTGTAAACGATTCACACCACGAGTTACCAACTCAACCCATTCTGTTTGCTCCCGTAAGGTTATACAAGGCTTTTCGCTGAAATATGCCTCTTTTTGAAGACCACCACTATCCGTTAGAACTAACGAACATTTCTGCAGTAACCACAACATCTGAAGATATCCTACCGGTGGAGACTGGTGAATATTCAGATGTAATCCAAACTCCTTTAATCTATTCCGTGTAGATGGGTGTAATGGCATGTATAAGGGCAGCTGGGTAGCATGAACTTCATTGAGTTCATCGACCAATTGACTCAACTTCTCCTGACTACTTACATTCTCAAATCTATGAACGGTGACCAATCCAAATTCTTTTTCAAAAAATGAGCGGTCCCCCATTTCCTCTACCCAATGTGCTTTTGATTTAAACTGCAGTAAGGCATCGAACATCACATCACCAATAGTTTCAATCTGGATTCCTTTATCTATAAACCCTTCGTTATGAAGGTTTTGAACCGCCTCTTCTGTAGGCGTAAAAAGAATTTTGGAACGTTGATCCGTCTCAACCCTATTGTGTTCCTCAGGCATCTCCAAGTTAAATGAACGCAGTCCAGCCTCAACATGTACCAAGGGAATACTAAAATCATTTGCAGTCCTGGCACCTGCTAAAGTGGAATTAGTATCGCCATATACCAACACAAAATCGGGTTGCTCTTTTTTGAAGATTGGAGCCAATTCTACTTGCATCTTTGCCAACATTTCTAGACGTTCTAAACCACCGCATTCAAGGCGATATAGGGGTTTTGGCAATTTCATTTCATCGAAAAACACAGCACTCATATTGGCGTCGTAGTGCTGCCCTGTGTGAATTGTAACCTCTTGAATTCCAGCGTTTTTTAACGCTTTACTTACAGGAGCACTTTTAATGAATTGAGGCCTGGCGCCAATGATAGTCACTACTTTCATAGCGGGCGAACAACATCTTGTTCCAATACATATTCTTCTCCAGTCTGAGGACAAATGGCCTTGCCGTCTTTGTCAAAATTCAAATCTTGACCCGTCCGACTGATCCAACCTTTATGTTGGGCAGGAACACCGAAATATTTGGCATAATCTGGAACCGCAGCTGTAACAACTGCACCAGCACCGATGAACGAATATTGACCAACATCGTTGCCGCAGACAATGGTAGCATTCGCGCCTATTGCAGCACCCTTACCTATTCGAGTTGTTGCAAAGTTTTTCTGTTCGATAAAACTTCTGGGTGTATTCACATTTGTAAAAACAACTGAAGGACCTAAAAACACATCGTCCTCAACTGTAACCCCACTATAGACACTGACATTATTTTGAATTTTAACGCCGTTGCCTATGTGTACATCGGCTCCAACAAATACATTCTGCCCAAGAATACAACGAGAGCCAACATGTGCAGAAGACATGATATGCGTAAAGTGCCAGATCTTGGTTTCATTACCAATGAATGCACCTTGGTCTACTATTGCTGTTTCATGTATGAAGTAACTCATGCTGCAAAATACTGCTTTATTGAACTACAAATCATCAGAACGTCTGTATCCTCCATGGATGGGTCTATCGGCAAACTGAGTACTTCATCACAGAGTAATCTAGAATTAGCAATCGGTACCCGTTCAATCATCGCTGCATAAGCTTGTTGGTCCGATAAGGCAATTGGATAATACACCATGGACGAAATACCTTGATCTGCCAAATACTCCTTAAGCGAATTTCTATACTTAGATGCTGTTCTTACCGTATACTGATGCCATACGTGCGTTGAATGTAACAGGCGTTCCGGCAGCTTTAGTTGCTCTAAGTCTTGCAGTTCTTTGCTGTAGAGTTCCGCAAGGCGTTCCTTACGTTGTATGGTATTTGAAAAGTACTTGAACTTAACGCCGAGGATTGCCGCTTGAATAGGGTCTAATCTCGAGTTCACACCAATAATTTCATGGACATATTTTTTGCTTTGCCCGTGACGCGCAATGCGCAATGCACGATCATGCAACGCTGAATTTGAAGAAATGATGGCACCTCCATCTCCCATCGCACCGAGTGGTTTTGTTGGGAAAAAGCTGATAGTACCAAAAGCTCCAACAGTACCCGCATATCTACCCTTGTGCTTTCCATGAGTGAATTTTGCCCCGAAAGCTTGTGCGGTATCCTCTACAATTGGGATGGCGCCGACTACCTTCTCTAGTGCCTCAAGATCTGCGAGTTGACCATAAAGGTGCACCACAATAATCGCTTTAGTTTTTGCCGATAAGGCCAACTTTGCGCTGGACGGGTCAATATTAAATGAGCCTGGCTGAACATCACACCAAACGGCTGTCGCTCCTAATAAGCCTATAACCTCAGCACTGGAAGCATAGGTAAAAGCCGGAACAATTACCTCATCGCCCGGACCAATACCTAAAGCCATGAGCGCAATCTGCAAAGCATCGGTGCCGTTGCCCACCCCGAAAGTAGGTGCCCCGATAAAATTCGTGAGTGTGGATTGGAATTGTTCGACAACAGATCCGCCTATATAGGAACCACTATTTACCACAGCGCTAATGGCCTCGTCCAATTCTTCCTTATAAGCGCTATGCACCCTCGGAAGGTCTATCATCGGAATGTTCTTATGTTTGCTCATAACTTGTCGCAAAGTACAGCTTTTGGCCAAGCCGCTTAAAGTACAACTACTCGGACAGACTCTATTCCGTCTTGCGTGGTCAATTTAACGACATAAGTACCTGGCGTATTGGATACAAGCAATGATTTTTTTTGAATACCCGATTCTAGAGTATGTTTTCCTATAACGATACCTTTTATGTCAAAAATTTCAATAACCCCAATCCCGTTTAATGAATTAAAAGATAATTCTATGTACCCGGACGATGTTGGATTCGGAAAAGCGTGAAGCTTCATTTCCGTCAGCATAGAATCTTCAGAATTACTAATTTTTTTTGGTCCTTTTGCCGGACAGACTAAAGATGACGGCTTTGTATTGGGACTTTTGACAATGTAAACTTTATCTCTTTCAATACTCATACCTGTCGAATTTGGCCCTGAAAATCCTGTATAATCTGCAGCAATATAGTGATGAGAACCATTGTATGGCACTGCCGCATTTGGATGAAATGTTCCTTTAATATCAATACTATTGTTTCCTGAAAATTGGTTGTGTCCATTATTCATATTAAGATTTGACAACAGGTCAAACTCTAACGCAGAAGAATTTGAAGTAAATGTATTTCCTGCATTTGACCCCATGAGGATACTTCCCCCAAATTGCGAATGTCCGGTTGAATTATACCTCCATTCGTTGCACTCCATTCTCAGTATCGTATTCTCAAATTGTGATCCTGATTCAACATTAGAAGTAAAAACATTGTGCATTAAATTGACGCTAGTGTTTTTTACAGAAGGTCTAAAAACAAGCCCGACATCACATTGATAGAAAAGATTTCGATCTATGGTCATGGAACCGCTATTTAGATTTGCTCCTGTTTGACAAATTGAAAATGTATTGGCATAAAACTTCTTTGGGGTTGCAGTGCAATTAATACCACATGAAGCTAGTTTGAAATCACTATTTGAAATGGTAAAATCTACATTTGAATGTACTGTTAAAGCTGGATTGCCACCGATAAATTCACAATGTTGTATATCTGTAGAGTTGCCACTAACTGATAAACCAGCCCAATGCTTAATGTCATTATATTGTATTGATGTATTCCACAGATTGAATTCCGATCTTACCTTCAATTCACCCTGTTCAAAAAACGTGAGTTTACATTCATCAAATTGAACGGAATGCAGATTAACTGGTAAATGTTGAATATTTTTAACCTCTATATTACTATTCTGTATATGCAGTGATCCTGTGCTTAGGGGAGAAAATCTACCTTCATTGGTAAAGACTATAGTCCCAATACCAGCAGGAGTAAAACTAGCACCACTATCTAAATCAATTAATCCTTCTACTTTGATTGTACCGCTGTTCCATTCAATAATAGACCCAGGTTCAAGTCGAAGTTTGGCGCCTTTTTCAATAATCAACTGGCTTCCATGACCGATATAGAGAGTACCATTCTTTGATATGGTTAGTGTACTTCCTTTATTTATTCTTAAGGTCGAATTATGTCCAGGTAAATCACCAATCTTTAATTTACCTTCAACAAGCAAATATCCGGGTTCAAACCCGTTTCCGAGAAAAACTTCAATGTGTTGATCAGGATCCGCAGCCACACTTGAAGAACCTACAAAGCCTTGATTTCCAATGCGTAGCTCTAGCATTTCTGGCACCTTTAATTGAAAAATATGCGATGGATAGGAACTGTAAGCATTGTTCGTTTTCGCAATGTTAAAGTTTGTTTTGAGAATGCCGTTTTCTCCTATCACTTGATAAATTCCTTCAAAGGATCTCAATGTAAAATCAATTATCGACTCATCAGTGTAGATATGCTCTTGATTAGTGGCGACCATTTCATCTATCAAGCCCGGACTAATGTAGGAATGAAAGGGTATGAGATCCATTCTACCTCGAAAGGATTTATCTGCAAAAGTTTCTCCTACATTTAGAGCGCTAAAGGCTGGAATAAAAGTATGAGTAGGACTCTTAACTTCTGACCATAGCATACGCTCGAAAGCTTTTGCTGAGTTTGTAGAAGAGCCTGAAATCTCAATGTAATTATGAAAATATGATTCCTTCTCGAGTGAAGATGCCTTTTGCTTAATTCGGTGATGAATGGCAGCAAGTTTGGAATTCGTTTGTTGCTGAATAGAAAGAATCGCCTTTTCACCTTTAGATGAATTAATTATAGACCAAAAAACTAAGCGCTTCGTCCATAATGCTTTAATTGATCCAAAAGCACTGACATGTTTCAATTTCTGAAAGTTAAGGGTGTTGCGGAAGATGTTTTGGCCGTAATACAAGAAGTCGCTCGAGCTATTCATTCCTTCAATAGAAGCACCATAGGACAAAACATTTCGTTTATCTCCTCCCGACTTATTATATCGTAAGCTATCTATATGAGTATTCACTCTATGCTTGTAGGTGATGTGCTTTTTCTTGCCCCATTGAGCAATTATATCATCCGGATCGTCTAATGGTGCAGATACTTGAAGATCAGAACCATTAGATATAGCAAAGCGACGTACGGTTTTTGGCTGTTCATTATTGTATAATTTTTCAATTTGAGCTCGATCATAACTTGCCGACGGGTCTAAATGATCTATAAGTAACTGTCTCGCTGTAAGTGAGTTCAATGCTTTAGACCAAGTCTCTACTATAGACCATTTCCACATAAATGTTGTGAGTTCCTCCATTCGCTTTGCGCCCATCTGAATACCTAAAGGCACAAAAGCTCCATCATGAGGTGTATCAAAGGTTCCATACGCATTAATATCTAAAAAGCAATCACTTCGCTCTAATTCTAATAGTGCAGCTCGCGCTATGAGACCTCCCATTGAAGCTCCCACAACAATAGCTGGATTATCTGCTTGTTGAGATTTAACCCATTGCAATGCACGAATAAGACTGTGGGAATTTTGAACAATTCCTTGTTTACTCTCTCTAAAATCAACATGGACAATATCGTATCCAGAAGAATGTAAAGAATCATAAAGCCATGCTAATTTTGCCATGCCAAAGAACACTTGCTCATCATTTTCATTGAGAATGATGCCACTGCTAATTCCCTGATAACTTATGATGCCATAGGGTTCTAATGAACTTTCAAAACCTTCGACTAAAACTACAGGCTTTTGAAGTCCCAATCCTTTATTTGCAAACTTTACAGTAATGCTAGCATCATGCGCTGGACTCAAAGTGGGAAAGCATACTGGTGACGGTAAAGAATCTGTATGGATTAACTGATCAGGTGTGTCTACATTGAAAATTATAGGTATTCTAAACCTCGTTTCAAGCCAAGTTCCATGATGACGAATTCTAATCGCCAAATCTTTGTAGACTAATTCCGAAGTTAGTGATGTTGTCGAATAACTCGTTTGAATTTTTTGATTCAAAACAACTTGCCTGAATCCTTGACCGTCATCTAAATCCAAATAAAATTTCTCAGGTAACAATTGATTACTCTGGACTAGATAGTCCATAAGTGAAAAAGTCATGTTGACTTGGTTACTGTTTACATAATGGGCTGCTGAATTTGTACCACCAAAAAACACATTGAATAATTGTATTGCTTTTTTAGCGCTATCAAGAGGGCTTGGTGTATTCCATGAAATAGATTGTTGTTGGTCGAGCCAAATTTTTTGTGGCATCAATTGAACTTGGTCATTATCAAATGAGAGCCAACCATTGCTGATCGCATTAGAATCTAATTCGTGAACGTCAAACCAATTCAAGTATAAACTCACATCTACCCCGAGGGTATCCTGCGCATGACTTTGCTTTTCAAATTCAGCCCATGGTTTTAGTAGTGGTGGTTTGGTTCCAAATAGTAAGCCATTATTCAACCTTTGGGATAAATAAAGATCATTGTACGCTAATTCTCCATGTCGTTTAGTCACCAATTTACCTGGAATTGAGCCGTCGTATAGATGCAAATCATATCCAGAACCTTGGTGCAATAAACGGAGTAAACTTTGATCGTGAAGAAACCCTTTGGGAAATAGTTCATCTGGCAAGCCAGCGTACATATATTGGGTAGAGTCCAAAACTTGAGCAGATTGGAAAATTGAAAATGTCAGGAATAAAATAATTCCATTTATACGTCTAGAATTAAGCATAATAATCAGGGTTAAGCAAGGCGTCATTACCTTTCTTATAAATTGTCCCCGATATACACTACAGGCCAAGTTTTGTGCAGAACTAAACCTTATTCACTTTTGGTAAATCGATCATTCAAGTGTTCCCAAAATAAAACACCCCCGCGGGCGAGGCCCGCGGGGGTGTTGTGAGAATTTTATCTCGCTACTTCTTACATAGCGCCGTCTAGCTTCGCTGCTAGAACTTGCTTGCTTGTAGCACCCACTTGCTTGTCTACGATCTCACCGTTCTTAAATACAAGTAGTGTTGGGATGTTACGTACACCGAACTGTTGTGCTACGGCACCGTCAGTATCTACGTTAAGTTTACCTACAACTGCTTTGCCTTCGTAATCGCCAGCCAATTCATCAACAACTGGTCCAACCATGCGACATGGTCCACACCATTCCGCCCAGAAATCTACCAATACAGGCTTGTCTGACTTCATTACTACTTCTTCAAAGTTTGCTTCTGTTATTTCGAGTGCCATAATAAAATGTATTTCTTTTTCTTCTATCAAATGTAAGACCAAATTACCGCCTGATGCGATAGGCTTCACCTATGAGCTCATTTATGTTTTCCACACGTAGTTCACGACCGCTATCTAAGAATAAATCGCCTTGCGACCCCTTCACTCCGCAAGACATAAACGCCTTTGGGCAAATGCCTTAAATCAAGTCTATTCTCGCTTTGCTCTAACCATTGATGATATACTAGTTGGCCTGTTAAATTGGCCACCGAGATGGCTCCAGCTGTTCTCATTTCCACATAGAGTGATCCGTTGGAGGGATTTGGGTACAACCTTTTTACTGGACCAGCCGCTTCCTCCACCCCTACTATATAAGCCAAACCAAAGGCGAACTCTCCTTTAAACCCATTCTCCTTTACAGTATCCAATCGAATCCATCTTTCAGGCATATTTATCGCGCCGTCGAACGGTATCAGTGAATCTCCTTCGAAGTAGAGTTGTGTAATGATTGTGTCTGTAAAATGTGCATCCGTGAGGTAGCCCTTAATGTGAATGTGCGAAGGACGGTTGGGATAAATGCCCGGCAATGTGGTGTGCAAAGTAGTTGAATAGCCCGTAAGCTCTAGCTCGCCTCGGTAATGGTAATTGTTCGGATTGCCGTCGACATTACTGTACGCACCACTGTCGTTGGCGTGCCAGATCTGCAAAGTATACGTCGAAGGCAACGTGTCTAGATCAACGGTATCACAATCATAACTCACGTAAAAAGTCAGCTCCAAAGAACGTGTGGTATCCAAAATACCTGGCGCCAAGGTGTCGTTTGAAATAAACGGAGCGCCCCACTTGAAATAAGGTCCTAATTGATCACCCGTAGTTATGCAATGAACTTGAGCTTGTGCAAATTGTACTGCCATAGCGAGGATAACGACCTTGAGCACTTTCATTAACTATTGATTTTAGGATGGAGTAATGGTTCTAGTTCTAAAGCTACCAATAAATCTTTGCTAATGTTGACTTTACGCTCCTTAACTGGGAGTTTAATGTCCAATTGTTCCTCAATATCAACGATATGGAGCTTCACACGCTTTTTCCCTGGGTGCAATTCTAAAAGATCGTGCACCTTATCCACTAGGCCTGTATCAAGAGCGGCAAGGTCTAGCTTGATTTCTAACGATTTACTCTGCTCTTCAAGCACATCTTGTAGCAGTTTTACGTCAGCGACATCCACGCTCAGGCGTTCAATGAAGCCTTCACCCTGGCGCTGGTTGAATTTGCGACCACGTGCCTTGATAAAGAGCAACTGTTCATTCTCGAAGAAATGACGGAATTTGAGGTAATCCTCACCGAACATTTTAAATTCATAATCGCCACGGAAATCCTCCAGTCGGAAAATGCCCCAGCCCTTACCCATTTTAGAGATACGGTGCTGTGCATCAGTAACAATACCTGCTACAAAGACGTCGCGCCCCATGATGCTCTCAGGGTTATTTAGTCGGTTCAATTCCGCGGTACAGAAATACTGTATTTCAGTTCTGTAATCATCCAAAGGATGGGAACTGAGATACATCCCATTGATCTCTTTTTCCTTTTTCAAGGCAACAATGGTCGGCCATTCGGTGACCTCTGGCATCTTTGGTGGTGGAAGCTCCTCGCCAGATCCTTCGCCGAATAGAGAGGCCTGAGCGCTCTCTGCATCGTTTTTCTTGTTCTGTACGTATTTGATGGCCTTCTCCGCAAAACTGCGACCACCCTCCTCTTCTGAGAAGTACATGGCGCGGTGGGTATTTGGGAAATCGTCCATAGCACCGCCCAAAATGAGACACTCTATGGTCTTTCTGTTGGCTTGTCGAAGGTCAATACGTTCTAGGAGATCAAAGAGGTCCTTAAACTGACCGCCCTCTTCCCTTTTGGAAATGATCTCGCGAACGGCATTCTCTCCTACGCCTTTCATACCGCCCATTCCGAATCGGACCGCACCTTGATTATTTACGCTAAAGCGAAGCAAACTCTCGTTGACCGAAGGCCCCAGAACGGGTACATCGATACGACGGCACTCTTCCATGAAGAAGGTCACCGCTTTGAGGTCAGACATGTTGTTGGACAATACCGAGGCCATAAATTCGGCAGGGTAATGTGCTTTTAGATAGGCCGTTTGGTAAGCTACCCAAGCATAACACGTTGAGTGTGATTTGTTGAAGGCATAAGAGGCAAAGGCTTCCCAGTCCTTCCAAACTTTTTCAAGAATGTCCCTGTTGTGTCCACGCTCTTCACCACCGTCTAAGAACATGGGCTTGAGCATATCAATGATGTCCTTCTTCTTCTTACCCATCCCCTTACGGAGCATATCGGCCTGACCCTTGGTAAAGCCTGCCAATTCCTGAGACAACAACATTACTTGCTCCTGGTATACGGTAATTCCGTAGGTCTCCTTGAGCTTACCTTCCATGGCATCAAGGTCATAGCTGATCTCCTTTCTCCCGTGCTTACGGTCGATGAACTCAGGAATATATTCCAAAGGACCTGGACGGTATAGGGCGTTCATCGCAATGAGGTCTGCAAACTCCGTAGGCTTGAGCTCCTTCAAATACTTCTGCATACCCGCACTTTCGTACTGGAAAATACCGACAGTTTCACCACGTTGGAAAAGCTCATAGGTCTTGGTATCGTCCAATGGAAAGCTATCTGGGTCCAATTCCACCCCGTGACGTTGCTTGACCAATCGACAAGCTTCCTTAATGATGGTCAACGTTCGAAGTCCCAAGAAATCCATCTTGAGCAAACCGGCGTCTTCTACCACCGAGTTATCAAACTGCGTACACCACATGTCGCTGTCCTTGGCGCGCGCCACCGGTACTAGCTCGCGGATATCGCTTGGCGTGATAATTACCCCACAGGCATGAATACCTGTATTGCGCAAAGACCCCTCCAACACCAGTGCTTGGTTTATGGTTGTCGCTTCTAGAGAATCTCCTTCGGAGAGCTCCTTAAGCTGACGTACCATGGCCGCATCCTCTGCATTGAATTTACTCTTAAGCCCTTTTTCATCGAGTGCCCACAGCTTCTTGAGCTTGGTCATATCTGGGATGAGTTTTGCAATACGGTCCGTATCTGGTAATGGCAGCTCAAGCACTCGGCCTGCATCGCGGATAGAACTCTTGGCAGCCATGGACCCGTAGGTGATGATTTGAGCGACCTGAGGTGCACCGTATTTATCAATCACATATTGGATCACTCTATCTCGTCCTTCATCGTCGAAGTCGATATCAATATCGGGAAGAGATACACGTTCCGGGTTCAAGAAACGCTCAAAAAGTAGGTCGTATTTAATGGGGTCTACATTGGTAATTCCTGTCGCATAGGCTACTGCTGAACCTGCTGCTGAACCACGCCCCGGACCTACACTCACCCCCATTTGGCGTGCAGCCTCACAGAAATCCTGGACAATCAAGAAATACCCCGGATACCCTGTGCGTGCGATGGTTTCTAATTCGAAATCCAAGCGCTCGTCTATCTCTGGAGTGATTTCTCCATAACGTGCTTTTGCACCTTCATAGGTCAAATGCCTGAGGTAGGCGTTCTCCCCGCGTTGACCGCCGTCTATGGCATCTTGTGGGTCTTGAAATTGCTCAGGTATATCAAAAGCTGGAAGTAATACATTGCGCTCCAATGGATAGAGCTCGACCTTATCGAGGATCTCTTTTGTGGTATTGAGCGCTTCAGGAATATCTGAAAACAACTCTACCATTTCTTCTTTGCTCTTGAAGTAGAACTCTTGGTTCGGGAATCCGTAACGGAATCCTCGACCTCGACCAATAGGTGTGCTCTTTTGCGCGCCCTCTTTCACACAAAGCAAAATATCATGAGCGTCTGCGTTGTCTTGGGTAAGGTAGAACGTATTATTGGCTGCGATGTATTTAATGCCGTATTCTTCGGCATATATCAATAGTTGAAGGTTGACATGATCCTCCTCGTCCAACCCATGTCTGTTGAGCTCGAGATAGAAATCGTCACCAAAGTGTTCGTGCCACCATTCTAA
>Ga0255773_10000832_pt1 | contig 32220 bp, 28 predicted proteins | sample 011ome_17_FD_179971 | JGI IMG/M metagenome (GOLD analysis project Ga0255773, IMG submission 179971) | Coastal salt marsh microbial communities from the Groves Creek Marsh, Skidaway Island, Georgia - 011502XT metaG (version 2) | ecosystem: Environmental > Aquatic > Marine > Intertidal zone >... | reverse complement strand
CATTTTATTTACAAAGATCATTCTCGGAACATTATATTTGTTTGCTTGTCTCCAAACAGTTTCTGTTTGGGGTTCCACACCTGCATTAGCATCAAGGAGAGCAACAGCACCATCTAGAACTCGAAGAGATCGTTCTACTTCAATAGTGAAGTCAACGTGACCTGGTGTATCAATTATATTTATTCTTTTACCATTCCAGTATGTCGTTGTAGCTGCTGAGGTAATCGTAATTCCTCTTTCTTGTTCTTGCTCCATCCAATCCATAGTGGCTGCACCATCGTGTACCTCACCGATTTTATGACTTTTTCCTGTATAGTACAGAATTCTTTCTGTTGTAGTAGTTTTACCAGCATCAATGTGAGCCATGATACCAATATTTCTGTAGTCTTCGATAGGATTTGATCTTGCCATTACTTACTCTTCTTAAATTACCAACGATAGTGAGAAAATGCTCTGTTAGCCTCAGCCATCTTATGAGTATCTTCTCTCTTTTTAACTGCATTACCCTTTTTTGAAAAAGCATCCATGAGTTCGTTGGACAATCTTTCTATCATAGTGCTCTCGTTCCTTGCTCTTGCAGAACTAATCAACCACCTTATAGCAAGTGCTTGTTTTCTGTCATTTCTTACTTCAACAGGTACTTGATAAGTAGCACCACCAACTCTTCTGGATCTGACCTCAACGTCAGGCATGACGTTTTTAAGTGCTTCATGAAATACGTTTAAAGGATCTTGCTTACTTTCTTTCTCAATTTTATCGAAAGCAGCATAAATTATTTTTTCTGATGTTGACTTCTTTCCTGACAGCATTAGGCTGCTCATAAATTTGGAAATTATCTTATCACCAAATTTCGGATCAGGTAGAACTTCTCTCTTCTCTGCACGTCTTCGTCTTGACATTTAAAATTCCCTATTTAGGTTTCTTAGCGCCGTATTTAGAGCGTCTTTGTTTTCGATCTTTTACACCTTGAGTATCTAATACCCCTCTAACAATGTGATATCTGACACCCGGTAAATCTTTTACCCTACCACCTCTGATGAGTACAACTGAATGTTCTTGTAAATTATGCCCCTCACCTGGTATGTAGCTTGTTACTTCAAAACCATTAGATAATCTAACCCTTGCTACTTTTCTTAATGCTGAATTTGGTTTCTTAGGTGTAGTAGTATATACACGAGTACATACACCACGTTTTTGTGGGCATGCCTCCATAGCTGGCACTTTATTCCTTTTTACCTGCGGTTTACGAGGTTTTCTTAGTAGTTGATTAATAGTTGGCATATTAACCAATTTCCTTTCAATTTTGTGTTCTTTTTTTTAGTTTCTCAATAGCGTTTAAGTTGCAACATACGGCCTATTGAAACAGATGTTCGGACAATACTTCTTCAAAAACAAAAGGTCAAGCATTATTATCATAGAATATCAGCTAAAATCAATCAGTGATAATAATTTTTGAAAAAGAGTAAAAACTATTCTTTAACCGACAAACTCTCAGTTCCCTCTTCAGCATCAGCTACGTTTATAAGATCTGAAACTAATGCTTCATCGGATGTTTGTGACAAGAGTTGTTCTGCATTCTTCTTTTCTTGAATAATCAAATTATCTCGGTGTACAGACACCTGTCTCAGTTTACTTATTGCACTTCCAGTTCCAGCAGGAATTAGTCTGCCTACGATAACATTTTCTTTTAGTCCTTGTAATAAGTCAGACTTACCATTCATGGATGCCTCAGTTAAGACTCTCGTTGTTTCTTGGAATGATGCAGCCGAAATAAAGCTTCTGGTTTGAAGGGCAGCCTTTGTTATTCCGAGTAAGATAGGATTAGCAGATATTAATTTTTTACCAGATGCTTTCAGCTCTTCATTCAATTCCAATAGATCAATTTTATCTATCTGCTCTCCATGCAGTAAATTGGAGTCACCAGGATCGGTAATTTCCACTTTCTTTAACATCTGACTAACAATTACTTCAATGTGTTTATCATTTATTGTTACACCTTGTAATCTGTAAACATCTTGAATTTCTGCAACCAAATATGAAGCAAGTTCTTCAACACCTTTAATTGCAAGAATGTCATGCGGAGCAGGATTTCCATCCATTATAAAGTCACCTTTTTCAATTTTATCCCCATCCTGTACTTCTAGATGGATATTTTTTGGTACCATGTATTCGCGCAGTTGTTCACTATCATCATTTGGTATAATTCTGATTTTCCTTTTATTTTTAAAATCATTCCCAAATTCAACAACTCCGCTTATCTCTGCAATAATCGCATGATCTTTCGGTCTTCTTGCTTCAAACAATTCTGCAACTCTTGGTAATCCACCTGTTATGTCTTTTGTTTTTGCACTTTCAGTTGGAACCCTTGCCAGAACATCTCCCGCTGATACTTCGGCATCCTTTTCAACAGATAGAATAGCATTCACAGGCAAAATAAATTTACGAGCATCAGTTTTAGATTTGCTTTTTGAGGTTGAACTTAAAACAACAGATGGTTGCAGATTATTGCCACGCGATGAACTTCTCCAATCAATAACAACCCTTTGTGATATTCCTGTAGATTCATCAAGCCTTTCATCTATTGAGAGACCATCTACAAGATCTTCAAAATCCACTTTTCCTGGAACATCTGCAAGAATTGGTCTTGTGTATGGGTCCCAAGAAGCAATTCGTTGCCCTCTCTCAATCTTTTCACCATCTTTTACGAATAACTGTGCTCCATATGGAACTTTATTTTGAGATCTCTCTATATTGTTCTCATCAAGAATAGCAACAACTAGGCTTCTACCAGTTACAACTAATTTATTATTGGAGTCATTTGCTAGTATTGGATTTTGTATTGAAACAACCCCTTCATGCGAGCTTTCAATAAACGATTGGTCAACAACTTGAGCTGTACCTCCGATATGAAAAGTTCTCATAGTTAACTGGGTACCTGGCTCACCAATTGACTGTGCAGCAAGGACACCAACAGCTTCACCAACGTTCACAGGAGTTCCACGCGCTAAGTCACGACCGTAGCATCTTGCACAAGCTCCGACTTTTGCATCACAAGTTAGTACAGACCGCACCTTTACAGCATCAAGACCCCGTTCATCAATTTCTCTTGCAAGGGCTTCGTTGATCATTTGATCTTTATCAAACAAAACATCATTTGTTGCTGGATCAAGAATATCATCTGTTAGATATCTGCCCAATAACCTGTCACCAATTGGAACGATTGTATCACCACCATCCATAACACTCCTAAGAGTAATCCCATTAGTTGTACCACAGTCCTTTTCAAGAATTATACAATCTTGAGCAACATCAACCAATCTTCTAGTTAAATACCCTGAGTTAGCTGTTTTAAGAGCAGTATCAGCCAATCCTTTTCTCGCTCCATGCGTTGAATTGAAGTATTCAAGAACAGATAAACCCTCTTTGAAGTTTGATGTAATTGGTGTTTCAATTATTTCACCAGATGGCTTTGCCATAAGTCCCCTCATTCCAGCTAACTGTTTCATTTGTGCAGGAGAACCTCGCGCACCTGAATGTGCCATCATATAAACTGAATTTTGATCTTTTTGCTTCTTAGTTACATCGTCTATTTCAATGACCTGAATCTTTGCCATCATTTCATCTGCAACTTTATCGGTACATTTTGCCCATGCATCGACTACTTTATTGTATTTCTCTCCTTGAGTAATTAAACCATCGTTATATTGGCTTTCGTACTCTTTAACGAGATTATTTGTTTCATCAATAAAATTTGACTTTGTTTCAGGAATTACCATGTCATCCTTACCAAAGGAAATTCCAGCACGGCAACCGTGATGGAATCCCAAAGCCATAATTTTATCACAGAAAATAACCGTTTCTTTTTGACCAGAGTGACGATAAACTTCATCAATCATTCTCGAGATATCTTTTTTAGTCATTATCTTATTACATAATGCAAACTTAATTGTGTGATATTTTGGCAATAATTCACCAATCAACAGTCTACCTGGTGTTGTCTCATGAGTTTCTTTTATAAGATTGCCTTCAGCATCTTTGGTAACAAATCTTCCTTTGACTTTTGAGTGCAATGAAATAACACCTGTTTGCAGTGCGTAATGAATTTCATTCATGTTACCAAATACCATACCCTCACCTGGTTCATTTTCTTTGACAAGTGATAGATAGTATAACCCGAGCACCATGTCCTGACTTGGAACAATGATAGGTGATCCATCTGCAGGATGTAAAATATTATTAGTAGACATCATCAGAACTCTGGCTTCTAATTGTGCCTCAAGTGATAAAGGCACGTGAACAGCCATCTGATCACCATCAAAATCAGCATTAAATGCAGAACATACTAAAGGATGAAGTTGAATTGCCTTTCCTTCAACCAATGTTGGTTCAAATGCTTGAATACCTAATCTGTGTAATGTTGGAGCTCTATTCAGTAATACTGGATGTTCACGGATTACCTCATCAAGAATATCCCATACCTCAGGTCTTTCTTTTTCTACAAGTCTTTTTGCCTGTTTTACAGTAGTAGAGAGACCTTTTGCTTCTAAGCGAGAATAAATAAAGGGCTTGAAAAGCTCAAGAGCCATTGTTTTTGGCAAACCACATTGATGTAATTTTAATGTCGGCCCGGTAACAATTACAGACCTTCCTGAATAATCCACTCTTTTCCCAAGTAAATTTTGTCTAAATCTTCCTTGCTTACCTTTAAGCATATCAGCCAACGATTTTAGCGGTCGTTTATTCGCACCAGTAATAACACGCCCACGCCTTCCATTATCGAATAGTGCATCCACTGATTCTTGAAGCATCCTTTTTTCGTTTCTTATAATAATTTCTGGAGCTTTAAGTTCGATTAATCTTTTTAGACGATTATTTCGGTTGATTACTCTTCGATATAAGTCGTTCAAATCAGAAGTAGCAAATCTACCCCCATCCAATGGAACTAATGGTCTTAGTTCTGGTGGTATAACTGGGACAACAGTCATAATCATCCATTCTGGTTTATTACCTGAACTAATAAATGCCTCAACTACTTTTAATCTTTTAGCAAGTTTAATTGGTTTTAGTTCAGATGTTGACTCATCAATCTCAACCCTGAGTTGATCTGCTAGTTTTTCCAAATCAAGATTCGTTAATAGATCTCTGATAGCTTCAGCACCAATCCCAGCAGTAAAAGAGTCATCACCATACTCGTCTTTATAATTTAACACTTCTTCTTCGGTAAGCAATTGTAATTCTTTTAATGGTGTTAAACCTGGCTCGATAACAATAAAGTTTTCAAAATAAAGAACACGTTCAAGATCCTTGAGCCTCATATCAAGAAGCAATCCAATCCTTGATGGCAAAGACTTTAGGAACCAAATGTGTGCGACAGGAGCAGCTAACTCAATATGCCCCATGCGATCACGCCTTACTTTAGAAAGAGTTACTTCAACTCCACATTTTTCGCAAATAACACCCCTGTATTTCATACGTTTATATTTGCCACAAAGACATTCATAATCTTTTATTGGACCAAAAATTCTGGAGCAAAACAACCCATCCCTCTCGGGTTTAAAAGTTCTATAATTTATTGTCTCAGGCTTTTTGATTTCACCAAAAGACCAAGAAAGCATCTTTTCAGGTGATGCAATAGAAATCTTAATCTGATCAAAGATTTGTGATTGTGAAAAGTTTGGATTAAAAACATTTGTGAGATCTTGATTCATATTATTTCCCTATTATTCACTGCTCATATCGGACAGCGTATTTGCAGAGCCTTCATTAAATACCTCTGAGGATTTTAATTCAACATTTAGGCCAAGTGATCTGATTTCTTTTACAAGAACGTTGAATGACTCAGGAATCCCAGCTTCAAAAGCATCATCTCCTCGGACTATAGCTTCGTATACTTTCGTCCTTCCAGCCACATCATCTGATTTAACTGTGAGCATTTCTTGAAGTGTATATGCTGCTCCGTATGCTTCTAGAGCCCACACTTCCATTTCTCCAAATCTTTGACCACCAAATTGAGCCTTACCACCAAGTGGTTGTTGTGTTACAAGACTGTAAGGACCAATAGACCTGGCGTGTATTTTATCATCAACAAGATGGTGAAGCTTAAGTATATATTTGTAGCCAACTGTTATCTTCCTATCAAAAGGCTCTCCGGTTCTACCATCATACAACTTAACTTGACCAGATTTATCTAATCCCGCCTTTTCAAGCAACTCATTGATATCATTTTCTCTTGCACCATCAAAGACAGGAGTAGCTATTGGTACACCCTTCTTCAGATTCTGTGCTAACTCAACTAAATCTTCTTTTCCAAAAGAGTCAATGGTCTCGTTCTTACCATAGATATCATTAAGTGTTTTCCTCAGAGCTTTAGCGTCTGGATCCTTTGTTTTTATGAGATCTAATGAGTCGGCGATTATCTTTCCAAGACCTCTACAAGCCCATCCCAAATGGGTCTCAAGAATTTGACCGACATTCATTCTACTTGGAACGCCAAGAGGGTTAAGTACAACATCTACAGGAGTTCCATCTTCGAGATATGGCATATCTTCTTGAGGCATAATTCTGGAAACCACACCTTTATTACCATGCCTACCTGCCATTTTATCACCAGGCTGTAACTTTCTTTTTACAGCAACAAAGACTTTTATCATCTTCATTACGCCAGGTAACATATCATCACCACGCTGAAGCTTTTCAACCTTGTCAATGAACCTGTTTTCAATAGCTTCTCTTGATTGATCATATTGGGTTTTCATTGCATCTATTTCAGACATTACCTTGTCATTTGTTAGAACAAAATTCCACCAATCTTTTCTATCTATATTATCAAGATCAACTTTATTTATCTTGGCTCCTTTTTTAAGCCCACCTGATACTTTTGAGATTTCACAACCAATAAGAGTATCATGAAGCTTAGCCATGACATTACGATCCAAGATATTAAATTCATCATCTCTATCTTTGGATAATCTCACAATCTCATCTCTTTCAATAGCAAGAGCCCTCTCATCTTTTTCTATTCCATGCCTATTAAACACACGAACTTCAACAACCGTTCCATTAACACCAGGAGGAAGTCTTAAAGACGTATCTCTTACATCTGTAGCTTTTTCACCAAAAATTGCACGTAGGAGCTTTTCTTCTGGTGTCATCGGACTTTCACCCTTTGGGGTTATTTTACCAACTAAAATATCCCCTGATTTAACTTCAGCTCCAATATATACTATTCCAGCTTCATCAAGGTTCTTTAGAGCTTCTTCACCGACATTAGGGATATCTCTTGTTATATCTTCAGGACCTAGTTTAGTGTCCCTTGCCATGACTTCAAATTCTTCAAGATGAATTGAAGTAAAAGTATCTTCTCTAACAACTCTTTCAGAAATAAGAATTGAGTCCTCATAATTGTAACCATTCCAAGGCATATATGCGACGAGTACATTTTTACCAAGTGCTAAATCTCCAAGATCAGTGGATGGTCCATCTGCTATTATGTCGCCTTGATCAACATGTTCTCCAACTTTAACAAGTGGCCTTTGGTTAATGCAAGTATTTTGATTTGACCTCTGGAATTTTGCTAAATTATAAATATCAATGGCAGATTTTGATGCATCTTTTTCATCTGTTGCTCTGACAACTATTCTATTTGAGTCTACCTGATCAACTACCCCTGTTCTTCGAGCAGTGACAGCTGCTCCCGAGTCTCTTGCAACAACTGCTTCCATACCAGTTCCCACAAATGGGGCTTCAGTTTTCATCAGTGGAACAGCTTGTCTTTGCATGTTTGATCCCATAAGTGCTCTGTTAGCATCATCATTCTCTAGGAAAGGAATTAATGCTGCTGCAGCCGAAACCAATTGTTTTGGTGAAACATCCATAAAATCTACTTTTTCTGCTGGTATCAATTGGACATCTCCAGCAACACGACAATTGATAAGTTCTTCAACAAATTTTGACTTATTATCAAGAGGAGCATTTGCCTGAGCGATATTATATTTGGATTCTTCAATTGCTGATAAATAAACAACTTCATCCGTGACAGTGTTATTGACAACTTTCCTGTATGGACTCTCAATAAAACCATACTTGTTAACTTTAGCAAATGTAGCTAATGAGTTGATAAGCCCAATGTTTGGCCCCTCAGGTGTTTCTATAGGACAAATCCTACCATAATGCGTTGGATGTACATCTCTAACTTCAAATCCAGCACGTTCTCTGGTCAGTCCACCGGGACCTAATGCAGATACACGCCTTATGTGAGTAATTAGTGATAACGGATTTGTTTGGTCCATAAATTGTGACAATTGCGATGAACCAAAAAATTCTCTAAGTGATGCAGTAATAGGCTTTGCATTTATTAGATCATTTGGCATTACTGTATCTATGTCAACGGAACTCAATTTTTCTTTTATTGAACGTTCCATTCTTAGCAAGCCAATCCTATATTGGTTTTCAACAAGTTCACCAACTGACCTTACTCTCCTGTTACCAAGGTGATCAATATCATCTACATCGCCTTTTCCATCTCTTAATTCAACAAGATGCTTGACTACGGCCATGACATCTTCTTTTCTCAAAACACATAGATTATCAGGCGCATCTAAATCAAGTCTCATATTCATCTTAACCCTACCAACAGCTGATAAGTCATATCTATCGGGGTCAAAGAATAAACCCTCAAATAGGCTTTCAGCAGTTTCATCGGTTGGAGGCTCACCTGGTCTCATTAACCTGTATATGTCTAATAGGGCTTCTTGCTTATTTTCATTCTTATCAACTTTCAGTGTATCTCTAATGAACGCCCCTGTATTGATATGGTCGATCTCTAAAACTGGAATTTTTGTTATCTTATTTTTATCAAGTAGTTCAATCAATTCAGATGAAATTTCATCTCCTGCTTCAGCATATATCAAACCAGTTTTTAAATTAACAATATCTTCGGCAATGAACTGTCCGATTATATCATCTACTGAGAATAAAACCCTTTTTAATCCACTTTCGTATAATTTATTGATTAAGCGTGGAGTAATCTTTGTGCCGGACTCAACAGCTACTTCACCAGTATCTGCGTTTACTAAATCCGTGTTAATTTTGACCCCTTTAAATTGAGCTTCTTTAAATTCTGCAACCCAACCAGACTTATTTTTTTCAATTGTATGTATATTATAAAAATTTGATAAAATTTCTTCAGCATCATATCCTAAGGCATACAATATTGTTGAAACCGGTATTTTTCTTTTTCTATCTATACGAGCGTAGACAAGATCCTTTGCGTCAAATTCAAAATCAAGCCATGAACCTCGATATGGTATAATTCTTGCTGCATATAATATCTTACCGCTTGAGTGTGACTTTCCTTTATCATGATCAAAGAATACACCGGGACTTCTATGCATCTGGCTGACGACAACACGTTCTGTACCATTGAAGATAAATGTTCCATTATTTGTCATCAATGGAATATCACCCATGTATACTTCTTGTTCTTTAATATCTTTTATTGATTTATTTCCGGTATTCTCATCAATGTCAAAAACAATCAATCTGAGTGTCGCTCTTAGTGGAGCGGCATACGTTAGCCCACGTTGAACACATTCTTCAACATCATATTTAGGTAAATCAAAGTCGTATTTAATAAACTCTAATCTTGAAGTTTCATTGAAGTCAGTTATTGGAAAAATGGATGTAAATACCGCCTGAAGTCCATTAGTGTCTCGACCACCCTCGGGCTCTTGAGTTTGAAGGAAGTAATCATAAGATGATTTCTGCACTTCTATTAAGTTTGGCATCTGCGCAACTTCGCGGATTTTACCAAATGATTTTCTAATTCTTTTTCGTCCAATGAAAGTTTCAGACATATTGTGTTCCCGTATAAAAGTTAAATATTTGTGATAATATGATAGCTTGAGCGCTATAATTAATTATTTAACTTCAACGGTTGCACCGGCTCCTTCCAATTGAGCTTTAATTTTATCCGCTTCATCTTTTGACACACCCTCTTTGACTGGTTTTGGTGCGGCTTCAACTAGATCTTTAGCCTCTTTTAACCCAAGGCCAGTAATAGCACGCACTTCCTTAATCACATTAATTTTTTGATCTCCCATGCTTGACAAGATTACATCAAATTCAGATTTTTCTTCAGCTGACGCAGCAGATCCACCCGCATCACCACCAGCTGGCGCAGCAGCAACAGCGACTTGCGCAGCAGCCGTTACTCCCCATTTTTCTTCTAAAATTTTTGTTAATTCTGAAGCTTCAAGTATTGTTAAACTTGATAAACTCTCTGCAATTTTTTCTAAATCTGCCATTTTTTCCTCGATTATTTATAAAAGTTAGTATTACGCTGCTTCGGCTTTATCAGAATAAGCCTTCACAACTTGAGCTATATTTGTTCCTGGTGTATTTATTAAACTTGCAATATTTGAAGCTGGTGCATTGAGCAAACCAAGCATCTTTGCCCTGAGCTCGTCTAATGATGGCAAACTTGCTAGATGTTTAACTTCTCCAAGATCAATTTTCTTTTCCGGAAGAGATCCGCCTAAAACAATAAACTTTTCATTTGCTTTTGCAAACTCCACTGTAATTTTTGGAGCCGTAATTGGATCATCGGAATAAGCTATCATTGATGGTCCATTAAGATATTCCTCAATTGCAGACAGTGGTGTTCCTTCAAGTGCAATTTTAGTAAGTTTATTTTTTATGACTTTCACATGTCCACCAGCTTCACGCATGGTGCTTCTCAATTTATTCATTTCTGATACTGTCAGTCCTGAATTTTGAGCGACAATTACAACTGAAGAATTATTGAAAACTTCTTTTAGTTCATTAACAAAGATTGTTTTGTTTTGTCTATCCACAGTTGTCTCCTCTTCAAGTTCACATTTGATAAAAATCAAATGAACCTGCCCTTAGTAATAAATACTAACTGTGCCGATATTAGGTATTAATATCGATGTCTCATATAGGAAATTAAGCAAAAGCACCTATAATCTTGGACAGGTCAAGCATAATAAAGTATATGTATGCCTTTTATTATTAAATGTAAAGATCAAATTCTATATTTTTTTATAAATTAATTTATAATCGAATTTGGATCAATTTTCACTCCAACACCCATTGTTGATGTTAAAGATATATTTTTTATATATGTTCCTTTTGCGCCAGTTGGTTTAGCGTTTTGTATAGCCTCAACTATTGCTTTAACATTACTCTTGATTGCCTCTTCCGTAAAATCAGCTTTTCCAATTCCAGCATGAATAATGCCAGCTTTTTCTACTCTATACTCCACAGATCCTCCTTTTATGGATTTAACTGCATCTGCGACATTATCTGTTACTGTACCTAACTTTGGGTTTGGCATTAGACCACGTGGTCCCAGTATTTTACCTAACTGCCCAACAACAGCCATCATATCAGGAGTTGATATAACACGATCAAATTCGATTTTACCAGATTTAACATTCTCAGCAAGATCTTCGCTACCAACAATATCCGCACCTGCATCTTTTGCTTCTTGTGCCTTGGCATCCCTAGCAAATACAGCTACCTTTACATCTTTTCCAGTACCAGCTGGCAAACTCACAACGCCGCGTACCATTTGATCAGCTTGTTTTGGGTCTACACCTAAATTTAATGAAATCTCGATTGTTTCATTAAATTTAGACTTTGCATTCGTTTTTACAAGTTTAATAGCTTGATCAACATCATATGTTGATTGACTATCTCTAGTAAGTTCAATTTCACTATATCTTTTTCCAGATTTACTCATTTTTTCCTCTATTCCGCTACTTTTAAACCCATAGACCTTGCGGAACCCTCAATGATCTTTGCAGCTTGTTCAAGAGAGTTTGCGTTTAAATCATTCATTTTTTGCTCAGCAATTTCATTTATCTGCTGTTTAGTTACTGTACCAGCTGTATCACGCCCGGGAGCTGAACCACCCTTTGGCAAATTTGCTGCTTTTTTCAGTAAATATGATGCTGGTGGAGTCTTTGTTTTAAAAGTAAATGATTTATCTTGATATATGGTTATTGTTGTAGGTATCGGCATTTCAGGCTCAAGATCTTGAGTTTGAGCATTAAAAGCCTTACAAAATTCCATTATATTAAGTCCACGCTGCCCCAAGGCTGGACCAATTGGTGGAGCTGGAGCAGCTTTACCAGCGGGAACATGAAGTTTTAAATATCCGGTTATTTGTTTTGCCATAATAAGTCCTGTCTTTTATAAAATACACATTACATAAATTGTAAGATAAATCAAAATAATTATACCTTTTCTACTTGGTTATACTCCAACTCAACTGGTGTAGCCCTTCCAAAAATTGATACTGCAACTTTAAGTCTTGATCTTTCCACGTCAACTTCTTCCACCATACCGCTAAATGATGCAAAAGGACCGTCCGCAACCCTTACCTGCTCTCCAATTTCAAAAGTAATTGATGAAACAGGGCCATCCACACCTTCCTGTACTTGAGTCATGATTCTTTCTACTTCTTCAGCTGAAATTGGTATCGGCTTATTTTGAGAACCAAGAAATCCTGCCACCTTATTGGTTTTTTTTACAAGATGGAACGCATCATCGGTCATTTCCATCTTAACCAGCACATACCCTGGAAAAAATTTTCTTTCGGACTGAATTTTTCGTCCTTTACGTACCTGAACCACTTCTTCTGTTGGAACCAAGATTTCACTAAATTTATCTTCCATTCCTCTTTGAACAGATTGTTCCTTTATTGCATTAGCAACCTGTTTTTCAAAGTTAGAGTATGCGTGAACGATATACCAATTATGTGCCATTGTTAGCCTCCAATACCAAGAATTAAACCAACAAACCAACTTAAAATTTGATCAGCAATTAAAAAGAAGATAGCCGAAACAAAGACGAATATCAAAACCATTATTGAAGTAACAGTAGTTTCACGTTTTGTTGGCCAAACAACTTTTTTGACTTCATTTTTAATTTCTTGAACGTATTGTATAGGTCTAAATTTAATCATTTAACAATATTAACTTCCATTTATGGCAGGAGTGGAGGGAGTCGAACCCCCAACCTTCGGTTTTGGAGACCGACGCTCTGCCAGTTGAGCTACACTCCTATTAAATAATAGTGGGCCAAAAATGACCCATCAATTATTCAGAAATTTTTGATACAACACCTGCACCAACAGTTCTACCACCTTCACGAATAGCAAATCTGAGATTTTCTTCCATTGCAATAGGTGTTATCAATTCAACATCTACTTCAATGTTGTCACCTGGCATCACCATCTCAGTACCTTGAGGTAATTTAACAATTCCAGTCACATCAGTTGTTCGGAAGTAAAATTGTGGTCTATAATTAGTGAAGAATGGAGTGTGTCTACCACCTTCATCTTTTGTAAGAATATAAGCGTTTGCCTTAAATTTGGCGTGTGGTGTAATTGAACCAGGCTTTGAGAGAACCTGTCCTCTTTCAACTTCTTCTCTTTTTGTACCTCTAAGAAGAATACCAACGTTATCACCAGCCTCACCTTGATCAAGAAGTTTTCTGAACATTTCAACGCCAGTACATGTAGTTTTTACAGTATCTTTAATACCAACAATTTCAATCTCTTCACCAACATTAATGATACCTCTTTCAACCCTACCAGTAACAACTGTACCACGGCCAGATATTGAAAATACATCTTCGATTGGCATTAAGAATGGTTGATCTTTTGGTCTATCTGGTTGTGGAATGTATGAGTCAACAGCAGCCATTAATTCCATGATTGAGTTTTTACCAATTTCATCATCTCTTCCTTCAAGCGCTGCTAGAGCAGATCCTTTAACAATAGGAATATCGTCACCAGGGAATTCATATGAACTCAGTAATTCTCTAACTTCCATCTCAACCAAATCAAGAAGTTCTTCGTCATCGACTTGGTCAACTTTATTTAGGTACACAACAAGAGCAGGAACACCAACTTGTCTTGCTAGAAGAATATGCTCTCTTGTTTGAGGCATTGGACCATCAGCAGCATTCACCACTAGAATTGCCCCATCCATTTGTGCTGCACCTGTTATCATATTTTTAACATAGTCAGCGTGACCTGGACAGTCAACGTGAGCATAATGCCTGTTCTCAGTTGAGTACTCCACATGAGCAGTTGAAATTGTTATTCCTCTTGCTTTCTCTTCTGGAGCTTTGTCTATTGCGTCGTATGCAGAGAACTCAGCACCACCAGTTTCTGAAAGTACTTTTGTAATTGCTGCAGTTAATGTTGTTTTACCGTGGTCTACGTGACCAATTGTACCGATGTTACAATGCGGTTTACTACGATCAAACTTTTCTTTAGCCATGTTTATTCCTACCTTAATAGTTTTAAATCATAATTTATTTACGATTTTTGAGTTACCGATGAATGAATATTAACCATATATAGTTGAATATTTTAAAAAATCTACAAAAAAATAATAAAATATTTTTTAATTTTATGGAGCGGGTGAAGGGAATCGAACCCTCGTCCTCAGCTTGGAAGGCTGCTGCTCTACCTTTGAGCTACACCCGCTTGGTTTATGTATAAAAATACATGGTGGAGGGGGTTGGATTTGAACCAACGTAGGCTAAGCCAACGGGTTTACAGCCCGTCCCCTTTAACCACTCGGGCACCCCTCCATTTGTTGCCCTATTTATAAATAATTTCACAATTAAAAACACTTGTTTTTTAACCGCAGGTAATTATTTGTATACACCTTTACACCAAAGATATATAAAAATCCATATATTAATAGCGCCATGAATAATAATTATATAAAAATATATGGCTATCATGCCAACATACACGCCCTTGCAAATATAAACAGAAATATAGCTGAAATATATTTAACCAAAAACGCAATGGCAAAAATTACTTCATATTCGACTGTTGACTTATCAAAATTCAAAGTAAATATAGCTGATACAAAAACATTGAATAAGCTACTTCCAAATGGACAAGTACACCAAGGTATAATCTCATTTTGCAAGCCCAAACAAATTCTCTCATTAAAAGAGAGCAATATTGTAAGTACAAACAGAATTGTTTTCTTAGATAATATAACCGACCCCAGAAACATAGGTGCAATCATAAGAACATGTTCCGCTTATGGGATTAACAAGGTAATGACAACTCAAAAATTTGATTTACTAGATGAAGGCTTAATTGCAAAATCAGCATCTGGAGGACTAGAATACGTTGATATTATCATCGCCAAAAGTCTGGCAAATTGTTATGAAGAATTAAAAAGCAATAATTTTTGGTTAATTGGTTTTGATAGTGATGCAAATAATATAATTGATGAAATAAACTTTAATAAAAGCGATAAGGTTGTTGCAATATTCGGGGATGAAGGTAGAGGGATAAGGAACTTAACAAAAAAATATTGTGATCAAATATACAAAATTAATGCCCCTGGTAAAATTAAAAGTCTTAATGTATCAGTCGCAATGGGCATTATATTAGATAAAATAGCAATCAAATAAACTCCTACGTGCAAAAATAAATTATTATAAATAATTTACTTTTAAAAAAATGTTTTTTGATTTAATAGTAAATTGTTTCAAACGTGCCGGCTTAGCTCAGTTGGTAGAGCGGCTGATTTGTAATCAGTAGGTCGGGAGTTCAAATCTCTCAGCCGGCACCATTTAATACAAATTGCACCAAATATGTCATTCCCAGATAAACAACTTGAAGATTTTATTTCAAAATTATCAAACATCTTGGATGGCAGAGATATTATTACTGATCAAGAAATAATTTACCCACATCTTCAAGATTGGGTTGGAAATTTTCATGGTAATTCACCATTAATGTTAACTCCAAGGAGCTCCGAACAAGTCTCCAAGATCTTGAAAATGTGTAATGAAAAAAACATTAAAATTGTTCCTCAAGGAGGAAATACTGGATCAGTCGCCTCAGGTATACCAAATGGTGAAGTAATACTTAGCCTAAAAAAAATGAATAAGATTTTAGATCTAAACCCAAAAGACTATACAATTACCGTTGAGGCAGGATGTATACTCAATCAAATTCAGTTAGCTGCATCTGAAGTTTCTAGACACTTTCCTCTCAGCATTGGATCTGAAGGTTCTTGTACAATTGGTGGCAACATATCAACGAACGCTGGTGGAATATCAGTGCTCAAATATGGGAACATGAGGGACTTAGTTCTCGGTATTGAAGTGGTATTAGCAAATGGTAATATTGTTAATATGCTAAAAAAACTCAGAAAAGATAATACGGGATATGCCTTAAAGCATCTATTCATGGGGGCAGAAGGAACACTCGGTATTATTACAGCTGCTAGTTTGAGATTATTTCCAAAAATTGAAAATAAAGTTACTGCCTTTGTTTCACTTACTGATCTTACAACCTCAATGAATTTGCTTGAAATATTAAGAGATTTCAGTGGAGAGCTCTTATCTTCCTTCGAACTAATCCCTGATATTGGACTCTCAATTGCAATAGAGTTTGGTGACAATATCATAAACCCTCTAGTAAATGCTGAACAATGGAATGTAATAATTGAGTTTTCTGATACCAAAAATAATGAGAATGCAAAAAATTTAATGGAAGCGGCTCTTCAACATGCACTCGAAGAAAATGTTATTACTGATGCCGTTATATCAGACTCAATTGCTAAGACACAAAATATTTGGAAGATTAGAAAGGCCATTGTTGAACATCAACCAAAGTTGGGTGGAGAAATAAAACATGATGTATCGGTACCAATTTCATCAGTTCCTGACTTTATAAGAACAACTGGAGATAAGCTCGCTCAATATTTACCAGGCGTTAGACCTGTGCCTTACGGACATATTGGTGATGGCAATATACACTACAATGTATGCCCTCCTATAGGTTATTCTTCAGAAGCGTTTAAAGAAAAAACAAAAGAAATTCGAGAAATTGTTTACGGGAATGCCTTCACATATGGTGGAAGTTTTGCTGCTGAGCATGGAGTAGGAATTATCAAGAAAAGTCAGATGATAAAATATAAAGATCCCACCGAACTAACAATTATGAAAGAAATTAAAAATCTTTTAGATCCAAAAGAAATCCTAAACCCAGGTAAAATATTTTAGAAAAAACATGATAGTTAAACAAAGCTACATCGGCGCATTATTAGCGTCATTGTCTGCGACTATTGGAGGTACAACCGTAGTTCTCACAAGATACTTAATGCCTGACACTGACCCCTTTACCTTGCCAGGGACCCGTTACGGGATAGCAGCTTTATTATTATTATCATTATTATTCTTGTTCAAAAAAAATAAACCACTGGAAAGAGTAGATTGGATACCAATATTATTATTATCCATAGTTTTTTATATTGGTTTCCCTCTATCATTTGCCGCTGGGCTTGAACATACCACTGCAGCTCGGGGATCTATTGTTTTTACATCACAACCTGTAATAACTTTGGTTTTAGGAGTACTGCTTGGTAAAGAGAGGCCAACACCACTTAAGGTATTAGCGATATTGATAGCTATCACAGGAATTATTATCACACTCAGTGACGATATAGGTTCACTGGCATCGGATGTACACTTAGGTGACTTTTTAATGTTTGTGGCAGCATTCTGTAATTCTGTTTATGTGTTGAATGTTGGTAAATACATTCGAAAATACGGAAGTTTTACGTTCACCGCATGGCCAATGTTTATTGGTTCATCGCTAATGCTTGTGCTAGCATTATTTTTTGGGAGTCCTCTCAATGGATCTCTATCATTTGACTCAACTCAATGGATTGTATTACTTATATTAGCCATCCCTGGCGCCGCTTTAATGAAATCTATGTTTACTTCTTCAATCAATATGTCAACACCAACTGGCATAACAATGACTGTTGGCTTTAATCCATTAAGTGCAATGATATTAGGTGCACTGATATTAAGCGAACCTGTTTCTTCAAATATATTGATTGGATTTTTCTGCGTTGTTGTTGCCGTAATATTAGCAAATTATGAAAATTAGAGGATTATAGAAAAAATCTGTTATCTTCTTCTGAAGTTTTTCCTTGCCTGAGCTCTTGTTGCAGGTGCTTTTTCATCCTTATGTCTAAAAATAATTCGTCCTTTGTCAAGATCATATGGTGTCATTTCAACTGTTACACGATCACCAATTAAAGTCCTGATCCTGTGTTTCTTCATTTTCCCTGCAGTATAGGCTACAATTTCATGTTCATTGTCCAACATCACCCTAAAACGAGCATCTGGAAGCACATCGGTAACCACACCATCTAGTTCAAGCAACTCTTCTTTTGCCATTGAGTATAACCTTAATAAAACATCAATATTAAACTTATATAATATATTTTGATAATTGAAAGTATTATTTATTACCAATCAATCTTGAATTATCTTCCTTTTATACCATTCTTCAATTTCAATTGTTATTTCATCATTTATTGTAGAATTTGCACATTCAATTGATTGCATTAATTCTTGTCTATTCTTTACACCTGGAACTGTTGTACTGATATTTGGATTCTTAATACAAAATATCAGTGCCAGCTCAGCAAGACTGAGATTGTATTTCTTTGCGACATCGTCCAATTCTTTTGCATTTTTATGCATTTGATAAAGGTTATCTTTCAAATGAATTTTTCTATCAAGCTGGTTAACTATTGCGCCAGCAGCATGCGAACGAATCCCAATAACACCCACATTATACTTCTGACATAAATCAAAAATTGATCCCTCATTTATTGAATTATCATTTAATCCAGAACCTTGGTCCTTCTCATTTAGAATTGGAAGTTTGCCTCCTGCTGACTGATTAAGAACATTATAAAGCACCTGGATAGTGTCAAAATTTTTACTCTTCAGTAAATTACAGATCGTTGAAAAATCGGCGTTCCATCCTGTTAATCCAGTGAACCGAACTTTTCCTTCCGCTCGAAATCTACTGATTAATTCAGAGAAATTTATACAATCAGAATAAGTCATAATTGGTGCAAATTCTGGAGGGTTATCACGAAATTTATACTCCCCTCTGGAATTCCCAACCTGATGGTGAATTTGAATTAAATCTATGTAATCAAGATTTAGATTTGATAAACTCCTGTCTATTGAATTCCTCATTGAGTCTTCTATTTTGTCAAGTTGTTCAAAATTATGAAAACGTATTTTTGTTGCGATTATTAACTTTTCTCTCTTTGTTGAGGATAATTTTTTAAATACATTTCCCAAGTTTATTTCAGATTTTTCATTTCCATAAACAGGAGATGTATCATAAAAATTTATCCCATTATCAATTGCACAGTTTATGAGATATTGACATTCTTCATCAGAGGTTAAACCCCACGCGTGACCAATTCCTGCGCCACCCAAACCAACCTCAGAGACTTTTATTTCTGTCTGACCAAGTTGATTATATTTCAATATCCCCATCCAATTCATCCATATATGGACTTGTTAATTCAGAATGCTCTACCCCAAATACATTTATTGTCATTGATATGAGGGTGTAATAACCAAGTATTCCAACTAAATCTACTATCCTATCTTTACCCAGAATATTAATCGTATTTTCATAAACTTCATCACTTACCTTTTTATCTTTATGAAGACGCATTGTAAAATCATAGATTACACTTTGTTCAGAGTCCATATTTGATGGTTTCTTGCCTTTCTCGATAGCATCTATAATTTCTTGAGAAACACCTTTTTCTATTGCAATTTTGCTATGAACTTTCCACTCATACCCTGCACCCCATACGCGAGCTATTAAACAGATTGCAAATTCAGATAATTTTGGCTCAAGTGATGTGTAATATCTGCAATAAGCTCCAAGTGATTGTGCCTTATCTGCTAAACCAGCTCTATGCATCCAAACTGCAAGTGGTCCCCTTACACTGCCGCGCGGCCCTGAAGAAATTTCATCATAAATCTTCTTTTGATCTTCATTCATTTCATTATGGGTTAAATTCTTTAGTCTCATAGTTTAGTCCTCATCTGTACATTAATATTATAGGATTCTAATGCATGCATTTAATGAATACTTCTAAGCCAGAGTTTCATATCTTTGCTACATATTTTTATTATACATTCAAAATACATATAAATGACAAATGAATTTACTGGAAATAACAAGAGTTAATAAGTTATTAAATTTTTTTTTAATTTAGTTTAGATTTTTCTTTAATTTTTATTAAAATGTTGCTACAAAGTAACTTTAGCTGAGATAGCTAGAAACCTAGTTACTATAGTTCAATTATCAAATTTATGCAAAACTGCATAACTTAATGGGAGGAAATTAAACATGGCTGAAGACATAGTCATTAGTGGTAGCGGACTCAGAAAGCAATTTAATGAAAACGTTATTGCTGTTGAAGACGCTAATTTCACTATCCCACGTGGTTCATTTATATCTTTAGTAGGACCAAGTGGTTGCGGAAAATCTACGTTACTTAGACTTATATCAGGTCTAATTGAAAAATCTGAAGGTGACCTACTTGTAAGAAGTAATGAAGTAGTTGGACCTAGAAGTGATATTGGAATGATGTTCCAGAAGGCAGTTTTATTAGACTGGCGTACTTCAATTGAAAATGTACTCTTGCCAGATGAAATTAGAGGAACAGTGGATGCGGATGCCAAGAAAAGAGCTTGGGATCACCTCCAACTTGTTGGTCTAAAAGATTTCGAATTCTCATTCCCTAGACAATTATCAGGCGGTATGCAGCAACGTGTCGCACTCGCTCGTTTATTGCAAACAGGGGCAGACATCATGCTTCTTGATGAACCTTTTGGTGCTCTTGATGAATTCACACGTGAAAGATTGAATGACGAACTATTGAGAATTGTTGAAGGTCCAGATATAACAACATTATTTGTGACGCATAATATACAAGAAGCAATATACCTAGCAGATCAAGTTTTTGTTATGACTCCTAGACCAGGAAGAATTGCAGCTCAGATTGAAATCGATCTTCCTACACCAAGAAATATTGATATGACAACAACTCCAGAATTTAATAACTACGTCCAACAAGTAAGAGACGTGTTATCTGGACACTTAGATGGACAGCCGCTATGAGTATTGATCAAGAAGCTAGCGTTAGTAATATTGAACTAAACTCCCAATATACAGGGTCTTTAGGTGGTGCCGTTATAAGACACACACTAATCTTCTTCGTAGTCATGTTTATATGGGAAATGGCCAATAGAACTGGTTTTAGTAATCCTTTATTACTTCCAAGACCTACTGACATTGCTGCATCAATATGGAAAATATATGTAACACAAGGTAACGTATGGTACCATTTATGGGTTACCTTCCAAGAAGCCATGCTTGGCTGTTTGGTCGGTACAGTTATTGGTATTGCACTTGCTGTTGCAGCTGTATTGAGCGATACATTCAGACAATTCCTTAAACCATACATTATCATTGTTGAAGCGACACCAAGAATTGCTGTTGGTCCGATATTTGTTACATGGTTTGGTTTTGGAATGAGTTCTAAAGTTGCACTAGCAGCTTTGGTATGTTTCTTTGCACCATTCGTTAATACAATTACGGGTTTACTGGGCGTTCAAGAAGAATCATATGAACTGTTCAGGTCACTTGGGGCAAATAGAAGGCAGGTTTTTTGGAGACTAATGATACCAACTGCATTACCAACAATGAACGCAGGGTTAAAACTTGCTGTTGGATCTGCATTCGGTGGCGCTCTTGTTGCAGAATTCATATCCGCACAGGCTGGTATGGGTATTCTTATGGCAAGATACACTATGTCTCTAAATATGCCGTCAGCGTTCGCAGGACTGCTATCAATTACCCTATATGGTTTCTTACTGTTCAGAACAATGGAAGTTATAGATAGGCGAGTACTTTATTGGTTGGATGATGATCTGATGGCTAAGAAAAGTGCTAAAAGAGCAATTAAATTCAGACAGGAGTTAGGACTATGAGTGATATTGGATCAGACGGCGTATTAGCCGGCGTAAAAGAGCTAACACCAGTACAAAAAACACTTGCACATGGTCTTGTATTTCTAATCTTATTTGGAGGTTGGGAACTCGGAGCGCGTGCTGGGTATGTTAATGAGTTGATTATGCCTGCACCAACAGCAATTGCCTACAGGCTTTATGAAATGTTTTTTGTGACAGGTTCAATTTACTGGCATTATATCATCACAATGTATGAAGCGACAATGGGTTTCATAATTGGGGTTAGTATTGGAATGGGACTGGCTATTACTGCAGCAATAAGTCCTGTTTTTAGAAGATATTGGGCACCTTATGCGGTGGTATTTAATGTGACACCAGGTATTGCTGTTACACCGTTTATTATTGCTTGGTTTGGTTTTGGATGGAGTTCTAAAATTGCTCTAGCAGCACTAGTATGCTTCTTCCCTCCATTTATCAACACACTTACAGGATTATTGAATATTGACAAAGATGCTACAGAACTATTCAGGTCTCTTGGCTCAACAAAAAAACAATATTTCCAAAAGTGTCAAATACCAAGTGCGCTACCTATCATTATAGCAGGTCTAAAGCTTGCAATGACAGGTGCTTTAATTGGTACAATTGTTGCACAATTCTTTTCAGCATCTGAGGGTGTTGGCATCCTTATGCAGAGATTTGCCTTCCGCCTAAACATGGATGGTAGTTTCGCTGCACTAATTGTGATGTCTTTAATGGGTCTAAGCTTATTTACGCTCATGGAATATATGGACTATAAAGTTCTATATTGGAGAAGACATTCTAGAATGGAAGAAGTTGGAGCGAAAAGAAAAAGACAATGGATAAAAGAAAATGGTGATATGAGCCAAGCTTAAATCATTACATTCTAATCTAAAAAAAACCCAGATTAGTTATCTGGGTTTTTTTTTACTCAAATATAAGTTTTATCTATCAATAAAATCTTTCGCTTTTTTATACATAGCATAGTCAACTAACTTATTTTCAAAAGTTATTGCAGCCTGTCCCTTCTTTTCTGCATCTTCAAATGCTGCAACCATTCTGGTATATAAATCAATTTCTTTAGGATCTGGTTCATAAGCTTCCCTGGCAACTTTTATATGACTTGGATGAATTAATGTTCTACCATCATAACCCAATCTCTTACTAAGTTCGCACTCAGCTCTTAGACCTTCCAAATCATTTATTCCACCATAAGCACCATCAAGAACATATGGCATCTTCGCTGCCCTTGCTTCAACTAATGATCTTGACCTAGAATAATTTAATTCAAAGCCATCTATCGACCAATCTGATCTAAGATCTCTTTGTAAGTCACCATCTTGGGCACTACCAAATACAATAGACTCGACACGCTCAGCTGCACTACAAATATCAAAGCATTTTATTACACCCAGAGCAGTCTCAATTAGAAGAAGTAACTTGATTGAATTCTTTTCAAGTCCTTTTTTAGCCTCTTCGTCAGAAATTATTTCATCTACAAACTTTACCTGACTTACGGACTCTGCCATTGGAAGAGCTATGCCGTAGATATTCTTCTGGGTTACTGCTCTAACGTCATCTTCTAGGAATTCTTTTTCGCTATTTACTCTTACTAGCGCTGTTATACTAAGATTTGGTATGACATTTTTTGATATATTTTCTCTAACCTCACTTTTCATATTGAGAGGTACAGCATCTTCAAAATCAATAATGATTCCATCTGGTTCAAATCTTGATGCTTTCTCAATTAGTTCAGGTTTGTTTCCTGGCGTATAAAGCGTAATGAGTGGTTTTTTGTTCATTTTATCTCCTCTTGATTTATATTATCCCATCTTTTTGTAATTTCTCAATTTCATCTTTATTGAGTCCTAATCTTTCTCTAAATATTTCATCATTGTCTGAGCCCATCTCTTTTCCGAGGTGTTTTATCTTACCGGGTGTTCTCGATAACTTAGGAAATACATTCTCAGTCTTGATTGATCTTCCATTGTCCTTGATATTGGTAATCATCTCTCTCGCTTGAGCATGAACATTATTTATAATATCCTCAATGTTATAAATAGGTCCCATCGGAACAGAAGCCTCATGTAATATTTTAGAAACTTCTTCAAGAGTGTGCTCCATCATCCACTCTGATATATGCTTATCCAACTCTACAACATTTAAAACACGCTGAGTATTATTTGCAAATTTTGGATCATTGATTAACTCACTCTTACCAATAACTTTAAATAATCTTTCAGCTGTTGTTTGCGTTGCCCCCGCAAGAGCAATCCACTTATTATCTTTTGTTTTATAAGTATTTCTTGGCGCACTGGTTGGAGCAATATTACCCATACGCTTTGGAGCTTCTCCAGTTAAATCAAATACCATAGCATTTGGACCCAAAACGGAAAATAAGCTCTCCCAAATACTTACATCAATTACTTGCCCCTTCTTAGTATTCTGGACGTCCCTATTGTAAACTGCGAACATAGCTGATAGAGCGGAATAAAATCCTGCGAATGTGTCTGCTAATGCAAATTGAGGTAGTGTGGGCATGCCATCCTTCTCACCTGTCATTTCAGCAAAACCACTCATAGCCTCCATCAGAGTACCAAAACCCGGCTGATTTGCATATGGACCGGTTTGACCGTAACCAGTAACTCTAACAATAATGAGTCTTGGAAATTTTTGTTGTAATTCCTCTATGCTGATTCCCCAGTCTTCAAGCCTTCCTGGCCTAAAATTTTCAATAAAAATATCAGTGTCATCAAGAAGATCCAATAATATTTTTCTTCCCTTTTCCTTTGATATATTAAGCGTAATCAACTTCTTGTTTCTTGCATATGTCTTCCACCATGGATTGATACCATCAACTTCAAAACCAAAATTTCTCAGATGGTCTCCTTTTATAGGGGTTTCAATATGAAGGACCTCAGCACCAAAATCTGCTAATAATCTTCCGCAAAGTGGTGCAGCTATAACTGTTGCACATTCAAGTACTTTTAGTCCTGCTAAGGCGTCAGATGTTTTCGAAATATTGCTCATCACTTAATATGTTGATAGTACGTTTATTAATGATAAATTATTTAGCATAAAAACGTTGATATATTATAATGTTACTAAATATTATTAACTTAAAAACAGGGGAATTGAAATGCCAAAAATGACAGGTGGACGATTTATAGCGGAGTTTCTTGAAAAATCTGGGGTTGATGCAGTTTTTTATGTACCTACAATCCTCAGCAGACCACTTGCAGAAATGGATAATATGAAAATCAAGAGGGTTCTTGCGCATGCAGAAAAATCAGCCGCCTATATGGCTGATGGATATGCAAGAGCCTCTGGAAAGCCTGGTATATGTGCAGCTCAAGCAGTAGGTGCTGCCAATTTAGCTGCTGGATTAAGAGATGCACTGATGGGTAACAGCCCTGTGATTGCATTATCGGGAGGCAGGAAGTCTATGGAAAAGCACAAAGGTGCTTATCAAGAAAATGATGATTTCCCAGTTTTTCAAGCTCTAACAAAAGCAAATTTCCAAGTTGACCAAGTTGAAAGATTACCCGATTTAATGCGTCAAGCATTTAGAGAAGCTACAACAGGAAATCCTGGGCCAGTAAACTTGCAACTAGCCGGTAATAATGGTCAAATTGAAGATGATTACGCAGATTTAGAAGTTCTTGTCGAAGAAAGATATGGTAAGGCACCCTCACACAGATTTACTCCCCCACTTGAAGAAATAAAAGAAGCTATAACCAAAATAAATACAGCAAAAAAACCTGTGATTGTTCTTGGAGGTGGAGCAAGAATTTCTGACGCAGGTGATGAGGCTCTTCAATTTTCAAAAAAGACAGGGATACCGATAGCTACTTCTGTAGCGTCTTATAATCTGATCCCAGAGGATTATGAACTTTATATTGGTGTACCTGGGTCATATTCCCGTGAATGTACGAATAAAATTCTCTCTGATGCAGATTTATTCATCTTTATCGGGTCTAGCACAGGGGGACAAGTCACACATTTTTGGAAAATCCCATCTAAAGATACTAGAGTTATTCAAATTGGAATAGATCCATCTGACCTTGGTAGAAACTATCCGAATGACATTAGTTTGCTTGGTGACGCTAAAAGCACACTTCAGATGCTTCTAAATGAGGATCTTAATAGACTAGAGATTGAAGATTGGAGATCACACTCAATTAGTTTGGTCCAGAATTGGAAAAATTCACTTAAACCACTAAGGGAGTCCAATAACATTCCTGTAAGACCTGAAAGGATGATGAAAGAGTTATCAGAAATTATACCTGAAGGATCTGTTGTAGTATCAGATACAGGACACACTGCTATGTGGACTGTACAAAACTTATGGCTTAACAAAAAATGGAACTTTATAAGGTGTGCAGGCTCATTAGGATGGGGATTCCCAGCTGCTATGGGTGCTAAGTGTGCTTTTCCAGACAAAGATGTGTATTGCCTTACTGGAGATGGTGGGCTTTGGTATCATTTCACAGAATTAGAAACCGCAGTAAGATGTGATATTCCAACTATAACAATCGTAAATAACAATAATGCTCTTAATCAAGAACACGACATATTTATGAACGCGTATGATGGTAAACCATCAAATAGATGGACCGAAATGTGGTATTTTAATAAGGTTAGCTTTGCAGAACTTGCAAATAACATGGGAGCTTTTGGTATATCTATAACTGACCCAAATGATATCAAAGACGCAGTTAAAGAAGCAAAAAAATCCAAGAAGCCAGCAATAGTTGAGATTGAAGGTGACGTTAGTGCACTAGCTCCAACAGCATGGTCAAAATAGGTCACTTCTTTAAAGTTTGAATATCTAAGCTCTGTTTTCTAACAAAAACAGAGCTGACAAATTTTATTTAGAAATTTGGATATGAACTATCAGCAGATCAATTACTATGGCTATGGAATGTGTACTAAGATTAGAAATAAAGGTTATTTATCCATTACCCTATTTATAAAGTTAGACATTACTAGTGCTATTTCATCTTCATAGGGCTCCCAATCCTCCCATGAAATCAAATCGACATCCACATCATCAATTGGTAGTTTATGTAACTCACTATTTCCCAACATATTATATGCCTCAATGCCACTAACAGAGTTATGAGTGTTATCGTTTCCTGGGATTACTAGAGATGGAACTTTAATTGAGTCCAATTCACTCTCTGTAATACCCATAACTGGATAATTTGCTCCATCGAGAAATTTACCTAATAAATTTGTTTGAATCTTTATAAATTCATTCACATCCATATCCAATAATTGCTGTTCGATAGTTGGGTTGGTTTTTATATATTCTACAAATCTGTTTGTTTTACATACGGCTTCCATACCGCCTGATTTGGCTGTATCAATAAATACTTCGTAATAATTTTTAGGGAGCCTATTAGCAGCGAACTCTCCGCCAGTAACCCTAATGATAATCATACCTATCAAATCTTCTGGAAAATGTAGGGCATACATAAGTGATGTCCGTGCACCAGAAGATGATCCTGATATAAAAATATACTGTTCATTCAATGATTTAAGTAATTCCCTTAACTCATTAGCCCAAGTTATTTCTTCTGTTTCATTATCATCCAATAGCATCCCAGATTTACCAGTATTTCTTCTGTCATGAAGCAATACCCGTATGTTGTTTTTTGCTATCTTTTTGGCAAGTGATTTCATCTCAATTGAACCTCTTCTTGCCCCTGGCATTAGAGCTAAAATTGGTTTACCTTCTCCAATAATTTCATAATCTATATTTACACCATTTATATTTTTTATAGTCATATTCCACCTATCTAAATCAACATTTTAATTATATAATAAAAAAGAAATATTTAGTAGGGATAATCAAATGAAAGCATATTTTACGGAAGTGATTGATAACCAGAGTAAGCTTTTACCTAGAGACATTGAGATACCAGTACCTCAAAAAGATGAGATTCTGTTCAAAGTTAAATCGACAGCTTTAAACAGAGGTGGCTTTATTGTTGGTGGGGTAATGCATGGGAATCCCAATAAACCTTCTGGAACTGAAGCTGCAGGTGAAATAGTTGGCTTAGGATCAGATATTAAAAATTATAAAATTGGTGACAAAATCATGGGTAGAGTTTTGGGCACCGACTCTGGATCATTTGCAGAATATGCATTGATAAAAGAATATCAAACAATGAAGATACCAGATTCATACTCATGGGAACAGGCGGCAGCAATTCCCGTTAGTTTCCTTGCAGCATATGATGCAATCGTAACATATGGTAAATTATCGAAAGATCAAATTACGCTCATTACATCTATTTCATCGGCTATTGGCGCTTCTGGTCTTGTTATTTCCAAAATTTTGGGCGCCAAGGTTATTGGAACCTCAACTTCGAAAAAGAAACTAGATGCTCTCTCTGATTATGGCATGGATTTCGGGATCATAACACCTGAACAGAATCTAACTAAAAAATTACTAGATCTTTCAAATGGCGGAATAAATCTTGTTGTTAATTGTTTGGGTGGCAGTATTTTTAATGATGCGATGAATGCTCTCTTATTCAAAGGAATTATTGTTAATGTAGGCTACATGGATGGCATAGATACTGTCCCAATAAATATTAGGAAAATACATGCACAAAGATATAGTATTCATGGCATATCAAATGCTTTTGTGACAAAGGATGACATTATTCAGACTGTTGAGGGTTTTAAGAGAGATGTATTGCCATACCTTGATAAAGATAATAATAAGCCAATAATTGATAAAGTATTCCATTTTGATGATATAGACCAAGGTCGTAAATACATGATGAGTAATAGTCAAATTGGTAAAATTGTAATAACAATGTAGAAACGGAGAGAGAAATGGTTAAAAAAGTTGGTATAGTAGGAATGGGTCTCATGGGACAAGCATTCATTCTAAATATGAGAAAATCACAGTTTATTATTCAAGGATTTGATGTTGACCCTAATAGAATGGATGAATTAAAAGAACATGGAGGTACACCTGTTAATACTCCAGCTGATGCAGCCAAAGATGTTGACTGTGTAATAATGTCACTGCCAAACAGTACAATTGCGCGTGATGCCGCCATAGGGGCTAACGGGATCGCTGAAGGGGTAACATCAGATAATCTATATATTTGTGATACTACCACTTCAAGACCAGAAGACTCCATATCCCTGTCAAAAGATCTTGCTGAAAAAGGTATAAAATTTTTGGACTCAGCTGTCAGTGGGACAAGTACAATGGCAAGAGCTGGTGATTTAATAGTAATCGCCGGTGGTAACAAAGAAGATTTCGATGTATGTAAGGGATATTTTGAGGGCTTTAGTAGAGCCGCATACTATATGGGTCCTGTTGGATCAGGAGCGAGAACTAAATTGGTTATCAATCTTATACTCGCTGGAAATAGGCTAGCACTTGCAGAAGGGTTAGTTTTAGGGCACAAAGCTGGGCTTGAACAAGAGAATTTATTGGAAGTATTAAAGGACAGTGCAGCATCATCAAAGACAATGATCGATAAAGGTCCAAAAATGATAAATGCTGACTACTCAAAACAAGGGCAAATAAAAACTTCACTTAAAGACAACAGACTGATGATTGAACAAGGACAGATACTTGGGTCACCTACATTAATGACATCTGTTCTTTCACAGATCTACCAAGCCGCATACGAAAAAGGATATGCAGAAAAGGATACTGTATCATTTTATGAAATTCTCAGAGGTATGGCTGGACTTGAAGAACGTGAAGGAATAGATGATGTTCCATTTGGCAAAAAAACTTCAAAATAGTAAAACTTGTTATGAAATATTCAAAGAGTGAATCTAAAGAAGCAGCTAGAGAGTTATTGAGGGGAATATGGACTGCCATGCCATATTGCTGGGATGAAGATGATAATTTTGATGATGCTGCCAATCGATCAAATATGGATCATGTAATCGAGAATATAAAAGTTAATGGTCACTATTGCTCAGGTAATATCGCTGAATTCTGGTCAATGCCTGATAATGAAAGAATGCATGCACATGAGGTAATGCTTGACCAAGCACGAAATAGGATCCCTATGATCGCAGGGTGTCACCATCAGTCAGTAAAGCAAGTAGTTACACTAGCAAAACATGCTCAAGAAATTGGTTATGATTTTGTGATTATACTTACGCCATATGTTGCGGCTAGAGATGATGAAACTGTCTATCAATTTTATGAATACATCTGCTCAAGAGTTGACATTGGTATAATACTATTTAACGTTCCTCAAAATTGTCATCCAATAAATGCCAGTCTCGCAAAAAGGCTATCAAAACTTCCAAACATCTGCGGATATAAGCAAGCTGATGGATCGCCAGCTTCTACTCACTCAATAATAGACTCTGTAGGAAAAGATATAGTGATATCTGTGGCTGATGAGGCCCCATGGCTAACTAGTATTACTCAACTCGGACTGCAGTGGCTAGTAAATTACAACCCACATCTATACCAATCAAAAGATTGGTTGCCGCTAAAAGATTACACAGATGCTGCATTAAATGGTGAGATAAATAGAGCCACTGAAATTGCTAAATCAATTCAACCACTCAGAGAACTCCATGCAAAATGGATTATGGGATATTGGAATAGTGGAAGAATGCCAATTAGTGAAATGAAATATTGGCAAGAACTCATTGGCATGAAAGGTGGAAGGACAAGGCCACCAGTTATTGAAATAAGTGATGAAAAAAAACAGGAGTTAAAAGAAGATCTAAAAAGTACAGGGTTATTTAATATTATTTAGTCTTTGTCCAATAAATTTGCATTCAACTCATCAATAGAATTAACTCCTAATAGGGCTATGTCCCTATCAATTTCTTCCATTAATAATTGTATAGAGTGTTCAACCCCCTCTTGACCTGCTATAGAAGCTGCATATAAGAATGGTCGCCCAATAAAGACAAAATCTGCCCCAATAGCCAAGGCTTTAATGACATCCGTACCTCTTCTGAAACCACTATCAACAAATATTTTACAGTCACCTTTCATTACTGGTCTTATATTCTCCAAAGCTTTGATAGATGATATAGCTGAGTCAAGCTGTCTCCCGCCATGGTTTGATATTATAATAGCATCTGCACCCATGCTTTGCGCTTTAATCGCATCATCAGTATTTAATATCCCCTTTACTATAAGATTACCATCCCATAAATCTCTTATCTGCTTTAGATGCTCCCAGTTCAAGTTAGACCTTTTACCAAAATCACGATTTATGGAAGCTGAAAAAACTGGCTCCCCTCTATCAGCAAGAAAATTCTCAAAGTGAGGCATACCATGGATTAAAAGCGTTCTTAAAAATGTATTTAAAGTCCACTTGGGCCTGATCATTCCATCATACATTAATCTAAATGACGGTCTTAATGGAGTTGAGAAACCATTTCTAAGATTATTTTCTCTACCTGCTAAGACTGATACATCCACTGTTAGAATAAGTGTCTTAAAGCCTGCATTTTTAACACGAAGAACTAACTTTTCAACTTTATCGTGATCACCTGGTAAATAAGCTTGGAACCATGTCTCAGGTGCTAATTTTATAATTTCTTCCATTGGAATTAGGGATGATCCACTAATGATCATTGGTATATTCATATTTCTAGCAGCTTCTGCAAGAACTATATCACCCCTGTAAGCGGCAAGCGCGCTGACTCCCATTGGTGAGATACCAAATGGCGCATTCCATTTATTACCGAACAGTGATGTAGTGATTGATCGTTCCGAAACATCCCTCAAGATATTTGGTATAAATTTTATTTTTTGCAGGTCATGGGAATTGTTATCAAGTGTTTGATTTCTTTCAGAACCACCTGAAATATAACCAAAAACTGGCCTTGGTAAATGCCTCATTGCATAATATTCTAGATCTTCTAGTGCAAAAACTTTATTTAATATTCTTGGCTTTTTTTTCATGAAATTAAAGTTGGATTAAATAAGTATATTCAACGTTAACAATATTTGATTTTCTGATATAGTAAATACTTAAGAAAAAAAATACAAGATATACATATGTTTGATCTAGAAAATTTAATTGAAGAATGTGATGCGCGCATCGATAAAAGAAACAACCACAAGGCTGTCATTGACATACTCTCAAAAGCAGTAGAAGACCCAATTGGTATATTCAAGAAACTTGGTGAACCAACAAAAGGCGGTATTCAAAAGCTATACCAATCCGATAAATTCTCAATACTAAACGTAATTTGGACGCCTAATATGTCAATTATGCCCCATAATCATAATATGTGGGCTACAATTGGTGTTTACTCGGGACGTGAGGATAATATTTTTTGGCGACGTTT
>Ga0255773_10000817_pt1 | contig 32611 bp, 37 predicted proteins | sample 011ome_17_FD_179971 | JGI IMG/M metagenome (GOLD analysis project Ga0255773, IMG submission 179971) | Coastal salt marsh microbial communities from the Groves Creek Marsh, Skidaway Island, Georgia - 011502XT metaG (version 2) | ecosystem: Environmental > Aquatic > Marine > Intertidal zone >... | reverse complement strand
CGTTTGTCTTTGGAGAAAGAACAACGCAGAGGTGTTGTGGCTCACATGTTAGAGCCTATGGCAGACGCGTGGGAAGCGTTTAGATTATCTAGAGTGCCAATAGTCTATTCGTTTGCTGACATGATAAACAAATTTATAGATGACGGTGAAGCACCTGAACTGGATTTGTTGATTGTTGATGAAGCTCAAGACTTAGCAGAACTTAACTGGAGACTTGTAGATAAGTTAGCCATGAATGCAAAGAAAACTTACATAGCTGGAGACGATGACCAAGCAATCTACGAATGGAATGGAGCTAGACCTCAACGTTTTGTAAATTACACAGGAGAGAGCATAGTCTTGGATCAGTCTTTTCGCATACCTGCAAAAGTTCATCCAATAGCTGAGCGTATATCAAAACGTATTGTGTCGAGAGAACCTAAGAGCTACAAGCCAAGAGAAGAACCTGGCACAGTCAACAAAGTTAGTTCCGTAGAACTTTTGCCTTTATCAGAAGGAGATTGGTTGGTGTTGGCTTCTTGTGACTACATGCTGACTGACGCATCCAAAGGCTACAATGTTAGAAAGTATTTGATTGATAATGGCTATCCATTCGCACATAACAACTTTCGTTATATACCTAGAAAGATGGTTATGGCCATACAGATTTGGGAAAGGCTCAACAATAAAGAAGACATTACACTAGCAGAGCTAGACGATTTATATTCTTATTTAGGTAAGACAGGAGTAAAAAGAGGTTTTATCACACAAGTTTCTCAAGCTCCGAATCCAGGGCAGTCGTTATCACTGCAACAGATTATAGATAACTATGGACTCAAACCTGAATGCCTCGGTCAAGATTGGCAGACAGTGTTTGATAAAACGATTGACGTAGAAAGAAGAAGTTTTATAGAGAAAGCATTAAAGAACGAAGAAGACCTTTACGGAGAACCACGTATTGTCATTTCAACTATTCATCAGGCAAAAGGTGGGGAAGCGAAGAACGTTGCTGTGTATTTAGATTTGTCTAAGTCACAGAAGCGAACTTCTATGTTACAACCCGATGGGCTACACAGACAGTTTTACGTTGCGGTTACGCGCACGATAGATAATTTATATTTGATACAAGCCCAAGATGATTATTATAGGTACGTTATATGAGTTTTGTTTACAAACCACCAACGGAGTGGATACCACCAGATAGTTTCCCAACAGAAAGATTATGTCAGGCAACAGAGATTGCGATTGACCTTGAGACAAAAGATCCTAACTTGAAAGAGTTGGGTCCTGGATATATAAGAGGCGATGGCGAGGTTGTCGGTATATCTTTTGCAATAGACGGATACGAAGACTACTTCCCGTTTGCACATGAGCAAGGATTTAACTTTTCTAAAAAGAAAGTCCTAGAGTTTACTAAAAAGATTTGCGCTACAAACAGTGACAAGATATTTCACAACTCAACCTACGATGTTGGGTGGCTTACTAAAGAAGGCGTGACTATAAACGGTCGTATTATCGACACAATGATAGTTGCTCCTTTGATTGACGAGAATCAGTATTGGTATTCTTTGAATGCTTTGGGTCGTGAATACATAAATGAAGGCAAGACTGAGGCAGAGCTAAATGCTGCTGCGGAGGAGTGGGGATTGGATCCTAAGGCTGAAATGTGGAGGTTACCATCGGCTTATGTGGGTACTTATGCAACACAGGACGCAGCCCTCACGCTTAAATTATGGAATCACTTCAAGATTTTATTGGAAGAACAAAACCTCTGGAACGTGTTTGATTTGGAAATGCGAGTGCTTCCTGTCATTCTTGCAATGAAACAAAAAGGTGTTCGTGTTGATCTGGAGAGAGCAGAGACGTTGAAGACTCAGCTTGTCAAAAGAGAAAAAGACATAATCCAACAGATAAAGAAAGAATCGGGTGTTCCTGAGATACAACTGTGGGCAGCTAACTCGTTGGCAAAAGTATTTGATGCGATGAAGCTCACGTATCTTAGAACGCCAACGGGTATGCCCAGCTTTACAAAAGCGTTCCTAGAGAACCACTCTCACCCCATAGCTAAACTGATACGTGAAGCTAGAGAAGTAAACAAAACACATAGCACGTTTATCGATTCAATACTAAAGCATGAACACAACGGAAGAATACATGCAGAGATACGTCAGCTGAAAGGTGAGTCAGGTGGAACAGTCACAGGTCGGTTGTCCATGAGCAATCCAAACTTGCAGCAAGTACCTGCGCGTAATAAAGAGATTGGCCCTTTGATACGATCTTTGTTCTTACCAGAAGAAGGCGAGCGATGGTGTTCTGCTGACTTCTCTCAACAAGAGCCTAGAATACTGACACACTATGCCAGTCGTTCTAAGTATGATGGTGCAGATGCAATTGCAGATGCTTATCATGCTGGCGATGCAGACTTTCACCAAGAGGTTGCTAATCTTGTGGACATCGATAGAAAGACTGCAAAGACAATAGGACTTGGAATTATGTATGGCATGGGCAAAGGTAAACTGGCAGATCAGCTGGGAGTTACCGTAGACGAAGCGTCAGAGATATTAGCTAAGTTCAATACGTATGCACCGTTTGTCAGACAGTTAGCAGATTCTGTTATGCGTAGTGCAAACTCAAAAGGATACATCAAAACCATACTAGGGAGGCGTTGTCACTTTGATATGTGGGAACCTTTGAAGTATGGAACGGGTAGACCTATGAAGCACAAAGAAGCCGTGCATGAATACAACGGTGAAATTAAAAGAGCATTTGTTTACAAAGCTCTAAACAAACTAATTCAAGGCTCAGCAGCAGACATGACCAAACAGGCCATGGTTCATTGTTATGAAGCGGGTTATCTACCGCTCCTACAAGTCCATGACGAGCTAGTGTTCTCTATCAAATCAGATGAAGACGTAGAGAATATATGTCGTTTGATGGAAGAAGCTGTGCCTTTGGATGTTCCAAACAAGGTGGATGCCGAGATTGGAGATAATTGGGGCGACTCAATGGAACCTAAGAATAATTGAGATATATCTTAGATTGTAATGTATAATGTTATCTACAGGAGTAAAAATGGATACAACTAAATGGAAAAGCGTAGCTATACGTAAAGAGATTGTTGAAGTAGCAGCCGACATCGGTGAAAAAACTGAAAGGCCTACTAGCAATGTGTTTGCGTATGCAGTTAAAAGATTACAAGATGATCTTGAAAGCGGACGCTTGAATGACGTACCTAAGAGCTAATCATGAAACATAAAATACTGTACGAGTCTCCGTACGAGTACGGTGTGTTCTCCAGCGAAGACAGGCGCAGCGGTCGGTTCTACGACTGCAACGGTGTAAAACTTCCGTCTGTTACCACTATATTGTCTGGCACTAAAGAAGGCGACTTCTTGAAGAAGTGGATAGACAAAGTAGGTGAAGAAGAAGCGGAGCGCATCAGAACAGAAGCTGCTACTAGGGGATCGTACATGCACGACATCCTGGAGAATCAACTTGTTAACGGTGACATCTGGGATTTCAAACCTAGAAACGCAGAAGAGAAACGTGCCTACAAGATGGCCTGTACAATTATGGATCAAGGCTTGCCTAACGTATCACAGGTGTATGGTTGTGAAATATCTTTGTACTACCCTGACAAGTATGCAGGTAAAGCTGACGTGATCGGTGTGCACAATGACGATCTGTCTATCATGGACTTTAAACAAACTAATAAACCTAAACGCAGACAGTGGGTGTGGGACTACTTTCAACAGTTAGCTGCCTACGCACTTGCGCACAACGAACTGTACGGCACTGACATACAAAAAGGTGTTGTCATGATGTGTTCTGTGGATTGTCTATATCAAGAGTTTGTTCTTGAAGGTGACGAATTTAAAAGAGCTGCTGAAGCTTGGATGGAGCGTGTAGAAAAGTTTAGTCTTCCAGATCCTCAAGAGGAAGAGACGAATACTCAGTAAGTTTATATTCTTTATTTCTCAACTCAAAATATTTGTTTCTAAGTTCAACTGTAGGCCAGTTACGTGTAATATTTTCAGGATCTCTGCCCGCTTCTTTTTCTTTCTTTTTTAGTTCTGTTTTAGTTTTGTTAAAACCTTTTCTAATATAGGCAGGTGGTTTATAAGGCGTGAAAATACCTTGTTGCAACTTGAGGATAAACTGAGCGTCTACTCCTGGTACTTCTTTTATTCTTCTTAATTGTTCTCTTACAGTCTTATCAGATATACCTACTCTTTTAAAAGCTTGCAAATCAAAGTACATTTGTTGCTGTACTCTAAACCATATCTCTTGAGCATCTTTCCATTGATCTAAAATCATTTCTTCACTAATAGCTTCTTGTGAATACGCTAAAGGTTGTAAATTAGACTCTACACCTTTTTCAATGGTTCTTTTGTAACCATTAATCTTAAACGGATAACTTACGTCAGCATCCATTTCTGTTGTAGCAAGTCCCATAATTTTTGCTGTAGCATTTAACCAATCTTTATCCCTACCGTATTTGTCGTATCTGTCGTCTCCTTCTTCAAAAGCTTTGTACAAATCGGTAAGCTGAGGAACCGCACCAGGAGCAGCGTTATCTACTGCATGGTCAAACATATCTTTAGTTATGTCACCCCAATTGTCTTCTGGATTGTATATAGGTTTGTTAGTATCAAAATCTAAATTTAACAGTAGCTCTGCTTGGACTCTTGAAGAAATAGAAGTGTCAGTGTATGCACTTGTATAATCAATCACCCATTCTGCTATGCCTTGAAAAATACTTGGCGGTACTTCTTTACCTTTAAACTCACCTTCATGTACTACTCTGTATATGCTTTGCATTACAGAAGCTAAACCTTCGTAAGGCAGTATGTAATCTAAGTTAACAAATTGACCTTTACCATCTTTAATTTCTGAAATAGGCATAAGCCTACTGTTTTCTGCGTACTCAGGGCCTATTGTTGCAACAGCTTCCATGTCTTCATCATCTACATCAAACAAATACTGTCCTACAGCTTGTAACGTAGCTCCTATTCCAAAAACACCTGCTCCACCTAATATCGTTCTTTTAAGTCCACCTGATATAAAAGGTTTTATTCCTGTTGGCGGCCCTAGAACTTCACTACCATCTTCTTGTTTTAGTAAAGGACGTGCAGGAAGAATACCTCCTTCTGCTGCAATTTCATCAGGTATCTTAAATGTCATTTGTTTATAAGCTATTTGTGGTAAGTTACCAATAGCTGTTCTCATAATTTCTGTAGGGAAAGCTATAAAATTACCAAATGGAAACTGTCTAATTACTTGTGCAAACTTACCTACGTAATCGTAGTTAGGCATACCCATACGAACGTGGTATGCAGCAACTTCGTCAATATAGTCATTAAGATTCGTTGTAGAGCGTAAAGTATTTGCTAAATTAGACTTATACTCTCCACCTAATTTTGTAGTTAAAGTCTCTGCGTACGCTTGTAGTATTTTTAATTTAACATCGTCTGTAACGTTTGTTCCTTTAATAGAATCTAACATTTCTTTCATACGCATTCTGTCTGCACCGAAAGCAGCCATTTTCCAAAAATCATCTGCAGCAGAATAGGTAGCTTGTGCTCCTCTAAATAATTTACCTAAAGTTCTATCTACTACTTGTCCTGGAGCGGTTTGTTTTAAAGTTTGTACTGCATGGCTCATTTTACCAACTGTGCTGTAAGATCTATTAGAGATTCGTGCAAACAAATCTGCAGCATCATTTAATCTAACACTGGTGTTTACGATACCAAGTTCTTGCATACGCTTAAAATTTCTTTGCGCTTCTCTACCTTCTACCGTAAGCCTACCGTTTTCATATGACATGTTTCCAAATAAATTATGTTTAACGTTTTGTATCGCTGCATCTAAACCATTTTTACTGGCATAACCATTTGTGATAAACATTACTCCGCCACCAAAAAAGTTTCGTGCTTGTGTTGCAGGGCTTAAAACAATTATGCCCATTTGAGTTAAAGCTTTTGGTAGTAAAAAAGTAGCATCGTATATTGAAAAGGCTAAAGCTTTTGCATCGTTTTGTTCAATTAGTTCTGTTCCTAAAGCATCAGATATTTGGCTTGTAGTAAACATGCCTGACAACGGATTAAAATCGTTTTCTGCTATGGGTACGTTGTACTGGCCAATTGGTTCTGGAGAAAACAACATTTCTCCAGGCCTTTGGTTTATTTCCATTATGTCGTTGTAAAACTCTGCTTGTTCTACTAACCTACTTAATCTTTGCAAAGATGTTGCTGCAACAAGAGCAGGGTCTTCTATTTCACCCATTAGTTTTCGTATTGGATAAGGTATGACTCCTCTAGATTCAACTAATCTACTTGGTGCATCTAAGTTAACTCTGTTTTCAGTGCTAGTAAAAATACTTGGAAGTCGAGCAAAGTCTCGTGAAGACTCCATTTGTTCTAGTTTTAAAATGCTGTTTATGACTTTTTTAGCTTTTGCTCGTGTATAGTTTGGTTTGTTTCTATTAACATACAGAACTGATGCTACGGCTCTGTCGTACAAGTCTTGTGCTTCTTTGTTTCTTAACCAATCTTTACTAAACTTAGGATTGTAACCAAGCCCAGGTTCAAATATTGCAAAAGATCTGGTTACGTATCTGTTTATGTTTTCTTGTATGGTCTGTCGTTCTTCGTCAGTAAGATTTGGTAGATCTAAAATACGTCTAGATAATGAGTCTATGGACTCTCTAATACGGATCATAGGCTTTCTAATACTTTCAGGTAATTGTTCTGCAGCTACAGCTGTTTTTTGTACCTCCGACAATGCTGCTTCATAAGCATCTATGTCTTCTTGTATAGCCGTTCGTCCTTCTTCCGTAGGCTCTGTGTTAAGCTCTTCTTTTAATAAACCTATTTCTTTTTCATATTCTGCTCTTTGGTCAGGATCTAATTTAACCCTTGCACCTGTGTTTCTCAAAAATGCCATGGCTAAACGGTCTACTTCTTGCCTAAGTGGTTTTGGCATTATGCCTAATCTAGCTTGAGCTTTTTCATACAAACTTTCTGGTTGCATATCTAGTTCACCATTTTTGTATGCAGCTAAAACTGCTTCTTCGTATTCTCTAGATATGTCTTTAGCGTTTTCGTTTAAAGCTCTTTGTCTACTTATGTTTTCTCTATCCCTTCTACCGACCTCAAAACCTGTTTCTCCATAAGGTCTAAAAATTCTACTTAAAAATCCTTGCGTTCTATCAGCAAATCCTTCACTGAATTGTGGTAACGTGCTTTCTGGTAACTCTAAACTTCTAAGTTGTCCAGGTCTTCTAGCTAAAAAGAAGTCTAGTGTTTCTTCTCTTATATCTCCTAAACTTTCTACATATTCTTTTGCTTTTGGATTTGGTTGATTTGGCGATAAAAATAATTCTCCACTAGCAGTCTTTAACGGATCCGCTGCTTCCATTAATGGATTAATAGCTTCTAGTCTTTCAAAGTTTACCCCGAATGTTTTCCCGTTATCATCCGTCAGCTCTACCACAGCGGATATAGCATTGCCATCGGCTTTTATTTCTCGTCTGTATTTATCAAGATCTTCCATGCCCTCAGGAATGTTTATGTACTCGCTTTTTTCTGTAAAGCTTCCAGCTGTTTTTTGTTGCTGTAATCTAAACGTCAAACCTCTGTCGGCCATTTTTTGAGCAAGTTCTTTCGCAGTTAACGCACGGGCCTCTCTTGCTGGTACATCAAAGTAACCAATGGCTAGGTCTCTTAAATCTTCTACAGTGTACTTATCTGTCAAAGCATTTACGTAGTCGTTGTATTCATTCTTACTAAATTTGTAAGGTAGTCCTAGCTCAGACATTCTTGCTCTTGTTTCTGCTTCAGCAAAAGCTTGTCTATCTCCGCTATAATCAGCTGTTCCAGTAGGAAAATAACTACGACTTTCTGCCCATGCTTCATAGTTATCCGCGCCTATATTTTTTTCTACATAATCAAGCAGTTCTTCGGTAGACATAGCGTCAAACCGTTTTTGTTCTTGGGCCCTGATTGACGGTTCTCTTAACGGAGCTAGTAGATCTTTGTCTGTTTCTTCTCTAATAAACTCTCTTTGTACTTGTTCTTTAACAAAGCCTCTTAGTTTCTTTTCTAAAGACTCTCTGCTTTCTCCTGGAAGCACAGTTGTTTCAAAACCTAAGTCTTTAATTACTTCGGGTATTTGTTGCGGATCTAAATTAGCAGGGTTAATTTGTTCTACACGCCTTTCTGTTTCAGCCTCTACTTTTTCATCAAAATCATCTACAACTGGTACTCTTGGTTCTTTGTTTTGGACTGTTTTGGCAATTGCACTTGTTGTTGCTTGCACTCCAGCTGCTGTTGTTCCTCCGAGCAAACCTGCTCCAAAAGCTTGCTTTGCAACATCTTTTGGTTTGCCTACTCCTTCTTGTGTTCTTACACCAGAGGCTATTTCTTGTATAACCTCTTGAGTAGCTTCCGTACCCATTTCTCGGCCACCTGCTTTTATAGTGGCTTTAGCTAGTTCTCTGTTTAAAGAACCTACGTTCTTAATACCGATAGCATTCAAAAGACCTGATAAACCTGCACCAGCAGCTGCTGCTGTCCAATCTTCCCATGTTGGTTCTTGTCCTTCTCTACCGTCTCTACGTAATCTTTCCTGAACAATGGGTCCTAGTTGTTGTACTCCTTCAAATAAAGCTGGTCCTGCTATTGCACCAGCAACTGCTCCAGGAGGGCCTGCTAGGGATGCGCCTACAGCTGCGCCACCTACTCTAGAAGCTATAGAGCCTACTAACTGCCCAGCTTGTTCGACTAATGCAAGACCAAAGTTATCGAATCTATATCCTTCGCCTTGTGCATTAATAAACTTAGCCGTAGAAGATTCGTAGTTTTCAGGTTCTTCCGTTATTTCTCGTAGCCACTTGCCTACGTCCTTAGCTCCTAATGTTTCTAAGGTAACACCAATGTTTTCTAAAGGTTGATCTAAAGCGTATTGAAAAGCTTCGCCTACGGTGTTTTTATTTTCTTCTTGTTGTGGGGTGTCTACTGCGACAGGAGGCTGTCCAGTTACTTGTTGGCTGGTCTGTTCAAGTATTTCATCAAGAGTGGGCATAACATTTTATGTTCCTACAGCAAGTCTCCATTGTTGAACAATCTCTTCTAGTTTTTGTTGTGTTCTTTCGTCTTGTGGAATTTTAGCTAAAGCTGCTCTATAAAACTGAGGCCAGGTTACATCAGATCCATTAGCATTTACTGTTTGATGAAACAATGGAGCAATACCTTTAGGAGGTAACGCACCATTTGCAGCTAAAGCAACAATAGCTGCATCAGCAGGGTTATTAGATATTTCTTCAAAAGCTGTAATTAACTTATTGTATGTAGCAGTTGTGTCCATGTCTTCTGGTTCTTCACCAAGAATCATTCTGTTCAGTGTATCAGCAGGTAAGTTAAATCTACCTGAGGTGCTAGTTCCTGCTCTAAGTGCTGCTCTTTCAGCAGCTATTTCGTCTGCTAGTGCAGCATCTAAAGCACCTAATTCTGCTTGCCTACCAACATTAATTTTTCCTAAAAGTTCTCCTGCTGGAGATCCAACTGTAGCGAAACCTTGTCTTGCTGTTGAGCCTATTTCTTTAGCTAAGCCTCTTCTTTCTTTTAACAACTCAGTTAGTCTAGAAGTGTCTGTTTGCGCAACATTTTTTTGAGCAGAACGTTCAGCGATAGCTGCGAATAAGTAAGCTTCTTTTTGTTCTTTTGACATTCCTTGCCAAATTTCTATTGGAACGTCTATACCATATTTAGCTAAATCTTCTGCAGTAGCAATGCTTTCTACTACACCACCTTGTTGCATACCAGGTATGGTGTCTGCTTGCATTATTTCATCTATAAGTTGTGAGTCAAAAAGTTTGTCATTAGGATCATCTATTTCTACACCAAATTTAGCTTTTAATTTATCCAGCTCATTAGTGTAAGTAAGATTCATGTTTTTTATATAGTCACCTAAATTATCTAAATTACCTTGAGATACGTAACTTCTGATTTCTTCTTTAAAAGTATCTTTTAATTTATTAACAGCACTTTTGTAGCTATCAAGTCCTTGGTCCTCCGTTATTTCTTCTTTGACCTCTACCTTTTCTTCCATCATCGGCATATCAGGGACATCTGGTTTAGTTACAGCAGCTAAGTTGTTAAGTGCTTCGTTTAGTTCATTGTCGCCTTCTTCAAACAACTGTGTTTGAGGGACGACACCGCCTACTTGCATACCAGGGAAAGGTACGTAGCCACCTTGCACCATGGGTACAGGATCAAGGCCAGACATAATTCCTTGCTCTCTGTTAGAGAACATCTTTCTTTTCTTCCACTGCTCGTGCATTAACTTGAGCCTCCTGATGTAGAACCAAATCCAGGTAAGTTAATGCCTCCTCCTAAAAGACTTAAAAGACCTTCTAAAGGATTATAAGGATTTGCTACAGGATTAAACGTAGTAGTTGCTCTAGCAGTAGGCAACATTCCTAACATACCTTGTAAGGTGCTTAAACGATCTCTAGGCTCAGTAGCCATTGCTCTAGCAGCATCAAACTGAGCTCCGTACATTTGATCTTGTATGCCCCTGCCTGTTCTGCCCAATGCTTCTGTTGTTTTAATTTGGTTTAGTAAATTACTTTGACCTGTTGTTCCAAGACCAGCAAAGCTTGTGCCTAAGTTACCTATGCCTCGGCCTAAAGAACCGTACTGTCCAGCAACATTAGTTAATCCTGAACCAAATGTTCCAAGTCGTCCACCTAACGCACCAAGTCCTGAACCAAACTGTCCAAGTTGTCCACCTAATCTTCCTAATCCCTGACCAGCTGTCATAGCAGCTCCTCTAGCTCCTTCAAAACCTTTAGAGCGTATGTCGCCAATAGCTTCCGCTGCTCCTCTGCCAAATGCTCTCTCTCTTTCTTGTTCCATCAATCTGCCACGAGAGCCGCCAAACGCTCCTCTGTCTACAGCTTGTGCTCTGTTAGCAATGCCTTGTTTTAAACTTTGTTCTTGTAAGTCTGATAGTGTTTGTTGCACAACATCTTGTTCAAACGGATTGTAAAAAGCTCTAGCAGCACCTGGTCTAAAATAGTCTGCTGCTTGTCCAGTCATTTGTGTACCTAGTCCATACAGCCCTGTGCCTTGTCCAACCAAGCCTGTGCCTTGTCCATAAAGATCCTGTGCTCCAGCAAGAGCTCCTTGTCCTTGACGAGTAACACCAAGGCCTTCTTGTAACATTTGTCCACCTTGCTGTATGTATGGAGCAAAGCCACCAAGGCCACCAGCTAATTGTCTGGCTTGCATTTCAAAAGGATCTAATCCTGCTATTTGTCGAACAGGAATAGGTGTAGGTGTTCTAGCTAAACCAAACGCAGATTCCAAGAATCCACGGCGCATAGCATCAGCATACGGCTGTTCATATACAGCAGTAGTTGTATCTCCAGCAGCACTGCTGCCTGTTAAATAGTTTGGATTTATTGCCATTAGCCCATCCTCTCTGCGTTTTTCATTAAATTATATAAGTTTTTTGCACCTAAATTCTCAGTAGCTTTTCTAGTCATAACAAACTCACCTGGTTCTAGTCTCGCTAATGTTATGTCTCCAGGGCCATCATCTTTGCCAGCACCGTGTATGCCACCATGTTTCATTTCTGGTGGAGGCGCATTAGCATAAGCAACACCTGGCATTAATGCAGGTTGTATATTAAATACTCTGTAGTCAGGCATACTCCCTAGTCCTTGACTGCCGTACGCTTCCGCTCCAATTGGAACTTTTCGATCTTCTTTGTCTTTGTCCTTTAAGTAGTTGTATAAAAGCAATTGTCCTATAGGCGAGTTAGCAAAGTCCGTAATACCTCCGCCTACTCCTTGCATGATTCCTTGAGCTCTGCTTTTACCTCCTTTTCTGTCTACGCCTAAAAAACCTAGAATAGTATCTAAAATACTAGATCCTTCCGCATTGGCTATTAGGTCTTGCGTTGAGGGCAGAAACAAATCAGGATAAAGCTCTTTTGCTACGTCTTCATAGTCTGATGGTTCATCAAATAAACCACTATAAACATCTTTAAAGTCTACGCCAGGCTTGTAATCAAAATCTAAGTCAGTTACGTCATCAAACAAATAACTGTAATCTGTGTCATCACCAAACAAATTAGAAAGGTCAAGCGAGCCTATACCTGTATCGGGCATGCTTGGTGTTAAGTCTGTTACATCATCAAACAGGGAGCTGTAATCAGCGTCATCCCCTGTTAAAAGATCATCCATCCAACTAAAATCTATATCTGCCATAACTCTTCTATATTATCGTTTTTTCTATTCGTTGTCTTGTTTGTTTGAAGCCCCAAAATAAAAGGATATGATAGCACTTGCTAAGCCACCAAGGTAGCCTAATACAAGGTTTATCAAAGCCTCTGAGTTCTGCTCTGGGGGCTGGATGGTCACTAAAAATATATAGCCCATAAACCCCCCTACGACAGCTATACCTATTATTCTAGCCGTCCAATCTTTGCTGAACTTTCCTCTAGCATCTTGTACGTCTGCTGTTTCCAATGCAAACAAGTCTATGTCCAGTTTTTTCATCTGCACTTCAAAGTCAGCTTCTACTTTTTTTAATTGTGCCAGTTGCTCAGGACTAGCTGTTTCCATAGCTTTTTGTATTTTCTTTGGCTCAGGATCACATCCTAATACTTCTGAAATCATGTTTGCAGCCATACCACCCATAGGACCGCCTAGTGCTGTTCCTATGGTTGGTGCTACTGTTCCTACAAGACTTTTTAATATACCTAGTTTCATTAACACTTCCACCTTCTGCGCGCTTGCCTAATTCTTGAATTAGGATTATTTCTAGTTTTAGCAGAGCTTCTCTTTAATTGACCTAATGATCTTGCGCAATAAGATTTACGTCTTTTAGCTGCTTTGCTACCTTTCTTAACCTTACCTGTCACAGCTGTTTTAAGCTTAGAGCCAGGATTGGCTTTTCTGTAAGCACGTACGCCTTTCTTAGTCATACCAGCACCTTTCTTAGTAGGACGGTAGTTACCGCCTTTACCAGTGGTTCTGCGTATTGGTTTAGCTTTTTTTCGTGCCACGTCTTCTTCTCCTAGTTACTGTTCTTTTTCTGGCCGCAGGTTTTTTCTTCTTTACTATAGTACGAACATTAGTAGGTTTACCTCCTGGGTTACCTGCTGCTCTTTTTCTTTTTACTGCGCTTTTTCTTTGCGCTGCTGTCATACTTTTAGCTTTAGATCTCGGTACACATTTAGGGTACTTACGCTTACTGCCTTTAGCAGACTTTCTACCACATGCTTGGAACTTACCTTTTTTCTTGGGGGCACCTATGTCCACCCAATCGCCTTTAGGTCCCTTTCCAAACCATGCGGTTAGTCCGCCTTTAGGCTTAGCCATTATGCGTATTTACCTCCACGCTTTTTGTACTCTCTTACTAACCAACCATTAGCATACGCAGAAGGATAGACCTTAAACTTCTTTTTAGCTTCAGACTTTACTCTTGAATACAGAGCCTTATTAGTAGGCGTAGCCCCACTTTTCTTTTTAGTCTGTCTAGCGGATTTCTTTTTTGCAGTTCTTGTAGCCATTACTTTTTCTTCTTTCTTCTAAGTTTTTTAAAGTCTGCTCCTGTAATTTTGTTACGAGGCTTAGCTACTTTAGCTATCTTTTTTTGTCTTGGTGACAGTTTCTTTGCCATTGTTTTCTCCTATGATAATTTAGTTTTTTTCCTACGATTGTTGGCTACTGCGCCACAACCTTTACTTTGTACCATTGTCATGCCTGGCATGAATACGCCTCCAGCTTCCATCTTCGTAGCTGTCTTTGCTGCATTAGCAAAATCTTTTGCGCTTGGTGCACCTTTGTCACCTTTCTTTCTCATTTTGCGTCCTGACTTTCTTTTCTTATGTATATTTGCGTACAGACTCATTAAGGTCTCCTTAGTCTTTTCTTATAGTTTGACACATTTTTTGTTTTCTTTTTAGCTCTTTTAGCCATTCAACATTTTCTCCCTAAGCCTTACTGCTCGGTCTCCAACTTGAGTTGCCCATTTGCTATCCATCATTTCAACAGCTGCTGTTTCCCAATCTTCTTCTTGTACTGCAGCTAGAAACTTTTTAAATTTACTTAGTCTTGGATAACCTAAGTTAAAGCACATGTTAGCCATGACACGTTGTCTTGTATCGTTAAGTCCTCGCCACCACTCCATGTTTTTATCTAGCTCTGCGCAAACTATGTCTACGTCTGCATTTAAGCATTCTGTTACTCTTTCTTCTGATACAGGCGTACCCAAAGGTTTACCGTGTTCTTCGTCTTTTTCAGTTATCAAATGACCAACACCAAACGTAGGGTATCCAAGGTGGTCATTATAAATCTCATGAATAACACCTTCGTCCAACATAAGTTCTTCTAATAATCTAGCTCTGTCCATCATAGTATTGATATTGTTGTTGCTCCATTTGTTGATACGCTAATCTTTCCAAGAGAGGCTACACCTTCTACGCCATTCTCTGTTCCTGTGTAAAGATCGACCCATTGCTCACCTGTCCATAGCTGTAATTGATTTGTAGCTAAGTTCCAAATGATATCTCCTTTCTCAAATTGATTTTCGTTACGTTGTGTTTCGTTTACAGCAAGGGTTGAATCTACATCTACTTTATTAAGGCTAAGTTCTAAAACCCTAACTAATCGATTAAATGTTTCAGGAGATATTTCGCCTATAGCAATAGGTAGTTTTGTTTCTAGTATCTTAGCCATTACCTTCTGCCATTTGGTCTTAAATCTAGCCTAGTTGCACCTATCCTAAAACCTACACCAAGCCTAACTCCTACAGCGTTATCGTCATCAGACTCTATTCTAAGAGCTGCTTGCCTTGCTCTAAGTCTTGTATCTATTTTAGTGGTAGTTGCAGTGCACGTGCTGGTTACATCAGTTGTCAAACTTTCACCAGGAAAGTTTCTTTGTTTTAGCACAAAGTTTATTGTCTGATCTGAACCTCCGTCTCCTGTAAATTTAATATCAGGAATAATTCTACTAATTGATTGAAATTGGTCTCCGTTGCCTAATTCAAAGTCACTGGATTCTATAAAAACGTTATCCATAGGAGAACCGTCATCATCGTTACCTGTTTCATGATTGTATAAATAACCCACGTTGCTGGTCGTGTAAGTGGCCATAGGACTATCGAATATACCTTGATCTATCCATGCGCTTCTGGTGAGTTGACCTATCGTCCAAGTGTTATCTTCATAATTGTAAACCACGTATCGGTCTATAGCTGTAGCACTTCCTGAACAATAGAACCAGCCAACTTCATCAAATTCTTTATTTACAAAAGCGAAAACTTGAAAAGCTTGGCTTTCATTAAGGTCGCTAAACACGTAGTTTTGAACAGTGCACGGTATATCTTGCACAGAACCGTTGTACGTATAAAAACCTTTTTTATCCATCCAAAAAATACCTTTGGGCGTATTAACAGCTCCGTTTGGAGAAATAAGGCCTACACCTTCGTTTACTAAATTTATTCCAAATGTAAAAGGCTGGCCTATAAAGCTCATGGAATATAAAGCCGTGTCAGTCCAAATTAACGTTTCTTGTCTAGCTCTTAACGCTCCTATAATTTGAGAACCAGCGGACAAACGCAAAGACCCAGCTGTATTAGTAGATAACGGTTCCCACTCTGTAACGTTTTCTTGGTCACTCCAAGCGACCAGCATTGGATCTATATTTCCTGACCTAGAGCTGCCTGATATAGGGTCGGCTCCTAGACATATAACGTGTCTATCTACATCACTGACTAATACTTGTAACGCTTTTGTTGGTGTCAGGTTTGCTCCTGCTAAATCCGATAAAGCCACTGCTCTAGTGGTTCCTAAAGTAGCTGCGCTTATGTCGTAATAAAACACACCGCCCGCTCTGACGTTCATAACCAAATCTTCACCAAAATTATCGTGTGACCATAATCTTAATTGGTTAGCAGCTGTAATTGCTGTAGAGGATCCCCAAGCTCCTGCTCCCCACGTACCGACTCCCCAACCTGTAGATTCAACGTAAACGTCTAAGCCTACGTTAATTTGATAAGCACCAACAACAGAACTTCCTCCATTGCCTGTATCACTAGCATTTGCAGTTACAGTTGCGTCCGAAGTATCTTTTGCCGTAATCGTATAACTATTAGCATTAACAATAGTTGCTATTTGATATTCTTGATTTAATACTGCAGCGGTTATATTTCCGCCAAGCGTAGCTGCCCCAGAAAAAGTTACAAAATCATTTTGTTGTGCTCCATGAGCTGTGTCAGTTACTGTGAGTGTAGAACTTCCGTTAGTGGCTGAAAACGTAACGTCTCCTGCAGCGGTTGTTAATCTTATCGGTGTAATGTCATAAAAGTTATCGCCTTCTTTTAAATAATATTTCCAAGTAGCTCCTAAACCAAGATATTTAGTTAAGGATAAATCTACCCAAGCATGCAAAGCTCGAACGGTTGATTTATAAGTATTTGAAGTAGCTTTGGCCCAGCCACCTATTTTTTCTGGCAGTCCTTTACGAAATCTAACAAGATTAGCATTAAACCAGCCTCCACTATTAGAGTAGTCGGTTCCTTCTTGATTGATTCCTGGTCGAAATATAAATTTTTCTAGTGCCATTACTCATTTATATTAGCTTATCTATTCCCAAAGAAGCAGCTGTTAGACCATACAATCCCCACATAATATATTCAAGTCTTCTAAACTTAGCAGATCCTTCATCTAATCTTTTCTCTATATTTTCATAGCGAATAGCACACTCTTTTTCGTGTGTGCTTATTTGATGTATTGCGTCTTTAGCTGTAGCCATTATTTTTTCTTTTTAGGTCGGCCTCTTTTTTTCTTTTTAACTTTAACTGTTTTATATGCTTCGTTTACGTTAGGAGTAGACTTATCGTCTGCTACAAATTTGCCTTCTTCAGTTCTAGCTCTTACAGTTTTTTCTTCTACGCCTCTAACCTTTTGCCAAAACTTTTTTACAAAGTTGAAATAAGAGTCTGGTAGCCACCTCATTGTTTTGCCTCTTCTTCTTTTAAAACTTCGTCTGCTACTTCTTTTGTTGATTCAATCAAAGCATTTTCGTGAAACTGTAAAGACGGTAATAAATCATCTATTTCAAATTGATGATTACCAATTTTATTACGCAAACTAATTATATGTTTCTGATGATGTAACTGTTGTGGTGTTAAATCAGATACTTTTATTTCTTTATCGTCTATAAAGACTACGGCTTCTTCGGACATTATTGCACCTCCTTAGGTGATAGTTGTTGCGCATCCCAACAATTTAAGTTGGAAGCGATAGTTCGTCTTTCGCCTTCGCCTTTAAAGGGAAAAACCATGTGTTGTAACCAAGAAGGGAAAACCATTAGTTTTCCTACCTCTGGTGTTATTGTGACTAATTGTGCTGGTTTTAATCTTTCGGAATCCAGAGTTGATGTTTGTCCATAAGAAAACATAATACAGCCATCTGAATGTCCGCTTTCATTATATAAAGAGTACGTTGGTGAGGTAGCATTAGTTCTACCTATTTGCTCTGGAACTTTAGTCCAAGCGGTTGTAGATAAACCCATAACAGTTTTAGTGCCATGATCGTGTATTGGATTATAATCTCCATCGTAACTATGTACTGACCAAGTTTCGTCTGTTTCTACTTGTTTTGGTCCAATTACTTTATTACCAGCACTAGCATAGTAATTGATGTAATCTGCGCCAAGATTGCAAATAAACTGCGTATATTCTGCTAATCTTTCGTCTGTATGGTCCAGTAGTAATTGTTCACCTTGGTGTATTTGTCCAACCAACGTAGGTGCTAATGATTTGCGATCTTCTTTTTTTCTGTATTCGTCTATATAGTCGTTGACAGAATCAATCATACTTTCAGGCATAGTGGTTTCCATAACGTAAACCGCTGGCAAAGGTATCATTCTTACCTCTTGTTCTTGCATAGATTTATGGTTTGTATGCTTTTGCTTTTGTAACTGCTGCTTGGATTCCTGTTAAATCTTTAGAACCATAATCAGCAAATTCTAAGCCGTACTCTAAATAACCACTTGTGCGTAAAACCTTTTCTTGTTTTTCAGCGTTGGTTAAATCGTTTGCATACTCATTGCTATCATCTAATGTATTATCAATAACAGTAATCATACCGACCATTGCGTTATACATTTTATTTTTTTCATCAGCTGTTCTAGCCATATTATTCTCCGTTTAATTAACTTTCTAATGCTTCGATTCTAGCAGTCAAAGCATCTATTTTATCGTCAGCTTCTTGCAAAGCTTTAACTAGAATAGGTATTAAAGCTGCTTCTGCTAGTTCTTGCGCTCCATCTTCTCTAACATCCCAGAGCTTAAATCCATCTTTAATGCTACTGTCAGCATCTATAGCTGCTTTAACTTCTTGAGCTATAAAGCCGTGGTTAGTGTTAGAGTTTTTGAAGACTTCGGTTGAGTCAGCTTTATAGGCGTTAAAGGTTTCAGGTAATTCGCCAAGAGTCTTGTACTTGAAGGTACGGGGCTGTAAAGCATTGATGAAACTAAGACCTGCTGTAGAGTCTACGATGTCTTTCTTGTAGCGTTCGTCAGATACTGCTGCCCAAGTTGCTGTACCATGTGCAGCTCTAATTTCACTAGTGCTATACCCTAAAGTTGTATAATCACTAGCACCAGAAACATGAGCCCCTATGACATTACATCTGTTATTGCCAGATGCTCCAACATCAGCTCCATACCCTAAAACAGTATTTTCATCACCTGTTGTTATAGTATCACCAGCTGATGCTCCTAAAAAAGTATTCCCTACGCCTGAGGATACTGCTATACCAGAGTCAAATCCAACCGATGTATTAAAAGAGTCGGTAGATGTGGCAAAGTTTTGCACCTTTAAAGCACCAGCACCTATTGCAACTGATTTATTACCTTTGGTATCTCCACTTAAAGCTAAATAACCAAAAGCGGTGTTAAGGTCGGCATCATTAAGAGCGTCACCAGTAGCACTTCCTACTAAGGTGTTTTTTACTCCTGTGGTTATATTAGCACCAGCTGTGTAGCCCAACGCTGTGTTGTGAGAATCAGTTGCTGTTGTAAAGTTTTGGTCTTGTAACGCTAAATAACCAACAGCCGTTGATTTAGTACCTAAAGTGTCGCTACTTAATGCTCCATATCCTACTATCGTATTATTGTCTGAGTCTGTAAGAGCATCACCAGCTAGTCCGCCTATAATAACATTTGATTCTCCTGTCGTTACAGCATCACCCGCTTTATACCCTACTGCTACATTATAGTTATTGGTTACAGTAGTAAAATTTTGTGAATCTAATGCACCTGTTCCGATAGCTACGGCTCTACCGCCTTTTGTATCTGTGGTCAAAGCAAGATAGCCTATTGCTATATTATTGTTTCCTTCGGTTAAAGCATCTCCAGCTAGACCACCCATAATTGAGTTTTGTGCGCCTGTTGTCATGCCAGCACCCGCAGCATGACCAATTCCTATATTATAAGCATTTGCTGCGGTAGTATTGTTCTGAGCAAGCAAAGCTGCGTAACCTATAGCAACACTTCTACTTCCCAAAGTTTCAGAACCTAAAGCCGAGTAACCTACCGCTACGTTAAAGTCAGCGTCAGTCAAAGCGTCACCAGCAAGTCCGCCTATGATTGTATTATTTGTACCTGTGGTTATTAATGCACCAGCTGTAAAGCCTACCGCTACGTTATATGCGTCTGTAGATGTAGCAAAGTTTTGTGTTTTTAATGCTTGTGTTCCTAAAGCAACATTCCTATCGCCTAATGTGTCAGCAGATAGAGCCTCGTACCCAAAAGCGACATTGTTGTTTCCAGTGATTAAAGCATCGCCAGCAAGCCCTCCTACTAAAGTGTTTAAAGTACCTGTGGTTATTGCTTGACCAGCACCAAAGCCAATGCCGATGTTGTAGTTATTTGTTGCAGTAGTAAAGTTTTGAGTCAGTAAAGCATTTCTGCCAACTGCAACTGCACGACTACCTAATGTGTCTCCTCCTAAAGCCGATGTACCGACTGCTACATTATAGTCTGCATCAGTAAGAGCATCACCAGCAAGACCACCTATAATGGTGTTTTGAGTCCCTGTGGTTATTTGGTTTCCTGCATTATACCCTACAGCTGCATTATAATTGTCTGTGTTTGTTGCAAAGTTTTGAACTGAAAGCGCACCATAACCAAGAGCAACTGCATTGTCACCTTTGGTATCGCTAGATAAAGTGGCATATCCAAGAGAGGTATTTCTGACACCTGTGTCAAATGCATCGCCCGACAGTCCTCCTATTAAAGTGTTTAGATTACCACTCGTTAATGATGTTCCAGCAAGAGTGCCTATAGCTGTATTGTAGTTTTCTGCATCATTGTTAAGAGTCTTTAGTGCTTGATAGCCTACAGCAACAGAACTTTTACCTGTATCTTCGGTTGCAAGAGCCTCAAACCCAATAGCCACGTTCTTATCACCAGTAGTTATTGCTGTACCAGCTTCATCACCGACAACCACGTTGTAATTACCGCCAGATGCAATACTGTTACCAGCGTTGACACCAGCTCGGAAGTTACTTGTTCCAGCTGTAGATGTTTGTAATGTTCCTCCAGTCGATTGAATAATTAAGTCTCCAGTACTATTTATGCGGAGTGCTTCCGTTGTACTACCGCCACTAGGCTGTGTAAAAAAAGCTATGTCGGAACCAGTGGAGCTGTCGTATGTTAAAAATCTAGCTAAGTTTGTTGACCAATCAATTAGCAACCCTTCTGAGATACTAGCGCCCGCTGCACCATTTATTTCAATAGCTGCACTAGCAGTTAAAAGGCCATCTACATCTACAACATCAAGGTTTGCAGTTCCGTTGACATCTATAGAACCTTCTAAGTCTATATCACCATTTACAATAAGATCATCTGTAACTGTTAAATCATCTTCTACTTTCAGATCTACAACATTCAGACTAGCAAAAGCATCAACAACTGCTGCTCCTGAACCAGCACCATCCAAGTAAACTGCTTTAACATCTCCTGGAGGAATAGTTATGTTAGCTCCAGAACCTTGTGAAATTATTATGTTTTGAGAACCACTTGTGCCATTTTCTATGAATTGCATCCTTTTCATAGTGTTTGGTCCAATTGTAATCGTACAGGCCGAGTCTAGCGTTCCTGTATATTTAAGATACATAGCCCTACCAGCATCAGAACTACCGTCTGCTACTGTAGTAGTATGTGTATCTGCGTTAGTAGTGATTGCTTCTGTACCAAAGCCTAAAGCTTCTCCAATCAACTCCAAGTTGGTATTTGTACTTGTTCCCCAAGTTCCTGACTCATCACCAGTAGCTATTTCTTTTAATCTTAAATTATTTACATAAGTAGCCATTTATATCTCCGTTCAATTGATTATATTACCTTTCTTTTCTACTGTTAAGCAACTTCTTCCCATCCTGGATCTTGTGCATCGTTTACACCAGTCCAAGTTGGCTCTTGTGTATCAGTAACACCTGTCCAATTTGGATCTTGTGCATCGTCTATTGGTCCCCAAACCAGTATTTGACTTATCGCTCCTGTGGCTTCAACACCTGTTGGAATAACAACAGCAGCAGCGTCAACAGTTACCGTTCCAATTTCTCCTGTAGCTTCAACACCTGTGACACTAAATACGTTGTCTGTAACTGTGCTTACACTTCCTAACGCCGTAGTAGCTGAAACACCTGTAGGGAATACGTTAGCGTCACACGTTACTGTTTCATCGCCTAAGGCTATTGTAGAAGCCGTTCCTGAAACACCTGTTATTGCAGCTCCTGCAGTAATTACATTACCAAGTGCTGTTGTTCCTGCTACTCCTGTTACTGAAGTATTAGCTATACCTGTAGCTGTTAAAGAACCTATTCCGCCTGTGCTTGCTATTCCTGTCGGGAATACGTTTGCTGTTCCAAGAGCTGTTAAAGAGCCTACTCCACCTGTTCCAGTGACTCCTGTAGGGAATATGTTTGCTATTCCAGTAGCTGTTAAAGAGCCTACTCCACCTGTTCCAGCAACAGTTGTTGGAGTTACATTTGCTTGCCCTGTAGCTACAAGTGAGCCTATTCCTCCTGTTGCAGTTAAACCAGTGACAGATGTATTTGATGCTGCTGCAATAGTAAGTGATCCAAGACCACCTGTTCCAGCTACGCCTGTAGGGCTTATATTTGCTTGCCCTGTAACTGTAAGACTGCCTACAGCTCCTGTGCTAGATACCCCTGTTAATTCAACAGGTATAGGCTCGCCCCAAGGACCTGCGCCCCAGGCTCCGCGACCCCAGCCCGTAATGTCAGCCATAGGCTATTTTACGCTATTCTTATAACTGCGTTACTTGCGTCTGCTGTCGGAAATTGAATAGTAAAACTTCCTGCAGTTGATGTCTTATCTCCACCAAAATCAAACACCGCAACAGCTGGATCTCCAGAAGCTGTGTCATTAAATATCATGCACCCTCTAGCAGTAATCGTTGCTGTTCCAAATGTAAGATCGGCAAAATCTGTGAACGCTGTGGTTCCAGAAGATGTTGGATTGACATTTGTTAACGCTGCTCCTTTAGCAGTATAGTTCGTTCCAGTAGCTTCGTTCGTTGTTGTATACGCTGTAGTAGACGCACTCATTGTGGCACTACTGGTATATAAAGCTAAATTAAACGTGTTTCCGCCTGAAGCTTTAAAATTATGTACACCCTCTAAAAGTTCTTTTTTAAAAGAAGTGCACATTGCTTGTGTTATAGCCATTATAGTCTCCTAATAATATTAGCTAGGTCTTTTTGACCTTGTTTTTCTAACTCATTACATATTGTACAAACATGGTTTTTTACAGCCTCATTCATGTAATACGTAATTACTTTTTTGCATGCTTCCTTAAAAGCATGTGCTTGTGCCCTAATGGGTGCAGGGGCCGTGTCGCTAATGGATACTAATCTATTAGTAGCCATTTCTGCAACTTCATCTACAGTGTGCCCTCTGTGATTTGTTGTAGTAACGCTAAGATTACCAACTTCTGTTTCTGAATCAAGTGAAAACATTAATATTCCTCTGGTTCTGGTGGTAGATCATTTCTATCTATCATTCCAATAAACTGTTGTTCTTCTTTTATTATATCAGACCATTTACATACACTCATCCTACCTTTGTCCATGTATGTTACAACGGGGTCTTCTAACCTATGGTAGCCGTATAACTTTTCTTTTGTAGGAACATCTGTCTCAAGTAAATTAGATCTAGGAGCGACAGATACTTCTATGTTGTTTTCCATACACTTTGCCAACCAAAATTCACAGCAAGCCTTGCCTGACTCTGCAAAGTGCATGTTGGTTTTATAAGTAAAGTCTACGCCAAAAACTGTTAAATGACTTACTTTGTTCCATAAAGCAAAAGCTATAGCGTAAGCAACTGTATTATTAAAGTAAGCGCATCCAAGATCACCTATTAAAGGGCCCAACGGAAACTCCTCTGCAGCTGGTACACGCTTGTCCAGCTCGCATGTATAAATAGGATAGTCTATCTGTGGTAGATACTTTCGCATAATCTGAGTCATGCTACCTGCGTCTTCTGTATCTAAAAATCGAGACATAGGATCTAGTATAAAAGCTCTGTCCACCTCTGGTAGCACACTAACCATAGCGTTTATGGCCCACACTTCATCAAACGCTAAACTGTGTGTCCTGGACAAATGATAATCTATTTGACTTTGACCCATTGCTACAAGCGCAATGTTCTTACCTTCCAATTCTGGAAGTGGCTCTTTGAGCATTAGGTGACAGGAATACGAACTTGGTCGTACCTATACTGACTTTGTGTTCCTGCTCCCTCTGCAGTATTTTTTAATCTTGCCAGAGCGTCCTCGAACCTCTGATTGTATAAAGCTGTTTCTGCTGGATCCATTTTTAAGAAGATAGATGCTTCGGTCAAACAAGCATACAGCAAAGCTATAGAGGCATTTTCAGATAGCCATGTTTGACCACTATCTCCAGCTGCAGTTAAAGAAGCTGGTCTATAAAAATAGTGTAGTTCAAATGTGTAATTGCTATCAGGGGTAGGTGCGATAATAAAACTGTCGCTATCAAATTCTGCATAATACTTTGGTCTTCCTGTTACAGCTCCTGTCGTGGTTGGTTTGTACGACCTCATAAAGCTAACTTGTTTTAAATTAAGGTAGTGATATGTATCGCTATCTATTACAGCCAAACTAAACGGAGCTAAAAAATCTGTAGGCATGCCTAAATAAGGTGTGCCAGAACTAGCTGTTCCAGTTACGTTCTTTTTAAAGTTGTCTAACCAAACACCTTTTAAAATTCTTTCTTCGGCTTGTTCAATTATTATATTTAAGTTGTTTACAAACGTTGTTTCAGAAGTATCTACATAATCCTGTATCGCTGTTTTTAATGAACTGTATGTAAATCCTGCCATTATACTGGTCCCGCTGTTACGCTATCTCCGCCACCTGTTACATCACCTGTAGTGGCTGTTCCTGTAGATGTAAACTTATATTCGTTAGCATCTACTACAGTTATTGTATATCCACTTGCTGCTTCAAGTACAGTAGTCGTAACGCCATCAACAGCTTCTGTATCTCTAAATCTTACTGTATCTCCAGTAGTTCTGCCATGTTTAAATTCTGTAACGGATATAACTGTGTTTGCTCCAGCGTCTCCTGTTCTAAAAGGATTCAATGGCAATAACGTTTGAGCAAGCCCTACTGTGCAATCTACTCCGCCACCTCGTCCTCCTGACGTGCCTGTACCTGATGTAGCGGTAAAGGTGTATGTGTTGTTGTAATAATTTAACAAGTCATCTGTAGGATTAGCTGTAACGGTTATTGAGTAGCCATCAGGGTCTTCTATAACGCTGCTGGTAAACCCATCAAACGCATCTACGTTTCTAAATCTAACTTTATCTCCTGTGCTTCTGCCATGATTGTCTTCAAACACTGTTATTACTGCACTACCTTGTGTTGTAAGGAATGGATTGTTTACAAGAAGACTTTGAGCAGAAGGCTCGGTTCTGTCTGGTCTAGGATTTAATAAAGCCTGTGGATCTGCACCAACAGGGGGTGCTTCTAGTTGAGGTTGCTTAGGATCAAAACATTCTGGGCACGTTTTAAATCCATCCCATTGTTCTTGCAATTGGTGTAAACGATACCTTTGTCCGCAGGTGTCGCAGATTCCGTAAGCTCGTTTACCTGATGCAAATGCCATATCATATTATAAGTCTAGGAGGTAAGAATTTAGAACTAACAGAATCTATATCTTCACTAGCTGCTCTGTCCCATTCTTCGTCATAAACTGATTTTAATAACTGTATCCTATCTGGAGCTCTTTTCATCGCTATGTAATAAGCAAGTCCTGCTGTCATACAAGGCAAAAATCTAAATACCACTTCCATGTTATTTGTGTAGTCCCCTGCATCTTGCATTCTTGTCAGTGCATAGTATTTGATTACATCAGTAGAGTTTTCTGGTGTAGGGTACAAATAAAGTTTTGGTGTGATGTGTCTTTCTAAGAAAAATTGAGTAGGCCTAGCTTGGTCAGTTTTGTTAGGGGTATAAAGATAATCTGACCTACTCAACCTCGACATTTGAAAATCTGTGCTATCACGAGTAATAACAGCAGAAGTTATGTCTATAATATCTGTTCCAAGACTTACTTCATTAGTTCCCTTAGTAACCGTAAAACTATGCTCAGCAATAAGCCATTGATTCAATCCTCTGTTTGCCCACTCAGCGATCATAATATTTAGTGAGCGTCTTGCTGTTTCTAAATCGTATCCTGTGCGTAACTCAAGACCGCATCTTTCGTATGCTTCTTCTATAAGTTCATCAATACTAAGATTGAATGATGTTGTTCCTGATGTCGCCATTATTCTTCCTCTGCGTATAGATTATCAAATATTCTATTAACATCCAACGTATAATCTAAATCAGACTTAGAATAATGTATGTGCGCTGATGGTTTAAAATCAGGAGCTCCTTGTCCTGTTTCAAACCAAGCTGGATGTGTAACTCTGACACGGTTGTTTGGTAAAGCAACTATGTTACCTGTCCACGGCCCCGCATCTAACAATTCCATAACATGACTTTGTTTGTGTTGTGCAGGGTCATCTGCAATTTCATTCTCTGCGTAGTCTACTGTAAACAAGTATTTAGCTGGGTACATTTCTCCCCCTATTTTAGCTAACCAAGGACATGGTGTTGCCCTATCTATAACGTAAACTGCATGATTATGAGAGGAGCAGTCCCAAGGTTGAGCATCATGTACAGCCATAGGTTCTGGCCATTCAACAAATGGCGTGTCTCCTACTAAAGCAGTAATAGGCATTCTTGCCCACATTGCACCGCCGTACACGTTTTCCATTCCTTGTTCTTCTTGTTCTTCGGAAGGAACACCTGTAAAAATAATTTGAAAACTAAGACATCTACAAGGCATTGTTGTGACACCCACGGCCATGGCGTGTAAAAACTCGCCATGAAACCGTTCGTGGTTGTGAGTGTACTCTTTCCTTACCCAACACTTAAAGTGGGGTATGTTGCTATGTAGGTAGGCCACTTAGGGCTTTCCGCCTTTTTTCCCGCCTTTTTTATTACCTTTGGTATTCATAGCGATTACACCGCCCATTCTATAACCTTTGGTTGACATTTGACCGCCAGCGACTTTACCGCCTACTTTGTAGCCTTTGCTAGTCACACCGCCAGCTTTCATGCCTTTGGTTTTCATCTTACCGCCTTGAGCGTAACCTTTAGTCTTTTTAAACATATCTAATCCTTAATTGTAGTATGCAACAAAAAAGTCGCAGTTAGTCAAAGCTACATAAGCTCCTTCTGTAAAACGACAGCCCATGCCTGGTATGTAGTGATCGAAAGATTCGTTCGCTGCAGAACCAAACTTAAACTGAGCTATTATCCTAGTGCCACTAGCACTTGTACCATCATAAATAATGATTTGTGCATCAGCAGCACTAGATTGAGCTTGTACAGACTGTATTCTTACTGAGCCTAAATTAGTAGCAGTTCCAGCTCCTGATGCTCCAATGTAACCTTGAAGCTGTCCTGAGCTAGTTAAAGGAACGGATGCTTTTACATCTGAACTCATATTAGTCTCCGATTAATCGTCAGCAAATGGTGTAACTAAAGTTCCTGAACCTAAAATAATACCTTCAACAGCATACTTCGCAGAAGCCATTGCAGTGACTTTTACGATACTGCCAGCAAGTCCGCCTTTTGTAGTTCCATTCATAGTAATTACATCATTCGTAGCACCAGATATAAAAGTTTTACCTGTTGCATTGTTAACGCCTGTGTAAAGACCTCCAACAAACTTATCTGTTCCATCTGTTTTAATATCCATATCTGTAGCTGCAGTTTCTACTACAAAGAAGAAACTAGCTCCTATGTTATTAAGTTGGTTTGGATCAGTAGAGTCGCTTGGAGTGGTAGCTACAATTGAAGGTAAAGTAAATTTACCATCTGCATCATTACAAGTAAGAATTTTACCTGCGTGTGCTGCTACTGTAAGTGTAGTGTCGGCTGTTAAGCTAACAAAAGCTGAACTACCTGCTGAAATAAATCCAGCCAAAGATTTGACTGGTCCTGAAAATGTTGATTTAGCCATATTTTTCTCCTAACTAAATGTGTTACACCATCTTGGAGTAAGTCTGCCGAGTCAGTTGGTATAACAAATTATCTCGGTATGAGATTATCGTATCAGAAAAAAATAGGGTTGTGTAGAAAAAGATAAGGTTGCTGGGTTGAGTAAGAAACCCCCAGCTGGGTTCCATATACTAAGTTAGTCTTACGCTCCTGGGCTACCAAAGACGCAACGTGGGTCCGAGAACCCAAAGCTGTATCTTTCTCTAGCTTTATACCTAACGTTACCTGTATCGAAATCAGCTTCCATTGAAGTTCTGATTGGTGAACGGTTAAACATTTTGAAACCGTTCGGTGCATCAGTCTTAATGAAAAAAGCATCGGTGTCAGTCAGATAGTGATTAACTGTATAACCCTCAGGGATCATACCCATGTTTCTCATGGCGTTAATATCATTATCAGACGTAGCAACTCTGCCTGGAGATTCCAATATCCTATCAGCTACGAATTGTAGTTCTTTAGGAATGATTAATTTCGTTCCTTGTAGAGCTACTTTCAAACCACGTTCGTCAGTGAATGCTGCAATATCAATCAGTGCTTGTTCAAGTGAAGTTTCACTCAGATCAGCAGATGTTGAAAGTTCATTGCTCAAGTTAGGACCACCTACAGTTGGGTGATCTGTTGCGCAAAGTTCTTTTCCATCGCCTCCTGGGAAGCTTGAATTGAACGCATTGTTTAATACAGCTGCAGCCTTGACTTGTTTAGTGTTTGACATACTTCTTGCAAGCGCACGAGTGTATCTAGCCGACAGTCTGTCGTATAGATTATCCTCTACTGCTTCTTCTGTGATGCTAAACGCTAAAGCTATGGTTTCGTGGGTATAACGTGACGTGAAAGCCTCTTGGGCTGAATCAAACGCTACGCCAGCTCCTTCTGATTTAACGGGTGCTTGGTCAAAGCCTGTTAGCATTACTTCTTCTTCAAAAGCACGATCAGAATTTTCAACGTCAAAAATTTCTTCATGTTCGTTTTCATATCTGTCGTACTCAAGACCAAATAATGCGTTTAAGCCTGGAAGTAATTCTTTGACTAATTGTCCTCTAGAAATTGCCATTTAATTTACTCCTTATGTTCCAGCTACGGCACCTTTATAAGCATGCTCATTAATCAATACGACTAAGTTTGCATTATCTGCTGTAAGGTCTCCGTTAACTTCATCTTGAACTACGCCCACAACTTTTAGCTGAAGTGCTGCGGTTGTCGCTAGTGAACTAGAGTCGAGCTCGCGAGTAGACACGCCAGTTGTTGTACTTCCACCAATACCATCAGTATCAGCATTTCTGCCGATAGCTGCTTGGCCTGAAGAACCATCCGCTTGGACAACAAACAATTGATTAGGATCGTCATAGATATAAGCTTCTATGTCTCCGCTACCAAGTGCCGTTGTAGATGCTGGATAGTAATTCTTAAAAGTGGGAGTTCCGTCAGTAGCTGTATAAAAAACATGTGAAAACACACCAACTAAGTTTGCAGAACTAGCTGCAGCTCTTTCGATGTATCCACCGTTGAATATAGTTAAGTCACCTTGATAGATGTCTGAACCATATCCAGAGGTATTAATGTTATATTTATTAGCTTCTTGAACGGCTGAACCGACATTGAGTCCTTTGTAAGGTCTTAGACCAAAGGCTTTATCTACATTTGCCATATTCTTCTCTCTAATTTACAAGAATTAATATAAAGAACTCTTAGTTGTTTGACGAACCTTGAGTTCCACCAATTGTTACGCGCGACTGTCTTTCTGGTCTACTTATAGACATGCTAGGGTGTGTACCATCTTTCATCATATCGTTATCTACAGCATCCATCTGGCTTTGCGTTTTATTTGCAAAGTATTCAGATCTTTCCTGTACAGTTTCAATAGGAATCCTACATAGTATTAAACCACCAACGCCTATAACACCCTCAAACTTACCATCATCGATTGTCGGAGATTCAAAGTCAGGATATTCATCTGCTCTCACAGGTTCCCATCCTTCCCTCATCTTAGACATGACATTCTTACGATCATCTTGTCCTCTGATTTCTAATCTCACCCAACGATGAACATAACCTTCGGGAGGTGTAGGTGCGTCCAAAGCAGATGGGGGAGCCCATGGTTTTCTCGCTACTTGCTTTTCGCGAGTCTGGGCTTCGCGTGGTTGACGATTTTCGTCAGTCTTTTTATTATTTTCAGTCATTTACGTTGCTCCACGTTATTCAACATATTTCGCGTACTCTTCTAAAGGCACACCCAATTTATTTGCTATTGCAACCTGTGAGGGTGTGAGTCTCACAGTTTTGCGCCCTGGTTTTGCACTTCGCTTCGCTGGTGCAACCGTCTGAGCGGGTTGGCTCGTTTGAGTTTCTTCTTCGTTAAACTTATGAGGAAACTCTTTTCGAATCCTGTTATTTATCTCACTATAATATTCATCGCTCGTTGGGTCAAACCCTTCTGACAATAAATCTTCGTGAAAAGCAAAAGAGGTCATGGTCATAGCCTTGTCATTTCCGAACCAAGGATTCTCTTCTGCCCATGCTTGAGCTTTAGGATCTGGTTCAGAATATTCTTGAGGCTGTGGTGCTGGTCCTCTTGGTATATCTTGTGTTACCTGTTTTGTTTGCGCTGCTTTTGCAGTGCGCTCTTGATTCAAAGCTTGTACACGTTGAGCTTCAACAGCAAGAGCTGCTAGTTTTTGTTGTGCGTTCGTCTGTGCATCGATGTCTGCTTCTTCGTTTGCTTTTCTTAAAAGATTCTTTGTTGCTTCGGTTTCAGCTGAAATCCTATTGGCCTCAGCTACGATGTAGTTACTATCTAAATTTGTTTTTTGTTGTGTTAATGTTTCGTTTTCTCTTTTTACGTTTTCTGCAAATTGCGTTGCTGCTTGCTCTCTTCGTTCGGCTTCCCTTAGTTTGGCAGTTAACTTATCGATACGTTTCTTTACACTTTTACTGTATTCTTCGTGATCGTCAGTTTTCGCTTCTTCGGGTTGAGGTTCTGGCTCTGGTATTACTTCCGCAGCTCCTTCGTCACCTAGTATAGGTTTTTCAGGTTGTTGCGGATCAATAGGTAAAGCTCCACCTTCGTCTATGTCAACATCCACCTCAGGACCAGTATCATCTAACTGTACTGTTTCTTCGGCTGCGTTCATATTTAGTTTATGCTCAGGCATGGTCATTCTCCATGGTTATTAAAATTGATGCAGAATTGCTTCTGGGTCTGGAACCGTTGCGATAATTTCATCATCATTCAACAGTTTTATTTCTCCGCCCTCGATTTGTATCCTTGATCCTGAGTATCTTCCAATCAATACCCAGTCTCCTGGTTTGCACCAAGGGCCAGTAGAAAATCTTTCTCCATCGTACGCTTGTGGTCCGACTTTTAGTACATAACCAAGCAGCGTTCCTATTTGCTGTCTTTCACGAGTCTCACTCGTTAGAACAATGCCTCCTTCGGTTTGTCCTTGGCCTTTGTACGGTAATATCATAATCCTCCACCCTGTTGGTGAAGGCAATTGGTCTAGTAGTTTTGAATCCAGTTTATCGGGATCTAGCGTAGTGGCATCACTTTCTTTTTTACCTGACTGGTAGGCTTTTTCTAAAGCAGACTTTTCTTCTGCGTCTTTTTTCCATTTCTCTTCCATGGCTAAAGTGCTTGGATTAGGCATCATATATCTCCTGATTTTTCATTAGTTGTCGAATTTCTTCGCGAACGTAGTTTAACGCCTCGATTTGACCAGTAAGATTCTTATAATGCTCCCAATCTTTGGTTTCGCCGTTTGAGAGTATTTGTTGAAGTTGCTGTTCTTTTTCATCTATGGCGCGCAATGCAGCGGTCGCGAATTGTAGTAAATCTATGTCGTTCCTCCAATTAAATAAGGGTTAGGGGTGTAGGCTGTAGGGACGGGTATAGATGTTATACCTCCCATGTCTGGTACGCCAGCAGCACCGTATGGATCACTTTGGTACTGTCCACTTACGTACGGGTTATAGCCTACGGCTGGTTGCCCAACCATGTAGTTCTGTGTCATTTCAGCAGTTTGTTTCTGTCTTTCTGCTTCGGCGGCGGCAGCAGCTTCGGCTGCGGCAGTTTGCTCAGCTTGCATACTTGCTATGAGCTCTTGTAGCTGAGTCATGAAATCTGGTTGTTGAGTCTCTGTGCCTGTTCCGCCTGTATCGGTTCCTTGCCCTGCAAGAATATTGTCATAATATTCTTTGTTGCTTTCGTAGTCTTCTTTAGTTCCGCTAATCCAACCTGGAGGAGCTGTGTAGCCTCCTGAATTGGTTCTGTAAATTTGCCCTGTTGAAGGATTGTAATAATCTACTATAGCCATGGTGTTCATAGATCCTTCTGGGGGAGGTATAAAACCTTCACCGCTATAATAGTTTTCTCCACCAAATCCAAAAGGATTTTTACTCTCTTCGCGTTCTGCATTATCTATTGCGTCTCTAAGTCCCGAAGTAGCAGTCATATCGTCCAGGTTCAATATAGTATCGTCCGTGGTCGGTTGACCGTTGCCCACGGCTGCGTCAACGGCTGCTTGCACTGGATCAGATTTCGCCAGTTCTTTTTCTACAACTGTTTTGTCTCCTTCTGCAGCAGCTACAGCAGCAGCTACGGCTTTATCAATGTCGCTTTCTTCGGTAGCCGTTGTTCCAATAGAGTCTATAATTTTTTTAACAACATCTACATTTGAAGGCTCTTCTTCCAGTTGATCTTCAAAACCGTCACCGCTATATCCTGTAGCAATGCCTGATACAGGATCGTCTCTTACTAAATCTTTTTCTACAGGTTGTTTTGTAGCAGCTAAAGCTGCTTTTACCGCCTCTTTCATAGTCTCAAAAGAAGGGGTCTCTGACGAATAGCTTGGTGACATGGGTGACTCATCAGAGACTAAAGTAATTGGCTCATCTTCCATCATGGAAATGCCACTTGTTCCTAAAGGTCCTAGATCGGAGGATATGTTTGA
>Ga0255773_10000816_pt1 | contig 32683 bp, 40 predicted proteins | sample 011ome_17_FD_179971 | JGI IMG/M metagenome (GOLD analysis project Ga0255773, IMG submission 179971) | Coastal salt marsh microbial communities from the Groves Creek Marsh, Skidaway Island, Georgia - 011502XT metaG (version 2) | ecosystem: Environmental > Aquatic > Marine > Intertidal zone >... | reverse complement strand
TAGCGTGGCGGGCAAAAATTCAGCCCCCCAAATTCCGACACCCCCCCCCCCATTTTGAGGTTGCCATGTGGCGGCCGCTTCCAGCGAAATTTCCACAGCAAATTTGACATTTGCAAATCCCGCCCGCCATTCCCTCCACTCAGTCTCCCATTTCTCCAATCCGTAACTCGACTTTACCCACTTCAAACCAACTTTGAGCGGCAGACGCTCCTTTTCAACGAAAACAACAAACCACACAATAAACGCTATGTTCCTCATTGACACCACATTCGAAGACACCAGAATCCAAGCCAGAAGCGAAGACGGAGCCAGCTATGACGCCACCATCATGGACAACCAGACAGGAGTGTTCAGGAGTGTTCAACTCACGCAGGAGCAGCTCTCCATGGTGATTCAGTTCAACCTGGAACCCACTGGCTGCCCTGCAGGCTGCGACGAGTTCTACAAAGAGCTTGAGCCGATCTTCGCAGGCTGGCCCAACAACCTTCGCCCCATTCCATGAATCGAAACGCCTCCGGGCGTCAGCCGGACTGTTGTCCTCCCGGCTCTGATGAGATAGGACATTTCAAACCAACAAACAACGCTATGAAACCACAAGATATTCCAGAAAAGACATTCGTCTCCATCCACTCGAAAGATCTCGATTGTGGGTTCGCCTATGGCCATGTGAAACATTATACCGCGCGCAGTGGTGGCCATGGATATTCAACAGTGCAAGTCTCTCCAACCTGCGCGTTTCGCTTTCCGCATGATGCAAGGATTGAGAAACAAGATTTCAATGAAATGAAAATTGAGTTCTCGATCTTTCTCCCCGGCTCTGAATATTAATTCCTCCAGAGCACAGCCAGACTACTCCCGTTTAAACCTTTTCCTCCACAAACATGACCACCATCCCACCAACTGAACTCGAAACGCAAATTGCAAATGCCTTCTTTCTGCAAATCCCACTCGCCGGCTGGGTGGCGTTTTCGTTCGCTGCAATCCATCTCCTCGCTTTCTGGCTCATCGTCCGGCATTTGCAAAAGCATGGGAGGATTTAAGGTTTTCCCAGAGCACAGCCATCCCACTCAACAAAACCACAATCCGCCATGCTTGATCCAAATTACGTCCCAGATAATGTCCTCTCCGCGATTCTCGACTATAACAGCTGGCCAGACGATGAAGCCGGGTATGAAAAAGTCGCTAAGCTCTCCGTGGAACAGGCTTTTGAGACTTTTCTCCTCTTCCACGGCCTCATCGGGTATAAATCCACTTTAATTTCTGCTCTTGATGGTCTGCGCACGGCGGAAGTTAAGCCAGAGCGCCAGCCTCCATCCAGCTTCCTATCCAAAACCAACAACGCTAAACCACAATGAACACCACCACCCTCCCATCCAACCACGCCGAGCGCCAGCGGCCAATTCGCCTCCGCTTGGAAACTGAAACCGATCCGCTTGTCCGAGAGCTTCTCCTCGAGCGCCTTCGCCTCCTCGTCAAACAGGAAAACGCCGAGCGGGTTTCCTTCTCCCTCTCCGCCGACAGTTCCTATCGGGAAAGCAGGTTTACCCACTCGGCATCAATTCCCTGTGGACTTCGAAACGCGAGGGAGAACCCTGGGTTCAAGCAAGAGGATCATTGGTTCTTCTCCCGGTTGAATGAGAAAGACGCGAAAGCCCTCCAGCGGATGACGGACCAATGGACGAAGAACTTCGGCATCCCGCTTCCACGGGCGCTTGCCCTAAAGCTCGCAGGAGCAGGGAGGACTCTCAATCAAGCTCTCAATTTCTTCAACTGTGGGGTGTTCCTCCAGATTCCAAGTGAAGCCAGGCTCGCGAGTGCGGTGAAGATCTTGGAAGTGATTGAGAAGAAAACCACTGAAGTGTTTTAATCCAGAGCGAAGCCAGACTGCTCCAACAAACCAAACAAAATGAAAACAGAAATTGAAAATGGCAAATTGATTCGGAGGAACGAATCAGGAACCCTCACCCAAGTGGCGTTGATCTACTCTCCGGGCTATGGTGGAGGATTCTCTAGCTGGAATACCGAATATCCTGACTGCATCTACTGCCCAGAACTTGCCCTCGGTATCCTCAATGGAGGGACAAATCTCCGCGAGATTGTGGAGAGACTTTTCCCAGGGATTTACGTCGATTGGGCGAGCGGTCTCTGCGTTGAGTGGGTGGAGCTTGGAAAGCCATACTATCTCCATGAATATGATGGTAGCGAACGGATTATCACGGATTTTCCAATCGCTTAGCCCACACCACTGGCTTCTCCCTCAAAAGAGAAGCCAGAAGTGTGAGCTACAGGGCCCACGAACAAAACAAATCGGCTAGAGCAAGACGCTCCGCTTGGAAGTCCAAGTTGAAACAGGTTCAACTCCTGAAAGTGTGGTTACTGAACTGGTGCAAATCCAGTGGCCGAAACCTTTCCACCCCATGTATCAATATAAATTCTTTTTCCGAAATCCTTTAAAAAGCTTTATTCAAGTTCACTCATGTGATCGAAGCTACGATGAAACTCTCTGGGAACCAGTGGTCATTGTTCCGTTTCTCTTCCAAACCTACAAATAATCTCCACCTCCTTGAGCAAGTGGTGGCTTTAATCAAAGCTCAACAAGACAAACCAAACATCCACGACAATGAATAACATTCGAGAATCCACAGAGCGCAGCTCCCCACGTCAACAGTCAAAGCAGTTCGGTGAAAGCCGTTCACTGTTCGCCCACCAAGAACCTTGGAACTCCAACATCGAGCTTTCAAATCGCCTCCCAGGGCGCAGCTATCACTTCACCAACCGCTTCGGAATGACAGGAAATTCGAAATTCGGTGAGTTGATTCAAGGTTTTGTTGAGAAACGTCGCCGCCCAGGCATCCTTGATCAGATCCAATCCGCCACCTCCCACGAAGCCGCTCATGTCCTCTGGCATGAATTTCTGGAAGACGCCACCCACGTCTCCCAGAAGACCATCAACAAAGCCACCCGCCTGCTCGAAACCCTTGAATTCCCACTGGCATGAAAGTCGACCTCACCACCGCAAAGCTCGGAGATAAATTCCGCCAAGGGCCTTCCGGTCCTATCGTTGAACTCGTGGAGATTTGTCCACAAAGCCAACATGGATTTGGATTTCTTCCTGAAGGGCAGGTTTACCGCCATTGGTATTATCCCAATGGCTACTCCTGCGTTACTAACAAAGAAGACAGCTTCACGCTTCAACCAATCTCCTAACATGTTCCACATCACCCAACTCACCCACGGGGACTCCAAATCCCCACCAACCTGGGCAGTCCGCCCTCTTGCTGTCGCCCGCGCCAAAGGCTATCCGGACATGGATCTCGCGGCAATCAACCAAGAGCAAGCCCTCCACCTCTACACCCTCAAGCATGCACCCAAGCGGAAAATTCCTTCTCCTAACTAGCCTCATCTTCCTCTCCATCTTCCTCCTCCGCCTTTGCTTCGACAAACGCCAGGCTTTCCTCGCCCGCAAAGCCTGGAGGCTCCAACATCTCACTGGAGCCCGGAGGAAAGTTGGAGAACTTTTCGACCCAAGACCACCAACCCATCACCTGAAATGAACGCTCTACCCATCGACCTCACCAAACTCCTCGCCGCCTGTCTTCCGGGTCAGACAGTCAAACTCCGAGATGGCACTACTGGGCAGCTCTGTCTAACACCAGATAGTCCACCATGCAGTTACCCTTACTTCATCATCAAAGACATGCAAGACACCGCCTACTATAAACCCGACGGCACGGTCTGCATCCCTTGGCCTGAACGCGACATCATCGACATCCTCCCACCCTTCCTCCACCTCCCATGATCCCCCACGACATCCTCTCCCAACTCTTCGACCACCCACCAGAAGAGTCCAACATAACCTGGAACGATGACGTCATCCGTGTCCAGTCCATTTCCTTCCACCGTCACTTCTACACCCGCGCAGACGTCAATCTCTCTCAGGGAATCGTCTACTTCTTCTCCGGCTCCCAACTCGTCCTCAAACTCGCCATGGAGGTGAAACTCCATCCCATCACCACCGGGCAGCCTGAAAGCGCGGATGAAGAAAACGAAACCAATGAAGACTAACCCAACCATGAAAACCAAATCCTACACTCTCCACGAAAAAGATCTCACCAAACCCGCCTGGGTTGCCATCCTCGGCTCAGTCGTCATCAACTGCATCAAAGGAAAAAACTTCATCCCATTCGACCAAGGCCTCATCGTCTACACACTCCTCGGCCCCATGGATGCTCCCAACAACGTCCTTCTCCACGCAGTGGTTCATTCAGACGCCACGGTAGAACAGGAAACCGAAATCTTCAACAAACTCGACACCGTGTTCACTTCCCTCCAAGCTCTTGGTAAATAACAACCTCCTCAAACAAACCAATAAACACAAACAACATGCACATCAAAGTAACATTCCCAGGCTCCTTCACCGTCTTCAACCCAGAAGACGCCGGAGCATTCCTCAAAGCACTCGCCAACTCCCAAGTCATTGACTCCAGTGGCTGGGGCAAAGATGAGAAGCTCAGCATCTCCAAATCCAAACCCACCATCGAACTCATCGACCCAGTGGGTTTTGCACCGCTCCCGGAACCACTCGTTGAACTCCAGGAGCAACTCCGCGCCAGCGAATCTCGTTGGATGAAATACTACAACGAAAGCAACACACACCAGAAGAAAATCAAAGAGCTCGAAGCCAAACTCGAAGAAATCAAAGCAGCCACGAGTGAGAAGAAACCCACCGAAGACACCGACTTCTAACCAAATCGAAACGCCCTCCGCGGCGTCGCAACGGCCTGAGCAACCCTGCCTGATGAGAACGCTCCATTCAAACCAACAAAGCTAAACATATGACAAAACAAAACAAAGAACTCCGCGAGATCTATCTCCTCGCGGCGGAAGATATAACCACCCAGTGGGATTATTGCTGCAATGCAATCTATCGCGCTTCAAGGCAACTCCAAATCAAAGACGAAGGCAACCTTGCCACGGAGTTATTCCAATTCCTCTATCGCCCCAGAACTCATTCTATCTTCTTTTGGGTCCGAGCTGAACTCGGCCCCGAAGTCTGCCTTCAAAACCGCATCCTCGCCCTCCTCTTCATGGCCGAACTCGCCCGCACAGACTCCCTTCCAACCCTCTCCGAAATCCGACCCGCATGAACCCCCTCCTCACTCCCACCGACCTGGGCCTCCCCCAAGACGTCGAACTCACCACCCATGAAATTCTATGAACCCAGATCAAATCATCGCCCTCGTCTACTTCACCCTCGTCGTCACCTGGTTCTTCGTCGGAGGCTCCGCTAACGACGAAGACATCTTCCTTCCAGCTTTCGGCTTCATCGTCCTCGGTGCAGTCTTCGTTGCAGGTTATCAAATCGGACAGGAAGTCCACTTCAACACCATCAACTCTAACTTCACACTCCTCCCAAAATGAACCTCCCCTCCATCACCCTCCCCCCCTCCCTTCACCAGCCCCTTCCCCCTCCCACTCGGTCAACTGGGCTTACCCAGGAACAAACCGCCTGCGTGGATTGGATTTCTTCCTCCAGTGGAAACCTCCTCATCGAAGCAGTCGCCGGAAGTGGCAAGACCTTCACCATCATCGAAATGATTGTGGAGATCAACCTCCGCTTTCCCCAGGCCAAGATAGCTCTAATGAGCTTCAACGCCAAGGTCCGCGATGAGCTCAAGCTTCGCGTGAAGCATCGCCGCATCCAGAACTGTGATGTCAACACCGTCCACGGCTTTGGCTTCGCTGCTTTCAAGGAAAGATATGGCTCCTGCAAACCCAACTCCTACAAACTCCAGGATATCTTTGAGCCACTCTTGAAGAAGAACAACCTCGACTGGAAACTGAACAAGACGCTCTGCACTCTCGTCGGACTAGCGAAGGACACTGGCATCGGCATCTTCACTCCCGGCAATACCCAAGACTGGATCGACCTCATCGACAAACACGACCTCTCCTGGGATGAGGAAAAGTGCAGCAAAGATCGGCTCATCCAGCTTGCCCACGTGGGCTTCACTGAGTCCAACCTCGACCGCGAGAAGATCGACTTCTCCGACATGATCTACTTCCCGCTCCTCGACAACCTCCCCTTCCCCGAGTATGACTTCGTCTTCATCGACGAAGCTCAGGACACGAATACGACGAGAAGGGAGGTAGCTAAACGGATGCTCCGAAAACGAGACCAAGAGAGTGCAGCCTCCTCCCCAGGTGGCCGTCTCGTGGTCGTGGGCGACCGCCACCAAGCAATCTACGGCTTCACTGGCGCAGACAACGACGCCCTGGACATCCTCAAGAAGCAATTCACCATGACCGAGCTCCCACTCTCCGTCTGTTTCCGCTGCTCCCAGGCCGTCATCACCCACGCGAGGAAGCTCGTCTCCCACATCCACGCGAAGGAGGGTGCAATCGAAGGTGCAGTGATTACTGTTAAAGAAATCGACTTCGAGCAAACCCTCTTCAAGCATCCTTCCTGCGAACTCCAAACTCACGCCATCCTCTGCCGCAAGAACGCCCCGCTCACCTCGCTCGCATTCCGTTTGTTAAAGGCAAACATCCCCTGCCGCATTGAAGGCCGCGACATCGGCCAACAACTCACCCACCTCTGCAAAAAGTTCAAACCCACCGACAAAACCCACCTCACCTCCTCTCTCCGCAAACACCTCACCGAGCAAGCCTGCAAACTCAGCCCCTACAAATTCTCCATCCTCGAAGACAAAATCTCCTGCATCACTTCCGTCCTGGCCATGCCCGAGATCCTCTCCGTCGAGGACTTCTACAAAAAAATCGAACTCCTCTTCTCCGACTACGACCCCAACCTCCCACCCAGGCTCACCCTCTCCTCCATCCACAAATCCAAAGGCCTCGAATGGCCCACCGTCTACCTCCTAGGCCGAAACCTCTGGCAACCATCCCCCTTCGCATCTCAACCTTGGATGCTCTCCCAAGAAACCAACCTCACCTACGTGGCTATCACCCGCGCGAAGGTCAACCTCATTGAAGTCCTTATCACCGAAGACTAACCCTCGCGTTTACCCTTCACGGCCTGGGTAACTCAACCTTACCGATCACACTCGATTTGCACTGACTACTCGATTCTCAAAATTGAGAAAGTGCGAAAACACCAAAAAGCCCTTGCACCCTCCAGCAAAAGTGCTATCTTACCACCTTGCCACTCCGGCAAACACAATCTCCACCTACGGGGAAACACAAACCAAACAAACAAGCAAAACACATGTCAACACCCATCCCAACTCAAGCCTTCGAGAACACCAGCCTCGGCGCAAAGATCTACATCCAAGTCCCCGCTGGCCTGGAAAATCTCGTCGCCTCCTCCTCCCCTGAGAACGTCTTCTTCGGCGCAGTCAAGCACACGCTCCACCAAAAGTGGAATCCCGCTTTCCGCAAGGCGGTCGTCGCAGCCCTCGTCGCTCACACCGGCGTGGCTGTCCCCTCCACCGGGAAGACGAAGAAAAACCGCAAGGGCGAGGAAAGCGAAATCCTCATCACCGAAGCCGAATACCTGAAGCTGGTTCTCAACGGCTCAGTCTCCGTCTCCGGCACCACACACACCTCGGAAACCACCGTCTCCGAAGCTGACTACCTCGTCCTCGCCCAGCAGGCAGCCGACGCAACTCCATTCGTTCTCGCCCTCGCCGAAGAAGAATCCGAGCCCGATCCAAAATTCACCGCCATGGCTCGCAAGATCCTCGGCATGGTGGAAGCTGGTTCCCTCGGCTCCGATGGCAACCCGGTCACGGAAGACTCCTTCATCACGAAGTGGTCCAACAACAACCCAGGCCACAACTTCGACAACCTGGGCGGCTTCACGGAAGACGGCATCGCCCGCGCGCTGGAAATCGACGAGAAGCGTCGCATCGCACAGATCAGCACGGATTTGATCTAACAAGGTCAACGCGGGTGGAGAGCTCCCACGATAAACATTCACTCTCCGCTAGGTCGACAGCGATACATAAACAAACCGAGCTGGGTATCTCGTTAAACTGCCCACCCTCAAATCAACACACCCGCTGGAAACAGTTACAAGTCTCGGGAATCGAAGCTGACAGGTGAAGCTACCCTGCAGAGTGAGAAACCCCGGATGAATAAAGCTCAAATCGGTGAGTCGGATTACCACTCATCTTGCCCTTGTCTAGGCTAGAGCGAAAGTGGTGTGTTGATTTGAGGGTTGCCACTCAGGGTCAGAGCCCTTCCGAGAATGTCGGATAACCAACAAGAGAAGTTGCAATGCTTCAGTGTCAATCCTCAACAGAAGTCTTCCAAACGACAGTGCTTAAACCACAAGCCGCGCAACAACGCCCGGCGCAAGCGTTTGGAACCTTCAACTTAAGTAAGTGTTCCAACGACGATGCCGGGAATCCATAAGGACCGGAAATGCAAGTAAAAGCCTGCCTTACTTAACCAGAGATTTGCTGATCCCACTGGACAAAGGGACTGCGAGAGGTTCAACTCCAAACGAACTATTTGCTGGTAGGAAGTTATGGAACCAGCCTCCGACTGTGAGCTGTCAATTGGTCGTTAAAGTCTATAGCCAGTCTCGGCTCCGTCACTGTAACGACGGGCACATTCAACTTATGAAAACAATAATTCTATCAAACACAGGTCGTGAAACTCTTGTCGATGATGACATCTTCAATTCAATAGGCCACTACAACTGGCAGGAAGGTTCCAATGGATATGCTCTTCGTTCTTCTGGTTCCGATAAGATTTATCTTCACCGAGAAATTACCATCTGTCCTTCCGATATGCAAGTCGATCATAAAGACGAGGATCGTTTGAACAATCTGCGTGCAAATCTTCAAATCGTTTCACAAGGCATCAATGGTCAAAGGCGCAAGATTCAATCTAACAATACTTCCGGTTATCGTGGTGTAACTTATCAACAGGGAAGCTGGAAAGCACAAATCTATTTTCAACGTAAACGTATTTGTCTCGGTTGCTTCAAAGACATTGATGAAGCTGCGGAGGCATATAACAAAGCAGCCAATCATTACTTCGGTAACATGGCAAAGCTTAACGTAATAACTTCACGAGCAACCTGCTGAAAATGTGGTGGCTCAATATTAAATGGGAGGATTCAGGTTCATAGCCTGTTTGCTCTAAGGTGGAATAGGATTCATTAGCCTTGTCACCTGAAAGCTGCGGAGTAATGACCCGCGCCTCCCACCACCTATCCAAAGTTCAATGCAGCAGTGAGGGCGTCTAGCGCGGTTAAGCCGTAGTGAATGAGGAGTAAATACCTCAAGATGAGCGACCTGACCTGCATTGAACTTTGGATAGCCCAATCTCAACCATGCAAACATTGCAACGCAGCGCATTAGCCTGAAAACAGAAGCCTCTCTCGCTTCAACCGAGCTGGCCTATCCAACCCTTTCCCCAAATGACCACCTCCGGCCACCTCAAATCCCGCCCGTTCTCTCCTCCGGCAACACCGCTTACCGACAAAAAAATCACCGCCTATATCCTAGCCGGGAAATATGGCGAAGCCATGCGGCTGAAAGAACTCGCCCGGCAGAAAAAGAAACCCAAATCCAAAAAGAAGAAACCAACCACCATTAAGCTCCATCCCAACTCGATGGCCTTGACTAACCTCTCCCACCTGTTATGAAAGCACCGCCACTTTATAAATCAACAAACTGGACTTCCTCCGAACACGATGTTGTTTCAGACGATCAAATTCGCTGGGAACATTCCATTGGACTGCCTTCAAGTCCTTATTCCTCCGAGCAGCTGGAGAGAATCCTTGGTTTCGGCAATGGACATGCCATAGCCCAGCTCAACAGTCATCTTGACTCCCTTGTTGATTGCGGCGGATTCAATGGTCACGATGTGTTTGACTTTGATGGAGAGTATTAATTTCCCAAATCCAAATGACCCCCAACGAACTCCACTTCCGCGCTTACGAATCCGATCTCCAGAAGATCGTCAACAACTATCCCAATCCCTCGGTCATCCAGACCCTGACCTCCGCTTCCACAATCCGCCAACATCTCAGAAAAGCCCTCGGCTACCTCGTCTCTCAACCACCGGAGCATCTCGCTTCCGACATCGACCGAGAGACTGCCACCCAACTCCTCTCCCACTTCGTCTTCAGCGAAACCACTGATGGCAAAGTCTACATCGGCCCCCGCCGTGTCTCGAATAAAGTCAAACACCTCGCCGTCTCCACGTTCGACCCCCATGCCCCCGCCCCCATCCCACCCATCGACGTCTCCAACCCTGCAGTCCGAGCTTCCCTCTTCACTCTGAAGAACCTCGACGTCCTCCCCATCCAGTTCTCCATCACAAACCTCTCCCCCGCTGCTTTCGCCGACGCCACTCAGCGGTTCCCAAACATCGAACTCGTCCAGGGCCCACAGCCCGGTTGTTACACACTCATATGAACCTCACAAACCCTTACAAACTCACCCACCAACCGATGAAGGAGCTTCGCTTCGACGTCAGCGAGGCCGCCCATGCAAGGGTTTATGCAATCTGTCCTCGACGCGGGTGGATGGATGGGATTCTTTCCAATTTGTTTTACAGGTTCGTCCAGGAGATTGAATCCACCATCCCACTCCCCACTGAAGTCTCCAACTTCTCCCCGAATGAGGAGCAAGTTGCACTCATTCTTTCTCGAATCTCTTTCAAATCACCATTATGAAGCCCGAAGAACAGCGAATTGCGATTGCCCAAGCGTGCGGGTGGAAACCTGATGACGATGGAGATGGAACAGGATGGAAAGGCTCTTGGATTCATCAGCGTCTAATAGGAATGAAACCAACTTTCCGAAACGGAAAAGTAGTTAGTTATTTAATCGAGCAAACCGTCCCCGACTATCTCAACGACCTCAACGCTATGCACGAGGCGGAGAAGTTTGTGAAGAACGTGTGGGGTAAATACGTCAAGACGCTCAACAGTTTCACCGATCCCGCCTGCGCCACCGCCGCCCAACGAGCCGAAGCCTTCCTCCGCACACTCAATCTCTACACACTATGACCGCCGACCCCACCCCACTCCCCTTCCGCACAGACGAACACTCCCGCCACCTCTTCGAGGACGTTCCCTTCCATCAGCTCTTCGACAAACCCCTTGACCAGATGAACGAGATCGAACTCGAAGCCCTCCTCAAATCCACCCGCGCAGCCCGCGTCTCTCCGGCAGTCCGAAAGAAACTCAAGACCTCCGCCACGAAGAAGATCACCGGAGTGAAGAAAGACCTCTCCGCGAGTGAAGATCTCTCTCACCTCATCTGACCCTCCCATTATGTTCCTCTTATTCGACACCGAAACCACAGGCCTTCCAGCAAAGGGTCAATATCAAAACCCCAACCACGCACAGACTCCAAAACTCGTTGAAATAGCCGCAGTTCTATTCGACTCTGAAGGAACTGAACTGGACAGCTACACGGCAATCGTTAAACCCTATGGTTTCGACATTCCAGTTCAAGCTTCCAACGTCCACAAAATCACCACTGAACGAGCGCAGCAGGAAGGTCAAGACCTTGAAGTAGTTTACTCTAACTTTCTCTTGATGGTTAAACAAGCCCAATATCTTGTCGCTCACAACGCACAATATGACAAGCTTATCCTTGATCGCGTGGACATCGACCTCAGTTCCACTCCCTCTTTCGCCGAAGGAAAGAAGATCCTTTGCACCAAAGAACTCACCACTAATATCTGTCGCATTCCCTCCCCATACGGACGTGGATTCAAATGGCCCACTCTCCAGGAAGCCCACCGTCACTTCTTCAATTGTGAGTTCGAAGACGCCCACTCAGCCCTCGCTGACGTTCGTGCGACCGGTCGAGTCCTCTTCGAGTTAATCAAACAAGGTTATTGGAAACCCTAACATGTGGACCACCCTCTTCCACCTAACCTGCTGCCACTGCACAATTCACCACCTCGCAACTGGCCGCACAGTCGCCGTCATCTCCGGGCCGTTTGGATATTCCCTTACCCTTACCATCCCCCGCGAATCCCTCTTCCCCTCCCCCTGCCTCATCACCACCACAAAGACATATGCAAATCCCATCACCGCTCCCCTCCGTCCAGTTGCACCATCCCGCCCCCTCCCAAGGACAGACTCGCAAGCTCTTCCACTGGCTTCCTGACGGCTCCCTCCAACTCCGCATCGACTGGTCTTCCATTGAATCTTTCCTCGGCTGCAACCGCTTGGCGGAATACAAACTCGTCCACTCCAAATCCCCTGGCCCCAAGTCCGCCCTCGTCTTCGGAGCTGCCATGCACGCAGCGTTGGAAATCTGGTATCGGAACAAGGAGAAGATCGGAACTCAGTTCGACCTTGACACCAACTGCACGCTTACCAAAGAAGCCCTCCTCCAGCGTTGCTACCTCGCCATCGAATCCACCTTCGCTGAATACCCCATCGGTTTCATCAACGACTATCGCACACCCGAGTACTGCATCCAGTCCTTCGCAGACTACCTCACCCACTACCAAAGCGAAGTCGTCGTTCCGGTCACCCATCAAGCCAAACCCCTCGTTGAGTTCTCCTTCTCCTATCCTCTCGGTAAGATTGAAATACCGATCGCTATCTTCGAGAACTGGGGCTGGGGTAAGCTCAGCAACGATGAAGGCAAAGAGTCCGCGACTACCGCAGCCCTGCATGACAGTGGACTCACCACCATCTCCTGCTCCATCGAATGGACCGGTATCGTGGATATGATCGCTTCCCTCTCCGGTGAACACTGGCTCGTGGACCACAAAACCACCTCCATTCTCTCCGGTGATTTCTTCGACGGATTCGAAATTGCCATGCAACCAGTGGGCTACGTGGCCGCCGCCCGTGCAGCATTCCCTGAACTTGACATCCAAGGTTTCATGGTGAACGTCCTCGCTTGTCGCAAGCCAGTCTCCGCTGTCACCGCTTCCGGGAAGAAGTCCACCGCTAAAGCCTTCGAGCCCCATCGCAGGTTTTACAAATATGACACTTGGAAGGAAACCGAATTCCGCACAGATGCCCTCGCACTCATCGAAGAGTTCATCGCCAATCTCACCTCCAATTACTTCCCACGCAAGACCCAATGGTGCATCGGCAAATATGGCAAGTGCCCCTTCTTCGAGGTCTGCTCCCTCCCACCTGAGCAACGGATGATGATGCTGGAAAGCGGCACTTACCAGGAGAACACATGGAAACCAGTCTAGCCGCCAATCCAATCACCCTCTCCCAGTGGGTTCAACTCCTGCTGGTGGTTGTCGCTGTCTCTTACCTCCTCTTCCTCACTCGGAACAAATGACCCCACCCCTCATCACCCACCTCGCGGAGCCCCTTCCATCTTTCAACAACAAGATGTTCCGCCACACGGCTTCGCTCCTCCTCACCGACATCGAAGTCACCCCACTTCCAACCCACAACACTACCGCCCAGGACAAACGAATTCTCTCCCTTCTCTATTCCCCCCTCCACATCGAGCTTGCTGAGATTAGAACCCTCTTCTCCCTCGACCCCACCCGCGCCCTTCGCAATTTCGACTCCCTCCTCACCAACCTCCAAAACCAAATCCAATGAAATCCTCCACCGACTTCCTCCCCTCCCTCCCACAATCCTTCCTCCTCATTGGGGCCCCCGGTACAGGCAAGACCACCATCGCTCTCCAACTCCCCAAGCCCTTCATTCTCGATTGTGACGGGAACCTCAACGGCCCAGTCAAATTCCTCACCTCGGGAAACCGACTTTCCCAACCGTGGTTCTATGACACACCGTTCACCCTCAAAGACGGCAAGCCCACCACGCGAGTCAAACTCCTCGAACGCTGCACGGAACTCCTCTCTGAGGCAGCCAACTCCCCCGATGTGGAAACCATCGTCATTGACTCCCTCACTTCCTTCGTCCAGTTCGTCTTCATCCAAACTCTCGTCAACCAGAAGCGCCCACCAGCCGACGGATTCAACGTCACCGTCTCCGACTCCGCCTTCGAGCAACGTGACTGGGGTGTCTTCTTCGGCCTCATGCAGCGCACCATCTTCTGGCTCAAAGGCTGCGGCAAACGCATCGTCATTTGCGCCCACATCAAAACCGACAAAGATGAAATGAAAGGAACCCTCCTCAACTTCATCAACGTTCCCGGTCAAATCCGAGACTTCCTCTCCGGGTGGTTTGAAGAGGCGTGGCAAGTTACAGTCGAAACCACCGGCGTCCCCGGCACCTCAAGTTTCAAAGAAACCCGCAAGATCCTCACCGTCCCGGATTCCCGCTCAGCGAATCTCGGCCTCAAGACTTCCTCCGGTCTCGGCGCCTGCTTCTCCCCAGATGATGTCAGCAAACTCGTAGCCTCGAAGAAATGACCCGCACCTTCCTCCTCGCCCTCGAACTCACCGACAACGAAGATCTCGACTCCACCTCCCTGGATATCCAAGATTCCCTCGAACAGGATGGCTTCACCGTCACCTCCGTGAAACCCTGGGCCTCACCACTTTCTGCTTCTGAAGAAGCACTCCCAATTTCTCTCCCCAATCTCGGGGCTTGAAAAACACAAACACAACAAACACAAACAAACATATGATCCCACCCCTCAGCCTCGTCCTCAACGATGTCGACACCTCCATGCCTCTCCTCGTTGAAGGCAAACAACCCCTGACCATCGCCAAAGCCGAGATTGCCGAAAGCAAATCCGGCAAAGGCTACATGCTCGTGGTTGTCCTCAAAACCGTCGATCCCGCCAAGGACACCAACGGCAATGATGTCCATCCCGGATTCCCCATCACCCACCGCTTCATGTGGCCGGCTCCAGGCACGGAGTTCGGTGACGGCGAGTGGAAGGACTCCTACCTGCAGGCGCTCACTCGGTTTCAGCTGGCGGTCGCCAACCTCCGTGACATCCCATCCAACCGCCCACTGCTCCCTCCCTTCGATGACAGCTACATTGCTGACCTCCCTGGGAAGACGGTGATCGGCAACATCCGCACCAGCAAATCCAAAGAAGGCGATGAATTCGGACCCCGTTCCGAAGTCTCCTCCTTCTCCCCGATTGGCTAAGTAAAACCCGCCTCTGGCACGAGGGCTTCATTCTCGTGCCACCCTTCTTTAAATGAACAACGACACAAACACTGCCATAGAGATAGCTGGGACTCACGCAGACGCCAAGCCCACCAAGCGCAAAATCCGCCGTCTCGAAGGCGTCGAATACATCTCCCGTGATCTCGTCATCGTCAACCGAGAAAAGCGAGCCCGCCGTGACCACAAACAAGTGATGGCCAACGCCCAGGTCATCGCCGCCTCCATCATCCTCGTCGGCCCCATCTCCCCCATCGTCCTCGACTCCGAGAACAGACTCATCGCAGGTGAATGCCGCTGGGAAGCCTATGGCCTCCTCGGTGAAACCGAAGTCCCATACGTCATCCGTGACAAGCTCGACGCCGCTCAGCAGCGTATGCTCGAACTCGACGAGAACAACTGCCGCCTCAAAATGCCGTGGACCGACGTCGCCCTCGGCATCTATGAAATCCACAACGCCCAGACCAAAGCCTCCGCCAAGAACAAAGAGCAATGGTCCACCCGCGCATCCGGTCTCCTCGTCGGCCAGTCCCACACCCACGTGGCTGACTGCCTCCGAGTCGCCGAGTTCCTCATTAAAAAGGACCCCGAAATCATGGCCGCCAAGACCCTCCAAGCGGCTCAGCAAATCCTCCTCGAACGCAAAGAAAATGCCATCATGGAGGCCAAAGCGCGTCTCTCCAATGGCAATTCCCCCATCATTTCCGGCCGCAAGCCCACCATCAATCCCTCCGGCATTATCAACATCCAGCTTGGCCTCAACTCCAGCATCCCCGTCCAGGAGTCGGTCAAGTCACTTTCCCCAGAGGAAATCCAGAAGCTCCAAACCGTCACACTCGATGACAAGCTCTTCAACGTTGACTGCACGGATTTCATGATGAACGTCATGCCTGAAAAGTGCATTGACGCCATTCTCACTGACATTCCCTACGGCATCGACATGGACCTCCTGGAAGACATCCACGGGGTGGATTCGATGCGGTCAACTCACGACGTGCAACAAAACATCGAACAGATGAAACCCTTTCTTGAAGGTGCATTTCGCGTTCTGAAAGACAACACATTCCTGATGTTCTTCTATGCCCAGCAACATCAAGAGAAGCTCTCCGCATGGGGGCGGGAAGTGGGTTTCAATGTCCTGGACTGGAACATGCTCTGGCTCAAACCACACAGCTGCAAGAACAACGCACCGCACCAGAACCCCACCAAGTCCTACGAACCCGTGATGGTGATGAAGAAAGGTTCCCCACATCTGGCAAAACCCATGACCAAATGCCACTTGGAAGTGGACGGTATGCCGGACAAACGAAATCAATCCAACCCATTCGCGAAGCCCATCGAGTTCGTCACCACCATGATGCTCGAACCAATCGCATTCCCTGGGATGTCAATCCTTGATCCCTTCGCAGGTGAAGGAAGCATCCTCCGTGCGGCAATTCTGAAAGGCTGCCGCCCGATTGGACTCGAAATCGACAAGGACCGCTTCCCCCGTTTGGTGGATCAAGTGAAGCAGACTTACAGGAACATGTATGGAGGGAAGGTTCAGTTCAAATGAAAACTCTCCAACTAATCTTCGTGGGCTTTTGCATGGCCTTCACAATTTATTCAGGACTCACCCATTTATTCAAATGTCCACCATCCTCCCCAACCGTTTCCCCCTCACCCAGTCCCCAGACTTCCGCCTCGCCATAGTCGGCGAATGTCCCAACCCCCATGACTTCGCCGCCGGTAAGCCCTTCTCTGGCTCCGGCGGCAATCTCCTAACCGGAGCCCTGAATGCAGTGGGCATCATGCCTTCTTCCTGCTTCCTCGGCTACGTCTGCCAATCCACCCCACCGAACGGTGACATCGAACATCTCGACAAGTCCTCCTATGAAATCACCAACGGTCTCCGACAACTCAAGGAAGACCTCAACAAGTTCCAACCGAATTGCACACTCTACCTGGGCGCAACTGCACTTTGGGCTGCGGGCTCGTTCCATAAGATCCACACCTATCGTGGCTCGCTCTTCAAAGACACCCACGGACGCAAAGCCCTTGCCACCTACTCCCCCTCCTACATCATCAAATGCTGGGACGATTCCCCCCTCTTCCAATTCGACATCGCCCGCGCAGTAACTGAAGCCTCCACTCGGGAGTTGAACTTGCCCCAGAGGAAACTCTCCGGCAACATGACCGCGAGTGAAGTCCTAAATCGACTTGCCAATATTCCCGAAGGAACCCTCACCTCCGTGGACATCGAAGGCGGCGTTCCCGATCCCACCGCAACCACCTACAAACACCTCGACGGCGTTACCTGCATCGGCATCTCCACCGATCCACTCGACGCTTTCATCATCCCACTTCAGGACTTCGACGATCAGACGAAACTGATTGTGATGAAGGAGTTCTGCAAATTGATGGCTAATCCGAAGATCCCTAAAGTTCTTCAAAACTCCCTTTATGACTACACCGTCCTCGCCTGGCTCTGGAAGTTACCGACCACTAATGTTAAATTTGACACGATGTTGTCAGGATGGGAAATCTACCCAGAACTTCCTAAGGGACTCGGAACCCAAGCTTCCATCTGGACTCGTGAGCCATACTACAAGTTCGAGCGCACTGCGGATGACACAGGAGATGGTCGAGATGCAAAAACCATTCACTATGAATATTGCTGTAAAGATGCAGCAGTAACTCTCGAAATCCACAACGCCCACATGGCGGCCATGTCCCCAGCTCAACGCTCCCATTATGAGTTCAACATGTCCCTCATTCCCGCGCTTCAATTCATGTCCCTGCGCGGCATCCGCTACGACCAAGCAGCAAATGACCTGAAGAAAAGTGAAGTCCATGCGAAGATGCAGGAACTCCAGATGGCTTGTGAAACCCACGCGGGAGGGCAAATCAACCTGAATTCCCCCAAGCAGATGACGGAACTTCTCTACCGCAAGCTCGGATTTGAACCACAATACAAAATCGAGAAAGGCCGCAAGACTAACAAACTCACCGCTGACTCCGACGCCATGCTCAAGCTTGTCGTCAAAGCCAAGACCGCAGTTCACCCATTCCTTTCCTGCGCCCTCGCATGGAAGAAACTTGAAGGTGTCCGCAAGCAACTCGAAATCACCACTGATCACGATGGACGAGTTCGTTGTTCCTACAATCTCGTTGGAGCAGAAACCGGGCGCCTTTCATGCAGTGGCTCCGTCACCGGCAGCGGCACCAACCTCCAAACCATCATGAAAGAGAACCGCCAGTTCTACTGTGCGGACCCGGGTTACCATTTCTTCCAATGCGACCTTGAAGGTGCGGACGGCTGGACAGTGGCCGCCCACGCAGCTTCCCTCGGTGATCCAACAATGATAGAAGATTATTATGCAAAACTCAAACCAGCAAAAGTCATCGCGCTCATGCACGTTGTCGGGCCGCATGTCAACGACCTCTCCAGGGCAGATCTCAAAACCCTCCTCAAGCAAACCGAAATACCTGATCACATTTACGCTATTTGTAAAGTCGTGCAACACGGTAGTTCCTATGGCATGGGAGCCAACCGTATGTCTGAAAATCTACTCGAAAAGTCGTTCAAGAAGAGTGCTGATTCGTCGATTCTCTCAGTTCCTCCTGCTGATTGCAAAAGAATCCAAGCTCTGTTCTTCAAACGATACCCAGGCGTTCTATCGTGGCAACGTTGGGTCGAGCAACAGCTCTTCCGTGGCCGAACCCTGGGAAGTGCCTCTGGCCACATTAGAACGTTCTTCGGGCGCAGTGGAGACCAGCAAACCCTAAAGGCCGCCCTTGCCCATGAACCTCAGGCCAACACCACGTATGCTACGAATCTGGCGATGCAAAACCTGTGGCTCGATCCAGAAAACCGAGATCCATCCGGGGCGCTCATCATTCAGCCGTTGCACTCGGTGCACGACGCCCTTTGTGGCCAGTTCCCCATATCACGGACTGAGTGGGCTGTTGGTAAAATTCGCGAGTGGTTCAACAACCCCATCCGCATCGGGAACGAACAAATCCTAATCCCCTTCGAAGGTGGTTATGGACCCACCTGGTTGGACACAGATGAGAAATATAGAATTGGAGAAATATGAAAACACACAAACTGATCATTGCTAAACCCTCGTTTCAACCCCAACGTCGTCGAGATCCTCAGACAAAAGCAGTTCCTCAATTCTACAAAGAGGCAACCGGTTTCGACAGACCCACAACTTTCTGCATGACAGTCGAAGAGAACAAACGATTCTGTGACGAACTCTTTCTTTCCAACTGCCCAAGATGACCCTCTCCCCTTCCCATTCCCAAGCCCTCCGCCTCACCCTCCTCACCGATCTCGAACGCGGAGAGACCAACATCGAGTTCGACCAACGATTCATCAAACCAATCTTCGGTGGAATGCAAGAACTCCTCCAATGGTGCAAACGCTGGAACATCGAATGTGACAGCTATACCAGAAGAGGAATGAACGACACCTCCGGCATCCCAATCACCTGGGTGGGCTTCAAGAAACCCACTAAGGAACAGAAAGCAATCTTTATCATCGAGGACAAAGACCTATGAAACCCATGCGCGGCTTCAAATGGGCCGATTACAAACATCGCTTCCCTTTCCCCTGTTATGTCCAACCAAAACTCAACGGAGTCCGTGCCCTATACTCCACTGGCATCTTCCAATCCAACGACAACATTATCTGGGCCCGTCCAGTCATCGCTCACTTCCTAGACGAACTCCAAAAAACCTGCCCACCCTATCTTATCCTCGACGGTGAGTTCTATCTCCACGGTAAATCCCTCCAACAAATCAATGGAGCCATGTCGGTAAAGCGCGCTTCCCCAGGAGCACTCACTCCAGATATTGAATACCATGTCTTCGATTGCATCTCAACCCACGATCTTCATCTCCCTTTCAGCAAGCGTCTCGAAATCATCTATTCTCTCCGAGATCGGCTGGTCTCGGTTGGTGCAAAGAGAGTTAAAACTGTTCCAACAACTGAAGTCTTTGAGCCAGGCTTGGATGAGACACTCTTCTCAGAGTATCGACGCAAAGGTTTTGAGGGAACGATGTATCGTAATTCCAATTCTCCTTACGGATTTCTCGAAGAGTGTGGGAATCAGGATAACAGATGGGGATGGCTTATTAAAAGGAAGGAGTGGGAGACAGAGGAGTTTAAAGTCATTAGACTTGAAGAAACTGTCGGAGACAAAGGCTTCCGAGGATTTCAGCTTCATTGCATCACAGAACAAGGAGCAGCTTTCTCTGTTGGCTCAGGACTATCAATTCCAGAGCTTGACTATTTCCTAGCAAACCCACCCGATGGCTTAACCGCCCGCATCCGTTATGAATGTCTCTCCGATGGAGGCATTCCCCTTAAACCCACGATTGAAGCAATATTGGAGTAACATTATGGCCACAACAGTTTTAACAGAAGAAGTCGATAAATGCTTGCAACGTTATCTACGTGCAGTTGAGGCAAAAGAAAGAACTTTTATCGAAGACAGTCGGGCAGCAACTGAGTTGAGAAATTCAACGAACGAATTAGGTAAAAGTCTTGCACCAGCTGATATGCAGATTGACGAAGTTATCACACTACCAATTGGTGGTAAGTTTCTATGTGTGAGAAAAGAAGCAGAAAACACTTACTTCACTCACTACCGTAAATGAACTTCCTCCAAGCATATCAAATTTATTCCTCCGGCAACGAAGCCCCAGAAGAATTCCACCAATGGGGAGCATATGCAGCCTTGAGCGCTTGCTGCGGACCATACCTCTGGACGGACATGGGTGGGGTTGGCAACATCCAACCCAATCTCTTCATCCTCTACGTGGGCCCACCCGGGATTAAGAAATCCACAGCCAAGGACTTCGCCAGGAATCTCATCCGTGAAGTCGCCACCAAGGAACATCCAATTCCCATGGCACCATCCTCCACATCGAAGGAAGCCTTTGTGGACTTCATGGCAAATCCGAAATCCCCGTGCCAGATGGTTTATAAGTGGAAGGACAAGCCCAGGACTTACACAAAATGTGCAATCTTCGCGAATGAATTCGTCAATCTCGTTCAAGTGGGTGGCGATCCCCTCGCGTGGATTCAAGTCCTGACAGACATCTACGACCCACAGCCGAACTATGACGTTTCGACGATCTCCCGAGGTGCAAAGGAAATCCCATATCCCTATCTCACTCTCCTTGGCTGTATGACACCAGAACTTACCCGCTCACTCATCAATGAGAACGCACTCTCTGGTGGGTTTTCCAGGCGGGTTCTCTACATTTATGGAAATAAGAATGGCCCACCAGTCCCCCGTCCAATCACTACCCCGGAGCAGGTTGAAGCGAAAAAATATCTAATCGAACATTGTCGACAAATCCAAACTCTTCAAGGCAAATTCGAGTTCACTCCAGACGGTCTTAAAGCTTATGACGAGTGGTATTACAGAAACTACGCCGAACTCGAGCAAGCGACAAGTGCGGCTGTTGTTAACTTCCTACAATCCAAAGCTGTCATTGTCACGAAGGTTGCTATGCTCTCAAGACTATCCTGGAGTAAGGAACTGCTCATCGATAGAGATGACGTTGAACTTGCCGTTGCCATGGTCACCTCCGCTCAGCAGCACATTGACACCATCTTCTCTGGAGTCGGTCGAAACCCACACGCTTCCACCCAAGCGGGAATCGCCGCTCTTGTCCGCACCCAATGTAACCGCCCACCGTTCTACATAACGAAGAAGAAAATCTATGCCGCCTATCTCGGCCAGGCTTCCACCCGTGACATCGACTCACTCCTCACCCAGATGGCCCAAGTGGACATCCTCCGGGAAGGGCATATCGACCATCCGAGTGGACAAAAAATCCCCGTAGTGACAAGCTACGAGTATGCAGAGAAGATTCAAGCTAAACAGAAAGCACCATCACTATGAGTGAAAACTACCTCAAACAAACCCAAGTTCACACAAAAGAAACCCCAGGAAACTGCTGGGCTACATGCCTTGCAAATCTCCTGGGATATAATGAAGTCCCTTCGTTGGACATTCTCTCTGACGATTGGTGGAAACAGAGCGAAGCACTGGCTTTGGCTAAAGGATTTCAACTCCTGGAAATTCCATATAATTTCATGCGGATTCAGGGAGGCCATGAAGTGATCGTATCAGGTAGATCACCACGCAAGGATTGGGAGGGAAAAGAATTAAACCATTGCGTGCTTGGCAAAATCATTTCAGAAGGCAAAACCACCAGAGTTGAATTTCTTCACGATCCACATCCCGACGATACCTTCATCGAGTCTGTGGATTGGATTACATTCGCTTTGCCCATCCTTAAAACCCCACATTAAACGGGTCCCATTGTTGCTGCCTTTCCGCAGCACTCCGGATTGCAGGCATTGAGAAACCTCTTCCCAGCATTCCCCGTGCCTGCTGAGCCGCCAGCGTCCTCGCAAGTTCCATCGGTTGATTCTGCGGCATCCCCATCGCCCTGGCAACTTCCATAGCCTGCGGCCTAACCGCATTTGAAACTGTCCCCTGATAATCCCTCGGCGCAACTTCATCTGCTGCGAGAGCTTGAACCCGAGAAGTTAAACCCTGAATGATCCCCTTGAGAGCATTTTGCCTCTCCTGGGGATTTTTCGTTTCCGGGAGGAGCTTGACGGCTTGTTCCATCATGGTCTTCCTCGCGAAACCAGGGCCCATTTTCATGGCTTTTTTGATCTCCTCAGCGGCGAGTTTCTTCCGGGCGTTTGCTTCGATCTCTTGATTGCGAACAATGGATTCCCATTCCTTCCGCTTCACCATATCCGCAGATCGGAAACCCAGCGCACTCGCGGTCATGTTCATATCCGGGTTCTCCGTTCTGAACTGATCCGTCAAGGCTTCCGCGAAACGCCTCACCCCACCTGGGCCACCCTTCGCCAGAGCGTTGATTGGCCCTTCTCCTCTCGCAAGACTCCCGCCCATGTTGAAAAGCGAATTAGCCATCGAAGCCATAGGTCCGAGGAAGCTCTTTGCACTCACCCCGTCATAGGAATTAACACCCATGAAAGAGGAAAGAGCAAATCTCGAATGAAGATCCGCAGGAATCCCTGCACTCTCAGCAAACGCAGCGGCCGCCCCGTGGGAAGCCACTCTCGTCAACACTGGATCACCGAGAAGATCATCCAAAGACTTCAACATCTTCCCCTTCAAGTCCTCATCAAGCATCTCTTCCATCAAAGCAATCCCAGCCCCAACGAACGGAAGTCCCAAAATTCCCGCAGCGCCAAGCTGGGCAAGGATCATGTTCTTAAACGCCGCCCTGGCATTCGCCCTCTGAGCAGGAGTCAAGCTCGCTTCCTCACCCGCAAAGTGTTCACTCCACCCGTGTTTATAATAAGTAGCAAGCTGTGCGAACCGTCCCCTGACATAACTCGAAAGTGCATAGACAACATGCCCAGCACTGCCCAGTTGGCCAAACATCTCAGGTCTTTCCAGTCTCCCACCAGAGTTATTCGTCGCAAGGTCAAACCTCGCAGCCTCCAACTTTGCCTGCTCATGGGTAAGCCCGTTTGCCCGACCTTGGCGGTAGGCAGGGATGAGAGCAAGGAGACCATTGTGCTGAGTGAAGTTTGAGTAGAGGCCCATCACGCTCTGTTCGTATTTGTGAACGGGTGCAGCGAGAGCCTCAGCGGTGGTTTGGAAACGGTTGCCTTCCATGAGATCCAGGAGCTTTCTCTGTTCCTTTCCAGTGGCTTCAAACAAATCAGCAAGTGGGGCTCGCTGCACGCGGGAGATATTATCCGAGAGCATGTCCATGATTTCCACTGCGTGGGCTTGACCAACTTTGTCCACGTTCGCCCGATACCACATGGCGGGAATGCCATCATAATCCTTCCCGTTGACCTTGACTTGAATATCAGCGGGTTTCCAGATTTTCTCCTTCACAATCTTTCCATACATCCGAAAGACCTCATTCTGCGCTTTGGCAATCATCTTCATCGCGGTCCACTGAGAAGCCCCTTGTGCGCGGAGCTCAGGGATGTGAGAAAGAAACGGCTGGAAACCTTCCGCTAGATGGCCAGGGAAGTTCAAACCAATGTGAAACGCAGCATTGGCTCGATTCATTTCTCTCCAGAAAGCACCATCTGACTTCTTGCTCTGTTCGAAGAGAGCGAGGAATTGGTCTTTCTGTGTTCGCTGCATTTGCAAGTCCGGGTGGCGGAGCTCGAAATTCACCCGCGCATTCAACGCAGCATTCGACGCGGCGGAGATTGAAGCAGGGACAGAGTGCATGAACTGTTCAAGGACATCAAAGCGGGAGAGATCTCCTGTGAAGCTCCTTCCAGTCCCTGGTTTATACATACTCTGTGCGTTGACCTGATGTTCAAGTTCACCGACGAAGTTGAACTGTTTCATCAAGTCCGCTTTCACATCATCAGCGATGTTTGCACTCTCGACGAACTCACGCACGCGAGCTTCCTTCCGTTCAAGAATATCTCGCACAGCATCATTGACGTGGAAGGCTTCCTTGGCGGCCTTGTCACTTGAACGGAGTGGAACACCATCCAAAGCCCACCCGGCATCGGTGTATTTCTTCAAAGCTTTTGCCAGTTCAGTGGAAGATGCTGCATCAATGACGTCTCGACTGTCGCCCTTGACGATGCGCTGGCGGAACTCCTTAAACCTTCTCAACGAAAGATAACTCGGGCGGGAATCATAAAATGCCTTCAACTCCGCATTCGATTCCGCATAGACCTTAGCCATGTCCACCGCAGTGGAAGCTTCCTCCGGGCTAAGCCCCTTGACAGCTTCTTGGATTTTCACTTGATCCCCATTCAAGATCCCATCGAACAATCCAGCCGCCCGGTCATAAGCTCCTTCAAAGCCGACTTTATTCTTCTGACTCGGAAGTGAGAACATTGCGTTGGCAATCAACGCGGTGGCTCCATGTTTCTCGAATTCAATGAGGAACTTCTGAAGTGCCATGTTCGCCCTCTGGTGGTTAGCCATGGTTTCAAGAAGAGCCTTCTGTGCCTCAGGCTTGAATTGCTTCAACCTCCCGCGAAGCTCCGGTGACATTCCTTTGTCATTGAAAACCATCTCAACGGTGCCATCAGGTTGTTCCTTCATCTCAAGTGGATTCAGCCCTTCCTTCTCCGCATGGGTGGAAAGATCATTCCAGAGTTTCTTCAACACAGGACTCCCAACAACGCGTTCAAGCGAAGGCGAATCCATCACAACCTTCCCTGTCCCAGACATCGTTCCATACATGATCTTCATCACGTGTGCGTTGACATCCATCTTGACATCATTAGCTTTCCGCACAGCATCCACAGCAGGCTGGAGAACTGGATACATGCGTCCGAGATTTCCCATGCCCATGACAAACTTCTGCCAAGCGGTTCCAAGGAATTGGCGCGGTTCGGTCATGAATTTAGGCCGCCCAGTGGTATCCTGTGCAAGCAAGAAATCCTCCGCCTGACCTTGCCGCATGGCTGGATTTCCGAGTTCAAGGTATTTCGTTGCCTCCGCAGCATCAAACTCCGCCTCGCGGAAGCTCTTGCGAACTGCATCAAAATAAGCCTCCATCGTCTTCACTTGCTGGAACTTATCCAGGGAGAATCCAAGCTGCGCCCAAGTGGTGACACCCTTCATAAGGCGTTGCATAGTGGCAATCGTCCAATCGAGAACATCTCGAATTGGCTTTGGCAAGAAGGCAAACATCTCCTTCGGATTGGCCGAATGCAACGCCCCCATCGCAAGCATAGCATGTGTGTTGGCGAGCCACTCCTCGGAATCTGGATTCCTCAAGACCCCCTCTAATGCCTTCATATCCATTCCCTTCGGTAATCCCATATCCCGAATCACATCCTCCACGTCAAGCTTAGCTTGTGGGGAAGCCGTCTTTACCCACTCGTGGGCTTTTTCGATTAGGGCTTGGGCTTCAGGCCCGTATTCACCAGACTTGGCTTTGGAGAATGCCACGTGGGCATGTTCATGAGCGAAGACGAAGGCGATTTGATCTGGGGTTGAGAGGGCTCGGAAGGCAGGTGAATTGAGGAAAATTTGCTTGGCTTGCTGGGAGGCTGCACCGAAGATGGTTCCCTGGCCTTTGGCGAAGAGAGTCCCCACTCGGGAGGATGGGTTGGAGATGTCGAAGGTGAGAGCGGTGGCGTTGGTTTTTGGTTGGCCTGATTGGGTTTTAAAAACTGGAGATCCTTTGTTTTGCGACTTAGAAGCTAAAAGTCTATCCAGTTCTGCTTCTTGTTCATTTGTTAGTCCCTCAGAATTTTCTATACGACGAAGTTCGCCCACTCTCATTTCCTGATCAGTGGTCCAATTTTCAGGTGCTGTTTCAATCTGATTCTTATGCACCCCAAAGTCCTCCAGCTTCCCACTCTCTCCTGTCAACTTCGACATGATCGAGGGCAGAGTGGTGTCGTAAGCGAGGCGCATGCCGCCTTCTTGTTGGGGGCGCTTGGGAACTCTCTTCCAACCTGCTGGAAGCTCCGAGAAAGAATTCTCCAAACGTGGGTCATTAATTCCCACAACTTTCCCTTCGGGATCAACAATATCGGTTCCACCATGCTGATCATGCATCTCCGTCATCATCGCAGTTTCCCCATCGCTCAATGCGACCTTGGAAATCCCTTGCTTCTGGGCTTCCTTGATGAGGGATTTGAGGATGAGGTTTTGATGGATTGGGAGGAGGGGATGGTCGCCTTCCTCTGTCTTAGCTAGTTGACGCTTAGACGCCTCATAAATTTCAGAGCCGGGTTTCTGTGTCTCAAGCTGCTTCTTATAGTATCCAACTTCTTTCTTTTGATGCTGAGCCCACCTTGACTGCAACTCCCCAACAAACATCACCTTCTCCCTGGTCACTGGATGCGGGACGATCTGAACCATTGCCCAGCCGAGGGTGTTTGGAAGGTTCTCGTGGAGGTTGTCTTGTTGCCAGAGAAGTTTAGATTTCTCTTGTCGTTCTGAAGGAGTTAAATGTTCATTATCAACATCCCTTAGAGTCTTCTGCATTTCTGCTCCAGGCCCCGGCAACACCACATCCACCCGCTTCACTGGAAACTTCTTCGTGTCGAATGGGGAGATGGAGTTGTAGTAGTCGGTCGCTGCAAGCTCTGGACGATAGTCGATCAAGTCTTTACTGAGCTGAACAAACTCAGTAACAATATCAGAATCCAATTCTTTCAAGACAGGCGATTGTTCTTGGCGATTAGCTAATCCCATAACAGCTCTCTGCTGCTCTTGAGTCAAATCATCAAACCAATCATGGGTCAACTGATCCATCCGATTTTTCTTCGGATCTCCACCCTCTGTGCGCTGCCCATAACTTACCACCTTCACCTGCTCCCCAGCTTTTCCCAGGCCGTCCCACAGCTTCTGCACATCAACTTTCTTCTCAGGCCCAACGTTGAAAGCCTCAGGAACCAGCTGGCGATAAAAATCCACTTCCCCCTTCGTCAACGTGACATTATCCACCCCACCATGCGTGCGGAGTTCCTGCTCAGTCAAGAGGCCGTCTTTGTTTCCAATAGGAGCCTTGCCTTCTCGTTGAATCTTACCACCAACCACTGGGCGAAGGCCGAAGTCAAATCCACCGCCTGCTGGAATGCGGGCAAATCTATTCGCAGATTCTGGAGCAATGCCAAGCTCTCCATAAACCACCTCAGGGTTATTGAAAAGCCGAGCAATCTTAGGAAGATCTTCCACAAAGCGGGAACGAGAGACTGGATCACTCCATTCCATCTTCCCCGCAATGGCGTCAGCGAAGGCACGGACTTGCATCAAAGGCGCGTCGGGAGTGGGGATTTCCACTTCACCAGTTGCGGCAAGTTTCAATTCACTGAGGGCTTTCTGGTGTTTAGCTGTGAACCTGCGAGGAGAAGTAACGAACTCCTTGAATGCAGCAGCTTTGTCGAAAGTCTCTGGAGTTTTCGACTTAGCTGCAATTCCTTCAATCAAGCCTGCAACTTTATCCAACGTCAACGGGAACTTCGCATAAGCGGATGCCAGTCCTGGATCTCCCTTGGCCAGTTGCTCCACAGTTTTCTCCCAAGGGAAAGCATACTTCTCCTCAAGTTCACTGACTTTGGCAATGATTGCGTCGTTGTCTTCCTGCTGCTTAATGGCAGCTTCCAAGGGAGTCTTAGGCTCTTCCACATCCGTGGCTTTGGCCTTCTTTCCTTTGTTAACTTTACCGGCCATGTTCTTCAACAAAGTCAACTTAGCGGCCAAAGGCGCAGCAGCGAATTCAGGCTTTTCAAGAATAGCAGAAGTCTTCTTCAAGAAAGCCCTCGCAGCCACTTCGCCTTTGCTGGTGGAAAGTTCAGAGTGAAGTTTGCGAATCAGGTGAACTGATTGAACATTGTGATTTTCAGCATCCGCTGGATCAATCACATCAGGCAATCCATCAAGCTGGGCTTTGAAGGCGTCGACTTTTTTCTCTGCTTCGGCTTGAAGCTGAGCCTTTTCAATTTGACGACGGAGAACGGCATTTGCAATTTGAGCGACTTTATCAGGCGTCTCACCACTCGCCTGAGCTTCCTTCGCCTTCTTCGCGGCCACGTTGAAGTCTGGGACTTTTCCAGTGGCGAGTGCGTGGGCGACCGTGAGTTCAAATTGTTGATCCGGGGAATACGCAACCTTCCCCGCGTCCGTGCGCATCTGTTGATATTCAGCCCAGGCCTCAGACTGAGCAGGTTCATTTGCCAGCACCCGGTGGTAATCACGAATGAAAGCAATACCTTTGTCAGAAAGCTGGCCATCAAGAGCTGCTTTGTAATCATCGAAGCTGCGCTCGGCAACGGGCTTCTGCATCAATGGGCCGAGGTTAATCTTGTCGGCAAGCAACTGATAGTTCTCCTGGAGTTTCTTAACAGAAACATCCTGGATCTTGGAGAGCTTCGCCACCTGGCTGCGAAACGCTGCATCTGCGGAATCGAGGATAGTCTTGTGGCTCCGAGCCAAATCGACGAACTGAGCGGGGAGATTGGAGTCCTTGGATGTTGCACCACGAAGGAGGCTCGCGACATTCGTTTCTCCGGTAATTGGTGGAACAACAGCTTCAGGGAATTGTGTTACCAAATCATTCCACTTTTTGACAAACTCAGGTCCCGCCGTGGCTTTGGTGGTTTCCCTCTCATTCAACGCGACGGACAAATCCTGGAAGCCCTTCACATAATCCGCCACATCGTGGCCTTCTTCCCGATACTTCTTCAGCACGCCAGCAGAATCCAGCCCTTGGAACATCAAAGCAGTTTCATGTGCTTTTTGTTCGGCGGGAGAGGAGTAGGATTTCTCTGCAACTGGGAGATTGTATTGATGGTTGAATTCCTGCGTCTTGAAAGCCCCAGGAATTTCCGCAGCCATGAACGGCACGTTGGAAACCAGATTAGCAAAGAGATAATTCTTATTGAAGACTGCATCGCTGCCTTGGGTGAGAATATCCAAACCAGTGAACCCTGCATTGGCAGCAGCTTCACCGCCGACATAGCCAAGGAACTTATCCCTCGCTTGATCGACGACGAGTTTGTCCATCGTGGTCTTGGCAAGTGTGTCAGAAGAGAGAGTTCCAAACTGCTTACTGGCTGCGAGGGCAAGTTGTTCCTCCGCGGTGAGTGCCTGACCGACTACTTTTGTTCCACCAGTGAAACCAAGTTTTCCAAGATAACTCCCCGGCTTTGCAGCATTGGCGAGAATTGCCTTCGTTCCAATTTCACTGAGCTTCGTCCCCACATATGGAGCAGCAGCGCCGACCATGGCATCAAGAGGCTTTCCAGTGGCACCGTATGCGTTCAAAGCGGAAAGACCTGAAGTCAAGCCCATGCCGATTCTCCCGCCAGTCGCCAATCCAGCAGGGCCACCAACCGCACCACCAATCGCTGCACCAGCAACCATGGGGACCATGTCAACGACTCCACGTGGGAGGCTTCTACCGACATCCCTGGAAACCTGTGGATCAATGCCAAACAAATCACCTACCTGACCGACAGCAGCAGCGGACCAATCATCAATCGGGCCTGCTTCAATGGCATTGTTCAACTGAGCGTTCTTCGTCCGAATCCAGTTCTTCACCCCACCACCTTCAGCAACATCCATCCAGCTGGGGTCGCCAGTGGCTTGCGCTCCCTGTTTGGCATAGTCTTCCAGGGAAGTCGTGGGCTCAATATGTCCATTTTGGATGGCCGCCGAGTGGCGATTCAGAATGTCTTGATAAGTGGGCATGGTTTTGGTTGGATTAATATTGCTTCAGCATCTGTTCCATTGGATACTGCGGGATGATCTGATAATTCCCATCAGGCCCCACTCGAATCGCATTCTGCTTAATTAAATCATTGAAGTTTTGCTGAATGCGAGAGCGAGAAGCATCTCCATAATCCGCAGACCAATCCATTCCAGGGAAGAATTGAGCAAAGGAATTCACATCCTTATTCTGCATCATTGGCCATCCAAGTTGTCCTGGCATGCCGGGAATGACGGAATCCAGCGGACCCGTGTTCCCAGGACGAACCTGCCCAGTCTGCTGCCGCTCACCAAACATTCCACTTCCGGTTGTCTTCGGGGCGAACAAACCCATGATTTCATTCTGCGCTGCACTCAGCTTGCCTCCATAAGGAGCCCCGACGAACGGATCATTGTAGGGAGCTGTGGGAGCGAGGGCAGGAGTATTTTGTTTCAACTGATCTGCAATCTGTTGATCAAAGTTATAGTTAATCCCGGAAGGGGCTGGCCCAGAATTCGGAGGCGGTTGACTAAACCGAGGAGCTGGTTTTGGCGCTTGAGAATTGCCACCCACCGGTGTCCCTGGAGCACTAGGCGCACCAACCACGGACGCATTACTCCCACCGGGGGTGGCATAAGAATCGAGGAAATTTGGGCTGGAAGGTTGTTGAGGCGCACGTGGTTTCTGTGCATCCTGGTTGAAACCCTGTTGAATCTGTGCTTGCAAATTCGGATTCATCGGGTTCGTCGAACTCGTTCCAGGATCAAACGCCCTCTTCGCCATCGGACGATTAGTCCCCACCGCATTGCCCTTGCCATCAAACAAAGTCATATATCCGTCATTCCCCTTTACCGAGTTTGCGGCTCGGTTGGCCTCCTGAAGTTGGAATGGAGCCTGGCCCATTTCTTGAAGGGCTTTGCGTTCCGCCACAGCAGAAGCACCCGCAGCAGCCATCTGGGCTCCACGACGCTGATCGAGAACGCCTTGTCGGGCGTTTCGAGCGTCCACCTGAGTGGGTGAGTTGTTCTTGTCGAACCAGTTCATGCCAGAACCTGAGTCGTTTCCATTGGCATCAAGTTCAGCGCCGGACATTCCTCGACGTGTGGTTGGTCGACGATACCCTTGAGGTGTTGGCATCTGCTGAGCGCCTTTGGTAGCTGCTTGAACTTCAGCCACAGGATCGTATGGAGCTGCCTGTCTTAGCGGTTGTGAAGGCATAGCAGTGGGCTGAGCAGGAACTGGTTTGTTCTTGTTCAGCATGTCGTAGGAGAAATTCGCCATGAAGTCCTTGTTCTTGTCAACGAGGGAACCTGGTTTCTTGGATTTTTTAGTGGCCATAATGTTAATTATCTACGAAGTTTTTGATTTTCAGGAGTGTCGAAAGCGGCTGGAGGAGGTCCGCCTGGAGCTTGTCGACCAGCGGGCATTGGGAACATTTTTTCCAGCATTGCAAGCAGGCGAGGGTCATAGACGATGGCTCCATTCATGTCATAGGATGGAGGGAATGCACGAGCGACGGCTTCGAGTTCGTTAACTTGATTGGCGCGTTCGTGGTATCTAGCAGCTTGTTCATTCTGCTGCCGACGCATTTCAAGTTCAGCTTGCTGCATGGGAAGTTGACTTGCATGAAGAGCCGCATTCAACTGCTGAATCCGAAGCATCTCCGGAGCTTGCTGGTTGTTAATTTGCATCCCTTGCGTCTGGGCCAACTGATGTGCCATCGCAAGTGGGTCCATGCGGGAGTTGCGTTCCTGGGTGTAACGCTGGTTGGCCTCAGCAAAGTTTTGTCCTCGGTCAAACTGACTCCCCTGTTGTTCAAGCCGTTGTTGATCCAAGCCAAACCCACGATCAAACTGATCCCCCTGCTGTGCCATTTGCTGAGCCCGGAGAGCAAGTTCTTGCTGGCTGATTTCATTCCCCTGCTGCTGTGCACGGCGTTGTCCCAGCACTTGCAGCATCTGCATAGCCTGGCCCATTGGATCATAATTAGGTGTCATAGATCTTGAATTTGAATTGATCCTTCCGTTGAGTCACGATCAAGCTCGACAAGTTCCGCCAGTGAGCGGTCTGCTTCCTTCGTGGGAGGTGGAAGGTTCCCCTCCATATTGCCGACAAACATTTGAGAAAGCCTGTTGGCTTCGACCATCGCACGGAACATGAGGAATTCCTCCGCAGTGGTTGTCCACCAATCGGTGTCCGCATCCGCAGTCCAATTGTTCCACCAGAAGAAGCCGTCCAGGACAATAAGTTGCGAGCTGGAAGGCGTTGGATTGATTTGAAACCTTCTCCCATCAACAATAATATAGGTCTGACCGAGAAGCGGTTGTTCAGAAGCGGGAAATTGTGAATCATTCGGATAGCGTGCCTGCGGGCTGGTGGGATAGTTCAAATAATCCCGCCTCGCATAAAGTGCAACTTCCTGATCCTTGGTGATTGCACGGAGGACTCTATCAGTCCCAGCAAACTCACCGTCTGCACCAGTTCC